>SWCD01007311.1_pt1 | contig 14431 bp, 12 predicted proteins | sample 4693011 | NCBI WGS metagenome assembly SWCD01 (sample SAMN10267278, study PRJNA491770) | bioreactor metagenome | isolation source: DHS bioreactor inoculated with marine | place: Japan: Omine Ridge, Nankai Trough | reverse complement strand
GACTTGAAGTGTCTGACGCAGTTACGATCCCCAGACGCAAGCGCCGGACTCTGATCCTGTTGCTGGCCCCACTGACCTTCCTTCTGGCCGTCTTCTTCCTTGTCCCGCTCGGGATCATGCTGGTCTACAGCTTTCTCGAACCAGGCATTTATGGCGGGGTAGAATGGAATTGGTATCCTTACAACTACGGCCGTCTGATCGGCTGGCCGTTGAACGATTTCGAAGAATTTGACCCTATTTATCTCAAGATATTCCTGAATTCCCTGCAAATTGCGGTCATGACCGTCCTAGGAACGCTGCTACTTTCTTATCCAGCGGCCTTCTGGGTGGCGAATATGAAGGGCAGTAGAAAAAATCTTGCATTGCTATTAGTCGCATTGCCCTTTTTTGCCAATATGTTGGTGCGCATCTACGCTTGGCTACTACTGCTGCGACCTACGGGATTCTTTAATACGGTGCTGCAGTCAGCCGGACTTATTGTCGAGCCACTAGATCTGCTTTTCTCAAACTTCTCGGTGATCATCGGCATGGTCTATATACTCACACCTTTTATGTTTCTGCCGATCTACGCCAACGTTGAGAAGCTGGATTATTCGCTGGTGCGTGCCTCACGTGATCTTGGAGCGACCAACCTACAGACCTTTCGGCGTGTGATCCTGCCATTGACGGCGCCCGGCATAATTGGCGGATCGGTTATTGTTTTCATTCCGGCGCTCGGCAACTTCATCGTGCCCTCCTTCCTGGGCGGTTCCAAGATTCAGATGACTGGAAACGTGATCGAACGGTCCTTTCTGCAATCTCGCGACTGGCCCTTCGGCGCAGCCCTGGCACTGCTTATTATGGTCTTCGTAGTTGTCCTTATCACTTTTCAGATCAGTCGCCAGAACAAATCCGCGGAACAGGGGATCGGGTAATGCTTGATAAAGTAGTATCATCAAAACTATGGCGCGCCGTCTTCAACGCCTACGGATATTTCTTCCTTGCCTTCCTCTACATGCCATTGGCACTGATCTTCGTCTATTCATTCAACGCAAACGCGATCAACATGGCGGTTTGGACCGAATTCACATTAGACTGGTATCAGACCATCTTTGGCGGAGCGAGTTCGCAATCCTCCTTCGATGCTGCCTTCACCGAGTCGCCTGAACGCATTTTCGAGGTGGTTCGCAATTCGGCAATTGTTGCTTTCTCGGCTGCAACAATAGCCACCGTCATCGGCACCTCGACGGCCATCGCCCTGCAGCGTTATGATTTTGTCGGAAAGAAGCTCTACCAAGCCTTACTGGTCTTGCCGATGGTCGTTCCCGATATCGTTCTAGGTATCGCTCTTCTGATATTCTTCGTCGGTGCTGGGTTTAAGCTGAGCCTTCTGACAATCATAATCGGTCACACCACCTTTCTGTCGAGCTACGTGTTTGTCGTGGTCAGTGCTCGTCTGGCCGGGACGGATACGACCTTAGAGCAGGCCTCGGCCGATCTCGGTGCCGGTCCACTGACGACCTTCCGGCGGGTGACCCTGCCGCAAATCATGCCGGGTGTAGTCGGCGGCTTCTTGCTCGCTTTTATCATTTCTCTCGATGACGTTGTGATCACTTACTTCATCGCCGGGGTAGGGTCGCAGACGCTACCGCTATTCATTCTGGCGATGATGCGAAGGGGGCTGAGGCCGCAGATCAACGCGCTCGCGGTATTGCTTCTGGCTTTCACCTTTCTCGTTGCGGCTCTCGGCCTGTACCTCCGCAGCCGCAAGACCTGAAGACCCAACCATGAATCAACAGAGGAGATAAAGACATGACCCATATTCTAACCAGGTTGAGCCGTAGCGGCCTTGCCCTAGCCTGCTGTTTGACTATTGCTGGAACCGCTCGAGCTGAGGGCAACTTGAGCCTTTACAACTGGGGCGAATACATCAGTCCCGAAGTGATCGAGAGATTCAGCGAGGAGTTCGACGTCGATGTGACGCTCGACACCTATTCTACCAACGAAGAGATGCTGGCGCGCATCCAAGCCGGGGCAACCGGATACGACCTGATCTGGCCGTCCGTGCATATGCATGACATCATGCAAAAAATGAACCTGCTCCAGCCAACCGGCGTAAACGAGATGCCAGGTTTCGAAAACATTGATCCGTCTGCTATCCGGTCCAAAGAAGACCCGGACGCTGAATATTGCTTGCCTTATGCTTGGGGCGCGGTCGGTATCCTTTACAACAAAGAACTGATCCCCGAGCTGACTTCCTGGCAGCAATTCTTCGACTATGCGGCAGCCCATCCCGGTAGTGTAACTATGCTGGACGATCTGCGCGAGACCTTGGGCGTTGGACTGATCATGACCGGGTCGTCGGTCAATTCCGGTGACCAGGACGAAGTGGCCGCGGCCGAGGAATTCATCCTGAAGCAAAAGCCGAATATCGGGGCCTTCCGCTATGATGTCATTCCGTTGGTGACCTCGGGTGACATGGCGGCCTCTCATTACTACGTGGGCGCCGTGCTGAACGTGATCCAAAACCCCGACTTGCTAGGTTTTGTCATTCCTGAAGAGGGAGCTACAATGTACCAAGAAGATATCTGCATGCTCTCCACCGCTCCAAATCGCGAAAACGCGCTGAAGTTCCTTGAGTTCATGATGCGTCCCGAGATTTCGGCAATGAACACCGAACGGCTGACCAACGGTTCGGTGAACACAGCCGCGATTGAGTTGCTGCCAGCCGAGCTGAAGGACCACCCGGCTGTCAACCCGCCCGCGGAGGTACGCGCCAAGCTGCAAATCTTTGATGATCTTGGCAAGTCGCTGCGCATTTACACCCGTGCGTGGGACCGCATCAAGACCAACTGATCCCTTTTCCCTCCCCGCCTGGCGGGGCAACAGAAAGACTTTGCCCCGCCTTTTTTATTCGAGGACAAGATGGCCCGCTATCAGATCACCGACGCCGACCTGACCTTTGCGCGTGAGTTCATGGAAACGCCGATAGGCTACCACAGCCCCGGCCTGCAGAGGGTATTGAACCGGATGCGCGGCGCGGACTGGAGTTTCAAATACGTCCTGATCGTGGTGGAACGCTACTCTCGCTGGCAGTTGGGCAGGATGCCCGCCGAACGCGGCGCACGGGTCGAACCGGTTGAAGATGTGTTCTACGGCGATCTGCTGGACGCCGAACGTGACATCTTCAAACGTCGCTGGGCGGATCTGACTGGGCAGGACCTCGACACCCTTCTGGCAACCGCTCCCTGACTGGATATATTATGCTTCCCATTGTCGCCTACACGGACAAACTCACCGTCGCTCCAGGCGAGCAGCTGAACGTCATGGTCTCCTCATTCGGAGCCAAGACATATCACGCAGACCTGCGCCGCATAATCCAAGGGGACACCAATCCTGAGGGCCCGGGCTACAAGGACGAAGCCATCGATCTTGATCTGGGCGAGACGCGCATTGCAGTTGCCAAAACGTTCAAACCGGGATCCTGTGTGGTCATACCTGGACAAACTGCGCTGGATCAGATTGAGAGCTTTACTCTTGCGGCAGTTGTCCGTCCGACGCTTACTACCGGAAAATCACGCCAGATTCTGTCCTTGCCGGGCTTTGCCGATCTGGGGCTTGACACAGGTGGTCATCTGGTAGGTCGCTATGGCGACACGGTTCTGCGTAGCCATTCCACGGTCTCTGTCGCGCATTGGCAGATCGTCAGTCTGGCTTATGACTCTGATCGAAATGAACTTACCCTGTCGCACGCGATCGACAAAGGATCAGTTGCGATGGCGCCGAGGCCTCAGCACATTACCACACATTGCCCACCTGCAGGACAAGGTGCTGCCGAATGCCTTATCGCCGCCACACGGGATGCCGTGGGTGAGCTTGTCGAATTTTTTGATGGAAAGGTTGACCGTCCGGCCCTCTTCAGCACGCCGGTTGCTGCCGAGAGGCTTCTGAACCTTCTGGCCGACTTTCCCGCCCTGCGTCGCAACCAAGATCTGCTTGCTGCTTGGGATTTCTCGCACGGGATGACAACGCAGCGCATTCGCGACATTTCTCCCTACCGGCTGGACGGTATGACTCACAACGCGCCAAAGCGAGCCATGACAGGCTGGCTCTGGCAGGGTCAGGAACTTGACTGGAAGAAGCGCCCAGAGCTGTATTCCGCAATTCATTTCCATGGCACCGACATGTACGATGCGGGTTGGGAGAAGGATTTCACCGTCACCATTCCAGAAGATCTCAAAAGCGGTGTCTATGCAATACGACTGGTTCCGGACGGGGATGAAGAAGCCGCCTATTACTGCGTCTTCACCGTTCGCCCACCGCGAGACAAGGCTACCGGTAATACAATTGCCTTCCTCTTCCCGACATGCAGTTACATGGCCTATGCCAACCATCGGCTTGGCATGGATGTACCGGGCACTGAGATCGGCATGGGTCGGGCGGTAGAACTGGACCGCCATCACATGTTTCTTCAGGATAATCCCGAAATTGGGTTCTCCCTCTACGAAACGCACAACGACGGTACTGGAGTCTTCCATACCTCGCGTTTGCGGCCAATCGTCGATCTCCAGCCAAAGGTGAAATCCTTCCTCGGAGGCTACGGATCGAACATCTGGCAGTTCAACGCGGATACCCATATCCTGGGTTGGCTGGATCATATAGGCCAGGAATTTGACGTCATTACCGACGAAGATGTCCATGAAGGCGGGTTACGCCTGCTCGACCGCTACAATGTGGTTCTGACCGGCACGCATCCGGAATACTACACCCGTAACATGATTGAGGCAGTGCAGGCCTTCACTGATCGGGGTGGCCGGCTGATGTATCTAGGCGGCAACGGATTCTATTGGGTGGTTAGTTTCAACGATGACATGCCGGGCATCATGGAATGCCGCCGGTCTGAAGCCGGCATCCGTCCCTGGGAACCCGGTCACGGCCAGTTCTATCACGGTTTTACTGGCGAATACGGCGGGCTTTGGCGGCGGAATGGACACCCGCCGAACCAATTATGTGGCGTCGGCATGACATCACAGGGATTCGACATTTCGGAACCTTACATGATCAATCCCGAAAGCCGGACTGACAGGACCGCCTTCATCTACGAGGGTATCGATCGCCCTATAATCGGCGATTTCGGCCTGGCGGGAGGCGGGGCAGCCGGTCTCGAAGTTGATCGCGCCGATACAGACCAAGGCACGCCCGAGCATGCTGTGGTTCTAGGATCTTCTGTGCGGCACACGGATATCTACCTGATGACACCCGAGGATCTATTGGACCCAACACCAGACTGGACAGGCACCCAGAACGAGATCATCCGTGCCGACCTTACCTTCTTTGAAACGGCCGGCGGCGGTGCGGTTTTCTCAACCGGGTCGATCGCCTGGGCAGGATCAATCGCTTGGAATGCTTACGACAATGAAATTGCGCGGATGACAGAAAATGTTCTGCGTCGCTTCGACAACCCCGAGCCCTTCGGCATGCCGTGAAACTGCTGTATCAAGATCGGACGCCCAAAAAAGACTGCCCGAGGATCGAAACATGACTGGTTCCGCAAGTGACCTGCAACTACAGTTGGCCCGCCGTATTGCAGAAGCAATCATTGACGGCACCATCCAACAGGGACAACATCTGCGAGAAACCGAATTGTCCTCCATGTTCAGCGTCTCGCGCTCTCCGGTGCGCGGGGCGCTTGGCATGCTTCTCGATGTTCATCTGGTAGAAAAGCAGGCTAACCGCGGGTTCTTCGTGATAGCCGAAAAAGGTGCCTGTCAGGCCTTCGTAGGTCAGATGCCCAAGACAGACGATGAGCGTATCAAGGAGCAAATTGCGCGCGATTGGTTCGACGGTGCGATCACGAAGGAGGTCTCCGAAGGTGAGGTCCGAAAACGATATGGTCTTGGGCGTCTGACAGCGCAGCGTATTTTGAATTCGCTCTCTGACGAGGGCATCATATCGCGTATGCCCGGATACGGGTGGCAATTTGAGCCAACTCTGAACTCGCTTGAAGCCCATGATGACAGCTACGATTTTCGCATGATCATCGAGCCTGCTGGTATTATGCACCAGTCGTTCGAAATTGATCTAACCGGTGCAGAAGCGCAACGAAATCGCCATGATACGATTCTTCGGGGCTCGGAAGCGGATTGGCCGTTAGTTGATCTTTTCCGGCTAGATGCCGATTTTCACGTGTTTTTGGCAAATTGTTCAAAAAACCGGTTCGTCATCCAAGCGGTTCAACAACAGAACCGAATTCGCCGACTGCTTGAATACAACTCGTTGGTCAATGCTGGCCGGTTGAAGGCGTCTTGTTTGGAACACCTCGATATTCTCGCCAGTCTGGAAAAAGGCGACCGCAAGAGAGCGGCAAACGCGATGATCATCCATCTGCAGAAAGCCAAGGACGCAGGTCCGGATTTTCTACCCGCACGATCAATAAACGGCACGTCTACGTTATAGAATCGGGGGTTCACGGCGAAATCGCAATAGTGCACGAGGTGTTTGGACTGATCGCCCGAAATGAGGAAAATCAAGTTTTCTGCGGTCTCGCTGAGTTAATGCAACGGTCCCCAAAAGGATAAGGTAAAGTGGCCTTGTTAGGTATTGAATGGTCGTTAAACGTAAGGAGCGCCTGACCTTAGAAAGGAATCTGGATGGAGCAACTACAGATAGCGCCTGATCACGTATATCAGACATCTGATTTTTTGAAACATTCCCGGCTCGAAGAATGGCGAAGTTCGATGGCGGCGGCCTACTATGCCATTGATATTATAGAAGATTCAGGCGCTGCACTGGATGCTAAGATCGAAGTCGTTACACTTTCGAACGTCAATATTTCCAAATTTCGTAGCACCACCGCACGCGGTTTTCGCACACGGTCCAACATCGCGCGCGACAGTACCGAGTATTTCGTCTTCGTCTTTGTCACCGACGGCGAGATGTTTTTTAACCAGCTGGCGCGCTGTGGGACACTAAAGGCCGGACATTATGTTATGTTGCGCTCTGGCGAGCCTTACGAATTGTCGTGTTTGCGTCCGAGCCGTGCCTTTACCGTGCATCTGCCGATAGTCGATATCGAGGAGCGGTACCGGCTAGCGCATTTACATTGTGCGAAGGCTTTTGAAAGTGAAGCGGCACTCTTTCCCATGGCGGCTGCTGTAATCAGCTCGATCGGCTCTGTCCCGCCCGCCTCTAGGAAATTTCTTTGCCAGGATCTTCGCCACCAAGTGATCGATATCATCCTGCTGCTGCTGCGAGCCGAACGAATCCACACCAGGGCCCATGGGTCGACGGGCAGTGAAGGTCTTTTTCTGCGGCTCATCGGCCATATCGAGCGGCATTACATGAACACGGAACTTTCGGCACGCAGCGCGGCGGAAGACATCGGGGTGTCGGTGTCGCATCTGCACAGGGTTTTCCAAGGCTACAACCTGACCTTCGGATCCGCGCTTCGGGACACGCGCCTGAAGCATTCATATGAATTGCTGAGCTCGTCGGAGGGATCGGCCTGCAATATCAGCGATATCGCCTATCGGATCGGTTTCCTCGATCATTCGCATTTCTCGAAATCCTTCAAGGCGGCCTTTGGCGTCAGCCCGACCGAAGTTCAAAATGGGATCGGCCACCGAAGCTGACGCCGAATCTGACCTGGCCAGTCGCCACATGAGACTCCCGCACCAAGGTTGCGAGACTCTGATTATAACCACCAGAAAACAATGCCGTTATGCTCCTTTCTCAGCAAGAATGAGAGGGAGAATCACGATGGCGACCGGTCTGGTCTATCACGAGCTGTGTATGTGGCATGATGCGGGGAATGTAAGTTCCTTCGTCCCTGCAGGGCTTCAGGTCCAGCCCGACCGGCATGCCGAAGAGCCGGAAACGAAGCGACGCATTCGCAACCTGCTGGAGGTCAGCGGGTTGCTGCGTGAACTTGAGCTTATCCAGCCCGAGCCGGCCGACATTGCGCAGATCGCGCGGGTGCACCCGCAAAGCTACATCGACGGGATCGAGGAAAAGAGCCGCGGCGGCGGTGAGGTCGGACTGAACACCTTCATCGGCAATGAAGGCTTCGATATTGCGCGCATTTCAACCGGTGGGGTCATTTCTATCATGGACAATGTCCTGAGCGGCCGGGTCAAGAATGGCTATGCGCTGGTCCGCCCGCCGGGCCACCATGCCCGCCCGGACGAGGCGATGGGGTTCTGCATTTTCGCCAACGTGCCGATCGCCATTCGCGAGATGCAGGAAAGATACCAGCTCGATCGTATCGCAATCGTCGATTGGGATGCGCATCATGGCAACGGATCGGAAGAGATCTTTTATGAAGATCCTTCGGTCCTGACCATTTCCCTGCATCAGGACAACTTGTTCCCGATGGACTCCGGCGCGATGTCGGCCAATGGCGCGGGCCGGGGCGAAGGCTACAACATCAATGTGCCGCTGCCGCCGGGGTCGGGACGGGGCGCCTATGAAACCACCTTTGAACGTGTCGTCATTCCCGCGCTGCACGCCTACCGGCCGCAACTGATCGTCGTCTGTTCCGGCTTCGACGCCTGCGGGCTTGATCCGCTGGCGCGGCTCATGCTGCACAGCAGTGCCTATACGACGCTGACTAGGCAACTGATGGATTGTGCAGATGAGCTTTGTCAGGGTCGGATCGCCATGGCGCACGAAGGCGGCTATTCGCGTGCCCTCGCACCCTACTGCGGCCTGGCGGTGATGGAAACGCTGTCCGGCATTCGCACGAAGATCACCGATCCTTTCGACGAATATGTGTCCGGCTTCGGTGGGCAAGAGCTTCAACCTCATCAGGAAGCCGTCATCAATGAGGCGCGAGACCTCTTGAAAAAACTCGCATAGCAAGGATCATCAAATTGGGAGGCACCAATGACAAATGACCACAACCTTATCGATCTGAATATTGGCGAGATCAAGTCCGCGCTGACCCGCCGCAGTTTCCTGCGTAACGCGGCCATGACGGGGATCGCGGCAGCATCGGCGGTAGGTATGCCTGGCATGCTGCGCGCGCAGGGCGCATCGACCCTGACCTGGGCCAAGCCGCTGGAAGCCACGATGCTGGACCCGCATATTTCCATCCTGGGCTCATCGTGGGAGATGCTGCATCTGGTCTATGACAGCCTGATCGACGTCGATGATGCGCTGAACCCGACCCTGGCCATCGCCGAAAGCTGGGAGCAGGAAAGCCCGACCAGCTATCTTTTCACCATCCGCTCTGGGGTGAAATTCTCGAACGGCGCGGATGTCACGGTTGCCGACGTGGTTGGCAGCCTCAAGCGGGTCCAGGATCCGGCCACGGCATCGTGGTGGGTCCGGCCGATGGGCCAGATCGAGGATGTTACGGCCGTCGGCGAAACGCAGGTGCGTATCACGCTCAAGGTGCCACACACCCCGCTGCTTGCCGCCCTTGCCGCGACGATGTGTTCGATCCTGCCGATGTCGCTAGTCGAAAGCGGCGAGCTGGACGTCACCAAGGACATGCTCGGCAGCGGGCCTTACCGGATTGTCTCGCATGAGCAGGACGACAACTGGGTGCTGGAACGCAACCCGCATTACTATCAGGACGGCCTACCCAAAATCGACCGGATCGTTGTCAAGATCGTCCCAAGCGACAACACACGAATCGCTCAACTGCGCGATGGATCTGTCGATATCGCCAGTTTTGAAGCCAGCCCTGACGCGGCCCTGCTGCTGCGCGGCGTACCCAATGTCGAAGTCAGCGCCCAGGAAGTGACCAACTACTACATTTTGGGCCTGAACGCCGTTTGGGATCAGTCTCCGTTCCAGGACGTCAACCTGCGCCAGGCTGTGGCGCTGACCCTTGATCGCGATCTCATCGCCAATATCGCGCTTGGCGGCGGCGGCCAGCCGACTGCGGTAATGGCGCCGTCTTTCGGGGTCTGCGATACATCGAAACTTCCGAATTTCGGCCAGGATCTGGATCGGGCCAGGCAGCTTGTAGCCGAGTCGGGCAACGAAGAACTCGAGTTTGAACTTCTGGTGCGCAACATCCCCGCCGATATCCAGATGGCGCAGGTGATCGCTCAGGGTGTCGCCAAGATCGGCCTGACCGCGAATATCGCGGTGGTGGATGAAGGCATCTGGGTGCAGCGTGCCTGGATCGACAACCCGAGCCAGTTCGAGGCAACGATCGCCTGGTATGCGGGTTATGCCGACCCGGCGATCTCAACCCTGTGGTGGAATCCAGGTGTGGCCGGATTTACCGCGGGCCACGTGGTTAATGACGACGCGGTCAATGCCGCCATCGACGCGGCCTATCAGACCGGCGGCGACGCACGCGGGCCGATGCTGCAGGATTTGTGCGAGAAGATCGACGCCTCGGCGAATGTCATCCCGCTGGTTACGCGGCAGGACACGATCGCCTATCGCAAGGACAGGCTGCAGGCCAAGCTCGCCACTGTAGAAGGTTACGCGTATACCTTACGCAATGTCGAAACTTTCGAACTTTCCTGAGCATGATGACGCAGATCCTCAAATTCATCGCCTTCAGGGTCGGCAGCGCGCTGCTGACCCTGATCGGTGTGTCAATCTTCATCTTTGTCGCCATCCACATGCTGCCGGGCAGTTTCGAAGATGTCCTTGCACCGCGCGGGCCCGAGGAGCTGCGTCAACAAATTGCCGAAAAGTTCGGCCTGAACCAACCGCTTCCGATGCAATATGTCAAATGGCTGAGCGCTGTTGCGACAGGCGATCTGGGAATATCGCTGATTACCCAGGACCCGATCGCGGACAGCTTTGCCACGAGGGTGCCGGTCACGATCGAGCTTGCCGTCCTGGCCACCATCACCTCTGCCCTGATCGGCATACCGCTGGGCCTTTGGTCGGGGCTGGCGCATCGTCGGACCGCGGTCTCGGGCATTGCGCGGGTGGCCGGCAGCTTCATCATGAGCGTGCCCGATTTCGTGATTGCCAGCGTGGTTCTCTATGTGTTCTCGCGCTATTCGCTTGGCCTGACCGTGGGTCAGTGGGTTCCCTGGCGCGAAGATGCCATCGGCCACATCAAATCGGTCATCCTGCCGGCTGCGACCCTTTCGGCGGTCGGGATCGGGCTCTTCATCACCACTACGCGCAATGCCGTGATCGGCGTTTTGACAAAGGATTACATTATGGCCGCACAGGCAAGGGGCGAGGAACCGCGCGACATCGTGCGGGGCCATGTCCTGCGCAATATCTCGAATCCCCTGGTGACGACCTTCTCGATCTATCTGGCCTATCTTATCGGTGGCGCGATTATCGTCGAATATGTCTATTCGGTTCCTGGCATGGGACGCTTTCTTGTGCAGGGGTTGCTCAATCGTGACTATCCCATCGTGCAGGCGACGGTCCTGGTGATCGCCTGTGCCGTTGTCTTTATCAACATGGCTGCCGACGTCGCCTATGGGCTGATCGATCCGCGCCTGCGCAAGGGATAAGGCAATGATCTTGCAGCCTGTGATCCGCCACTGGCGCGACTTCAACCGGGCCGACAGGCTGGCGGGCACCGCGTCCGTGGCGATGATGGTCCTGATCCTTGTTGCCTTGCTGGCGCCGCTTCTGCCGCTCGATCCGCCCGACCAGGTGGCGGCGCATCCACGGCTGTCCGCGCCTAGTGCCGATCTGCTTTTCGGCTCCGACAATCTTGGCCGCAACGTGCTCTCACGGGCGCTGCAAGGTGCCCGGATCACCATCTTGCTGTCGGCCATCGCTGTGCTGCTGGCCTCGGTGGCCGGTGTCGTGATCGGGTTGATCGCCGCCAATTCCGGCAAGGCGCTGGACGAGATCATCAGCCGACTGTCGGACATCGTCTTTTCCTTTCCGGCCGTACTCATGGGGCTGTTGATCACGGCCATCGTCGGCCCGGGTGAGATCGCCGCGATCTGCGCCATCATTCTGGTGACCCTTCCGCCGATCGTCCGGGTGGTGCGCGCCGCCGCGATCGAGATCATTGGGGCCGATTACGTCACCATCGCACGGTTGTCCGGTGCATCGCCGGCGCGCCTGTTGCTGGTGCATGTCCTGCCCAACATTTCAGTCCCCGTGGTCACCCAGGTGGCCTATTCGATATCGGTCGGCATGCTGGTGGAAAGCGCGCTGAGCTTTCTCGGGCTCGGCTCGCAACCGCCGGCGGCATCGCTTGGATCGCTGCTGCGCGAGGGCAGCGTCTACATCACTGTCGCGCCATGGCTGATTTTCGGACCCGCCATATTCCTCGTGATCGCGATCTGGAGCACGAACCTGATCGGCGAAGGGTTGCGAGTTTTCTTCGACCCCGTCCGCGCCCGCTGCCTGGAGGAATGAGGCGATGAAAGATCTGCTGAATGTTGAAAACCTGACCATTTCCTACCGCACCAGAGATCACCTGGTGACCGCGCTGCGTGACGTGTCGCTGACTCTGGCTCCGGGCGAGATCCTTGGCATCGTCGGTGAAAGCGGCTGCGGGAAATCGACGTTTTCATCGGTCATCGGCCAGCTTTTGGGGCCGACCGGCGTGGTGGAAAGCGGCCATATCACGTTTGGCGGAAAGGACGTGCTGTCCTTGTCTGGACGGGAGCTGCGGAGCTATCGGGCGAATGACATTGCCTATGTGTTTCAGGATCCGATGAACACGCTGGATCCGACCAGGACCATCGGCGCCCAGTTCAGGCGGCTGATTTCCTCATCCGCCTGGAGGCAAAAGGCGATCGAGGCCCTGGCCCATGTCGGGCTGACCGACTGGCGCCGGGTGCTGCCCAGCTATCCGCATCAGCTGTCCGGCGGGATGGCGCAGCGGGCGGTGATCGCCATGGCGCTCATTCGCAAACCTAGGTTGCTGATCGCCGATGAACCTACGGCGGCGCTGGACGCCTCGATCCGTGGCAGCGTCATGGATCTGCTAACGGCGTGGTGCGCCGAGATTGGTGCGGCGATGATCATCATCAGCCACGATATCCCGGTGATCTCGCGATATTGCGACAGGATTGGTGTGATGTATGCGGGCAGGTTTGTCGAAATTGCAACGACGGGCGATTTCATCGCCGGCCCCCGGCACCCCTATGCCATGGCGCTGTTGGAGTCGGAACCCGGCCATGAGGGGGAGGATGGCGTCTTGCAAAGCCTAAAAGGGGCGCCGCCTCTGTCCATCTCGCGCGAGCCGTCCTGCGCCTTTGCAGACCGCTGCACCTATCGTACAGCCATATGCAGCAATGGCTTTCCGCCGATGGTTACATCGGGATCCGCAAGAGTCGCCTGCGTCCGGATCGGTGACATCCACGGCGAGGCGGTATCATGACAAGCATCATCTCGATCCGAAATGCCGGTGTTCAGTTCAGATCCGGCCCGCCCTGGGCGCCCCGGATCGTCAATGCGCTTCAGAACGTCAGCTTCGATATCAAGCCCGGCCAGATCGTCGGACTGGTCGGCGAGTCCGGATCTGGCAAGACCACGCTGGGGCGGGTTTGTCTGGGTCTTCAGAAACTGACCCGCGGTACGATCGAATTTTCCGGAACGCCGATCACGAAACTTGGCCGCAAACAGCTTAAGGGCCAGCTGGCCGCCGTGTTGCAGAACCCGCGCATGGCACTCAACCCGTCGCTAAGAGTGGCACACTCCGTGGCGGAGCCGCTAAAGATCGACGGGCAACTCTCTGCAACCGAGACCCGCAAACAGGTCGACAAAATGCTCGAACGCGTCGGCCTTGCCAGCGGTGTCGGGAACCGGTTCCCGAATGAACTCTCGGGCGGTCAGAGGCAACGTGTCTCTATCGCGCGCGCGCTGATCACAAGCCCGAAATTCATCCTCTTTGACGAGGCCGTCAGCGCCCTCGACGTGTCGGTACAGGCCCAGATCTTGAACCTTCTGCGCGAATTGCAAAGCAGCGCCGGGTTCGCCGCCTTGTTCATCTCTCACGATCTGGCGGCCACGCGCTATGTGTGCGACCGGGTTGTCGTGCTCTACCATGGCCGGATCATGGAAGAATGCGGGCGCCGAATGCTCTATCGCGAGGCCCGGCACCCCTATACGCGCGGATTGCAGGCGGCCAGCGGGTTGATCGACGCTGCTGGCACGGCATTGAAGCTTGACGACAGCGCCGGACTCTCCTCAGGCTGCGCACTGTTCGGGCGCTGCCCCGTCAGCATGCCTCACTGTGAAACCCAGTTGCCTCCTACCCGCCCATCCGAGGGAGGGTCGGTGTTCTGCCATCTGGTCAGTGATGCTGCGGCAGTCTCGTCCGGCGATGGCGGTCTTATTTCGCATGACGCCGGAGGTGCCGTGCAGACGCCGTTCCGCTGACGCTCCTTGCACGTGCCGGGGCAGGGAGCGTTGCAAAAACTCAGTGAGGCCGCATGTCTTTCATGGTAACCGCCCAGTTGGCACCGCCTGCCAGATTTGGGTTGTCGCGTAGCCCTTAATTGGGCTCTGCCTCAATCTGTGTGGCGGAACGGTAGCATTCTCGCCCGCA
>SWCD01021377.1_pt1 | contig 14441 bp, 15 predicted proteins | sample 4693011 | NCBI WGS metagenome assembly SWCD01 (sample SAMN10267278, study PRJNA491770) | bioreactor metagenome | isolation source: DHS bioreactor inoculated with marine | place: Japan: Omine Ridge, Nankai Trough | reverse complement strand
AATGATCACTTTGTCAAAGATCTCTAGTGACCTTTTGACAATGTCGATATGACCCATGGTAATGGGATCAAAGGTGCCAGGATAAACAGCAATCTTTTCAGAAACCTTATCTTGAACAAAGGGTTCGTAATTCTTTTTCTTACTCATTATTTCAACCCCTTTTGGTAGAACCAGAAACCGGTTTTGCCATAAATCCGGGAATCATGTAGCTTAAGTCCCTGGCATTCTGCTGGGAGATCTGCATCGTGAACCTCTTCAACAATGAGCATACCATGATCGGCAAGTACGCCAGGTGTTTTGCCGAAAAAATAGAGGAGGTTACGGATAAAACCCTTCCCATACGGTGGATCAATAAAGATAAAATTAAAGGGTCGATTTTCAGACAATTTACTTAAAAAAGAAGGCGTTTTGCGCAGATTTCGACGTAGGATCTGAACATTCTCTTCATGGCATAATTTGCAATTCTCAGCAATAAGTGAACATGCATACTTGGAATCATCAATAAAAACAGCCTGTTTGGCACCTCTACTCAAGGCCTCAAGGCCCAAAGCACCGGTGCCTGCAAAAAGATCAAGCACCGTTGCGCCGGAAATCTTTGGACCAATAATATTAAAAAGTGCTTCCCGTGCCCTGTCTGAAGTAGGCCGGATCAGTGGCTCTTTTCCTCTAACCTCTTTAGGGGTAAGAATCTTACGGCCCCGAGACCTGCCACTGATAATACGCATGATTAGGAGATGTGATCTTTGATCAAAACCTCGGTTATCTGAACGGCATTCAAGGCAGCGCCTTTCAAGATATTATCTGAGACAATCCACATATTAATACCATTATCAATGGATTCATCTTCACGGATTCGGCCAACCAAGGTCTCGAATTTGCCTTCGCAATCCAAAGCTAATGGATACTCATTGTTTGCCGGATTATCGACAAGCTTTACCCCATCAGCTGTCTTCATAAGGTCTTTTACCTCTTGAGCAGAAATCTTACTTTTTGTCTCAATATTTACCGCTTCAGAATGTCCATAGATAACAGGTACACGAACCGTAGTGGCTGTTACGCCAATGGTATCATCTTCAAAGATCTTCCTGGTCTCATTGACCATTTTCATCTCTTCCTTGGTGTAACCGTTATCAAGGAAAGCATCGATATGAGGAAGACAGTTGAAAGCAATCTGATGAGGGTACACTTCTTTCTCAAGCTTCTCACCAGCAGCGTAGGAGTTAACCTGGGCTTTTAGTTCAGCAATAGCAGGATTACCGGTACCGGAAACGGCCTGATACGTTGAAACGACAATCCTCTTAATACCCACTTTGTCAAGAATCGGCTTTAAGGCAACCAACATCTGAATTGTCGAACAATTAGGGTTGGCAATGATGCCATGGGCCTTGTAGTTGCTTATTGCATGAGGATTAACCTCAGGAACCACGAGAGGTATTTCCGGATCCATCCGATAAGCACTGGAGTTGTCGACAACTATTGCACCTGCTCTGGCAGCAGCTGGGGCAAAATCAAGCGATCTTTGAGCGCCGGCAGAAAAAAGGGCGATATCAATACCCTCAAACGCATCTTCGGCAAGAAGTTGAACAGGTAAATCCTGCCCTTTAAATTGAAGCGTTTTACCCACAGAACGCTCTGAAGCAAGGAGGCGCAGCTCCTTTATGGGGAAATTACGCCTGGCCAGCACATCAAGCATGGCACCACCAACAGCACCAGTGGCACCAGCAATAGCAACATTATATCCGTCTTTACTCATCTTCAACTTCCTCAAAATATCTAATATAAAACCAAACCGTAAAGCCGATAAAGCTTTTCGAAATAAACACCTTATTATCAAATCAGAACCATAATAATTAAGGGGCAAACCTGTAAAGGATGCCCCTTAATTTACTGCCTGCTTCAATGTTTCGAAGCAGGACTAACTCTGTTTTTTCATCTTTAAGTAGGCTGCTCTATTCAGACCATTCATGTAGGCCTTGGCTGCTGCTGTGATGATATCAGGATCAGCACCTTGGCCAACAATGACCTTGCCATCGTCTTCAAGTCGAACCATTACCTCACCCTGGGCATCTGTGCCGCCGGTAATAGAGCTGACCGCGAAATACAGAAGCTTGCAGGTGGTACCAGTTAACTGAGCAATGGTTTTAAAAGCGGCATCTATAGGACCAACACCTAAACCAGCACCTTCACGCTCTTCACCATTAACCAGAATTTTAATTCCGGTTGTTGGTAAAGTACAATTACCACTCATGGCGCCCAGGGAAACAAGCTCATAGGTATTGGGAATACGCAGCACTTCGTCCATTAATATGGACTCGATATCCTCGTCAAAAATATCTTTTTTCAGATCAGCCAGATCCTTAAAACGGGTAAAGACGCGCTGCAGATCATCATCATTTAAATCATCATAGCCAAGAGATGCGATCCTATCCTTCAGAGCATGGCGTCCGGAATGCTTGCCTAAGACCAGGTTACCCGAAGAAAGGCCAACATCAGCCGGGTTCATAATTTCGTAGGTGGTACGTTCTTTTAAAACACCATCTTGATGAATACCAGATTCATGAGCAAATGCATTGGCGCCAACAATGGCCTTATTGGGTTGGACCACCATGCCGGTTATGGTGCTTACCATCCGGCTGGAAGGATGAATCTGCTCAGTTATGATATTAGTAGTAACATCATGCTGGTCCTTTCTGGTGCGGATGGCCATAACCAGCTCTTCCATTGCCGTGTTGCCAGCACGCTCACCAATGCCGTTAATGGTGCACTCTACCTGACGAGCACCGGCGTTGACAGCAGCTAAAGAGTTTGCCACAGCAAGCCCCAGATCATTGTGACAATGGACACTAAGCACAGCCTTGTCAATATTAGGTATATTCTCCATCAGATAGCGAATCTGACCTGCAAACTCATCTGGAATTGCATACCCTGTTGTATCTGGAAAATTCAGGGTGGTTGCCCCTGCATCAATTACGGCAGAGAAAACCTTACAGACAAAATCCAAATCGCTACGGGTGGCATCTTCAGCAGAAAACTCGACATTGCTGGTGTATTGGGCCGCATGTTTTACCGAGGAAACTGCAAGCTCAAGCACCTGCTCTCGCGTCATCTTCAGCTTATGCTTGAGGTGGATATCAGAAGTTGCTAAAAAGGTATGAATACGAGGGTTAAAGCCCTTCTTCAAGGCCTCCCAAGCTGTATCAATATCTTTAACATTGGCCCGGGCTAATCCGGCAATTTGAACATCTTTCAGGTTGTCAGCGATATTTTTAACGCAATCAAAATCACCGGCAGAGGCTATGGGGAAGCCTGCCTCAATAACATCAACCCTCATTTTGGTCAGTTGCTGAGCCAACCTGAATTTTTCCTGCATATTCATGGTTGCCCCAGGCGACTGTTCACCATCACGCAGGGTTGTATCAAAAATTATAATCTGATCCTTTTTTGCGGATCCCTTTACATCAGTCATGATCGTATCACTCATTCTTTATGAGAAAAAAAGTCACTCTACGGTGTTACTGGTTTTTTCTCTGTTTTCTTTTGTCTGGTTAATACACGATAGGCCCCCGCCAGGGGCGCGGATAGAATATACCCGACAAAAAGGAGAAAGAGTGTTATTTGCGGCTCTGTGGCAATCACAATAAAAAACAAAACCGTCCCCACCATAAACTGGAAGGTGTTGGGTTTTGAAACCTGTTTAAAGCTGCTGTACTGATGGGTAGAAACCATCAGGTACGACAGAAAATAGACTGCAAAAAGCATAACAATATTCAAATACTCGGACTGCACTGAGCAGATAAAACCACAAAAAAGAACGGTGCTTGATATCATCGCAGCAGCAGCAGGACATGGCAGCCCTATAAAGACATTTTTAGGTGTTTCTTCAATCTGGGTATTGAAACGAGCCAGACGCAGAGCAGTGGTTGCTACATACAAAAAAGCAGCCATCCAGCCGTATTTACCATACGGTTTAAGTAACCATAAATAAGCCAATAATGCCGGAGCTGCACCAAAAGAAACAAGGTCAGACAAAGAATCATACTCCTGACCAAACTTACTTGTGGTCCCTGTCATTCTTGCTACCCTGCCATCCAGAGTGTCAAACACAGCTGCAATCAAAATGGCAATGGCCGCATGGTAAAATTTACCGTTAATAGACGAAACTATAGAATAAAACCCTGAAAAAAGGCTAAAGGTGGTGATGAGATTTGGAAGAATATAGACCTTACCATGAGGAGGATTCTTCTTATTATCTTTACTCATTTCCATAGATACAACTCTGGCTGAAATTTTATAAAAGCAGCAATGGATATACTCTTTTATTCAAACACCTGTTTTCAAACAAAATCAACTTAAATAGCCAATAACGGTTTCCCCAGCTTTTACTTTTTGACCAGTGCTAATCTCTAAATGTGTCTTTAAAGGAAGATAAAGATCAACCCTCGAACCAAAACGAATAAGTCCAAAACGTTGGCCCCTTTCAAATAAGTCATCCTTTTCTGCCCAACAGACTATACGTCGTGCAATAAGACCTGCAATTTGGGTGACAGCGTAGGTTTGTTTTTGTACAGTTTCCAGGACAACAGTGCAATATTCATTTTCCAGCCCACCTTTATCAGAATCGGCTGAATAAAATTTACCAGGAGAATAGATGATATTTTTCACTGTGCCTGCAAAAGGTATACGATTCACGTGAACATTAAAAACATTCATAAATATTGAGACTTTATACACATGGTCATTGACAAAACGATCATCAAAAACCTTCTCAACCAAGATGACTTTCCCATCAGCGGGGGAAATCATGGCATCCCTATCTGATGGTGGAACACGCTCCGGATCACGGAAAAAATATAATTCAAACAGTGTTATAAGACCAACAACAAGAGTAGCGATAGGGTACTGTAAAATCGCCAGCAACAAAGTTATAAAAGCCCCGGCTGCGATAAAAGGAATGCCTTCAAGGGCAACTGGTATTTGCGGTTTTTTCATTTATGATGAACCAAGTATAGTCTTATGAAAAGTCTGACATAACAAACATTTTCAGAACCATTTTATAGCCGCACATATAAAGAAACTGGTACCCCTTGAAAAAAAGGATACCAGTTTGAGAGTATCAACGGCCAAAGACTTAAACAAGTCAGAATGGAACTAAAATGTATGGGCAGTCTTTAAAAAATGATCTAAATTTTTTTTGATGCCCGGGTCATGGCAATAGTACCAGTTCGAACTATTTCCTGGATACCGATTGGCTTTAAGAGTTCTGTAACTGCCTTAATTTTGTCACGAGTACCTGTTACTTCAATAGCATAGCTTTTGGGGCTTACATCGACAACGCGGGCTCTGAAAATATCTGTCATCCTCAAGACTTCCGCTCGAGTGGATGCCTCAGCCTTGACCCGGATAAGAGCCATCTCACGCTCAACATATTCAGACTCACTGATATCCGTTACTTTGATGACATCAATAAGCTTGTGGAGTTGTTTGGTGATCTGCTCGATGATAGCATCATCACCGCTTGTCACCAAAGTGAGACAGGATACACCCTTTTCAATTGTCTCAGCAACTGAAAGGCTTTCAATATTAAAACCACGACCGGAAAAAAGCCCCGTAACTCTTGAGAGAACGCCTGGTTTATTTTGCAGTAGTACAGAAATTGTATGTTTCATCGGGAATCCCTTATTTCTTGCTTCTTACGTCAATGTCGGTCTCGACATTATTAGTGAGAAGAATGGCTCGCAGTATTTTTCAGGCTTCGAGCCATTCTTCACATCGGTGCCATGGACTAAGACTCTTAAACAAGCAGCATGTCCGTAGTAGCTTTACCAGCTGGAACCATGGGGAAAACGCCCTCTTCACGAGAGATGACAAAATCCATCAACACCAGAGTGTCAGTGGCAAGGGCCTCCTTGATAACTGGCTCAACTTCACTTGGCTTTTTCGCACGCAGACCAACAGCACCATAAGCTTCAGCAACTTTGACAAAATCAGGCTGAACCTCCATTGGCGTCGCAGAATAACGCTTATCGTAAAAGAGTTCCTGCCACTGGCGGACCATGCCAAGGTAATTATTGTTGAGCAAAGCAATCTTCACAGGCAGCTTTTCTTGCATAGCAGTAGCAAATTCCTGGATATTCATCTGCATGGAGCCATCACCGGCGACATCAATAACTGTCCGACCGGGGGAAGCCATTTGTGCACCAATTGCAGCAGGAAAACCATAACCCATGGTACCAAGACCGCCTGAGGTGATCAGAGTCCGTGGCTTATTAAAATGATAGAACTGGGCCGCCCACATCTGATGCTGACCAACTTCAGTGGTTATAATTGCATCACCCTGAGTCAATTCATGCAGTTTTTGAATTACAAATTGTGGCTTAATTACATCAGTTTCTTCGACATAACCAAGTGGATGCTTATTCTTCCACTCCTTGATTTGATCGAGCCAAGGACCAAGCTTTTCTTTCTCCTCATCAAGATTAGCACCACAGCCATCAACCCACTTATTCATCTGTGCCATGGCCTCTTTACAGCCGGCAACTATGGGGATGTCAACCTCGACATTTTTACTGATAGACGTTGGGTCAATATCGACATGAATAATCTTGGCATTAGGAGCAAAAGCATCAATTTTACCAGTAACACGATCATCAAAACGTGCTCCTACGGCAATGAGAACGTCTGACTTAGCAACTGCCATATTGGCAAAATAGGTTCCATGCATCCCAAGCATGCCCATGGAAAGAGGATCTGTGCCTGGAAAACCACCAAGCCCCATAAGGGTCATAGCAACAGGAATATTAAGCTTACGGGCAAACTCTGTCAGTTCCTCGTGGGCATCACCTAAAATAACACCGCCGCCAATGTAAAGAACGGGCTTCTTTCCTTTAAGGATGGTTTTACATGCCTTTTCAATCTGACCTGGATGTGGCTCATATGTCGGCTTGTAGGTCCGCATCTTCACAGGTTTCTTGGGGGGAACAGTGACCATTGAAGCCATAACGTCCTTAGGCAGATCAACAAGAACAGGCCCCGGACGGCCACTACGTGCGACATGAAAAGCTTCACGAATGGTAGGAACCAGATCTTTGGCGTCTTTAACCAGGTAATTATGTTTCGTACAAGGACGAGTGATACCGACAATATCAACCTCTTGGAAGGCATCATTACCAATGAGAGCGGTGGGAACCTGCCCGGAAAAAACAACTATAGGAATAGAGTCAAGATACGCTGTTGCAATACCGGTCACCGCATTGGTGGCTCCTGGACCAGAGGTTACCAGAGCCACACCAACATCACCCGTTACTCGAGCAAAGGCGTCTGCAGCATGAACAGCCGCTTGCTCATGACGAACAAGTACATGATGGATCTTGTCCTGCTGGAGAATGGTATCATAGAGATCAATTACGGCTCCACCGGGGAAACCGAAAATTGTTTTAACATTTTCTTCCTCCAGGCATTGCATAAATGCCTGGGTGCCTGTCATCTTCATAGAACGAGTCCCATTGTTGTTTCACGACCTCAATTTCCGTCGGTCATAAGAGATTTTCGGGAATTACAAACCTAAAAATTTAACTATTTCAAAAGATAAAACAGTATCTTTTTCATACAGATTACAGCAGAGAAAAAACACTATATAAGTCACTGAAAAATTGTCAAGATAGTTCTTTTTACTGCTGCTAAAAGAAAAAGGCAAGAATTGAGAAGAATTATCAACTCACCAGTTGTAGACTTTAAAAAAGACCCTTTTCACGACCCAGTTCCAGAAAATGTTCTACTGCCCTATGGCCCTCTGAACCGAGAGATTTCGAGAAACTGTTGACATAAAGGCCAATGTGGCTGGCAATAATGTCAGTATTCATTTCCTGGGCATGCTGTTGAATATACTCACGACTCACTTCTGGGTGTTTAAAGGCATACTGAACACTGTCTTTAATCAACTTTTCAATCTGATCGATCTTTTCTTGTCCCAAGGATCTTTTAGCCGCAATGCCACCAAGAGGAATAGGATTGCCTGTACTCTCCTCCCACCATTGGCCAAGGTCCTGGAGGCAGCTGAGGCCATGCTGATGATAGGTAAACCTACTTTCATGGATGATAACTCCAGCATCAACCTCATCTTTCTCAACAGCAGTCATGATCTGGTCAAAAACCAAAACCTTTGTCTTCACTGGGCACGGGGCGTAAAGCTCTAGAAGCATTGCTGCTGTTGTGTATTTGCCGGGAATAGCGATGACAGCCTTGCTTAAATCAATTGACCTCCCCTGCTTGGCGACCAAAAGCGGGCCACAACCTCGACCTAAAGCACTGCCGGAATCCAGGAGGACATATTTGTCTAAGACATGACCCAGAGCATGGAAAGAAAGCTTTGTTACATCAAATTTACCTTCAAAAGCCCAAGTATTTAACGTCTCAACATCAGCAAGTTGAGGAGTATCAAACTCAACACCTTTTTCCTCAACCAGACCTTGAGTCAAGGCATGAAAGATAAAAGTATCATTCGGGCAGGGAGAAAAAGCGAGGGAGAGCATCATCTAGTTTTCATTAATATAGTGAGAAAGAAACTGAGCAACAAAAACTGAACATTTTTCTGCAGCCTCAGCAAGACGCCAAGTCGAGGTGTCACGATCTACAACCATATTGCTCATGCAGCGTATTTCGAGCCAATCAATATCATAACTCTGGCATACTCTGGCCACAGCAGCGCCTTCCATATTTTCGCTTACAGCCTTGTAGGTCTCAGCTAGCATTTCCCCCCTCTTCCGGGTTGCGCTTACCGAATTAACAGAAACGAATGGACCAAGATGAATTTCTTGAGCTGTATCAACACACCATTTCTGGAACTGATCCAAAAGTGCTCCCTGACAGGGGAAAAATTGATGCAAAACAAGTTCTGGAGAGCCCAGAGGGGCGAGGTGATCATCAAAACAGATTGCCATGTCACCAATCACCTCTGAAGAGGCAATACATATATCAAGAATTTTGATGGAAGTGCTGGGGAAAGCGCCGGCAACACCAATATTCACAACTCCAGTTATAGCTTGACCGTGTTGTTCCAGGTAGGAGGTGAGAGAGTGGGCTGTATCGACTAGGCCTACCCCGGTAACAAGAAACTTAATCTTAGGATTTTGGCCGAGTTTGGCTTGCAGTATAGAAATTTCCTGCTCGGTTGCGGCCGTAACAAGGAGCATCTACGATAAATGGTCTTTAACGAGCTGACTGTTTGCGAAGCCACAATCAATGTCGTCTTTAACTTTGTTGTTTTCATCAAGGACCACAACTTTCGGTTCAAAATCCGTCAGGTCATCGTCATGATAAATAGCGTAAGAAACTATAATAATGAGATCTCCAATCATCCCTTTACGGGCTGCAGCACCATTAAGGCCTATAACACCGCTACCAGCTTCACCTTCAATGGCATAGGTGTCCAGGCGCTCACCATTATTAATATTATACACCTTGATCTTCTCATAAGGGAGAAGACCGACAACCCGCATCAGGTCGCTGTCGATGGTAAGGCTCCCCTCATACATCAGGTCAGACTGAGTAACAGTGGCCTTATGAATCTTTGACTTCAACATATTTCTAAACATTATTTTCTCCACGGAGCAGGCGGTCATTATCTATGAGTCTGGTTTTGCCGATGCGAACTGCTAAGGCAAGAATCACATCATCATCAATCCTCGCACAACTATCTAAGGTATCCTTATTTATGAATTCAATATAATCTATCTGACATTGTCCATGATTATTAATGGTATCACGAACAATCGTTTTCATTTTTGCACAGTTAAGCTCGCCTGACTGCGCTTGCTTTTTGGCTTCTTGCAACGAGTGCCATAAACAGAGAGCCTGTTGACGTTCATTTTTATCAAGATAAGCATTTCTAGAACTCATCGCCAAACCATCTTTTTCTCGGACAATGGGGTGGCCAACAACTTCAACAGACATATTAAGGTCTGTAACCATTCTTTTAATCACAGCTAGCTGCTGAAAATCTTTTTCTCCAAAAAGGGCTTTTTGAGGCTGAACAACATTAAAGAGCTTATTTACAACAGTGGTTACACCTGCAAAATGATGAGGTCTGCTTTTACCACAAAGCTTGTCAGTTATTCCTGAGACAATCACACTCGTTTGAAAACCGGGAGGATACATCTCATCGGGCTCAGGGCAAAAAAGCACTGCCACACCGGTCTCGTTGGCTTTGGCGCTATCTTCTTCAAAAGCACGAGGGTATGATTGCAGATCTTCACCAGGGCCAAACTGGGTGGGGTTAACAAAGAGCGACACAACAACGTGATCTGCCACCTTCCCTGCTTCTCTCATAAGAGTAAGGTGTCCCTCATGGAAATATCCCATGGTCGGCATCAGGGCAATGGTCTGACCACTCTTCCGGGAATCTGTTGACCACCGAGTCATTTCAGCAGCGGTTTTTATAATTTCCATACCAGTTATTCATTACCCTTACTAAACATGAGACGAGTAATTTCAGATATCTACTTGGTAGTCCCTTCTATAAATTATTAATCTTTTCTTGCAGCCACGCCCTCTGATCCGGCGTTATATTAGTTTCAGTTGAGGTACTGGCTTTTTGGTAAGCCTCCTTTGCTTCAGCAGTTTTCCCTGTCAGCTCATAAAGACGACCACTTTCAATATAACCAAGAGCAGAAAAACCAGGCAGGGTGCTTAAGGTTTTATAAAAACCAATAGCTATTTCATGGTCACCATTAAGCTCATATGCCACACCGGAAAATTGCTGAAGTAAAGGAAAAAGAGGATTATCACGACCAACGTCTTTGTTGGCTTTCTGGAGAATAGCGATTGCATTGCCATACTCTCCACGTTTGATATAGTCACCCGCCAAACTCATCCGTCCCCATATAGCAGAACCCGTGCCAGCGAAATCGTCGGATATTTTTTCTAACGAGATGACTTTTTGATCCGTATCCGTCAACAGCAGTGCCTGGGACAGCTGTTGAGCTGCCTGGTCATTCTGTCTTTCTGTATGATAGCTATAGTAACTCCATCCACAAATTGCGCCGACAATAAGAATAAAAGAAACCTGCAGAAACCTGGCATTATCAAGAATATATTGTTTAACAGCAGGGGGAAGATTAAGCTCATCAAGGAGGGTTCTTTGGGCAGCAGTTACTTCCTCGACATGTCTCTTGGTAAAGGCGTTGGATTCGTCCATTCAAGAAGTCCTTTTTTCTTTTTATGATTTACAGTAAAAATCGCTTTTGAAACTGTTAACTCGTTAGAAAATAAAGATGAACATATACAGGCAGAAATAGAAAAAATCAATATGTTCCCCCGTGATCACACATCCTCATCGTCTTTGTTCAACTCTCAGCGAATTCAGTCTGTCAGCGAGTTAACAAGCTCATTGACCCTGCTCTTAGAAAGCGAATTCCCCTTTGTGGCAATCTCAGGGGAAATCTCCAATCTCCGCCAGCCATACTCCGGTCACCAGTACTTCATTTTAAAAGATTCCCAAGCCCAGATCAGGTGCGTCCTTTTCAAAAATCAGCAACGCTACTTGGCGCAACCATTAGCTGATGGCGCCAAAGTAGTCTGTAAAGGGCGTATTTCTGTTTATCAACAAAGGGGAGAATATCAAATAGTCGTAGACCATGTGACAGACGAAGGAGTCGGCCTTCTACAGCAAAAGTTTGAACAACTTAAAGAAAAACTTTTTCAAGAAGGGTTATTTGCCCCAGAGTTAAAAAAGAAGCTGCCAGCTTTTGCCCGTAAAGTTTGCCTCATTACTTCACCTACGGGAGCTGCGGTACACGATTTTCTGAAAAAAGCTTTAGAGCGCTTCCCGAATCTTGAAGTTGAAATACTTCCCGCCACTGTTCAAGGCAAGAATGCATCACAAGAGGTAATGAAACAAATTGATCTAGCCAATAAGCGAAAATGGGCTGATGTCATAGTCTTGACCAGAGGTGGCGGCTCACTTGAAGACCTCGCCGCTTTTAATGATGAACATCTTGCCAGGGCCATCCATGCTTCTGAGCTGCCCATTGTCTCGGCAGTTGGCCACGAGGTTGACTTCACAATCGCTGATTTCGTGGCAGATCACAGGTCTCCTACCCCAACAGCAGCTGCAGAAGAGATTGTCTTTAATAAGATGCAGCTTCTATCTGAGTTGAGCAGTATTATCGGCAGAATGAAAAATGCTTTGGAAGCGAACCTCCTCAACAAAAAAAACCGCCTCCGATTGTTAGAAAGACTCCTCAAAGATCCCCAGAAAATTATCGATCTCTACAGGCTAAAAGTAGATCACTCTACACTTAACCTCATCCATTGTTTCACTAGGAAAAACACCGTCGCGCGAGATCAGCTTGAATCAAATCGCCAAAAGCTTTTGACCCAAAGTCCTGAGCGAAAGCTTTCGGCTGCCCAGGCCAAGTGCAATACTCTGGCAGTGTACCTAGTGCAAAATTTCAAGAACTCTATTCAGAACAAAAGAAAAGATTTCACCAAGCAGGTCACACTTCTTGACGCCTTAAGTCCTTTATCTGTACTTGGCAGAGGATATTCTTTGGCGTTCAATAAAGACAATGAAATAGTCAAATCTATTAAGCAGGTTGAACCTGGAGAGAAAATTGTTGTGAAAGTTGGGGATGGCTCAATACGGAGCGTTGTCAAAAAAACAGTACCTGATTAAAAACTGGTCGGGATGAGAGGATTTGAACCTCCGACCCCCTACCCCCGAAGCAGGTGCTCTACCAGACTGAGCCACATCCCGACCTTTGAGCCCGTTGTTATAGTTCTATTTTTTTCAAAAATCAAGAAAGCGCCTTGGGCCCTAAATATAATTTCTTCAAATAAAAAAAGCGTAATAGCAATTGCTATTACGCTTTTTTTATTTCCGTCTCCCCGGTTCGTTTAGGAACTCACGGAAAACTATTCACACTTTTTAATCTTATTTGGGATGTCCCAAATAAGATTCGGTCGTGAATGTAAACTACTTAACGGCGTCTGCCAGTTTGCTGCCAGGCTTGAAGCGGGCAACAGTACGTGCGGCAATCTTGATGGTAGCACCAGTCTGGGGATTACGTCCCTGACGAGCAGCTCTGTTAGAGGTGGAGAAGGTACCGAAACCTACCAAGGTTACCTTGTCACCTTTAGAGAGTGCGCCTGTGACGGCATCAAGAAGACCTGTTAATGCTTTTTCAGCAGCAGCTTTACTAATACCTGCAGCAGATGCCATGTTGTCTACCAATTCACTTTTATTCATTCTCTTTTCTCCTCGTGTTACAATTAGGGGGTGAATGTTCTCGCTAGTAGGAAATTGTACTAAACGAGAAGTGGTTGTCAAATAAAACTGTCTGTTTTTTATAGATATTTTTTAATATCATAATTTGACAATAAAAAGGAAGAAATTCTAACCCGTTACAGGGTAATTTTTAAGAAAGTTTTTTAGGGAATACTTTAACACCTAATCCCTAGCTAAAGCCCATATAGCGGGCGTTTCAAGGCAAGATACCCCGTCGTTCAGAAAGATCAAGAAAAACTTTAAAAAAACTGCACTCTGCAAGTTTTTTCTTAATGTTTTTCCTTACTTCGAGTATTAAAGCTCTCTCTAAATCACCCTCGTTAAATGTCAGGCAAACTGCATCACCGTATAGTTTGGCCCGAACACCATCAAAGCCCATATTATGCAAAATTGCTTCAACAGCTTCAACCTTTTGTAATAAATCTTCACTAATCGGGTTTGGCCATTTTATCCGGGTGGCTAAACAGGAATCACTTGGTTTATTCCAAGTAGGAAGTCCCAGAGCGAAACTCATGTCACGAATCTGCTTCTTGTTGATTCGGCAATCCAAGTATGGTGTGGCAACATTCAGCTCTTTAATAGCCTTAAAGCCAGGCCTTTTATCTGGATTATCATCAAGGTTTGTTCCATCAACAAGTTGCCAGCTTGGCCCTAAGGATTCATTAATCAAACTATAAATGGCCTTCTTGCATATATAACAGCGATCTTTTTTGTTTTCTGAATAACCGGGGATATCAAGGGGGAGGAAATTTATTTCATCCAAAGCCAGCCCAAATTGTTCACAAAAGCTTCTGACGTTATGGATTTGATGCTGGGCCATAAGGGGGCTTTTTGCAAATACCCCCTTGCAATTTCGATCAAGAACCTTATTTCCAACAAAGAAAAGAAGTGAGCTATCCACACCCCCGGAAAAAGCCACGGCTACTTTCTGCCTGGCTTTAAACCAACCTTCAAGGACGGAAACAAGTTCTTCCAAAGATTTTTCCAAAATAAAAAGATTACTTATCAGGAAGGGTCTGGATAGGTTCTTCCAAAAGAAACTCACCCTTTTGAATCCACTCCTTCAAAATAGTAGCGATTTCTCGGGCCTTAACCATACTTGAGAGAGGCGCTGTCTTGACTGCTTTGCCATTCACCTCAATTTCACCACTTTTAAGTT
>SWCD01005110.1_pt1 | contig 14445 bp, 7 predicted proteins | sample 4693011 | NCBI WGS metagenome assembly SWCD01 (sample SAMN10267278, study PRJNA491770) | bioreactor metagenome | isolation source: DHS bioreactor inoculated with marine | place: Japan: Omine Ridge, Nankai Trough | reverse complement strand
CTGCCGCGGCTCAGACGAAGCAACTCGCGGTGGACCGGAACAAGCAGCAGTACCGCGGCAAGGGGAAGTCCAATGTCGTCAGCCAGCAGTGGACATCGAACGCCTTCGCGGGGCCGGAGACGAACGCCGCCATCGGCCTGATCCGCCGCCAGGCGGAGGCTTCCGGGGACAAGGAGTTGGTGGAGACCTGGAGCCGGGCCTTCGAGGAGGTGGCTCAGGCCGCGACACCGTCCCAGGGCAGTGTGACCTTCATGGGCTATAACGGCCAGACCGTGACCATCCCGCAGCAGCAGGGCTTCATGCCGCAGGGCGAGGCACAGGGAATTCGTCCCGGTCGCCTCCCCAATTCCGGCGGCGCCGGGGGAAGTACGGGAGGGCCGGGCGGCTCCTACGATGGCGGCGGCGGCGGCGGTGGCGGCTACCTCCACCTCCGCGAGGACGCCGAGAAGAAGGCCGGCCTCCTCTCCCTCCCGGTCACCGTGCCCACCCGCGGCCGGACCTACCGCTTCGAGAAGCTGAACGGCGGCGCCGAGCTGGCGATCTCCGTCGGCCGCGCGGGCGGAAGCCGGGGCTTGCCGCAACTCGGACTCTTCGTCCTGATCCTCGCGCTGCTGGCGGCCTTCTACCGTTTCCGCCCGGACCGCCGGATCCCGCTCTTCAAGCCGGCGCTTCTCTTCGTAGCGGCGCTGGCGCTCGCCATCGGCACCCCCATCTTCCCGCTGCTCCCGATCCTCGCGATGCTGGTGGCGGTGGTGTGGGGGGTGATCACAGTACGGAGGCAGACACCTTTTTCCAGAGTCGGTTGATCGGTCCCGGAGCAATTTTCTCGTCCGGTGACCGCAATCGGGTGAGGGAGACATGATTGCCAGACGTTTGACCATCCGCTCCGTGGTCGCGGCCCTGCTCGTGACCGTGTTGGCGGGCGCACTTCGACCCGTCCTCGCCGAGGACGAGGACCCGCAGCGATTGGCCGATGTCGAAGGCGTGGTCTACGAGGTGTTCCACGGCGACTCGGTTCACCGGATGGGTTTCTACGTTCGGGAGATCCACGTTCCCTCCCGCGCCTTCGCCTTCACCATCGAGGGCGGCGAACTTCGGGTCTTTCGGCCGAAGGCGCATCGGTATCTGCTGCCGGGACAGACTTTCGAGATCGAACTGCCGAACGGCGAGAAGCACTCCCTTCCCTTCCTCGCCATCCCCGGGACCGAGACCCGTCGCGTCGGCAGCGTTCGGCTGCGGGCTGAACACGTCGACCGTCTTCAGACGCTCCTCTCTTTGAAGACGCGGCTGCGGGCCATCGCCGAGCAGTATTTCGAACCGCGCTCCGAGTACGAGCCGGTGGTTGCGTACCTGGGCTTGAACCCGACCGCGGGGGCGTTCATCGTGAAGCTTCTCGATGAGGCGGGTATTCGCTGCGTCGGGATCTCGAATGCGGGGGGAGAGACTCTGAGCGTTCCGAAAGAGCACGCCGAGGAGGCCCGCCGGATCCTCTACGAGGCACTGGTCAAGGGCCTGTCGAACCCGCCACCCGCGCCCGCCTCCAATCCGGGCTGGGACGGCCACCTCGACTACCAGGTGATGGACTCGGCCGGCTACGTGATCTGGTCCCTCGACCGCACCCTCGTCCCTCCGACTCCTCCGCGCGCGGATGTACTCGCCCACCTGAAGCGCTTCCCCGGTACCGAGACCGTCGATGTGGACGGCCAGGCCCGCCGGCCCGAGTACGGCGACCTTCGGCTCGAAGAGGCCGAGAGCACGCTCCGGGGAAAGCTGCCCCGGCCGTGGACCGTCGACGCGCTGATCGAGGCGTACCGCAAGGCGTCCGATCCCGAGTCCAAGTCGGATCTCGAAGGCGACGTCGCCCGCGCCGCCCTGCTCTATCTGCTCGCGGCAAGTCGCAGCCCGCAGGCTCTCCCGCTGGTCGGCGAAGGGCTCTCGGACGAATCCCTCGAGGTCCGGGTGGCCGCCACCGAGGGAATCAACACTTACTGGAACCCCGAACTGCTCAGCATTGGGGGCCTGGAGGGGGCGATGATGCATGCTCGGGCCTGGTGGGACGCCTTCGCGCGCTGAAGAAGAGCGCGGCGAGGAGCGCCAGACCCAGGCCGGCCAACAGAAGTCCCCGATCGAAGGGGGCGCACTCGTAGGTGAAGACCACCTCGTGTTTCCCGCCGGGGACCCGGACCGCTCGGCCGAAGATGTTCGCCCGGCGAACCGGCGCCGCCTCGCCATCGATCGTGGCTTGCCACCCGGGGTACCAGCTGTCCCCGAGGAAGAGCCACGCCGGGCCGTCGGACGTCGTCTCGATCGCCACGCGCGTGGGCTCGTGCGCCAGAAATCCGGCCTGTCCCCCGGACGCACCGGCCGGTTCAAGCGCCGGGCCGGGCTTCGACTCCGTGATGAGGACCTCCCCCTCCGGGTCCCACCAGCGGGAGAGGAGGGCCTCCTGGGTCGCGGTCAGATTCCCGTCCATGCGGTGCCGCGGATCCGGCACGACCCGGGCGTCCGGGACGAGCCAGGCCCGTGGCAGCGCCTCGGGATCCTCGTAGAGCCGGATCCGATAGGGCGGCCCAAGCGGCAGGATCAGGCTGTCCCGGTAGAGGATGTCGCCCTCGTACTCGCCAAGGGGCGTGACCCTGCCCCTCGCCGCTCCGAACGGGTCGATCAGGTAGCGGACATTCAGGAGCCGGCTGATCTTCGGATTCACGCCCTGCGGGAGCCCGGTGTCGTAGTCCATCGGCCGGTGCAGGAGAGACATCACCTCTGCCGGCCAGGGGAGCGGGAGGGGCGAGTACACCCGGGAGCTGGAGATGCCGAACAGGATCCCCAGATTCGGATGAAGGGTCAGCCGGGCGGGATCGTAGGGCGTCAGATCCCCGGTCCACCCGAGCGCCCGGAAGTGGGCGTTCCGGAACACCAGGCGCTGCGGGTCGAGCGTCGAGATGCGGAAGGGGTCCCCGCGGTCGGCCTCCCGGGCTTCGATGGCCTCGACCGTCTCCGGCGGGGACAGCCACCGGTCGGCCTCGATGGTCGGGTTCTGGTCGCCGAGGGCGAGGTGGAGGTCTACCACGACCACGATGGCGGCCACGGCCGTGGCGGCGGCCCCGAGCACGATCCGTCGGCGTTCCGGCAGCAATGCGAGGAGCCGCGTGAGCCCGAGGGCCGCGAGGACCGCGAGCATCAGGTCGGCGTAGACGAGGAATCGTCCGGGAACGCGAAACCAGTCGAACCCGGGCAGGATCCGGAAGAGGAGAACGTAGAGTCCACCGGACTTCCCGAGAGCCAGGACGACGGAGAGGACGAGGATTCCGAGCGCGAAGGCGACCGCGCGCCGCTTGATGCCGGTCAGGACGGCCACGGCCGCGAGGAGCAACGGGAGGATCCCGACGTACGCCGTGACCTCCCAGAAGAAGGCCTTGTCGGCAAGCTCCGACTCGAAGCTCACCACTCTCTCGAGGGGCTCTCCGGTCGTCGGATGTCGCAGGGCTTCCCCGGTTTCCTCGTCGATGGCCGGGACCCGGTGCAGCGTGCCGTTGTCGCCGTACGCTTTCGGCGCCAGGAAGAGCAGCAGGTGGCGCGGCGCCATGCCGCTGAACGTCGCCATTTCGAGGTCGACCCCCTCGGTACGGGGGCTCATGCTCTTGAGTTCCCGTGACGGCAACAGTTGGGGCGCCGCGAGGAGGAAACCGACCAGCACCGCTCCGAACGCCGCGCCGAGCGGCCGGAGTCGCGTGCGCCAGTCGTCTTGCCGAGCTGCCAGGAGCAGGGCGTAGAACAAGAGCAGGAGCAGGTTATAGTAGGCGAGTTGGGGACTTCCCGCGAGGAGCATGATCCCGATCGCCACCGCGAGAAGGGCCATCGTCCGCCGGCCCGCGCCGGCCCCGATGCGCTCCAGAAGCAAGAGCAGGAGGGGCGCCCAGGCCGCGGTCGCGGTGTAGTTCACGTTCGCCAGGTGGACGAGCATCCAGCCGGAGAGCCCGAACACGACGGCGGCAAGGAGTGCCGGGCCGCGCCCCGCCCCGACCTGCCGGGCGTAGAGGCTCGCGCCGGTCCCCGCGAGGATCATCGTCGCGAGGATCGTCAGGTTGAAGGCCGCGGCGAAGGGGAACAGTGTGTGGATCAGCAGGTTCGGCGGGTACAGGGCTCCCACCTGCCCCTCCGCGAGGAGCGGGTACCCGGTGCCCATCTCCGGACACCAGAGCGGCAGATGCCCGGCGGCCAGCTGCCGGTGGAAGAAGGCTCGAAACGGCAGGTTCTGGTGCCAGATGTCGGAGGCGAAGTGGCCGTTCGCGAACGGTATCCGTTCACCCGTCGCGAACCCGACGCCGAAGAATGCGACGACCACCACCGTTACGGTGAGGAAGGCGAGCAGGCCGGTGACGAAGAGTTCGCGGACGGTGACGTTACCCATGGCGGCCATCCCTGCTACATCATCAGCTTCGGGGCGGCGGGTCAACCCCTGCAAAAATCCGTTCATCAATCCTGCCGCCACCCCCTTGGATTTCCGGGAGCGGACGCCCCCCTGAGCTGTTCTCCCTTTCCCTTGATTCCAACCAGGCGCCGACGGCGCGGCGCGCTCCATGTCGTCCCGAACCGGTTTCCCATGGGGTAAACCATTGAAAGCCGACCGCCGCCGTATGATCATCGACCTCTGAACCCCGAGCGTCACGAGGCCGGATGATCCGCAGAGTCCTGCTCACCACCCTGTTGCTCGTGCTCACCGTCCCGGCCGTGGCCCAGGACGCGTTCGAGAGGGCGCTCGCGGTCTACAAGGCCTCCATCGACCGGCCCCCGCTCGCCCGCCGCCTGGGCGGCATGACCCGGCTTTCGCGGACGCGGGATGTTCGCGCGATCCGGGTCCTCGCGGCGCGGTACGCCCGGCCGCGCGTTCCGAAGGACCACGAGCGCTACCTCATTGCCCGGATGTGCGGCGAGTACATGACCTCTCCGGAGCACGTCGATCCCCTGCTGAAGTTCGTGAAGAAGCACCGCACGGACCCGGACGGCTGGCTCTGGTTTCATGGGCTCAAGGCCGCGGCGCGGCAGGCCGACCTGGCTCCGGTCCTCGAGTGGATCGAAAGCGACCGCGAGAATCCCTTCGTCCGGGCCGGGGCTCTGGAGGCCCTGGCAGGCGAGAAGAGGCGGGAGATCCTCGCCCTGATCCCGCAGTTGCTCGGGGACAAACTGCCGAGCAGGGAGATGGCGCGGGCGCTCCTCGCCGGAAGCGCCGCGGCCGGGCTCTTCGCCCTGAAGGATCTGCGATCCGAGCCGGAGTTTCAAGAGGCCGCGGAGACGCTCGTGGCCCTGCTCGAAAAGAAGGACGTGCCCGGGTACGCGAAGCTCACCGTCGCCCGCCACCTGGCCCGGACTCTCGGCTCCCGCAAGGTGACGCTCGATCCCGCCTGGTGGCGGAAGATCCTCGCCGAGCAGGCGGTCGAAGAGGGCGCGGAGACGACGTCCGTCGCCTACCCGCGCTTCATGGGGCTCGAGGCCACCGGGCGTCGCGTGGTCTTCCTCCTCGATCTGTCGGATTCGATGCTGGATCCGCTCTCCTACACCGAACTCGACCGCGCTCGGCTGGTGCCGCTTCAGGACGGCGCCGACTTCCCCTGGGCCACGATCAACAACCGGTTCGAATTCGCACGGGAGCACCTGAAGCGCTCCCTTGACGCCCTCGAACCCGACGTGCGATTCGCGATCATCGGTTTCGGCGACGAGGCGGAACCGTTCCGCAGCACGAAGGCCCTGGTCCCCGCGACAAAAGGCAACATCGCGAAGGCCGTCCGGGAACTCGAGGCCATCGAGGCGAAGCCCGACACCTCCGGCAAGAACCGGCCTCATGGGGTCCTCCTCGGCACTACCAACCTCCACGGGGCGCTGCGCAAGGCGTTTCAGATGACCTCGCGGGGCCGTGTGACCGAGTACGAGCACGTCGCCGAGGCGACCTTCCGCGACGGCGCGGACACGATCTTCCTGCTCTCCGACGGCAAGCCGACCCGGGATGACTTCGCCGCCAACGACATGGCCGAGCCGGGGCGCAGCATCACGGATCCGGAGACCGGCGAGAGCCGTGAGGAGAACTACCGGCGCACCGGCAGTTTCTTCGGTCCCTATCGGGCGCCGGATCACCTCCTCGGGGACCTTCACCGGATGAACCTCTTCCGCAAGGCGGAGATCCACACCATCTCCATGGGGGACGCGGACCTCGACCTGATGCATCGGATTGCCATGGCCGGTCTCGGCCGCTATCGGAACCTGGGCGGCAACGGCGTCCTGGCGCTGAACGGGTCGAGTGCGCTGTCCATCGAACTTCCGGAGAAGCCCGTCGAGTTCACTCTCGAGTGCTGGGTGAATGCCCCGAAGCACGGTCGAGAGGCGGGTCTGGTGGCCGATACCGAGGGGGCGGGTTTCGGACTCTTCCTCCGGGATAGCGACTCGCCGCTCCCGTATGCCTGCGTCCGGGACACCGAGGCTTATCTGAAAGTCCCGGCGAAGGACGACTGGAAGTGGAAGACCTGGAATCACCTGGCGATGACGTTCGACGGGGCAACCCTGCGCCTCTTCGTGAACGGCAAGCTCGCCGGGGAGCAGACCGGGGAATCGTTCGTTCCCAGCGCGCAGGCGCTGATGGTCGGAGCGGAGCCCTCGAAGGACAACCTCCCCCGCCACTTCTGTCGCGGCGCCGTGGATGAAATCCGGCTCTCGAGCACGGTGCGCTACGAGAAGGAGTTCTCGCCCCCGAAACTGCTGGTGCGGGATGCCGCCACGCTGGTCCTCTTGCACTTCGACGGGGATGGGGAGACGCCGCTCTCGGACTCCTCCGGCCGTGGCCACAAGGTGAAGATCCACGGCAAGCTGCGCGTGCGGGGGCAGGAGAGATGAGCGGGAGAAGGGGCAGCCTGACCATCGCCGGCCTGGCGGTGCTCCTCCTGCTCTTCCTGCTTCTGAACCGCACCCACGAGCAGCACCCGCCCCCCGCCCCGCCGCCGCCCTCCGAGCACCCGGAGGACGTACCCGCCCCGGAGTCGCCGACCCAACCGGAACCCGCCGCAGAGGAGCCCCCCGCAGAGGAGCCCCCCGCAGAGCCCCCCGCAGAGCCCCCCGCAGAGCCCCGGGTCATCTTCGCGGTCACGGTGCGGGATGCCGGTGGGGCGCCGGTCGAGGGCGCGAAAGTGCTCGTCCTGCCGCACGAGGTCTATCGCGGGGGCCTGGGCTTCGGCCCCCTCACCCTTCCGCCGACCGAGCTGTACTCGGCGCTCACCGACGCCGAGGGCCAGGTCGAATTCGACCATCCCGGCAAGTACCTCGATGGGGTGCATCTGCTCGCCACAAAGGGAGAACTCGGCGCCGCGTCCAAACCCTTCTATCTGCGGACGATGGGCCGACACGGCGCCGAACTCACGCTGGTCCCCTGCGACCCCGTCCGGGGCCGCGTGGTGGACGCCGACGGCCGGCGCATCGAGGACGCGAAGGTCTCGATGGTCGTCACCGATGTCTACTCGAGCATGACCTCCTCCATCGGCCCCTATGGGTTTCGGGTGGAGCCGGTTCGCCTTCAGCATGGCGAGTTCGAATTCCCGCCGGTGGCGGAGAGCGACCGCCTGGCGCTCTCGCTCGTGGCGGCGACGGCGCCGGGGTACCTCCCGGTGGAGTTCGAGTTCGAGTACGACAAGGAGCGCCCCCCTGAGGTCGTGGTGCGGATGCTCAAGCCGGTGCGGGTCACCGGTCGGATCGTCGATGCGGGCGGCCGGCCCCTGCCCGGGGCCCGGGTGCAGCACTTTCCCGGTGGCATCTACGACAAGGGGGCGACGGTGATGACCGGCGAGGACGGCACGTTCGCGTTCGACGGCATGCCCGAGGACGGCGCGGCGATCTTCGTGGCGACTCCGAGCGGAATCCCGTTCCGGGTGTCCGTGGGCCGGGTCCGGGGGCGGGAGACGGACCTCGGAGACCTGGTAGTCCGCGAGGGCAAGACCATCGGTGGCGTGGTCGTGGACGACAACGGGGTTCCGGCGGCCGGGATCGGCGTCGGAGTCTATCTGCGTGGCTCTCCGGAGGCGAACCGGTGGACCACGACCGGTCCGGACGGCCGTTTCTCCGTGCCGGACCTGGGCGAAGGGGAACACACGGTGGTCGCCCAGGAGGACAGCCATCGCAGCTGGGCCGGCCGTCGCGGCCGCGTCGAAGGCGTGAAGAGCGGCGCCCGGGACGTCCGGGTCGCTCTCTCCGGGGGCATGCTTCTCCGGGTGGAGGTCGTGTTCCCCCCGGGGCAGGAGCCCGGCCCGGATCCGGCCTATCTCCACGTCCACCTCGACCGCGTCGGAACCCCGGACGAGCCCTTCATGCAGGAACTCTGGGAGCGCGGCGTCACCTCGTTCCGCATCGCCGTCCGAAAGCCGGGCACCTTCACCCTGAGCGTAACGATGTCCGGCTACCACCAGGCCCGGGAGCAGGTGGAGGTGACCCCCGAGCGCGAAACGGCAATCACGATGACGCTGACGAAAAACTGAGTACGGAGGCAGACACCTTTTTCCCGACTCTGTAAATCCGTCCCGGAGCAATTTCTCCAGACACTGGAGAAACGTGTCTGCCTCCGTGTTCACCCAGTTGACGTAAATTGACTCGCGCACTCCCAGCGACTACGCTCCCGGCGAATGAACTTCAAAATCCTCCCAGTTCTGTTCGCGCTTCTCGCCTGTGCGCTCTGGCCCCAGGGGGTCGTTTTGTGCATGGGGGACGAGGGGCACGTGGAGGTTGAACTCTCGGGCTCCGGGTGCTGCCCGTCCGAGACGGACGACTGCGCCGACTGTGTCGATTTCGACTCTCCGGAGCAGAAGATCGTGCGGGTCGCCGGGACTCTCGCGCCCCCCTCGATCAGCGCTGCCGACCTGTTGCCGCCGGTCGCCTCCGGCGCGAAGTGGACCGGAAGCTCCGTGCCGCTCTACCCTCCCCGGGAGAGCGCGCTCGAAGGCGTCGTACTCCTCGTTTAGGCCCCACCTGTCTTCACCGACTTTGAGCTTGCGTCGCGATTGCGCTAACGCCTCCCTCTGCCGGATGAAATCAAGTGGTGTCCCCCATGATGCACCTTCGATCGAGCGCCCTGCTGTTGACCGTCCTGATTCTGGCGGGCTGTGCGAATTCGCCAACCACCGTCCCGCTTCCCGAGCCCCGGCCTCTCGGCCGCGACCTCGCGGCCTACCAGGCCCCGGAGTCCCCGGACGCTGAACCGGTGCCGTTCGCGGAGCCCTCCGGGGTTCTCAGCCTGAAGGACGCCATGGCCGCCGCCCTCCTCGGCAGTCCGCTTCTGGCCTCCTCCTCGCACGATGTGCGCGCCGCGGAGGCGCTCGAGCTGCAGGCGAGCCTGCTTCCCAACCCCGAGTTCGGCTTCGAACTGGAGGAGTTCGCGGGAACCGGAGATCTCCGCGGGCTGGACGCCGCCGAGATTTCGTTCGGGCTCAGCCAGGAGATTCTCCTCGGGGCGAAGATCGAGAAGCGCACCGCGGTGGCCAATCTGGAGGGGCGCCTGGCCGGGTGGGACTACGAGGCCGCCCGCCTGGACGTGCTGGCGGAAACAGCCCGGGCGTTCGTCGCGGTCCTGGCGGCCCAGGAGAAGGTGAAGGTGCTCACCGACTCCGTGCGGACAAGCGAACTCGCGGCCGCCTCCGTCCGAGAGCAGGTCGCGGCGGGCAAGGTTCCGCGGCTCGAGGAGAACCGGGCCGAGGTGAACCACGCCCTGCAGCAACTCGCGCTGCAACGCGCCGTGCGCGGCCTCGTCGCCGCGCGGCAGGCCCTCACCGCCACCTGGGGCGGGACCCTGGTCTCCTACGACGGTCTGGCCGGGGACCTCTACGCGATCCGTCCGGTCCCACCGCCGGAGGCCTTGAACGTGTTCCTCGCGGACAACCCGGAGCTGGCCCGCCGCGCGGTGGAGACCGAGCTCGCTCGCGCGAAGATCGAGATGGAGCGGGCCGGCGCCATTCCCGATCTCACCATCGCCGGTGGTTTCAAGCACATCAACGAGGGCGACGACAACGCCTTCATCGCCGGCATCGAGTTCCCTCTCCCGGTGTTCGATCAGAACCAGGGAAACGTCCTCGCCGCCCGGGCCGAAGCTGCGCGGACGCGTGAAGACCAGCGGGCCGCGGTGGTGCGCCTGACCCTCGAACTGAACGAGGCATGGCAGGCGCTCGCGGTGTCCGCGAGCGACGCCACCATGCTCAAGAGCAGGGTCCTGCCCCTGGCCCAGGGCGCCTTCGACGCGGTCGGCGAGGGCTTCCGCCAGGGGAAGTTCGCCTACCTCGAGGTGCTCGACGCCCAGCGCACGCTCTTCGAAACGAGAGAGCAGCTCGTCGACGCCCTCTTCGCCTATCACACCGCCGTCGTGGACGTGGAGCGCCTGATCGGGCGCAGCCTTCAGAACCTCACCGTCGATCACCCCGAAGGAGAAGACCGATGAAGAGTCTCCACCGAGTTGTCGCTCTCAGCTTGATCCTGATGGCCGCAGTGCTGTTCGGAGTCGGCTGCGGGAAGTTGGCGGCCGACCCCGAAGACCACACCGGCCACGACCACGGGGCCGAGGCGGAGGCGGATGTCCACGACGACGAAGGTCCCGTCGAGGACCACGACGACGACGAGGGCCAAGACGAACACGACGGCCACGACGACGAAGAGGACCACGATGAGCGCGACGGCCATGAGGCCGGTGCGGAGGACCACGCCGAGGAGGAGCGCGTCGAACTGACCGCCGAGCAGCGGCGGCGAATCGGCCTGACCCTGGCCACGGCGGGGCCCGGCAGCATCGGTCGGGACCTCAGCTTCCCCGGCGAGATCGCCCTCGACCCGGATCGCGTCGCCCATGTGGTTCCTTGCGCCCTCGGCATCGTTCGTGAGGTCGGGAAGACCCTCGGCGACACCGTTTCGGCCGGCGAGATCCTCGCCTGGATCGAGAGCGCGGACCTGGCCCAGGCCAAGCTGGAGTTCTTCTCCCGAGAGGCCGAGGTCGGTTGTTGCGAGATCGAGGTGCCGCGCGCCCGCGAGATCTTCGAGAGCGTCAATCGCCTGCTGGCCCTCCTGAAGTCGAACCCCACCGAGGAGGCCTTTCGCGAACTCGCCGGGCTGGAGATGGGTGACTACCGGGGCAAGCTCATCACCGCCTACGCCGGGCTGGTGGCCGCCGAGACGGCGTTCGACCGTGAGCGCGGCCTGCGCGAGAAGGACATCTCCAGCGGGCAGGACCTCGTCGCCGCAAAGTCCGAATTCCAGCGGGCGCGGGCCGAGTTCGAGGCCAGCCTGGACACCGCCCGTTTCGAGGTGGTGGTCGCCTTCGGCGAGGCCGTGCGCGCACGGCAGATCGCGGAGTTCGAGGCCATCGCCGCCGAGCAGAATCTCCGGTTGAAGGGCGTTTCCGACGAGGAGATCGGGGTCCTCCGCTCCCTGGTGCCGAAGACTGCCGGTCTCGAGCCCTGCCTGTGCACCGATCCCGGCTGCCAGGACAACGAGTTCCCGTCGTTGCGCGAGAGTCTCGGGGCCGAGGCGAAGCTCGGCTGGTATGCCCTGCGAGCGCCGTTTGCCGGAGTCGTGATCGAGAAGCACTTGTCCCTCGGCGAGAAGGTCGGCGAGGACGAGTCCGTGTTCGCCGTGGCCGACACGAAGACCGTGTGGGTCAACCTCAGCGTGTTCCAGAAGGACCTGGCCACCATAAAGCCGGGACAGTCGGTCAAGGTCGACATCGCCGGCGGCGGGGCCAGCCATCCCGGCACCATCGCCTACGTTTCCCCGATCGTCGATGCGGAGACACGCACCGCTTCGGCCCGCGTCGTGCTCGCAAACGTCGACGACGCCGCGCGCCCGGGGCTCTTCGTGACCGTTCGCGTCTCGCTCGAGACCGTGAGAGCGGCGGTGATGGTGCCCCGCGAGGCCGTGCAGATCCTCGACGAGAAGGAAGTGATCTTCATCGCCGAAGGCGACGGCTTCACGGCCGAGCCGGTCACCCTGGGACGTGGGGATCGCGACTCGGTGGAGATCACGAGTGGATTGAAGGCGGGGCAGCGCTACGTGATGAAGGGCGCCTTCGAACTGAAGGCCAAGATCGCCACCAGCGGCATGGACGCGCACGCCGGCCACGGACACTAGCAGAAAGCACATGACACGCACTCTCGAGGACTTCGATCATGCTTGACTCCCTGATCCGCGCGGCCGTCAAGGGTCGCCTGCTGGTGCTCATGGCGCTCGTCGGTGTGCTCGCCTATGGCATCTACGCCTACCGCGAGATGCCGGTGGACGCGTTCCCGGACATCTCCCCGGTCATGGTGCCGGTGTTCGCGGAAGCCCACGGCATGGCGCCCGAGGAGGTGGAGCGGCTGATCACCTACCCGATCGAGGCCACCATGAACGGCCTGCCGGGAGTGACTCAGATCAAGTCCACCTCGGCGTTCGGCATGGCCGTGATCTACGTCTACTTCGCGGACGACGTGGATATCTACTTCGCCCGCCAACTCGTGGCGGAGCGCCTGGCCGGGGCCATGGGTGAACTGCCGGAGATGTACGATCCGCCGACCCTGGGGCCGATCTCCACCGGGCTCGGACAGGTCTTCCTCTACTACCTGACGCTGGACCCGGGAACCGACACGGGGGGCAAGGACCCGAACACCTACCTGCGGGAAGTGAACGACTGGGTGGTCAAGTTCCAGCTGCAGACGGTGCCGGGCGTGACCGAGATTCTGTCCATGGGCGGCCACGTCCTGCAGTACCAGATCCGCGTCGATCCCAACGCGCTGCAGGAATTCGACGTGGACCTGGGCAGCATCATCGAGACCGTGCAGGCGAACAACGGGAACGTCGGCGGGCAGTTTTTGGTCCTCGGCGCCGAGGAGTACCTGGTGCGGGGACTCGGGCTGCTCAGCGCCCTCGACGAGATCCGGGACATCCACGTGAAGACCAAAAACGGCGTCCCGGTCACGATCGGGGACGTGGCCGAGGTGACTTACGGCAATGAGATCCGGCGCGGGGTGGTCAGCCGAAACGGCGAAGGCGAGGTGGTCTCGGGCATCGTCCTGAAGCTCTATGGCGAGAACACCTCCTCCGTCATCGAGAAGCTCCACGAGAAGGTGGCGAGCTTGAAGGACAGCCTGCCGAAGGGCGTCCATCTCACCGCCTACTACGAGCAGGCCGAGCTCGTGACCAACGCCACGGACACGGTGAAGAACGCGCTCCTGATCGGCGCGCTCCTCGTGGTGATCACGCTGGCGGTCTTCCTCGGCAACCTCCGCACCGCGTTCATCGTTACCCTGGCCCTGCCGGTCTGCGCGCTGTTCGCGGTGATCGGGATGGGCTGGCAGGGCATCAGTGCCAACCTCATGAGCCTCGGCGGCATCGCCATCGGCATCGGCATGCTCGGGGACGGCGCGATCGTGATGGTGGAGAACATCTACCGTCACCTCAGAAGTGAGCGGGGACGGAAGGAGCCGAAGGACGAGGTCATTCAGAGTGCCGCCAGGGAGGTGGCGCGGCCCATCGTGTTCTCGATCGCGATCATCGTCATGGTCTTCCTGCCGCTGTTCACGCTCGAGGGCGTCGAGGGGAAGATGTTCTCGCCCATGGCGTTCACCATCTCCTTCGCCCTGGCGGGGTCCATGCTCGCCGCGCTCTTCATGGTGCCGGCGCTGTCACACTTCCTCCTGCACGCCGGCGAGAGCCGGGAGATCGCTCTCGTCCGAGGGTTGAAGGCTGTCTATCGCCCGGTCCTCCGGACCGCGTTGAACTGGCCGAAGGTGGTCATCGGCGGTGCGCTGCTGGCGCTGGCGGTCACCGCCCTGATCGTGCCGATGCTCGGCACGGAGTTCATCCCCACCCTGGAGGAGGGCAGCATCTTCATCGGCGTGACCACGCCGCCGTCGACCTCCCTCGAGAAGGGCACGGAGATCGTCCAGAAGATGGAGCAGGAGGTGATGAAGTACCAGGAGGTGCGGGAGGTCGTCTCTCGGGTCGGCCGTCCGGAGGCGGGCAGTCATCCGCACCCCGTCAACTACGCCGAGGTCCACATCGAGCTGAAGCCCCGGTCCGAGTGGAAGCGGTTCAGCACCAAGGCCGAACTGGTGGAGGCGCTCTCCGCGGACCTCGGGAGCTTCCCCGGCGTGCAGCTCAACTTCACGCAGCCCATCCAGAACGCCTTCGACGAACTCCTCTCCGGCGTCAAGGCCCAGCTCGCCATCAAGGTCTACGGTGAGGATCTCGACACCCTCAGGGTGAAGGCCTCCGAGATCACCGCCGCGATCGAGGACGTCCCCGGCCTGGTCGACCTCTCGTCCGAGCGGAGCTACGGCCAGCCCCAGGTGCAGGTGGAGGTCGACCGCTCTGCCTGCGCCCGGTTCGGCGTCAACGCCGCGGACGTGCTCGAGCTGGTCGAACTGGCCGTGGGCGGGGAGGTGATCGACACCATCTACCTGG
>SWCD01000440.1_pt1 | contig 14474 bp, 13 predicted proteins | sample 4693011 | NCBI WGS metagenome assembly SWCD01 (sample SAMN10267278, study PRJNA491770) | bioreactor metagenome | isolation source: DHS bioreactor inoculated with marine | place: Japan: Omine Ridge, Nankai Trough | reverse complement strand
TCAAATTGGAGATTAATAAAAACACCCCCCGCCTCTGGCGCATGGAATATGGCGGTAGACGAAGCAATTCTCCAGGCAGTCGGTCACCAAGAGGTGCTCCCAACATTGAGACTTTATTCCTGGGATCCAGCCTGCTTATCCTTAGGGTACGCCCAATCCTATCAGGACGTAGATGAAGAAATATTGTTTAGCAATGGTTGGGAAGTAGTCCGCAGAGTCACTGGTGGGCGGGCAATTTTACATACCGATGAATTGACCTATTCTGTGATCGGCCCAGAAACAGAGCCTCGGCTTGAGGGGGGCATTATCACCAGCTATAGGCGCCTTTCCCAAGCCTTAATGCTCACTTTGGAGAATTTGAAATTATCTGTAAAAGCCCTGCCAAAAGATAAGGCTTCTTCCAGTTTAGAATATGATCCAGTTTGTTTTGATGTGCCTTCCCACTACGAGATCACGATTGATGGAAAAAAATTGGTCGGCAGTGCCCAGGCTCGCAAAAAAGAAGGGGTCTTACAACACGGAACTTTGCCCCTCTCTGGCGATCTTACCCGGATCACCCAGGCCTTGGTCTATAAGGATGAAAATAAAAGGAAAGCCGCAGCCATGAAATTACTCGCCCGCGCAACCACGATTGAAAGCGCTTTGGGCCATACTATTTCCTGGGACTTTGCCGCAAAGGCAATGGCCGCTGCCTTCTCCGAGGAATTAAATATTGAATTTACTGAAAGTGATCTAACCCAAACCGAGCTCGATCAGGCAGATAAATTAGTAATCGAAAAGTATGCAAATCCAGAATGGAATGAAAAAGAATAACAGCCATTCTGTCAGTTCGGTACCCTTTTTAATTTATCGGATAACATTCTTTTCGCAAATAATACGATATATTTGGGTCGCTAAGTTATATTCCCCCACCTAATAAAAAACAAAAGCATTTCTCTAAATTTTTAGTCTCCAACAGGTTTTTTTTTAAGGTCATCCAAAGGGAACAAAATTATTTTAAGATCAACAATGTGGCTGTTCCGTGGCTATAGATTTTTCCATCCTTATCCACGACCTTTGCCTCTGCAGTTGCCATCTGTCTTCCCACATGCACTGCTTCCCCAATGCAATATATCTTACCCTGACCTGCTCTGATCGTCCGCACATAATTCACATTGATCTGGATCGTGGTCATTTTTCCTGCGATGGGGATTAACGAATGGGCAGCTGTTGCCAGGGCAGAATCTAATAAACTTGCCGAGAAACCCCCATGCACGGACCCAATAATATTTGAGTGGAAATCTTCTGGAAGAGCAGTAAACCGAACCTTACCCGGGGCTAAAACTTCAAATTTTTTGATCCCGATCGTTTTCCAAAATGGATTTGAACTTATCCCTTTCTCTTCGATCATTTTCAAATATTCCAAACCGGTTTTCCCAGTTGCTTCCTTCAGTTGTAATTTGGGGTCATCCCAAGAATAGGTTCTTGTCATATTATTTTCTGTCATTTTCTTCCTCACTTCCGCCAATCAAGGGATATATCTCATGGGGAAGCAACCCTTCCCAAAGATATTTCTGCAGGTCAATGCGACCTTTTTCTGAAATAGTCACCCCTTCCTCTTCCAATAATTCAGCTTGGAATTGCTTAGCAATTCCCGCCAAACTAATTTCACCTTGTGCATTTACAACTCGCTGCCATGGGATTTCGACATAATCTGAATCATTACGTTTATGTTTTAATGCCCTCAGCGCATAACCCACCGCTCTAGATCCCCTCGGAGCATCCAACATCATCGCGATCCTTCCATAGCTGGTCACCTTCCCCTTGGGGATTAAACGAATTACTGCATAAACTTGTTCGAAAAATGGTTTGGTTTTTCCCATCATTGGATTGTAACAAAAAATAGGACAAACCAGTTTGGTCTGTCCTATACCAAATCATAAATCAATGTTTATTAATCTACATGGTCCTTAATAGAGTAGAAAGCTTCAAAATCATGTGCATATCCATCAGGGTTATATTCCCCCGAAGCAGCATCTTGTACATATTTTCCTGAATATTCCCCTGCTGATATCCTTCTTAAGGCATCCACCAAAATATCAACTTCTTCCAACGTATTATATAGCCCAAAAGATGCCCGGATCAACCCCGGCATATTCGTTTTGTTTTCATTCACGATCTCATCGCGTGTTTGCATCGCCTGTTCTTCATCCACCCCCAATAAATGCAAAATATATGGATGGGCACAGAAACAACCGTTCCGAACGCCGATCCCGAACTCATGTCCAAGAATCGCCGCAACCAAGAAATGGCTGATACCTTCCAATTGGAAGGGGATCACACCCAAACGATTGGGGGCATCTTTTGGATCCTTGTTCCCATAGATCGTCACTTGGGGATTCTCAGCCAATTTTGTCAAAGCATATTCTGTCAATTCTGCCTCGTGTGCAGCCACCTTATCCATCCCTATTTTTTCGAGTTGTACGATTGCCGCCGCCATCGCGATCGCCCCCACATGATTTGGTGACCCAGCTTCCTCACGATCCGGCGGAGCGGCCCACACCACATCATCCAACATCACGATCTGTACTACCCCACCCCCCACCATATCTGGTGTCCCTTCTGAAAATATATCTGTTCGACCTACTAAAGCACCCGCACCATATGGTGCATAAAACTTATGCGCAGACAAAGAAATAAAATCTAAATGTCGGGGATCGTCCAAGGGCAGCATGTCCACCTTTCTATGAGGAGCCAATTGCGCACAATCTGCGCAAAACATTGCACCCACCGCATGAGCCTTTTCAGCTAGATCATGGATCGGGTTAATAAATCCAGAAACATTGCTCCCCCCTGTGATTGTCACCAATGCAACACGATCTCCATATTCCGCTAACTTTGCATCAAAATCTTCAAGGTCAAGTCGACCATCTTCAAGTAATTTCACATGCACTGCCTCAGCATTTTCACGCCAGGGCAGATCATTCGAATGATGTTCCATGCCCGATGTGATCACCACATTTCGGTCCTCAGTAAATGGAAAACGACGAGCTAGTTTATTCAAAGCCTCAGTGGTGTTTTTAACGAAAGCAACCATATGACTTGACGGATCAGCCCCAACAAATTTCATCACAATCTCGCGTGCTTCTTCGAAAGCATGGGTAGAAAGCTGACTCTTAAATCCAGTGCCTCGATGGACACTACTATAATATTTCAAGAACTCATCCACTGCTCGTTGTACATTCTTTAGTGGGGGCGTCGAGGCTGCATTATCAAAATTAATATATTTCGTTTTGCTGCCATCGATCAACGGGGTATCGACATCGAGACCATTATAGAGGTGAGAATAATTTTGACTGGGACACATACCAACTCCTCGCATTTCTTAAATCAATTTTATGGGGATGGAAAACAGTATATTCGCTTATCCAAATATGAGTTTATTCTAGCATAAGTGCAATTTAAACTCCTCCCCCAATCCACTCCTCAACCTCCCTAATCCATTAATATCAAAATGAATAAAAACTTTATATGATTTCCACCCCTTTCTTGACATAGAGGAGAAAATAAACCATAATCTATCAGTGATAAATATCACAATTAACGAATGGTCTATATTTGGGAGAAAAAGTGACAGAGGAAAAAGTATCACGAAGAAGTTTTTTAAAAATTCTTGGTGCAGCGAGTGGCGTTGCAGTTGTAGGAATTGCCGGAAAATCGATGTTCCTGAAACCCCAAGGAAATCGAACTATTTTACATAGAGTTTTTGGAATTTCATTTACCGAAGAATTAGAAAATAAAAACAGTTGGACCTATCAAGGTGGAAAATTATCGATCAAATTGGCACAAATCCCCGAATTAAGCTCTCTCGGTGGCGCAGTGCAAATTGACGATAATTTATTACCTGAAAAGGTTTTGGTGATCCATGGAGCGGATGGCAATTATTATTCTTTCAAAAACGTCTGTCCCCATGCTGGCCGTAAGATCGATGTCCTCAAAGGCACAATGAACCTCGAATGTTGCAGTATCAGCGAGTCAACCTTTGACTACGAAGGTAAAGTACTCTCCGGTCCTGCAAAAGAATCCCTCACCAGCTACCTACTCACCGTGGACGCCAATCAATTAACCATCACACTATAAGGAAAAAAAGATGACCGAACATAAATGCGAAACTTGCCCCATGCGACAAAAGGCTGAAGAAAATCCAAATAAATTTGCCTCAAAATTATGGAAGTGGCATACTACCTGGTGCCCTGGCTGGAAGGCCTACCAGAAATCATTAGTTGAAAAATAATTAAATTAAATTAATCCATTAATCTTCTAAGCACTATTCTATTTCCTTAGAGTAGTGCTTTTTTTTATTCCCAATAATTTGAAGTAATAAAAAAACAATCATTCCCTATATAATGCATTTTGAGGATCAATTCCAACTCAAAATCCAACATATTTATCAAATGGCCAAGGAATTACTTCCCGATTAATTTGGCGCGTCTCTTGCCACAATCGATATGAAGCTAGACGCCTCCACCCTAGAGAACATTTTTTAGATATTCCAATTATTACCTTCGATGGTTTTTCTTTAAAGGTCCACCCTAAAAATTATCAATTATATTGCTATACAAATTTCCCACTGCTGGACCAAGGAGGATTAAAACGACCATCACAACCATCACCACCAGCATCAACATTAATGCGTATTCCAATAAACCCTGAGCTTTTTCTGTAGAAATATAATTCATGAGGATTCTCCAAACAATAAATGAAATTAATAATATATATAGTATAAGGTCAAACTACTACTTTTCACAACATGCAAATTTTTATATTTCTTATCAAAACGAAAAAGCATAATTAATAAAATCTTGTATTTCAATGATTTTCCCCACAATAATAAACCCCAAATTATTTCCTTTTTGCTAATTAAATTCCCACATTTTTCCAAAAATTAATAAATAGATATTTCCACAAAAATCGGTTTTGGTGCGTGGAACTCTTGATTCGATTCCCAAATTAAGCTACAATGTGGATACTTGTGGGCTAAAGTGGATGAATGTGGGACGAAAATATTTTCGTTCCTATTGTTATTTAAGAGGAAGTTAGCACATATGTTCTTAGGACAGTATCGCCATAGCATCGATGAAAAAGGCCGTCTGACAATTCCTGTGCGTTTTCGGGAATTGCTAGCAGAGGGCGCCTACGTCACGCAGGGTTTTGAAAAAAACCTCATGGTTCTAACTTCGCCTACCTTTCAGACCATAAGTAAGCGGGTCAACCAAATGAGTCTCACAGAATCTCGAGCCCGAGAATTAAGAAGATTATTGTTTTCAACCGCAAACTATATCGATCCTGATAAAAACGGCCGCATCCTTATTCCTCAATTCCTCAGAGAACTAGCAGAATTAGAAAACGATGTCGTATTGGTCGGCGTGGGTGAATACTTTGAAATCTGGCCAAACGACTCCTGGGACGCACAATACGACAAATTAAAAGATACCGAGGCCAATGCCCAACGTTTTGAAGGTCTTTCGTTGGCTCCTGAGCAAACATAATGGAAAACTCAGGAGAGTCCCAGCGCCCCCACCTGCCGGTACTTTACCAAGAAATTATACAGGCAATTCAACCGGGACGCAAAAAACGATATCTCGATCTTACCCTTGGTGCCGGTGGGCATTCTTGGGCCTTATTAGATGCAAGTCGCCCAGATGGCGAATTGCTCGGATTGGATGTCGATCCAATCGCATTGGCATTAGCAAAAACACGTTTAGCTGAGTTTGGTGATCGGGCAAGCACAGTCTTAGCTTCCTACACCAGATTATCTCAACAACTCTCAAATAAGGGTTGGGAAAACGTGGATGGGATCGTGATCGACCTGGGTGCTTCCTCAATGCAGTTTGATTCAGCAGAAAGAGGATTCTCCTTTCGTCAAGACGGCCCCTTAGATATGCGTTTTGACCCCAGCAGTCATTTAACTGCTGCGGATATTGTAAACAATTGGGACCAAGATGAGATCGCCGATTTGATCTTCAAATATGGAGAGGAACGGCGCTCTCGTCACATCGCTGCTGCAATCGTAGAAAACAGACCTTTTGAAAGCACAAAACAATTGGCTGATCTGATCAGCAAAACTCAAAAAGGTCGAAATAAAAGCCGATTGCATCCAGCAACACTAAGTTTTCAAGCACTCCGAATTGCAGTTAACGGAGAGTTAGAAGCAATTGAACAAGTATTACCGCAAGCCCTTGAAGCTCTAGCTCCAGGAGGCCGATTTGCTGTAATTTCCTTCCATTCTTTGGAAGACCGGATAGTGAAACATTTTTTTAGGTCTCACAGTCGAGACAAGCATGATGAAAGCCAGCCATTCTCACCAATAATTCAAAAGGCTTCCATCAAATTGATCAACCGAAAGCCAATCTTGCCAACTTCGGCTGAAATAATGAAAAATCCAAGAGCCCGCAGTGCAAAATTGCGAGTAATTGAGAAGATATTGGCATAAAGGTTGCATTTTAACCTTTTAAAGGTAACGAAGTAAAAATTATGAGAAGAAACCAGTGGATTCAGGCTTATAGAAATGCCCCATGGCGAAAACAACTCCAATTTATTGGGGTATTTTCAGGAACCATCATTTTTATCGCCATTATCGCCGGTGTCTACCTCAATGTAACTGCCCGTGCCGCAGCCCTTGGTCGTGAAATTCAGGATATTCAGGATGACAAGGAAATATTGAAACGCGATATCGAAGACATGAATACAAGTTTAGCTTTTCTCACCACAAATAAAGAAATGGAAAGGCGAGCCCTCGAAGCAGGGTTTGTACTCATCGCGCCGGGAACTGCAGAATATTATGAATTTGAAAATTATGGTGGAAAGCAAACTACCGAGTTAGCCCCCCTAGCCAATCAAACCACAGTTAACCTTTTTGAATTGCCTCGAGAATATACCATTTCCCTTTTTGAATGGATCAGGGAAACTGTATATTCGATCGGTGTTCAAACGGGGGTCAACTCTGGAGGAAACGCCCCATGAAAAATGAACAGGGTTGGCGTTTTCAAATGCTTGGCTTAGGTTTCGGAGTTATAGCGATCATCCTATTCTTGCAAACTATAAGAATTCAACTAAGCCCCGAATCTGAAATATTTACCGGTTTAGCCGAAGGGATTTACGCGGGGGAAGAAATTGAAGTATATCCACCCCGCGGGCAGATCTATGACCGCAAAGAAAATTTACTTGCTGGCAACAAAACAGTTTATGAAATTGGGATAGATCTTCAATTTGTCGATCCCACCCAAGGTGCCAGAGATATTTCCATGACCTTAAGCACCGTACTAGGTCTAAACTACAACGAAGTGATGGAAATCGTTAACACCCCTTACTCCCCTGCAACAGCCTATTTACCCATTGCACGCAGCATCCCATCCGATCTTGCTCTCGAACTTCTATCTCAGGTCGCAGATTCCCGAAAAGCTCAAACTGAAGGCAACGATGATTATCTGCGCCTCCACGGTTTAGATTTCCGTCCTAGTCTCGAACGCAGATACCCTGAACAAGATCTAGGATCCAGTGTGCTTGGCTTCATGACACAATTCAATCAAAGTTTTTATGGTGTCGAGCAATATTACAATTCTTTATTGGCAGGTATTCCTCAAAAATACTGGATACCCTTTGACCCCAATCGTGTATACGAATTGCCCGACATCCCCTCAGGGGCAAGTTTAGTTTTAACCATTGACCGAGAAATTCAAGCAATGGTTGAAAAGATCATCGACGAGGCCAAAGAAAAATACGACGCAAGCTCTGCAACCGTGATCGTGATGGAACCAAAAACTGGCGAAATCTTAGCCATGGCCTCCACACCAAGACTAAACTTGAATGAATATTGGCTTTTTGATGAACTTTATCCAACCCCAAAAAATCCTGATGACCCCCCTGTGCCATATAACCGTGCCATCAGTCAATCCTTTGAACCCGGATCTGTATTCAAAATATTCACCATGGCTGCCGCAATTGATAATGGCACAGTCGAAAGAGATACCATTTTCTTTGACCCTGGATATTTCAAAGTGGGCGGTATTACGATAAATAATTGGGATGGCCTAGCCTATAGCGAACAAGATATGGTCGGTTGTATGCGCTTTTCTTTGAACGTTTGCCTTGCCTGGATCGGCTCAGAAATGGGCGCAGATTCATTCTACACCTACATGAATGCATTTGGATTTGGTCATGTAACTGGTGTAGACATCACAGGTGAAGTAACTGGACGCTTAAAGGAACCCGGAGATGATGATTGGTGGCCAGCAGATCTTGGCACCAACACTTTTGGTCAAGGGATATCCGTTACCCCCATCCAAATTATGCAGGCAGTTTCAGCCTTGGCAAATGAGGGACGCATGGTCGTACCGCATGTGCTCAAAGCCTTTGTCGATAATGGCAGTCAGATCCCTACCCATGTTCAATATGCCGGTTCTCCCATCTCAAAGGAAACCGCAGAAACGATCACCGATATCTTGGCCTACTCTCTCGAAAAAGAAGCCTCAAATGCTTTAGTCAATGGTTATCGCATTGCCGGAAAAACAGGCACTGCTGAAATTCCAACAAAACTCGGATACACCCGAGAGATCACTAACGCATCATTTATTGGTTGGGGGCCAACTGACGATCCCCAATTTATTGTATATGTTTGGATTGAAGAACCCTCAGCCACCCCAGATGCCATTTGGGGATCAAAAACTGCTGCACCCGTCTTTTCTCAAATCGTTGAACGCTTGGTTGTGCTCATGGATTTGCCGCCAGATCAAGTTCGATTAAGTTTGAAGGAGAATTAAAAGATCAGATGCTTACATTAAATGATTTGATCAAAGCCCTCACCAATATCGAAATTACCACCGCTCCCATAGAAATTCCAGTCGCGGTGATCGACTCGCGCAACGCAACCCCCAACAGTTTATTCATCGCCCTTCCTGGTGAAAATGTAGATGGGAATGATTTTGTTTCTGACGCCTTCACAAATAAAGCCAACTTCGCATTAGTGGACAAAGATCTGTCTGCCAATTTCCGGGTATTAGACCTCACCAAAGAATTAGATTCAAGTCATTTTATAATTCCGGAATTACCCTTTTGTATTCAAGTCCCGGACAGTCTTTCCGCTCTTCAAAAAATTGCGGCCCATTGGCGCAGCGAATTAGAAATCAAAGTCATCGGCATCACCGGTAGTGTAGGTAAATCTACGACCAAAGAAATCATCGCCGATGTCCTTAGCCAGCGGTATAGCACCCATAAAAATATTGGCAATTTCAATAATGAAATCGGTTTACCTCTCTCAATTTTAGGATTGAGAAAAGACCACCAAAGATCGATCTTAGAAATGGGTTTTTATCTGCCAGGTGAGATCAAATTTTTATGTGAGATTGCCAAACCCACCATCGGTGTCATCACCAATATTGGCACTGTGCATGCAGAACGCGCTGGCTCCCAATCAGAAATAGCCAAAGGGAAAGCAGAATTGGTCGACTACCTTCCCGAAGATGGTTTTGCAATATTAAATTATGATGATCCCCTCGTTCGCCCTATGGCGAAGAAAACCAAGGCCAAAGTAATTTTTTATGGCTTGGACCACAAAGCAGACCTCTGGGCAGATGAAATTACCAGCCTTGGATTAAAGGGGATCCAGTTTCGGCTGAATTATAAGAATGACAGCATTTATTTATCTGTCCCCATGCTCGGACAACATTCCGTGCATACCGCTCTGCGAGCAACCGCCGTAGGATTGGCAGATGGCCTCACCTGGCAGGAAATCGTCAGCGGTCTAAAGTTTGGTCAAAACCAATTTCGGTTGGTTGCAGTGAGAGCTGCCGTTGGGGCCACCCTAATTGATGACACCTATAATGCTTCTCCCCAATCCACCCTCGCAGCCCTGAATTTATTAGAAGATTTGGGCGGACGAAAAGTTGCCGTATTGGGAGATATGCTCGAATTAGGTCAATATGAACAAGTTGGGCATCAGCAGGTAGGCATACGAGCCGCATCTGTCGCCGATCAATTGATCGTCATCGGTGAGCGTGCAAAAACAATTGCCGAAACAGCCCAAGCTCATGGATTAGCAGTAGACAAGATCACCATCTTAGACAATGCCGAACAAGCCATTAAGCTTTTAAAAGAAAAATTGCAAAAAGAAGATTCGGTCCTCATCAAAGGATCTCGCGGAATGAAAATGGATGTGATCGCCCCTGCATTGGAGAAAGCCGAATGATCTCACAACCTTCTGCCGTTTTAGCATTGGCCATATTAAGTTTTATCCTTACCGTGATCTGGGGAACGCCCCTGATCCGCTTAATGAAGTGGATTAAAGTTGGCGATAACATTCGCATTGAGCTTTCAAATAAGATTCATGAAAAAGCGGGCACGCCCACAATGGGGGGTGTCATGTTCGTCTTGCCCGTGCTATTGCTCACCGTGATGATCAATGCAGTAAGTTTGATCAATCCTGAGATTGGTGGACGATCTGTGATGGTGCCCCTTCTCACCATGATTGCCTTCGCGTTTTTGGGTGGGATCGATGATTGGGAAAAAATAAAAAATAAAACCGCCGGTGAGGGGATGAAAGCCCGCACAAAATTCCTTATTCAAATATTGATCACCTTTGCGATCGCCTACACATTATATGCAGTTCTTGATGTCCCCCATCTCTTCATTCCAGGATATCCCTTAGAAATTAATTTAGGCTGGTTTTATATTCCAATAGCCATGTTTATCATCATCGGTTCTGCAAATGCGATCAATTTCACCGACGGTTTTGATGGTCTGGCAGGATTGATCGCCGCCACTTGTTTTGCCGCATATGGTGGCGTTGCCCTCATTCAAGGGCAAACATTTTTAGCTCAATTTTGTTTCACTTTGGTAGGCGCTTTATTTGGATTTTTATGGTTCAACGTCCACCCCGCCCAATTATTCATGGGCGACACAGGGTCAATGCCCTTAGGCGCAGTCTTAGGTGTCGTGGCATTAATGACCGGCCAATGGATCCTATTGCCAGTCATTGCCATAATTCCAGTGAGTGAAATGCTTAGTGTGATCATTCAAGTCATATATTTTAAAATGACCGGTGGAAAACGAGTTTTCAAGATGTCCCCGGTTCATTATCATTTTGAGCTTTCTGGATGGTCTGAAACCCAGATCGTACAAAGATTTTGGTTAATTGGTTTAATGGCCGCCATCATTGGTGTAGCCTTGGCAGTGATATAGATATGAATTGGAAAAATCAACGCGTATTAATCATTGGAGCAGCCCGACAGGGTCTTGCCCTTGCGCGTTATTTATCCAAACAGGACGCCCAAGTTGTTCTGACAGATTTACGTTCAGCAGAAGACCTTTCTGTTGAAATAGACGCTTTTGCAAACACTACTGTGGAATGGGTTTTGGGTGATCATCCTCTTTCCTTATTAGATGGAATTAACTTAGTTTGCCCCTCTGGTGGCGTCCCCCTCACCATTCCCCTTTTGGTTGAGGCTGATAAAAGAGGAATCAAATTTTCAAATGATGCGCAGATATTTTTAGAAGCTGCGCCCTGCAAAGTGATCGGCATTACCGGATCAGCAGGAAAAACGACCACCGCCACCCTCGTACATTTGATGGCTAACGCTGCGGTGGAAAATGGCATATATGGAAAAGCATACATTGGTGGCAATATTGGCAATCCACTGATTGCCGACCTTGATCAAATAAACAAGAAAGACATTGTCGTGATCGAACTTTCGAGTTTCCAATTAGAGCAATTGAGCACTTCACCAAAAGTTGCGGCTGTGCTCAATATCACACCAAACCACTTGGACAGACATATCACCATGGAAGCCTACACCTCGGCTAAATTAAATTTATTGAAATATCAAGACAATGATGACTTTGCCATATTGGGACGAGAAGACCAAATTGCTTGGCATTCAAGATTAATCGCCAAAGGAAAACTTCTATCCTTTGGGCATGACCATTTAGCTGAAGGCCAGTTTGGCACCTTTATTAAGCAAGATCATATCTGGATTAAGCAGGTTGAAGGCGAGAGTCAGATCATGCAGGTTGATAAAGTCACATTACTCGGTGATCATAATTTATTAAATGTTTTAGCAGCATGCGCCATCGCCGCTGCCGTCGGACTGCCCATTGAAGCCATGAGAGCAGGAATTACATCCTTTAATGGCATACCGCATCGCTTGGAATTCGTCCGTCATTGGGGGGGCGCAGATTGGTATAACGATTCGATCGCCACTGCCCCCGAAAGAAGCATGGCTGGCATTCGATCTTTCGATCGGTCCATCATTCTTCTCGCTGGTGGCCAAGACAAGGATCTCCCTTGGGACGATTTTGCAAATTTGGTTGCTAAAAAAGTAGACCATATCATTCTCTTCGGAGAGGCGGTAGATATTATCTCCTCCGCTCTAAACAATGCGCCGGGCGAATATACAGTAAACAATTGCACAACCCTTGCCGCCGCAGTAGATACCGCTTCTCAACTTGTTTCTCCTGATGATGTGGTTTTACTATCTCCGGGCGGCACGAGCTACGATGAATTTTTCGATTTTGCTGAACGGGGCGAAAAATATATTGAAATGGTGAATGCCTTATGATCAAAACTGCGCAAGATACAAATTACAGTCGCAAGAAAAAAATTGGGCGAAAAGGGGTAAACCTCAATTTCGATGTCCCCATGCTTTTGGTCATCTTCACCTTGATCATTTTTGGTCTGGTGATGATGTATTCAGCCAGTTGGGATTTCTCGATCACCAAATTAGGGGAAAAGCCCACCTATATGTTCAATCGTCAGCTCCTCTTCTTAGCAGTTGGGCTATTGGCCGCTGTGATGACAAGTTTCTTGGATTATCACCATTACCGCCGTTTTGCGGTACCCGGCATGTTGATCGTGTTAGGTGCCTTAATGCTGGTCTTCATTTCCGGTGAGATCCTACACGGTGCCGCCCGAACTATTTTCGACGGCTCATTCATGCCCGCAGAAGCTGCAAAAATTGCGATCATCATCTACCTCTCCGTTTGGTTATATGCCAAACGCAATGTGCTTAGCGATGTCAAACTTGGTCTGATTCCCCTTGGCGCCACAATGGGCGTCACCAGTGGTCTCATCCTTGTCCAACCTGATCTTAGTGCCGCCGCAACGATCATCTTTTTAGGTGGACTATTATTCTTCCTCGCTGGCGGAGACCTAAAACAAATTAGTTTCCTCCTGATCTTGATGGTCATGATCGGCTGGGTTGTCGTGCAAGTCCATCCCACTGGCGCCGAAAGAGTGGGGAGTTATCTGCAAGGATTTAATCATCCACTAGACGCTTCTTACCATGTACAACGTTCCATTGAGGCATTTGTACAAGGCGGCTTTTTTGGCGTGGGCATCGGCAATTCGATCACAAAACTCACTGGCCTGCCCTTACCCGCCACGGATAGCATTTTCTCCGTCATTGGCGAAGAAACCGGCATGATCGGCTCAACATTTGTAATTATATTATTTACTATTTTTATTTGGCGCGGCATCCATATTGCCCGCAGAGCACCAGACCTCCTCGGTTCATTACTAGCCGCAGGCATCACGATCTGGATCGCTTTTGAAGCATTTATCAATATGGCAATGATGATTAATTTAGTTCCTATTGCAGGCAACTCCCTCCCCTTCTTTAGTGCGGGTGGGTCAAGCTTAGTTGTAACGATCGCCTCAGTAGGAATATTAATAAATATCTCTCGGGTAAGTAAATTAGCCGGGAATGAAGTTAATGGGAGTATTAATGCGACTGATGGTCTGCGCCGGGGCAAGCGGCGGCGGGGTGAATCCCGCTCTCGCCGTGCTCCAAGAAATAGATAACACCAAACACCAGATTATTTGGGTCGGCTCTGAGGGTGGCATGGAAGCCGATTTGGTCAAACGAGCAGGTATTCCGTTTACGACGGTACCAGCGGGTGGCATCCATGGTTTGGGTCTGCGAGCGATCTTGAATTCATTCAAGTTGGTTCGTGGCTATTTTGCTGCACGCAAGCTGATAAAGGAATTTAACCCCGATGCGCTATTCTTCACCGGGGGGTATGTTGCCATTCCTACCGGTCTTGCGGGGAGGAAGATTCCCACATTACTCTGCTTACCAGACATCGAACCCGGATTGGCGATCAAGGTCCTAACTCGCTTCGCGGATCACATCACCGTTCCCGCAAAAGAAGCTTTGCAATATTTCCCAAAGGATAAGGAGATCACCATCACTGGTTACCCCACCCGAGCATCCTTAACCGAATGGGATCGCAAGGCTGCATTTGAGGCTTTCACACTTTCGCCTGATCTTCCCACCCTGATGGTCACTGGGGGCAGTCTGGGGGCCAGATCGATCAACCAAACGATCCTCAAGATCCTTCCTAATATTCTCGAGGAAATGCAGGTGATCCACATCACTGGCAACACTACCTGGCCCGCTGTAGAAAAAGCCTCTGGTGATCTGCCAAAAGAATTATCAAAAAAT
>SWCD01021680.1_pt1 | contig 14513 bp, 16 predicted proteins | sample 4693011 | NCBI WGS metagenome assembly SWCD01 (sample SAMN10267278, study PRJNA491770) | bioreactor metagenome | isolation source: DHS bioreactor inoculated with marine | place: Japan: Omine Ridge, Nankai Trough | reverse complement strand
TGCCAGGCTTTTGACCTGGATCATGTTGAGGTTTCATTTTCTCCTGTTGGTCATTAATGGCCTTGTTTACCAGCTTTTTGATAAGGGGTTCCAGGCGTTCGTGGCGTTCAAGGGCTTTGTCGATGATTTTTTGCATTTCCTGACCATGGTTCTTGATTTGCGCCGCTTCTTTTTTTGCCTAGCTCTGCCATTTCTTGTTTTTTCTTGTCTAAATAGTTGAGGATCTGCTGCCATTGAGCTTGACGCTGGCGGGCCAATGCCTCTTCTTTGCTGCGCTCGGTTTCCGGTGCATGGGCAAGGCCATACTGTTGCTGGCTGCTGGTTTTGCTGGCCATAACTTCAGCCTTGGTGAAGGTGGCCGATAGAGAGGAGAGTGATCCCAGGTCACCTATCTGCAGGGCCCCGGTCAGGGCTTGCTCTAAGTCACCCTGATAAAAATCTTCTGCTATGGCGGAAAGTTCGTGAAAGAGTTTACCGATATCTTCAAGTTCTTCTGCGCTTAAATCGCCTTGAACCATGTAGGAAAAGCTATGGCTGTCCAGGGTTTGGCTCTGAATAGACGTTGCTTGTGCAGAGCTGGTTTGCCAGTTTGTGTAGTTTGTCTGAGCCATATGGCTGGTGCTGCGCTGGAAGGAAACCGTATCGCCTTCGCTTGTGGTGATGTCGATAAAGGCCTTTTCCAGAGAGGCATGAAACAGGCTTGTTGATGTTTTTGACGATGTGAGCTCAGCAGGGAATGATCCGAAGTTGCTATAGGAAGATAGGGATGAAATGGCCATGGTATTCTCCTGATAACGATGAAAACAGTTGATGGTATCAGGTTATCTATCGGCCTTGGTGTAGAATTCTTCAGATATCTTTATTGGAGTTGTGAGATTTTTTAATCTGATTACCACTGGGCTAGGTCAGAGAATAGAGGTTATAACGTTATCATTGTCCAATATGTTCATTTTCTTCGCCCACTTCGCTGGCTGCTTGCCCAAAGAAAACGAACCAGCAGCGAAGTGGCGAAAGAAAGGGCACCCCCATGATACTTGCCCTTCGGGTCCTTGCGCTCCTCGAAGCTGGCTAGATTTTGAAAACTCGCGATGTTTATGCCCGTTGTGTGGGTACTCAAACAGTTCAAAATCCTTAACGCCATCTTCTGTGGTGCTCAGTCAAGTATCAAAGGGGGACATCGTCTTTACATGGCATCCTAATGCTGGATTCTCTGGGTCCAGTTTTTCACATCAGGGAAGAATCACTAAGCAATGGTCCTCTCCGGACAGTTCTTCATCAATAATTGCAGCAATGGTTGACCAATCACCACCGGCAAGGCCGGCACCAATTTTGGGATAGCCTATTTTTTTAGTGGAGAATTGCTTTTTAACTTGGGCCATGGCCCTGCGGATGGCCTCATAATCAGCCTGGATGGTGGAGCTGGAATAATGATACTGGCTATAGGCGTTAACAATATAAATTGTATGGCTGTTTTTCGTTACTTCAGCCACAGAGATGGTGCCAAGTTTGGAACGATCCCCCTTTGGCGTTGCCAAATCAGCTTCGTAGGCTTCGGGAAAGACATCTTTGATGGCTTTTGCTATACCGGCTCCCATGGTGCAGAAGCAATTGCAGCCATGGATAATAACATCAAAATAATTATCCTGGGCAAGCTCAATAAGGTTGCCGGTGATAGTCTTCATAGTAACTACTCAGCTATATCATTACTAATATAGGAACGCTGCAGGGCCTTGACCTTTTTGCTTACAGTAGATGGAAGTTTTATATCATAGCGTTGGACATATTCTGCACCCATGCGGTGGGTGTTAAAGGTAGGAATATTGAGCTCGATATTTTTGATGCATTTATCCAAATAGTTTTCGTGCAGCTCTCTGTCGTAAAAACTATCAAGAATATCAGGCAGGATGGCATAAAGAGAGGCAGCGTCTTCTTCATAATAGAGGGATGATTTGCTTTCGCTTAAACATGCCTCGGAGACATCTGTTTCAATGCCGAACTTCCAGCCGGTAAGGCCGTCGTGGTAGCCTTCTGCCCACCAGCCATCCATGGTGGAGATGTTGGGGACGCCATTCATGGCGGCCTTCATGCCGCTGGTGCCGGAGGCTTCTAGTGGTCTTTTGGGGGAGTTTAGCCAGGCATGAACACCAGAAACCATGAGCTTGGCTATGTGCATATCATAGCCCGAAATAAAGACCAGCTTGGCCAGGCCGTTTGTTTTGGTGAACAGGTCTTCCTGAACATCGAGGATTTGCTGGATAAGTTTTTTGCCAGGCTCATCAGCCGGGTGTGCTTTGCCGGCAAAGATAAAATTAACAGGCTTATTTCGTTTGTTAATGATTGCGGCCAGCTTGTCGAGGTCTGAAAAAATGAGATCTGCCCGCTTATATGTCGAAAAACGCCTGGCAAATCCTATGGTGAAAACACCTGGCTTAAGAAAAATGGCGTCATCGATTTGGGAAAGGTAGTTTGGCGGGTCAATCCAGGTCTCATGCATCATTTTACGATGGCGTTGAAGCATATCATTGACGTAGCTTATGAGCGCATCGTTATCCTTTTGCCAGGCCTGTTCAAAATAGGATCGGAACTTTTGCTGGCTGATTATATTTTTTGCATTGCGAAAAACCAGCGGATTTTCCTGCCAGTTTTTAAATTCCTTAAAGCTATCGTACAGTTGCGCTTTGGCATCGCTTATCCAGGTGAGATGATGCACACCGTTAGTAATGGCGGTGATTTTAGGGGCGAATTCTGGGAATTGTTTCTGGGTGACACCACGGTGTAGTCTGCTGACGCTGTTTGTCGCCCGGTTTACGCGCATGGCAAAGGCGGTGAAGTTAAAAAGATTGCCCTTTTCATCATCAAGGGCCAGAAGATGAAGCATCCTCTGGCAAAAGTCGTGACCAAACTGACTGTAGAGGGTCTGGTCAAAACGGTCATGGCCTGCCTTGACCGGGGTATGGATTGTATAGACAATTCTTTTAGCTACAACCTCTGCGGCCTTGGTAATATCCTCATCTGTGGCAAGGAACTGGTACTCATCACCAAGCTTTTCTTTCAGTTTTTCGGCAATCAGGTGGAGAACCACTACCACACCATGCTGCTCATTAAGGTGAAGAATGTTTGATGTTATGCCTAAGGCCTGCAGGGCAGGGATGACTCCTGCGCCAAGAAGGCGGCGTTGGATGATTTTTGATTGGGCGGTGCGGCTATCGTACAAGTGCTGGGCTGCATCTTTTACCCAATCCGGAGAGGAGGGAATAGCGTAATCGAGTAGTATTTCCGGGGTGAAAAAGTCAAGGTTTTTACTGATTTCCATCTTTAGCCATATCCTGGCATAGGCGCTGGTTTTGCGATCCTTCTCATCAAAAAAAGGAACTTCTATTTCCAGGGGAAGATCAGGGTTGTTCGGGTTTTTGAGCAGGTAGAGAGACGGGGTGTTTTCTGGTTGCCAATCGGTTGCTGTGGAAATTTGGCCGATGTGCGCATCAACAAGCTGAGAGAAATATCCCTTCCGGTACATTAGTGATACCGCTACAGTGGGTATTTTCATCTCAGCCATGCTTTTAAGACTGTCACCTGCTAATATGCCAAGTCCGCCACCGTAATTAGGTATTTTCTGCGGACCATGCAGAAAAAGTTTGGCGTAATGGTCAAAAACGGAATTTGTCGAGTCGGTAATTTCCAGGTCTTGCAAATGCTTTTGGACAGGATGGAAAACATCAAGATCGGCCCCAATCTCCATTGTGATGTAGACAACGGAATTGCCTTCGGGTGAGGTGAGGTTACTCCAGACTTTGTCCAAAGTTTTCTGAGAAACGCCAAAAAAGGTGCCCCATTTATTTTTTGCCACCATATCTTTGAGGGCGGTTTCTTGATCTGTTATATAATGTATGCTCATGATTTCAATGAGTTATGTGTTTATCGTTGTGTGTTTGGGTTAATGTAAAAAGATACTCTATCATAGGAGCTGTTTCAATGTCCTCAATTGTCGGTAAGGAAAAAAATATTAGCTGGAACTTAAAGCGTTTATGCGACATCTCTAAGCCAATGTTATATTAAAAAAAATATTGAGTTTTCGAATTATTTTCTTTAGTGTGTAAGAAGTTTTTCTAGCTTTTCTGCTGGCAAAGAGGTTCATGTTTTAATATCATAATTTTTTGGGGCGAAAAGTTTTTAGAAAGGAATCTCTTTTTTTACAACGAAACAAATCCATTTTTAGAATGAGGAGAAAGTTGATGAGAGGAAATATATTACAAGTACTGTGTGTCGCTGGTTTAATCGCCTCAGTATCTTTTTTTACTGCTGGTTGTGCTAAGCAGCCTGTTGAATCTGACGGAGCGGGTGATTCAGCTTCCAGCTCGACTACGACAACAACTCCAACACCTCGCGATACTGGTGAGACTGCCGGTTCTTATGAACCAATCGAATCCAGCACGACAACTACAAATGGCGATATGAAAATTTCTGAGGGTCGGACACACGAAGGCCTTCTTCCCATTTATTTTGACTTTGACAAGTCCAATATCCGTGAAGATCAGAAAACCCGTCTCGAAGGTAATGCAGATTTTCTTAAGGCAAATAGTGACCTGAAAATTACCATTGAGGGTAACTGTGATGAGCGCGGCACCAACGAGTACAATATTGCTCTTGGTGAGCGTCGCGCCCAGGCTGCAAAAAAATATCTGATGAATCTTGGCGTTCCTAAGGATAGTCTTTACACCATAAGCTATGGTGAGGAGCGCCCCTTGCTTTACGGTCATGATGAGTATTCCTGGTCACAAAATCGTCGTGATGATTTCGTGATCAAGTAATATTGTTTGATGCATTAATTTCTAAAGCCGAGAACATTGTTCTCGGCTTTTTTTATGATTTTTTAAAAGGAGTTATTTGATGAATCTACGCAGATTGTTTTCTTTTTCTTTGCTGTGCTCCCTCGTAGTTTTAAGTGTTTCCTTTGTCGAGGTGCAGGCAGCTGAAACAAAAGTTGGTTTTATCTCTGTTCAGGCAATTCTTTTTGGATCTAAGGATGGCCAGGTTGCGAAGAAGCAATTGATGGATAAGCAGAATGAGTTACAGAAGAATTTTGCCCCTGAAAACGCTAAGCTTGAGGCCCTGGCGAAAGACATTGAAAAGAAACAATCCGTTTGGTCACCAGAGGTGCTTGCCAAGAAAAAGCGTGATGCCGCCATGATGGATCGTGATTTAAAAATGAAGGCAGAAGACGCCCAGTACGAAATTAATGAACTTCGTAAAAAGCTCCTTGATCCCATTATCAAGAAACTTGATGATGTTTTGAAAGATTATGCCAAAGGTCAGGGCTACACCATGATTATCGATTCTGATGTTGCAGCCCGTTCCGGGATGATTGTCTACGGTGATAGTGAACTTGATCTGACTGATATTATGATTAAGAAGATTGATGCAGTGAAATAAACAGGAGCATTTCTTCATAACAATAAAAAATCCCGCATGCTTCAAAGAGGCATGCGGGATTTTTTATTGTTAATACTGCTGACGACGGGTTATTTCTTGGTGCCGATGAGTTCCAGAGCAGCATTAATAATCGCCGGAGTATCGATTTTGCCAAGATGCCAGAGGGTTTCCTGGGGGCCGTGCTCAATAAATTTATCTGGATAGCCCAGAAGGGTAGTTTTGATGGTGTGCAGGTGGCGGCGGGCAAAGAGCTCAAGAACAGCACTTCCAAAACCGCCTTTTTTGACATTGTCTTCAATGGTAATGACCTTGCCGGTGGACCTTGCCCACTCGCAGATGAGATCCCCATCAATGGGATTAACAAAGCGTGGGTTGATGACAGCTGCATTTATACCGAGCTTTTCCAGTCCTTCGGCAGCAGCCAGTGCCGGGTAGACCCGGTTGCCGATGGGCAGAAGGAGAATGTCCTCACCCTCTTTAAGAAGCTCGCCTTTGCCGTAAGGAATCTTCGTCAAATCACTGTGCAGAGGCACACCTTCGCCATTTCCTCGGCAATAGCGAACAGCTGAGGGGCCGGGAAGAAAGATGGAGGTGTAGAGCATGTTTTGCATCTCTGCTTCGTCTTTGGGGGCCATGACCACCATGTTTGGTATGAAGCGGAAAAAGCTGAGGTCAAAAACGCCATGGTGGGTGGGGCCGTCATCTCCAACCACCCCGGCTCGATCAACAGCAAAGGTGACAGGCAGATTGGGCAGGCAAACATCGTGGATGATCTGATCTAAGGCGCGTTGGAAAAAGGTGGAATAGATGGCCACCACCGGCAAAATACCTTCAGTGGCAAGTCCTGCTGCAAAGGTGACAGCGTGCTGTTCTGCTATACCCACATCAAAAAAACGTTCTGGGTAAATATTGGCAAAACGGGTGAGCCCGGTGCCTGCCGGCATGGCCGCAGAGATAGCCGCAACCCGGGGATCTTTATCGGCAATCTCCACCAGGGTATCGCCAAAAATCTGGGTATATGAAATAGGTGTAGGATTTGTGGGCAGCGCCTTACCTGAAGTCTTTTCGAAGGGGCCGACACCATGGTAGGAGCCCGGATTTTTCTCGGCCGGGGCATAGCCCTTACCCTTGGTAGTAATAACATGAACAAGTACCGGACCATCATGCAGGTCACGGACATTTTCCAGGGTTTCGATGAGACCATCAACATCATGGCCGTTAATGGGGCCTATGTACTCAAATTTCAAGGCCTCAAAGAGCATGCCTGGTGTGAAAAAACCCTTAAAGCTCTCCTCACTTTTCTTGAGGACCTGAAGGATATTGTCGCCGACTCCATGAAAGGTTTTAAGAAAGGTTTCCATCTCTTTTTTGATACGAACAATAGCCTTGCCGCTAAGCTTTCTGCTAAGAAAGCTCGACAATGCGCCAACATTAGGGGAGATGGACATTTCATTATCATTTAAAATGACAATAAGGTTTTTGCCAAGATGACCGGCCTGGTTTAAGGCCTCAAAGGCCATACCGCCGGTCATGGAACCATCGCCAATAACAGCGATTGCTTTTGAGTCATCACCTTTAAGAAATTGGGCTAGACTGATACCTAGACTGGCTGAGATGGATGTCGAACTGTGGCCGGTATCAAAGGCATCATAGGAACTTTCATCGCGCTTGGGAAATCCACTGACCCCTTTATACTGGCGCAGGGTATGAAAGTTGTCACGCCGCCCGGTGATGAGCTTATGGGCATAGGCCTGGTGCCCGACATCCCAGATCAATTTGTCATCTGGGGTGTTAAACACATAGTGAAGAGCCAGGGTCAGTTCAACAACTCCCAGGCAGGGCGCCAAGTGGCCACCTGTGGTGGAAACAGTCTCAATAATTTTTGTGCGAATTTCTTCAGCCAGGGGAATAAGGTCGCTAATAGCAAGCTTGCGAAGATCATCCGGCGAATCAATTTTTTCTAACAACGGGGAAGACATAATAAACTTTAGGGCCTCGAAGAGTGTCTATCGTTTTCGATAATATATATAGTTGGCGATCTCACGAAGAGGATCAGCTTTGTTGTCAAATTGTTCCAAGGCTTTTATGGCATGAGCCACAGCTTCCTTGGCCATTTCTTTGGTTTTATCAATACCGAAAAAGGCAGGATAGGTCGCTTTTTCAAGTTCAGCGTCGGACCCGGCCTTTTTACCTAATTGCTCGGTGGTTCCTTCAACATTGAGTAGGTCATCGACAATTTGAAAGGCAAGGCCGATGTTCTTGCCATATTCTGTGAAGGCCTGAAGCTGTTCTTGGTTGGCATTGCCCAGAACTGCCCCCATTTCGACGGCAGCCGTGATAAGGGCGCCTGTCTTACAACTATGAAGATAGCGCAGGGTCTCAAATGGAATATCTTTTCCCTCAGAGGCAATGTCTATTGCCTGACCGCCAACCATACCCTGCGGGCCTGAGGCTAAGGAGAGGATGTTGATAAGTTTGACCTGCTTTTCCGCCCCAACCTGGTTGCTTAGTTTGGGATCGCTTAAAAGATCAAAGGCCATGGTCAACAGACCATCGCCGGCAAGTATGGCTTCAGCCTCGCCGTAGACAATATGGTTAGTGGGCTTGCCACGTCTGAGATCGTCATTATCCATGGCTGGCAGGTCATCATGGATAAGCGAATAGGTGTGGATGAACTCCAGGCTGGCAGGGATGGAAAGTAGACCGGTGAGATCGGCGCCCAGACTCTCTGCAGCAGCAATACAAAGAATGGGCCGAACTCGTTTGCCGCCGGCAAAGAGTGAGTAAGCCATGGCAGAAATATGCTCGGCAAGAAGGCCCTCAGGGTCAAGCATGGCATCTTGAAGTGCTTGCTCAACAATATCCCTTTTCTCTTGAAGATAGGCCTTAAGATCCATTACCGCTTACATCAAATGGGGTCTCTTTAAGAGAGCCGTCTTTTTCTAAAAGAAGAGAAACCTTTTGTTGGCAATCATCAAGCTTACCATTGCAAAACTGGGCAAGTTTGATGCCCTCTTCAAATTTTTTCAGGCTTGCCTCAAGACTAAGCTCGCCACTTTCAAGTTCTGAGGTGATTTGCTCGAGTTTCTCTAAGGCATCTTCAAAGGTTTTTCTGGCCATAAGGTCACCTGTTTATAGGTTATCCGGTAAAGGCTGACATGATAAATGAATAACCTGAGGCTGGCAACGGTTTAAAAAAAAACAAGGCTATGGTAGTTGTCAATGCTACACCTGCAATGTATTGGCCTTTGATTAATGATCGCGGAGAATGTCTTTTGGCAAAGCAAGATCTTGATACATCTTTGAAACATTTTCTCTCGTGGTTGCATGTTGAAAAAGGCTATTCCGATCATACCGTTGATAATTACCAGCGTGATATTTTAGAGTTTAGTTGCTTTATTAATGAAAAGCCCCTAGTAGAGCTGGATGCAAAGGACGTACGGGCCTGGGTTTTTCATCTGAATGGTAAAAATAAGGCCAACTCTGTTGCCCGTAAAATTTCCGCACTCCGTACTTTTTTTCGCTACCTTCTTCGCCAGGGTGTTTTGAAAAATGACCCGACGGCCACTGTTTCCATGCCGAAACTCGGCAAGCATATTCCTGTTTTTTTGAGTGTTGATGAGGTCTTTAGCCTCCTTGAAGAGCCCAATGAGCAGGACCAGTTTCAGCGTCGTGACACGGCAATTCTTGAACTTCTCTATTCAACCGGCATGCGTGTCGCTGAAATTGTAAATCTTAACCTAGCTCAGCTTGATTTTGGCGGTGAAATGGTTACGGTAATCGGCAAAGGAAAAAAGGAGAGACTTATTCCAGTGGGCTCTCAGGCCCTTGATGCTGTTTCGCTTTATCTTGAAGATCGCCTTGTGCTTCTGGCCAAGAAACGTCAGCAAGGTAAAAACATCGATGAGGAGGCGCTTTTTCTTAACAATAGGGGAGGGCGGCTGACAACAAGATCCATCGAGAGAATGGTTCAGGCCTATGCAGTACGGGCAGGAATTACGGCACAGGTTACTCCCCATGCCCTGCGCCACTCTTTTGCCACCCATCTATTGGAAATGGGTGCTGATTTGCGTGTGGTACAAGAGCTTTTAGGCCATGCCAGTCTTTCTACAACGCAGAAGTATACTCATTTAACGGTGGATCATTTAATGGCTGTTTATGATAAAGCCCATCCCAAAGCCTAAAGCACTTTGAAAAATTGCTTGTTTGCTCGATTACGGCGTCGTGTCGAAAAGAAAAATGCTCACATATGTTCATATGCTGCGCTTTTTATTTCCACCACTCCTTGTCCTCGAACAAAACGCTAATTTTGCAAAGCACTTTATAATTATAATTTTAACCTAATTAATTGAAATAATGGAAAAACCAAGAATACGTTCAACGACGATTATCTGTGTGCGCCATAAGGGCGAGGTGGTAATGGCAGGAGACGGCCAGGTCTCTTTGGGCAATACTGTTATGAAGCACGAGGCCAGGAAGGTTCGCCGTCTTTTTCATAATAAAGTTGTGACCGGGTTTGCCGGCTCTACTGCTGATGCCTTTACCCTTTATGACAAGCTGGAACAAAAGCTTGAGCAGTTTAACGGCAACCTGATGCGTGCCTCGGTGGAGTTGGCTAAAGATTGGCGGACAGACAAGATGCTCCGTCGCTTGGAGGCCATGCTGATAGCTGCAGATAAGGATTACTCATTACTTCTTTCCGGGACCGGGGATGTGATCGAGTCTGATGATGGTATTTTGGCAATCGGTTCAGGTGGTGCCTATGCCCAGGCTGCTGCCAAGGCCTTAATCTCCCATAGTGATCTTGATGCTGAAGGAATCTGCCGGAATGCCATGGAGATTGCCGGTTCTATATGTGTGTTTACCAACACCAATATTGTTGTGGAAAAAGTATGAGTGAGAAAATTAAATCCCTTACACCCCAAGAAATTGTCACCAGTTTAGATAAGTACATTGTTGGCCAAGGTGATGCCAAACGATTTGTGGCTGTGGCTTTACGTAATAGATGGCGGCGCCAGCAGGTACCGCAACCTCTTCGTGACGAAATAGCTCCGAAGAATATCATTATGATTGGCCCCACCGGGGTAGGCAAGACCGAAATTGCCAGGCGTTTAGCCCAGCTTGACCGTTCTCCATTCTTAAAAGTTGAGGCTACAAAGTTCACTGAGGTTGGGTATGTGGGCCGCGATGTGGAATCAATGATTCGTGATCTCACCGAACTTGCCATTAACCTCGTTAAAGAAGAGGAGTCTGAAGCTGTTACCCAAAAGGCCAAAGAGATGGCCCGGGAACGGATTTTAGATTTGCTGGTTCCGCCACCACCAACCACTACCGGTGTTGATCCCACTGATCCTGCGGCATCGCCAACCCGGGAAAAATTCAGGGTTATGCTTGATGAAGGCAAGCTTGATGATCGTGAGGTGGAGATGAATGTTGAACAGTCTGCACCTGCCATGCCCATGGTTGAGGTGTTGTCGTCCGGTCCTATGGATGATATGGGGTCTTCCATGAAAGATATGTTCTCCAAACTTTTTCCTAAAAAGAGTGATCGCCGTAAACTACCGGTGAAAGAGGCGATTTTGCTGTTGGAAAAGCAGGAGGCCGAAAAGCTCATTGATATGGAAAAGGTCACTCGCCTTGCTCTCCAGCGTGTCGAGCAGACCGGCATCATCTTTCTTGATGAGATTGATAAGATTGCTTCCCGGAGCGGGGGAGGCTCTTCTGCCGGCGAGGTGTCCCGTGAAGGCGTGCAACGTGACCTGCTTCCCATTGTTGAAGGTTCGACAGTTACAACAAAATACGGCATGGTCAAAACAGATCATATCCTCTTTATTGCCAGCGGTGCCTTTCATATCAGTAAGCCTTCAGACCTGGTGCCCGAGCTTCAGGGCCGTTTCCCTGTAAGGGTTGAGCTTGACGCCTTGGGCGAGGAAGAGTTCTACCGTATCCTTACTGAGCCGGAGAATGCTTTGATTAAGCAGTATGTAGCACTCTTGGCTACGGAAGATGTTCATTTGGACTTTGATGATGAAGCCATTCGGACCATGGCCAAGATTGCTGCAGATGTAAACGAGAGTACGGAAAACATCGGCGCTCGCAGGCTCCATACTATCCTTGAACGCCTGCTTGAGGATCTTTCCTTTGACGCTCCGGACATGGGTGGTGAGAAGTTTATTGTTACTGCTGAGTATGTTGAAAAACAATTAACAGATATCTCTGAAGATCAGGACCTGAGCCGCTATATTTTATAAGAGTGAAATTGATGAAATATGAAGCTGATTTAAAGTATTGCCCCCAATGTCAGGACGAATATCGAGCTGATATTGAAAGCTGTGCAGCCTGTAAGATCACCCTTTTAACAGGTGCTGAGATGCTTGATATGATGGGCCGTTCCCAGCAAGCCCGTAATCAAAGGCGTGGTGCGTTGAGGGCGGATGATGATGTCGTTACTATTCACAAAGGCACCTTAGCTGATCTCAAGAAGCTGGAAAAGGCCTTTGCCAGAGAGAACATCGGCATGGTGATTGTCGGCGATGAGGGTGGTTGTAATAAGGGCTGTTGCCCCTCCACCTTCTTTCTGCAGGTCCGACGGGAGGACGCCCAGGCTGCCTTTGCCCTGATTCAGGAAGATTTCCGCCAGGTGACAGGCCTGGAGGATTTTGACACCAGCCTTACTGATGCGGTTTTTAACGAGGAGGAAGGGCAGGCCACCTGCCCGGCCTGTGGCTTTGAGTTCGAGACCTCCACAACCACCTGCCCGGACTGTGGTCTTTGTTTTGCTTGAAAAGATTTACCATATGCGGGTTGCTTGATGAGAAGATAACTACAAATTTAAATCGAGGATGCGATGTCCCAAAAAAAATTAGATAAAATTTGTCGAAAGAGTGCAAAGAACTACTGCAGCTAATAGCTATAGGCTCGAACGACCCGGCAATTTTAATTTCAGAGCAGGTCAATATATGTTCGTTGATCTCGGCGACAATCTTGTTCATCCTCTCTCCTTGAGTGACTGTCCTGAAGAGTCAGTTTTTTTAGAATTTACCAAGCGGATGACTGGGAGTGATTACTGCCAGCGCCTTGAATCTCTTAAAAAAGGAGATGTGGTTTCAGTGAAAGGTCCTGAAGGAAAATTTACTCTTAAAGATGATGCCGATGGGGACTACATCTTTCTTGCCGGTGGTATCGGCATCACTCCTCTGAGAAGTATCTTGAAAAGTTATGAAAAACAAAAAAAGGATTGCTGCCGCATTACCCTTATTTATGGAAATAACGATAAAGACGATATTGCCTTTAAAGATGAACTTGAGAATCTAAAGATTGCTCATTTTAAACTTGTCAACGTCTTGTCCGACAATACCGGTATGGAAGAGGCAGACAAGGGATTCATAACTGCAGATATCATAGGCAGGGAATCTGCTCAGTTTACTGGTGTGAAATATTTTATCTCCGGCCCCCCTGCCATGGTTAAAGGAATGCATAAAGAGCTGGGTAAACTGCATGTGTCTGATGACGATATCCAGACAGACCTATTTGCGGGGTACGACTGACCATGAGCCCACATTTTGGACTAATTAACGACCAAGACTTGACTTTTGAAGAGGCACTTTTGATGAGGGCCAGGTTGCACTGGCGCTGTGGAAAAAGAAGATTGAGCGAGAATAAAACTGCCGCCGGTATAGCAACAATTTATGATGCACTTCTCTCAGGCATGCGTTGGTATATAATGGTCGAGAAGGTGGTGAAATCTGATCACCATTCAACTGAAGACCTCGAGAACGAAAGATATGTCTTCCATATTCTCAAGAAGAATGGCGTGATCGACAGCTCTATCAATATTGGCGAGATTCAGGATCTCGTTGACAAGGCGCTTATGGATGAAGATATCACCTCTGGCAAAGGAAAATTTGTTAACGATATAGAGAAATTCCTCACAAGCATAAACGTTCTCCCCTTTGATGAATCAAAATTACCGCCCGAAGATCCTTCTACTTTTTAATCACTGTTAACCACCCATATGACTGAGCACAAGCCTTTCCAAACGGGTCAAAAAAAGTGCTACGATAGTTTCGGTGAAGAGATGAGCTGCCATGGTTCCGGGCAGGATGGTGAGTCTCGTTTTGGCCTTGGTTGGCCGGAACCGAGGTTTGAAACAAAGGGGCCGACTGTCATAGACAAGCTTACTGGTCTTGTTTGGTCAAAAAATGCCAACCTATACGGTTTTCCCGTTACCTGGCAGGATGCGCTTAATTATATCAGGGAAATGAACGAGAGGGTAGAGCTTGGTCATAATGACTGGCGTCTTCCTAACAGGAGGGAGCTGCATAGTTTGATGGATTATCAAACAAGAAAGCCTTCTCTCCCCCAGAATCATCCTTTTGAAAATCTTTTTCTTGGCTGGTACTGGACTTCAACAAGTGCTGCGATCAATCCCGCCTATGCATGGTATGTTCATCTCGAAGGAGCCAGGATGTTTTACGGCAGGAAAGATCAATACTATTTGTTTTGGCCTGTCAGGGGTGCAGGTAAACAGCTTGTTCAGTGTACCGGGCAAGTAAAATGTTACGATGAACAAGGACTTGAGATTATCTGCGAAAACAGTGGCCAGGATGGCGAATACCAGCATGGAGTGCAACCTCCCAGCACGAGATTCCTTATTGATGGAGAGAGAGTTGTCGACCAGCTAACCGGTGTCAGCTGGCTTAAAGATGCTGATTTTATAAAAAAACCGGTTAAATGGTCCGAAGCGCTGGTTGCAGTTGAAAAGTTAAATACTGCTGGGGTCGGCAACCGAAAGAATTGGCAATTGCCGAACATTAATGTCCTTGATTCATTGGTTGACTGCTCACAGCATAGTCCGGCGTTACCGGCTGAACACCCCTTTGTTAATGTCCGGAATGAATATTGGTCATCGACAACAAGTTTTTTTGAAACCGACTGGGCCTGGGTTCTTTATCTCACCAAAGGTGCTCGCGGGGTTGGCTACAAGCCTGAGAGCGTTTTCAATGTTTGGCCGGTTAGTTATAGCGACTAACTTTGGCTGCTTGGAGAGATTGGTAGAAAAGTATTAGCTGGCGAGAAACTTT
>SWCD01011690.1_pt1 | contig 14513 bp, 7 predicted proteins | sample 4693011 | NCBI WGS metagenome assembly SWCD01 (sample SAMN10267278, study PRJNA491770) | bioreactor metagenome | isolation source: DHS bioreactor inoculated with marine | place: Japan: Omine Ridge, Nankai Trough | reverse complement strand
CATTGCGATTCAAAAGTTTTCCCTCCTCGGGATATTTGCCCGGATTGTGGCGAAGAAGCTAAAACTCTATATTCCTTCAGTGGAAAGGGTGAGGTGTATTCTTATACAAAGGTTTTTGAATCTCCTGTAGGATTTGATGAGAATTCTCCTTATACGGTTGCGATGGTGAAACTTGAAGAAGGACCCTTGGTAACTGCACAGCTCACCGATTTGGATGAAAGTACAGTTGAGATCGGGATGCCAGTGGAAATGGTTACTCGAAAACTGCGATCTGCCACAGATGAGCGGGGGATGTTGGTGTATGGGTATAAGTTTAGACCAGTTGGATTGGGTGCATAACTAAACACTCTTTTTGATTCATAAGCGATTCCAGTATTCAGTAAAATCAAAGCCAAATAAAAGAAAGCAAAACAAATAATAGGGCGTGGATCATTAGGGGGCTTCAATCAATCTAATTTTTTCCATGTTTGTCAAGATGAGGTTTTCAAGGAAAGGATCGATATATTCCTGATTCTCTCCATAGAATATTTCTTCAGCACCTTGATCACCCCCGCTTATGGTTATGGAGGTGCCAAAACTTACACTTGCCCAATACAGGAAGCCCTTATCTAATACGATTAGGTCATAGACCGAATGACCATTTGGAGATTGACCTGTAAATAAAGCATGATCACCTTTAAAGCTAAGTGAAGATTCAAGGGCATATTCGTCTTCATAAAGCCATGTGCTAAATAAGAATTCAATTGCACCATCAATATTCAGATCGGAAGAAGTAATAAAAACACAATTATATACTTGGTTCTGGGACGAACTCCAACTCCACCCAAAATAAACACGGCAAGCTCTGTCTTCACTCAATAAATTGTCTTTTATCTCCCAATCAGATATTCCGGTATTTTCAGAAAAAGAACTTAGCTCATCTAAAGTTATTAGCCCTTTAAGTGTGTGAACTAATTTAACCTCTTCAGCAATAGGAGTTTCCGTCGGGGATTTCGTAAGAGTCGATACGACAGGTACAGTTGGGGAAGGGGTTGAAGTCAATTCAATAGTTGTTGCTGTTATCGGTGCAGCCGGTTCAGTGCAATCTGCTAGCAGTAATGATGTGAAAATTAAAGCAATTAAACCAAATAGAGTCTTTCTTTGTTTAAATTTATTATTTACGTGAACCTCACCCCTGGAGTCTATATTACGAATTCAAGATTAATTACTCAATTCATCTAAAAGGATTTTGGCTTCCTTTAAATCGATGGTGTCAAATCCCTCTGTAAACCATTCAAAAACTGGCTGAAGCAATTCCTTAGCTTCCCAAATTTTCCCCTTGGATCGCCAAAGTTTCGCCAAACTTACTGATGTGCGCAATTCCCACCATTTAGCCTTTTGACTACGTGCGATTATTAATGATTTCTGATATGCGCTTTCTACATCAACTAGTTGTGCTTGACTTTGCAATAAGATATCACCATATATTCGATAAGACTCTGCCCCATATATATTAGTTTGAGTCTTTTCAATTAATTCAATTGCCTTTTTTGAATATTCAATCGCTTCATCCAACTTGTTTTCTTTAGATAATATTATTGACAAATATGAATAATCCCTAATTAGGAACATTTTTGTCATTACCTCTTCAAGAGCAACACCCTGCAATAATTTTTCCATTCCACTATTATCCCCCAGCATCCCCATAGCAAATCCCGTATCAATTATTCCCATCGAACTATAGACAGGAAATGAGTGTGTTTCCGTTCCAAATTTAATTACCTCTTTTCCCTTTTCTACTGCGATTGAAAATTCTCTTTTCATGTTTTTACTTACCAAAATGTAAGCATCTAAAAATATTTTAGTGTGTGGATGATTGTTTATTCCCACAATTTCAAGTGCCCTAGCAGAAATTTCTTCTGCTTTTTCTGGGAACCCAAGTGAAATATAATTCCATATCGCCCATGCATGGGTTGCCCCCCCTGCGAGATCAATTGTATTCAATAACACTAATGTATTATGGTGTAGTTCATGGTCATATAATTTAAAGACTTTTTCTGCGTGGACCATACTATTTTCAAAATCCCCCATCATGGAATAATTCGCAACCAATCCGTTATGATACATTAATTCTAAAATTGATTTATCTTCTTCTTTATCAAGTTCATTTAGACCGATCCTCAAAAAAGATTCTGCTTTTTCATAATCCGCATTAACAAAATAATATGCCCACAATCCATTTAGTGCTACTGGTGGTGTTTTCCCCATTTTCAATTTTTTAGAAAGAGCTATTACACTTTCAAATATATCCTTTATTTCTTCCGCACCCCAACCTTTGAAACCAAAATAAAGAGAGCCTAATAAAATTTGTAATTCTAATTCTTGCTGATCTCTTTCTATAGATTTAGGAATCTTTAATAACCATTCTAAGGAAGTTATTAAATAATTTTCACCCTCAGCCATCGCATTATTTGACATTGCCATTTCACCAGCTAATTTATTAAACTTTATAGATTGTTCTTTATCACCAGCATCCACCCAATGACTGGCTAAAGCTGCATAATAAAGCGGGTCATCAGTGTGCACTTCTTCAATAGATTCGGCGACGTCCCTATTTAATTTAGCGAGAAGAGGACCTTCAATATTTTGTAATAATGTTTCTCGCAATTTATCGTGCGAAAATCGCCAATTCCCACCTGACATTTCTAGGACAGCAGATTCAGAACAATCTCTAATCCATTCATCAAGAACTATATCTTCCCTCAAATTATTTAATACAGGCAAATCAACTTGTCTACCACTAATGGCAGCATAATTAAGCAAGGGAAGCATTTTTTTATTTACATTTCTAATCCTACGCTGTACAATTTCATGAACCCCGCCAGAAAATATTTTTTCCGGCAAATCCATTTTTCCGATACCTCTTAAATCTCCAGCTTGCTCGGCAAGAGCCCGTACTGTCTCCACTAGGAAGAAAGGATTGCCTTCCGTTTCACGATCTAAAAATTCGATAATTTGAATATCCTTCCCTGCCTGCCCTAACATGGCTACACTCAATTCTGAGATCGCATCTTCTCCTAATCTATCTAGTTCAAGATATTCTATGCCTGGTATTTCGGCTGACAAATGAGGCGTTTCATCATTTCGGAAGTTCCCGATAATTAACACGGATTGGTTTTTTAGTTTTTTCGTAAGTTTTTCCAATATCGCGATACTCCCGCTATCTGCCCATTGTAAATCTTCTAAGATTATCACTAGATCCCGATCAAATTTTTCTAAAATTGATATTAGAATGCTAATTAATCGGTTTTGAGTTTCATTAGGTGCTAAAGGTATTAGATCAGGCACCACTTTATTCAATAACTCTTCAATACTTGAAACGTAAGGTTTTAAAACACTAATTTCTTCTTCTGTGAGTTTTCCATAAATAACTAAATGTTTGAAAATATTTTTCCAAGGGTGATATGGGCTCCCTCCTTCTTTAATTGTTTGCCCATGGAATACTAATGATCCCTCTACCATCGAAATTGTCCGTAATTCTTCAAGCAATCTTGTTTTCCCTACTCCGCTTTCTCCCCCCACCAACCATGTGCCACCAACACCATTTGAAGAGTTTAATAGTGCTCCAGAAAGAATTTCCATCTCGTTTTCTCTCCCCACAAATTTTGCTGCTTGAAGAAAACTTTCTCGAATTTCACTGCTTTCTTTTGGGATTGGAATATCAAGGGCTTCACATAAATCAATTATTACTTCATTTGCTTTTTGATATCTATGTTTTGGATTACGTTGCAACAATTTTTCTAATATTATTTTTAATTTAGGGGTGATTTCCACACCGTCAAACTCAACATCCTTATTTATTTTTTCGGCAATAAAAATACCAATACTAGATCTATCAAACGGCAATTTCCCGGCAATTGCTTCGAATGCAATCAATCCTAATGTATACAAATCCGAAGACCTTGATATTTCTTTGTTTTGTAATAATTCTGGTGCCATATATATGACTGATCCGGATAAATCCTCCTTCAGTTTTTGTGTTTCTAGAATTATTTGGGAGATTCCAAAATCTAATACTTTTACTATTCCATTGTGTACCATAATGTTAGAAGGCTTTAAATCTCGATGAAGCAAGTTTCTTCGGTGCAAATAAATTAAAGAATGAAGCACTTGTATTATTAATAAAACAATTTCCTTTTCATTTTTACCTTTGGTAGCTTCTAGGAAATTTATACTCTGAGCCAAATACTCCATTGTAAAAAATGGCTGGTTTTTTTTATCAATTCATAATCCAAAACAACTAACAATATTTGGATGTCTCAGGGATGCTAAAAACTGAAACTCTTTAGCAAGTGACAACCCGGCTGAGCTATATGTCCCTTTTGTCCCAAACATCAAGTCTGCGGGATTTTTGAGAACCTGTTTCAAAGCAATTTTATCTTTTGTTATTCGGTCTTCGGCTAGGAAAACAACTCCCATACCCCCTGCTCCCAACTTATCTGTTAATTTATACCTTCTATCCACTGATAATTCATGATCATTTGTCATATTATTCTCCAAAATATTTCTAGGAAACACTCACAAGAATATCTCTAATTTCTGTAGCCAACTCCAACGGAATAACTGATTTACTCTTTTTACCCCGTCTGGAATTCTGTTTTTATGGTTTTTTCTTCAATCTAATTCAACAGGGAAACATTTGACATTCCACATGTCTTCATTGTATTCAATCATTAATTAATTATTTTTTTTTTCAAAATGATTATTTTATATATGTGAATAATTTTGCCATTTGTTCAAATAATTGATCAAGCTGAGTAAATTCATTGGCAAGAGAGTTGAAATCGAGTCGGTATTGATAAAAATCTCCATTAAATATGTATACAATATGTTGAGTGGTGACGAGTTTTCCATCTTCCACGCTATCAAATAAGTATTTTACAATCCCTGATTCAGAATCGTTTATTAATGATTCAATACTACTTATATTTCTAAATTCAGGTTGTAATTTGTAGAAGTCTGCCAAATTAGCTGCTGACTCAATAATAGATTGGTTACTGGGAAGTTGGTTTACTGTAATTAGTAACCCCGCACAAATTTCGTCAGAAGGGCAGTCTTGGCGGAATTCAACCTCCTTGTCCGTCGCATTCCAGGCATTTGCTTTCCATGTATCGGGATAACGGAGAAGGAAATAATCATTTGGACGGGCATAATCTGTCATAGATGGAATTGAATCGTTTGCTAATCCTGTAATTATTGCTTCATTTAGATTAGCTTTTAAAGACAATAAATCTAGAGTAATCGGAACAATATTTTTTACCGTAATAATAGCTGGAAGTGTGGCTTGTCCATTAGTAAGTGATAATTGGGATAATCTTCCAGATTCCGAGTCTATAGATAAATTTGCAATTGACCCATCTTGTGTATTGCCAATAACTTTATACAGATTACCTATTTGGGATACTTCCCAAATAGCTTGAGAATAAGTAGATGAAAGTTTAAATGTGTTTTCAGGTAGACTACTCTCCAGATAGCTAGTAATTTCCTCTTGGGATGTAAGGTTGACTTCCCCGTCATTAAAATCAGAATAAAATATTCCGTCAATTACCCAAATGTTATTGTCCTCTCTTAGAATTTCTCCAGGAATGGCATGTAAATGTATCTGGAGTTGATAATTATCACCAATTCTCGTCACTGTGTAATTTTGAATCAATTCATTATTATCATAACTGGTCTGATATCGATAATTTACTTGATTTTCAGAAGTTGCTTTAGATAAGCTGCGATCAACTTGGTCTTGAACGCCAATGAAAGATCCCTTTTTTATTGCCTCATCCAATGATTTTTTTATCTCCTCTTTTGTGAGGTTTGCTGAGACTATATTCGTGATTTCGATTTTAGAATGGGCAGAGTCTTCTCCAGAGCCAATTATGAATGAGGACAATCTTCCATTTTTATCCATCACCATGGTGGCTTTTTCAAGGTTTGCGGTAGTAGCAATTGCAGTGTAGCTGTTATTATTTCTATCGCCGCGCCAATTTGCAGATTCAAATTCAGGGGGAAGAACAAAAATCTCTTGCGGGGATGATGCGGTTAAATAACCTAAAACCTCGGTATCTGTCGCATAATTTACGGTGTTGTTTTCAAAATCAGTGAATGTTTCTCCATCCAAAACCCAAATCATGGAATTGTGGTGTTCGTCCTCACCTAAAACTGTGTGAATATTTACTTCAATCAAAAAATCTTTGCCAACTCTGGTGACATAATAATCCTGAATGGTATCCCCGTTATCATTCGTGCGTAAATATTGATAGGTAAGGCTTTCCGCTTCAGCTGCTGAATTTAAGCTATTCACAGCTTTTGTATCTACATCTATTCCTATCCCATCTTTTAATAAATCCGTTCCTTCACTAAAGGAATTATTTGGCCTTAAAAATGGGGAGAAAAATAAAATTCCAACAACTAAAATTACCCCCATCATGGAGATGCTGATTATCGCAGGAGTTACTAACCGTTTGTGCTCCTTAAAGGTATTGTAGATCAACATTCCAGTAATATATAGGCCTACAAAGATTGCCAAATTTATTATGATAATGTGGATATATATTGCACTAGAACTTGAAGTCACTAACACGCTTAGAAGAAATACTACTGGTGATGAAATCGCTAAAATAAGCGTAACTGTAGACAGCATTGTTAAGGGAACAGCATTAACATGACCCATGCTTTCTTCTCTGCCAAGCAATCTAAAAGATATCCAAAAAACAGGGATAGAAAAAATTATTACCATTAGGGTTATTAAAGTTACCTTGATTGAATCTTTTATTGCTGTATCCAATCCATTACCGATCCCCATTGAAAAACCATATAGGATGCTTCCCATAATTGCTGTAAGTAATGCGGATATTGCAAATCCTTTTATGGATTCTTTCTTTTTTATTGTGGCAACCAATCCGCCTTTTTTGAATATCCCGAATAATGCTTTGAAAATATTCATGAGTTCCAAGACCTCCATTCTTTTGTTATTTTTTGTCGTGTTTCAAGGACTTCTTCTCGCTTGAATAGGGCAAACAAGCCAAATATTAATAGAATTGAACCAATAGATCCCATTTGAATCCAACGGTCTAAAGTTGCAAAAGCGGGGCCTAATTGGTTAATTGCATTTGTGATGAGAGCAAGACCACCAAACTGAACATAGCCTCGAGATTTTTGACGGATTCCCCAAATGATAGCGAAAATAGATTCAGCCGTTAATAAAAGAGCATATCCCCACGCATCTGTGGGTATAGATTGGTAAAAAGCAGAAATAAAGAATATCCCTAAACCAACTATTGTAATTGGTTGATAGAATTGATCAGCCACATTCTTGCGTTGATACCAACCAGCCCCGATCATTGTGATTCCCAAGGGGAATACATAAGCCTGGAGTTCATTTATATTCAAAGTGAAGAGAATTAACCATAAGGTGATATTGACAATTCCAATCGCGAAATATGAAAGTATAAGTTTTCTTTTAATTCGTGCTTCAATAAGATAGACTACACTGGCAATTGCCCAAGCAATTACAGAATTCCACTTATCAAAATTAATTAATGAAAACAATAGTGGGACAGCCATTAATCCTAAGCCCACTATACGATAAGGAACTTGGAAAACAGTTCCCCTTTTTCGAATGTATAACTGCCAATAGACTACTGATAATAAGGCAGAAAATGCTGCAGATACTGGGGGCCAAATGCGAGTATAAGAGTTAGGGAAAAGAAGCATTATTAATAGTATGTGAATTATGTAAACCCCAGATGTGGACAAAAATGAAAACAGGGGTTTATTTTTACGGATTGCTTCTATCAAATATATGCCGGTGGCAATTGATATTAGGATTGTGAGCTGTAAAATATTTTCGTTTAATATGCTGCCTAATATCGGAACGATCAATAATCCAAGGCCAAAATTTCTGAGTGGGATTTTGAATATATTTTCGGTATTATAACGATCAAGAACCCAATAAATAATTGACATTATTGTCGTGAAAAGAATTGTTATTATTGGCCAAATTTCCTGGAATATTCTGTTGTCTAATAGAATCGCGGCATGTATGATGTATATGCTTGTTAAACCCAGATAGGCGAAGAATAAATTATTAGTTTTTAATGCCTCTGTCATATATATGATCATAGTTATTGCAAAAGCAAATATAACTAACCAGATTTCCATGCCAAATATAAAAAATAGAATTGAGTATAGTATTGGCAGGATTATTAAAACTGACCCAAATTGTTTTAATGGCGCAATAAATATTTTCCCAATTTTGTAACGTTCCAATGCCCGGTGAATGAAAATAAATAATAATGGCATTAATGAATAAATTATTACTAAACCTTCCTCTTGAAAACCATAATTTCTATTAAAGCCCAGAATAACTTCAAAAATAAAGTATGGAACAGCGTACAAGAATAGTAATCCTCCATAAGAGAATAAATTAATCTGAGATCGGTTTGCTTCAGAAAGATATATAAGGGAGGTGATAATAAGTGTTCCAACCAGGACTGATTGATTGAAATTAATCAGTGAGAAGATTGTAGGGAGCAGGATTAATGAAAGGCCTGCTTGCTTTAAAGGCATTACAAAAACCTTTCCAATTTTATACCTATCAAATATACGGTATAAAAATACAAAAAGGGAAGTGAGGATTAATGTGTATATTGGCCAAACTCTTAAAAATATTGAATAGCCTAATAGAGATGATAATATAAAAAAGTGGGTTATAAAAATACCAGCGATTCCAATGTATGCGAATATTTTAGATGCCTTCCTGCCTGCTTCAATTATATAGATTAGGGTAGCAATGATGAAGGTAACCGCGATGATGGTTTCTTGACCAGTAAATAGTGATCCAACTACTGCGATAACCATTAATCCTAGCCCACTTATGCTGAACGGTGTTTTAAATATTTTTCCTAATGTATTTTTAGGCAATATCCAGGATACAAGAGCAAAAAATGCAGTTAGAGCTGCTGTGTACGGGGGCCAATTTCTCCAAAGAGTATCTTTAAATATTAAATCTAAGACAAAGAAGTGGCCCACAAATAATACAAAGATTCCTGAGTAAGCAAGCACATGCTGGTATTTTTTTTCTTGAAAAAAATCTTTTTCTAGTAAAGCCATGAGGAATAAGAGAATAACCAATTCTGCTGATAACCCAACGATCAAGAATGTATCTCCATATATGAATGACAATACATAAGCTAATAAAATATCGATGGCCCCAACGAGATATAAGGGCCAGCTCCACTTACCTAACTTTATTCGCTTTAATATGTAGCCACCTAGAGCAACGGCGTTTCCTAGTACCGCCATGGAAATAATGAAAGCTGGCGTTGCGGTAGTAATATGGATAATTGCCATACTCAGGGCTGCTAAGGATGGCAAAAGCAGCCAAGGGAACCCAATCCATGTTGCTGCAATCAAATATAAGATCGCATCAAATACCAAAACAATTGTGGCGGATGTTGGGTCACCCCATGTCATAAAGAGAGTGGCTATTGATAGGAATGCTGAGGCAGAAAGGAAAGGCATGCCATTCTTAAGATTTTTACGCCCCAAGATATACCCTATTGCAGCATAATTAATTCCTAAGACTCCCATCAACAGACCTTCAGTATGAAATACGTCGTTTGCTTGATCTATCAAAAGATAAATTGGCAACATAAAGAGCCATACCGATAAAAAGAATAACTCTTTCCTATAGATTAGGTGGATATTTGCTGCTACAGCTAAAATAAATACATCGGCAATGAGTATTTTTATTAACTGGTTGATATCGTTTAAGGAATAAATAGTTAGAGTCGCGGAAATAAAATATGCGACCAAATAAAATGCCCAACCACTAAATTTCCGAGAATCACGCCCACTAAACCATTTACCAATGCCTAGAAAGGCAAAAGATTGAATAATAAGAGTTGTTCCTGCTTGGGAATTAGTAAAATCTAATACTGACATCAATAACCCAAGAGTAATGGTAAAAAGGATAGAAGTAGCCCAACGAGCAATTATTGATTTCCCTCTGAAATCTTGGTAAGAATAAAAGGTAACTCCAATGGATAACGCTAAGATGGCTATCCAGGGGGAACCAATATTATTGAAAAACCCTAAATTGTTGGACTCTAATTGAATGGATGGATAAAACAAAAGAGTTACTACAGAAACAAATAGAATTATTGGCATACCGAGGTGGGAAGTCCACTTTAATGGTCGGGTAGAAATTTTTTCCCAATTGGTTTTCTCGACAATAAATGATCCCCAAAGTAGACCAAGAAGCAATAAGTTGAAACTAAATAAATATATAAGTAAATCTGCTTTTACAAGTATTAAAGTGGCTAAAAGGATACTCGCGAGGGCGGCGATGCTGAGGTATACAAAAAATTTACTTTTTGTGAAATACGCCGTAGTAAGATATATACCCATGCAGATGGGGGAAGCAATTAGCCACATTATTATCGGGTTCAATCCTTCCGGTCCAAATACATAGATTTGGAGGACGATGAAATTCATCACCAAAAAACCTGAAGCGATTCCCAATATCGCATTTCCTCCAAACCTTAATCGGGGGCGTTGGTAAATCAGGAATCCTCCTAAATATGATAGCCCAGTGATAAAGAACGTAATCGCAAATTTCACAAAACCTGGAAAATTGTTCCACCGAACACCTATCCACACGAGTCCTGCAACAATAAGCAATGCTGCTCCTGAATAGAGCATGAACTTAATATTTCGTTCGCTGAGTAGCCATTGATCAAATGGTATTTTTTCTTTTGGTGGTTTTGGTATGGGTTTTTCTTTAGATATCGGCTTAATATTAGATTTCATTATCGGTTGATCTGTAGCATTTGCAATTTTTATCGACTTCGAAATTGTTACGGGAGCAAGAACAGGTTCTGGAACAGCTGGCGAGGGCAACAATTTTTCTTTTAGTTTTTGCAATTTATCTAAATAAGGTTTTCGGATTTTTTTTGCTACTTTCCAATCTGAAGTCTCTTTTACCAGATATTCAAGTTTTTGATATTGTTCCAAATCCTCATTCACATAGATTGAATCGCAAGAAGTACATATTTTTGCCCGAGTTTTTTCAGGATTTCCGCAATTTGGACAATTCATAATTCCTTCCTTTATTTAATATAATTAATCATTTGGAACATTTAAGATAAAATTATCAATATCAATTGTTGCATTTGTATCCTCACGAGGACTTGCATATATTCCAACCAGGCCATTTGTTAATGTACTATCTTCAAATTCATTTAGAAAAACATCATTGATATACAGGGAAAAATTTGCCCCGTTTGCAATTACAGTCAATTTGTTAGGGCCATTTTTTAATATTCCTGAGTGGAATTTCCAAGGTAGAATTGATTCCCAGCGTAAGTCTTTTCGTAAAAATACTGCAAATGAATTTGATGAAACTTCAAAAAGATAAAAATTGTCACGGTCAAAACGAAAAATCAAACCGTAGCTTGTGTTATTTGCGCCAGTTATCTTTTCAAATTCTGTGGATAATTTGAAATCTTTTTGGCTTTTGATGTGATCAGGGACTTCCCAAAAAATCGCATCTTGATCGGATTTGATATTCCACCGATATTTACCCTCCACTATTGATCGTTCTTGTTCTCCGTAATAATCTCTAAATTGGCCTGTAAACCAATCAGTTGTTCCATCGAAGGTGGAAAATTCTTCTATTTTTGAGAAATAATCATCGTTTAATAACGATTGAGCTGCTTGAGCAGTAGCAATTATTTGCGTTTCTTCAGTAATTCTTGTTTGCTCAGCTTGGATAATTGCCAGAGAATCGGCTTCTTTTCTTTCCGCGTTATTGTTCTTTGTTAAGATGTCTGAAGTTATAATCACAACGAAAATTATTAATATAGACAAAATTACCCAAATATTTGTTTTTCTTTGTTTTGATGAAATTTTATTAACTGCTACATTTTTAATATTTAAATTATAAGAACTGAGATCCGAGCCATCCATAGTTTCTACTAAGTTGATTTTACTCAACATCAAGAAGGCTGATTTTCGTTCTTCATTGTTCTTGCTGATACGAATTATTTCAATGAGGGAATCGGGATCTAGGTGGGAGAATTTATTCGAATTAAGGTGATTGATATTGTCAGGCACCGCAGTTTTCTTTTCAAGCCATTTTCTTAGAGTGCAATTTCCTTTGGATGCTTCAATTTGTCCCAAAAGTGTACTGAAAAACCAAAAAACCAAAAGAACCGGAATGAAAAAAATTGCTTCTAAATCAAATCCATAATACACGATGAATAAAATAGGAATTGTTGTTTGAATGCCCGCAATTGCTAATGCTTGTTTTGTATGCCAGCGAACAAAATCACTTTTATTATTTTTGGTTGGAATGAGAAGAATTAAATACCAAAGTGCCCCTATAAGGGGGGCCAATATACCAATAATTATTTCTTTATCCCTATACGAAAAATTCCAAAATGGGATATATAAAGAATCCAAAATGAAAACAATTGCAATTAAACTTGGAATAGTAATAAATGGGGCAACCCATAACCAAATGTACCGATTCCTTGCAATTTTAGTGTCCATTCTTGGACTCCAATTAGAAACCCACAGAAATACTTGATAAATTCAACAAATTGCGAACTTAATCATGTATTTAGAAAAGATTTTATTTATTCTCTCTTGTCTTAATTGTAGATTTTGATTTGGGTTTAGATCCATTTTGTTATAGAGAGACAATAAAATTTAATGTATTTGAATAGTACACAAAATATATCCAATTTGTCAAGAAGAATAATATTTATTTATTGAGGATAAAACAAATAATAGGGTATATGTTCCCTAAATTTGTCAATTATCCTGTAAGGTCATTCAAATTGGAGTATTATTGAAATTTTATTTTTGTTCGCTTGTGATTGCTTGATAAAAGGGATGTATTAATGACTACTTAACTAAATAGTCACCAATAACTTTACACCGCGGGTTAATTCAAATTCATGGGTATAATTTTAGACTAGTGATGGCATAAAATTATTAATGTTGTTTTCAAACCTCCTGAATATTCAGGAGGTTTTTGTTTAAGTATATTTATTTTGAGTTTATAATAAATACTATGACTAAGTCTTTACCTAAAGTATCAATTCCAATCACATCTTTTAACCAAGAAAAATTTATAGAGGATGCTGTAATTTCTGCTGTTTTGCAAGATTATGATAACTTGCAAGTGGTAGTTTGTGATGATGGATCATCAGATAACTCTAGAGAAATATTAATGGATTTAAAAAGTAAATATACTGGTCGATTAGATCTGTGTTTCAATGACAAAAATATTGGATTGGATGGAAATCGAAATTTGAGTTTTACACTTTCAGATGGTTATTTTATTTCATACTTGGATGGTGATGACATCTTTTTACCAAATAAAATCAAAAATCAAGTTGATTTTATGTTAAGCAGACCAGAATGTGTCTTAAGTTTTCATGATGTATTGGTATTTGATGATGTAACTAAACGAGAATTGTTTAGATGGAATGAGCGTTTTGGACAAAAAGTTGGTAGTGTTGAAAAGCTTATACAAAGAGGAAATTATTTATGTTCCTTATCCACAATGTTTCGCAAAGGGGACATTCCAAAAGAAGGGTTTCTGAAGAGTCTCGAGGGAGGGGCTGATTGGATATTCTTTATAAATTTGTTGGTAAGCAGTGGTGGAAAATATTGTTATTTGGATGAGGTCCTGGCAAAATATCGCAGGCATACAGGAAATATTACATTAAATTGGGATAAAAAATTGAATAGCCAATATAAAGGAATTGAGTTAATAAATGAAAAATATCCTCAATTTAAAAAATATGCTGATCAAAGATATTCAGATATTTTGTTTATTGATTCGATAATTAAATTTCGAAATAGAAATTATAAGGAAATGATTATATTAATTAAAAAAAGTTTTTGGTTAGTATTTCCAAAAATATGGAAAGTTTTAAGAATACCTTTTAGAGAAGTAAAGTTTCTGCTAAGAAAAAGAGGCAATGTTGACCCTCTAATAGAAAGCCTTTTTCAATTTAAGAAGTAATTCGGTTTGTATATTATTTGATAAGGAAGATTATTGAAAATAATAAAGATGGTAATGCTATCTGACAAAAATTTTTGGCGAATTGCGAATGGATAAAATAATTTCAGTAATTATTCCTTGCAAAGATCATATAAGGGATCTTAAATACTGCCTAAAAGGAATTTATGATAATTCCTATGAGAGATTAAAATATGAAATTATTGTAGTAAACAGTGGGAATAATAAGGGAATTGATGATTTGGAATTAGAGTTTCCAACAATTAAAATAATAAATTCCAAAAGTGTATTGTTCCCAGGTCCAGCTCGTAATCTTGGCGTCAAATCCGCCAATGGAAAGATATTAAGCTTTGTAGATGCAGATTGTATCCCTGCAAAAAACTGGTTAAAAAGTATTGAAGATGCATTTGAGAAGGATATAGTTATGGTGGTTGGTATGGTA
>SWCD01004431.1_pt1 | contig 14522 bp, 12 predicted proteins | sample 4693011 | NCBI WGS metagenome assembly SWCD01 (sample SAMN10267278, study PRJNA491770) | bioreactor metagenome | isolation source: DHS bioreactor inoculated with marine | place: Japan: Omine Ridge, Nankai Trough | reverse complement strand
GGGGGGGCAGAGGGGCAGGCGGGGCCGGGGGCTGGGGCAGCGGAAATCTGTGATCCGGCACCGGGAGGACGACGGGCAAAGCCGCCGACGCCACGCGGGTCGCGGGTCGGGCCGACGCTTCGGGCACGGCCATCGGCGCCGCCGGGACGGGGACAGATGGAAATGAGCCGGGGGCGAGGGATGTCATCAAAGGAGTCCGCTTGCTGGAGACCTCTGATCAAAATCCGAATCTGGTTAAGGCTGGATTAAAGACCACGTCGCCAGCGCGGCTCTCGCGCGCATCTGTGGTGATCGCAGGCGTCGCCGCGCCCCTTTGCCAGCCTGTGGCAGGGGGCGCGGGCGATCAGGCCTGTTCGCTGATGGCGTCGCGGAACCGCTCGAACAGATACAGGCTGTCTTGCGGGCCGGGGCTGGCCTCGGGGTGGTATTGCACCGAATAGACCGGGCGGTCGGTCATGCGGATGCCGCAGTTCGAGCCGTCGAACAGCGAGACATGGGTTTCCTTCACGCCGTCGGGCAGGGTCTGGCTGTCGACGGTGAAGCCGTGGTTCATCGAGGTAATCTCGACCTTGCCGGTCTCGATGTTCTTGACCGGGTGGTTGGCGCCGTGGTGGCCGTGGTTCATCTTGATGGTCTGGGCCCCAAGGGCACGGGCCAGTATCTGATGACCCAGACAGATGCCGAAGACCGGGATCTGGGACTTGGCCAGCACTTCCTGCACCGTCGGCACCGCATATTCGCCTGTGGCCGCCGGATCGCCGGGACCGTTCGACAGGAACAGACCCTGCGGATCATGGGCGAGGATCTCGTCGGCGGTGGCGGTCGCGGGCAGCACGGTCACGTCGCAACCCGCCGAGGCAAGGCTGCGCAGGATGTTGCGCTTGGCGCCGTAGTCCAGCGCCACGACCCGGTGGCCGGGCTCGGTCCGGGGCTGGAAGCCGTCGGGCCATGCCCAACGCATCTGGTTCCACTGGTAGGTCTGGGCGCAGGTGACCTGCTTGGCTAGATCCAGCCCGACCAGTCCGGGGAAACCCCGGGCGGCGGCAACCAGTGCCTCGATGTCGAAATTGCCTTCGGGATCGTGGCTGAGCGCCACATGCGGGGCGCCCTGCTGGCGGATCGCGCGGGTCAGACGCCGGGTGTCGACGCCGCCAATGCCGATGCGGCCGCGCTTGGCCATCCAGCCGTCCAGCGCCTCGGCGGACCGCCAGCTTGAAGGTTCGGTCGGGTCCCATTTCACGACGATGCCGGCGGCGACCGGATCGCCGCTTTCGTCGTCGTCGGGGTTCACGCCGACGTTGCCCACATGCGGGAAGGTAAAGGTCACGATCTGACCCGCATACGAGGGATCGGTCATGATCTCTTGGTAGCCGGTCATCGCGGTGTTGAAACACAGCTCGGCCGTGGTTTCACCCTTGGCTCCGAACCCTTTTCCAAAGAACAGGGTCCCGTCGGCCAGGGCAAGGCAGGCGGTGGGACGGTTGGTCGACTTGTCGGACATTCCGGCAGGCATGGGGCAGCTCCAATGCTCAAACTGGCGGGAACCTATTGACTGCGGTTCCCACGGTCAAGGGGGATGGGAAAATAGAAAGTCGCGACATTTCAGTCGGTTATCGTTGATGGGCAAGGTTGCTCCCACCGGGGTGGCGGGCTATTGTGGGCGACCGATATGCAACTTGCGACAGGATAGCCAGAATGGACCTGAGGACACGCATCACCGATGCCCTTAAATCGGCGATGAAAAACCGGGAGACGGAGCGTCTGTCCACCCTGCGCCTGATCAACGCCGCGATCAAGGACCGCGATATCGCCCTGCGCGGCGAAGATCGCCCCGAGGGTGCGCCCGAAGGGGTGGAAGACAGCGAAGTGCTGGCGATTCTGGGCAAGATGGTCAAGCAACGTCAGGAAAGCGCGCGGTCCTATGAAGAGGGCGGGCGGCTGGATCTGGCCGAGCGCGAGCGCAACGAGATCGCGATCATCGAGGAATTCCTGCCCCGTCAGCTGAACGAAGCCGAGGTTGATGCCGCCATCGCCGAGGCGATCTCGACGACCGAGGCCAGCTCGATCCGCGATATGGGCAAGGTGATGGGCGAGTTGAAATCGCGCTATACCGGCCAGATGGATTTTGGCGCAGTCGGCCCGCGGGTGCGCGACCGTCTGGGCTGAGGCTCGACTGGTCGTGATGAGGCGGGGGGCGGATTTGCCTCCGGCGGGGATATTTTCACGACCCTAAAGAGTGTCACCGGGCGCCTGCGACTTGCGGGTGCCGGTGGCCATTTATGGCACACTCATCGGTTGGCGTTCACGTCCAGCGCGGCCAGTGCCCGCGCCAGATCGTGGTGCAGTTCCGCCCGCTCGTCGGGGCTGAGGAAGGCGCCGAGTTCGACCGATCGTCCGGCCCCCTCCAGCGTTATGTAATTCTCGACCGGCCCCTTGTCCGAGTGCATCTCGAGGCGGACCCAGAAGGGATTCGCCGTCCAGTGCTGGTCGGGGCCCCGGGGGTTGATCCGAAGCAGCTCGATCCGGTCGGGCCAGAGGGTCAGCACCTCGGTCAGGCGGCCGTCGTCCCAGTTGCGCCGGATGGCGATCCAGACCCCCGCAACCGCGATCACCAGAAACGGCAGGATGCCCCACAGCACCGGAGTGCCCAGCAGGGCCAGCAGCGGCAGCGACAGCAGCGCACAGGTGATGCCGATGAAGGTGGCGAACCCGCCGGGTGTCAGCGAGCGGTTGGGCCGCAGGCGCACCCGGAAGACCGGCGCCGATGCGGGGCCGGATGGCGAAAGGGCCCCGGTGTTACCCGAGGCCCCTGCGATGTCGATGTCCCGTTCAAGGGGCATGGTGTCTGGCCTTTGCCTGCACTCAGTGGTGGGGTTGCTTGTCCCACTGATCCTGCGTCGGCAGGATCTCGAACGTGTGCTCGGGGGGCGGGTTGGGCAGGGTCCACTCGAGGGTCTGCTCGTCGCCCCAGTAGGCGGGTGTCGTCACCTTGCGACCGAACTTCAGCGAATAGGCGATGACGCCGATGAAGAACAGGAACGAGGCAAAAGAGATGAACGCACCGATCGACGAGACGTAGTTCCACAGGGCGAAAGCCTCGGGGTAGTCGATGTAGCGGCGCGGCATGCCCTGACGGCCCAGGAAGTGCTGCGGGAAGAAGGTGATGTTGGTGCCGATGAAGAAGGTCCAGAAGTGCAGCTTGCCGGCCCATTCGGGATAGGCACGCCCGGACATCTTGGTGAACCAATAGTAGATCCCCGCGAAGATGCCGAACACGGCGCCCAGGCTCATCACATAGTGGAAGTGGGCCACGACGTAGTAGGTGTCGTGATAGACCCGGTCCACACCGGCCTGGCTGAGCACGATGCCGGTGACGCCACCGACGGTGAACAGGAACAGGAAGCCGAAGGCCCAGAGCATCGGGGTTTCGAAGGACACCGAGCCGCCCCACATGGTGGCGATCCAGCTGAAGATCTTCACGCCCGTGGGCACGGCGATGACCATCGTCGCCAGCATGAAGTAGGACTGCTGGGTCAGGGACATGCCGACCGTGTACATGTGGTGCGCCCAGACGACGAAGCCCAGACCACCGATCGCGACCATCGCGTAGACCATCGGCAGGTAGCCGAAGATGGGCTTGCGCGAGAAGGTCGAGATGACGTGGCTGATGATGCCGAAGGCGGGCACGATCACGATGTACACTTCCGGGTGGCCGAAGAACCACAGGATGTGCTGATACAGGATCGGGTCGCCGCCGCCCGAGGGATCAAAGAAGGTGGTCCCGAAGTTGCGGTCGGTCAGCAGCATGGTGATGGCGCCGGCCAGGACGGGCAGGGCCAGAAGGATCAGCCATGCGGTCACGAAGATCGACCATGCGAACAGCGGCACCTTGTGCAGGGTCATCCCCGGCGCGCGCATGTTCAGGAAGGTGGTGATGATGTTGATCGCACCAAGGATCGACGAGGCACCCGAGACGTGCACCGCGAAGATCGCCAGATCCATCGACAGGCCGCCCTCGGTGGTCGACAGCGGCGGGTAAAGCACCCAGCCCACGCCCGAGCCAAGCTGGTCGTTGCCGCCCGGTGCCAGCACCGACGAGACGGCCAGCGAGGTGCCCGCGACATACAGCCAGAAGCTGAGGTTGTTCAGGCGCGGAAACGCCATGTCCGGTGCGCCGATGTGCAACGGCATGAAGTAGTTGCCGAAGCCGCCAAAGAGCGCGGGAATGACGACGAAGAACATCATCAGGATGCCGTGGCCGGTGATCAGAACGTTCCACAGGTGGCCGTTCGGCGTACATTCGGCGCTGGACGCGATCAGACGTGCGCCTTCAAGGCACATGTACTGGACACCGGGCTCCATGAGCTCGAGGCGCATGTAGACGGTGAAGGTTACGGAAATGAAACCGGTCAGACCGCCTACCACCAGGTAGAGGATGCCGATGTCCTTGTGATTGGTTGACATGAACCAGCGGGTAAAGAATCCCCGGTTATCCTCGTGTTCATGACCGTGAATGGCGGAATCAGCCATGCGGTGCCTCCTGGTTTGGTGGGGTCCCGGAGCCCCATGGATACAGGGCGGCCGGAGGTTTTGGCCGTTTTAGTGCGACTGTCGCCCCACGGCAATGATCAAGACGGTCGCAGGTGGAAAAATGACGCAGGGGCGGTTTTTGGCCCGGTCTTTCGGCCCGGTCTTTCGGCGCGATGGCGTTCGGCGGTGGCGTTCGGTGCCGCCAGCGTTGCGGGTGGCATCAGGGCAGGGCGGCGCGGCTGGCGGTGTCCTGATCGGCGCCGTGCGGCGCCATCGCGGCGTCGAAGGTGCGGCGCAGCGCCAGATCCAGATCGGTCATCGAGACCGGCAGCCCCAAATCCACAAGGCTGGTCACCCCCTGATCAGAGATGCCGCAGGGGACGATGCCGGTGAAATGCGCAAGGTCGGGCTCTACGTTGATGGAAATGCCGTGGAAACTGACCCAGCGGCGCAGACGGATGCCAATGGCCGCGATCTTGTCCTCGGCGGGAAGGCCTCCGGCATGGGGCGGATTGTCGGGCGGCTTGTCGGGCGGCTTGTCGGGCGCATTGTAGGGCGGCTTGTCGGGCCGGGCGACCCAGACGCCCACGCGCCCCTCACGCAGGTATCCCGTGACGCCGAACTCGGCCAGCGTGGCGATCACCCAGGCCTCGAGCTGTTGAACGAAGGCGCGCACGTCGCGCCCGCGCGCGCCCACGTCCAGCATGGTATAGACAACCCTCTGGCCCGGCCCGTGATAGGTGTATTGCCCGCCGCGCCGGGCCTCGAACACCGGAAACCGGTCGGGATCGACCAGATCGGCGGGGCGGGCGCTGGTGCCGGCTGTGTATAACGGAGGGTGCTCCAGCAGCCAGATCGCCTCATCGGCGGTGCCGGCTGCGATTCGCGCGACGCGGTCTTCCATGAAGGCCAGCGCCTCGGGGTAGGCCACGGGCTTGGCGCTTGTGATCCATTCGACCATCAGGCGGTCCTTTACTTCCTTTCGTCGGTGATACGCCAAGCCCGCCCGGGGGCCAAGCCCAAGGCGTGGCGGCAGCGGGTCGTGGCGGGGCGGGGAAGGGCGCACGGCCAGGTCTGTCTTGGCCCGGTCCGGCGGGCGCGACCCTTCCGAAGACAATGCGAAAAAACCGCTTCACAACTGACCGGCCTGCCGTTAGAACGCCGCCACCATGTCAAGACAGTGCGGTCGTGGCGGAATGGTAGACGCGCAGCGTTGAGGTCGCTGTGGGGTAACACCCGTGAGAGTTCGAGTCTCTCCGACCGCACCAGACTTGGGTCCCCGACCTTGGATCTAGCCTGCGCCCGGCCATCGGGCCGCATGCGTTTTGCCCGAGCGATTTTCCCCGACATTGCGCTATTCATTTCGGTCAGGACCAGCGTCAGGACCAGTGTCACGTCCGGGCATCGCGGCGGGCCGGCCCCCGGCGGGCAGGGCGCGCGGATCTTGTCTACCTTTACGTGTGCGTCGCGGGCGACGATAGTCGCGGTGGGTCGCACACGTGGCGGCGCGATGGTCGGCGATCCCGGCCCGGATGCGCGGATGTCCTTAATAATGAAAAGAAATATTTTTCGCGCAAACCGCTTGAAAAATCAGCATTACGGTCGTGGTCACGCAGGCTTTCGGCGCTAGATGAACCTTTCTGGTTGTAAAAAAGCGGCTGTCTTGTTCTAGTTGGCCACCAGGGATGTAGTTTTAGTTGCTAAAGAACAGGAGCCGAGGTTGACCTCAGCCGATCAAAGCGATGCGTTTGTAGAATTCGATCACGTTCAGAAAAGCTATGATGGCGAGACGCTCGTCGTCAAAGATCTGAACCTGTCACTGCCCAAGGGCGAGTTTCTGACTATGCTGGGGCCCTCGGGGTCCGGCAAGACCACCTGCCTGATGATGCTGGCAGGGTTTGAGACAGCCACCCACGGCGAAATCCGGCTGGACGGGCAGCCCATCAACAATATTCCTCCGCACAAGCGGGGGATCGGCATGGTGTTCCAGAACTATGCGCTGTTCCCGCATATGAGCGTGGCCGAGAACCTGTCGTTCCCGCTGGAAGTCCGCAAGATGGGCAAGTCCGAGCGTGAGGCAAAGGTCAGCCGCGCCCTTGGCATGGTCCAGATGGGCGAGTTCGGCAATCGCCGCCCCGCCCAGCTTTCCGGCGGCCAGCAACAGCGGATCGCCCTTGCGCGGGCGCTGGTGTTCGAGCCCGAGCTGGTGCTGATGGACGAGCCGCTGGGCGCATTGGACAAGCAACTGCGCGAACATATGCAGTTCGAGATCAAGCACATCGCCGACAATCTGGGAATCACCGTGGTCTACGTGACCCACGACCAGACCGAGGCGCTGACCATGTCGGATCGCGTCGCCGTCTTCGACGATGGCCGGATCCAGCAACTTGCCCCGCCCGACGAGCTTTATGAAAGCCCGCAAAACAGTTTCGTCGCCCAGTTCATCGGTGAGAACAACACCCTTGAAGGCACCGTGCAGGAAATCAACAACGGCGTCGCCCTTGTGCGGCTGGACGGTGGCGAGATCGTGGATGCGGTCCCCGTCAACGTCAGCGAACCCGGCGAGCGCACGCGCGTGTCGATCCGCCCCGAGCGGGTCGAGTTCCTGCCCGATCGTCTGTCCCCCGACGCCCACACGCTGGACGCCGAGGTGCTGGAATTCATCTACATGGGCGACATTTTCCGCACCCGTCTACGTGTCGCGGGGCGCGACGATTTCATCATGAAAAGCCGCAACGCCCCCGACCAGGTGCGGCTGAAACCCGGCGAGCGGATCAAGATCGGCTGGGAGCCGTCCGACTGCCGGGCACTCGACGCCTGAGGATACGCGGTCCCGCCGGGCGGCTTGCCCGGCGTCGACTGCCGCCTCTGACGGGCCAATTCGCGCATCGCGCGAGAGTAAGGGGCTCTGGGAAGACTTTCCCGTGTCCGGAGTCCTTGTAAATTCACGGGTTTGATTGGGAGTAAGAAATGAAACTGACTACTGCACTTCTGGCTTCGGGAGCGCTTGCCGTCTCGTCGACAGCTGCTCTTGCCGAGGCCCATATGAAAATGGCCGACGAGATGACCATCGTCTCCTGGGGCGGTGCTTATCAGAAAAGCCAGCTGAAGGCGTACGTTGAGCCCTATCAGGAAGCCAATCCCGACGTAAAAGTCGTCTGGGACGAAAGCTCGGCCGAGGCCGTGGCAAAGCTGCGCGCCATGAACGAAGCCGGCAACGTCACTTGGGACGTGGTCGACGTGGTCGCATCCGACGGCATCCGTCTTTGCGACGAAGGTCTGGCCGCTGAAATCGACCCCGAGACCGATCTTGCCAAGGGCGACGACGGCTCGTCGGCCGAGGACGACTTCGGCGATCTGCTGGTGTCCGAGTGCTTTATCCCCCAGATCGTCTATTCGACGACCTTCGGCTATCGCACCGACAAGGTTGGCGACACCGCGCCCACCGACATCTGCGCGATCTTCGACACCGACGCCTATCCCGGCAAGCGTTCGCTGGAAAAGCGCCCCATCAACAACATGGAATGGGCTCTGCTGTGCGACGGCGTGGCAAAGGACGAAGTCTATGACGTTCTGGCGACCGCTGAAGGTCAGGAACAGGCATTGGCCAAGCTTGGCACCATCAAAGACGACGTGATCTGGTGGTCCGCCGGCGCCGATACGCCCCAGCTTCTGGCCGACGGCGAAATCGTGATGGGTTCGACCTACAACGGTCGGCTGTTCTCGGTCATCGAAGAGCAGGATCAGCCCGTCTCCATGCTGTGGGACGCGCAGGTGTTCGATCTTGACGGTTGGGTCGTTCCCACCGGTCTGACCGACGAGCGCAAGGCCCGTGCAATGCACTTCATCAAGTTCGCCACCGACACTCAGCGTCTGGCGGATCAGGCCAAGTACATCTCTTACGGTCCGGCGCGCGCCTCTTCGGCTCCGCTGGTCGGCAAGCATGCCGAACTGGGCATCGAGATGGCACCGCACATGCCGACAGACCCGGCCAACTCCAAGAACACGTTCCTTTATAACTACGAGTTCTGGGCCGACTACCGCGACGACATCGACGCGAAGTTCCAGGCCTGGCTGGCTCAATAATATCGTCCGGTCCCGCTTCGGCATCTGCCGGGGCGGGGTCGACCCCCGGCTGTCCCGCCTTGCGCGGGGCGGCTGAACCCGTCCTTGCCGGCAAAGCGGGTCATCTGCCGGGCCAGCCGACGGGGTAGATCCCCCGACCGCATGTGCTCTGCCCAGTCTCTCACTTTGACCGCACACCCCGACAAGACCCAGACGGGACTTAACCGAACTTCTGCCGACGAGGCCTTTCATGAGCGATGTCACCGATGCCACCACCGCACGCCGGGCCCCCACGCCCGACGACGCCCTGCGCTTGGCCGATGCGGACCCCGATGGTCCCGTTCTTGCCGCCGACGGCACGCCGCTGAAACGCAGTCTCAGCCGTGCCTTGCGTCGTCAGAAACTGCGGGCGCTGTTCCTGATCGCCCCGCTGCTGATTTTCGTGCTTGTCACATTCATCGCCCCCATTGCCGACATGCTGTTCCGCTCGGTCGAGAACCAGATCGTCGAAGACACGCTGCCCGAAACCGTGGCCGCGCTTGGCGATTGGGACGAGCACAGCGAAGAAATTCCGGGCCCCGACACGTTCACGGCCCTCTACATCGACCTGTTCCTTGCCGCCGAGCGCAAGCTGCACACCCGGCTGGGCACGCGGCTGAACTATGAACAGACCGGCATCTCGTCGCTGTTCCGCAAGACAGGCCGCCGGGTGAAACGCTTCGACACCGACGAATACACCAAGCAATTCACCGCGCTGGACCCATCCTGGGCCGAAGCCGCCACCTGGGTCGCCATGTTCGAACAGGACGATCTGCGCAAGGCGCTTCCGCTGACCGCCCGCACGTGGGACCGTTGGAGCGACTTCCTGATCAACGAAGAAGGCGACAACCCGGCCACGGAAAAGCCCGAGGATATTCTGTTCACCGCGCTCTACCATGACCTGCTGACCGGCGATCAGTCCGACTTCAGTCAGGGCCGTCTGGCCGAAGCCGACGCCGCGGTCGAGGGCTTCACCCGCGTCGATCTTCAGGCCGCCTTCGTCGACGCCGACAAGGATTGGGCCAACCTGCCGGTCTGGCAGACGCTCAAGATCTACTCCCCCGAATACACCGAGGGGTATTTCCTGAACGCCATCGACATGGAAAAGGGTCTCGACGGCCCGCAAATGCGCCCCGAGAACGAGCGGATCTATTTCACGCTGCTCAAACGCACGATCTTCATGAGCCTGATGATCACCGGCAGTTGCATCCTGCTGGGCTATCCGGTGGCGTGGCTGTTGGCGAACCTGCCGGCGCGCACCGCGAACATTCTGATGATCCTTGTGCTGCTGCCGTTCTGGACCTCGCTTCTGGTGCGGACCTCGGCGTGGAAGGTGATGCTGCAACAGCAGGGGGTGATCAACGACGTGCTGGTCTGGCTGGGCGTGGTGGATAACGCCAACCGGCTGATCATGATCAACAACCAATTCGGCACGATCGTGGCGATGACGCACATCCTGCTGCCCTTCATGATCCTGCCGCTTTACTCGGTGATGCAGACGATCCCGCAAACCTACCTGCGGGCCGCCAAGTCGCTGGGCGCCACCAACTGGACAGCCTTCTGGCGGGTCTATTTCCCGCAGTCTGTGCCGGGCATCGGCGCAGGCTCGATTCTGGTGTTCATCCTGGCCATCGGCTACTACATCACGCCCGAGATCGTCGGTGGCACCACCGGCACGTTCATCTCGAACCGGATCGCCTATCACATCTCGTCCTCGCTGAACTGGGGTCTGGCCGCGGCGCTGGGGTCGATCCTGCTGGCGGCGGTCCTGTTGCTTTACTGGGCCTACGACCGGATCGTCGGCATCGACAACGTCAAACTGGGGGGCTGAGGATATGGCCAAAGTCAGACCGATCACGCGCCCCCTGGGCTTTGTCATTCCCATCGTGGCGCTGGCCGGCGCCGTGGCGGGGCTGTTCGTGGGCACGGCCCATGACCAAACCCTGATCGGCGTCGCCGCGGGCGCTGTGGTGACCGCGGCGCTGGCGCTGGTCTTCCTGACCGTCCTGCCGCAGCAGCGGGTCGCTCTGTGGCTGTCGCTGGCGCTCTTCACGGTGGCGGGCTTCGTGCTGGCCGGCATCCCCGGCGCCGTGATTGGCGCGCTCTTCGGGGCGTTCTTCGGCTGGTTCACCTTCTGGCTCGCCACGGGGCGCTACCGCGATCCGGTGCCGCCCTATGCCACCAGCGGGCAGGTGCTGTGGCGCTATACCTTCCGGGTGATCTGCGGCGCGATCTTCGTCTTCCTGATCACGCCGATCATCGTGGTCATGCCGCTGTCCTTCAACGCCGAGGATTTCTTCACCTTCACCCCCGAGATGCTGCGGTTCGACCCCGACGGCTATTCGCTGAAGCACTACCGGGACTTCTTCAACAACCCGAACTGGCAGAACGCCCTGTGGAACTCGGTCACCATCGCGCCGGTGGCGACCTTGCTGTCGGTCAGCTTCGGCACGCTGGCGGCCATCGGTCTCAGCCAGCCCCACGTGCCGTTCCGCCGCGCGATCATGGCGATCCTGATCTCGCCGATGATCGTGCCGCTGATCATCTCGGCGGCGGGGATGTATTTCTTCTATAGCCGGATCGGGTTGCAGGGCACTTATGTCGGCGTCGTGTTGGCCCACGCCGCATTGGGCATCCCGTTCGTCATCATCACCGTGACCGCGACGCTGGTGGGCTTCGACCGCTCGCTGACCCGGGCTGCGGCCAACATGGGCGCGAACCCCGTCACCACCTTCTTCAAGGTGCAGATGCCGCTGATCCTGCCGGGCGTGATCTCGGGCGGGCTTTTCGCTTTCATCACCTCGTTCGACGAGGTGGTCGTGGTGCTCTTCGTCGGCTCGGCCGGCCAGAAGACCCTGCCGTGGCAGATGTTCATCGGCCTGCGCGAACAGATCAGCCCGACAATCCTTGCCGTGGCCACGATCCTTGTGGGCATCTCGATCATGCTGCTGGCAACGGTCGAACTGCTGCGCCGCCGCTCCGAGCGTCTGCGCGGGCTCAGCCCCGACTGATCGTCGCGGCACTCCAATACAAAAGGGCGGCGCCTCTCACCCCGAGGCGCCGCCCTTCTCGTTTTAGGGTCGCATAAATATCCCCGCCGGAGGCTCCTGCCGTCCCACGCCCGCGCCCCTCAGGGCAAAAGCGCCAGCCAGATCGGCGTCGTCAGCGCCGTCAGCGCCGTCGTCATCAGAACCGAGGTCGCCGCCACGCGTTTCGCCACCCCGTACATATTGGCAAAGACATAGGCGTTGATCCCCGGCGCGACCGAAGCCGTCACCACCGCCGAGCGCAGGCTGTCGGTGCCCAGCGACAGGGCGTTCCCAAGGCTGTAGGTCACCAGCGGATGCAGAAACAGCGACAGCAGGCTGACGAAGACCATGATCCGCAAATCCCCCTCGGGGCGATAGCGGTAGAGAACACAGCCCAGCCCGAACAGCGCCGTCGGCAGGGCGGCGCGGACCAGCAGGCCGATGGCCTCGTCCAGCACGCCGGGCAGGGTCAGGCCGGTCACGTTCACCGCAAGTCCCAGAAGGATGCCGATGATCATGGCGTTGTGAAAGACGGCGCTGAACACCCGGCGAACGGTCTGGACGATGCCACCGCCACGGCCCCGGACCACCTCCATCGTCGAGATGCCGAGGATGTAGCAGAAGGGCGCGTGCACGGCGATGATCGCATAGTTCGCCGCCAGTGCCGATGTGCCGTAGGCCCGTTCCGTAAGCGGCAGGCCCAGCAGCAAAGAGTTCGAGAACAGGCAGCAAAACCCGATGGCGACGCTGTCTTCCCACGGGCGGCCGAAGATCAGCCGCGATCCCAGGATGCCCACGATGAACGCCGCCGTCGCGCCGCTGTAGAACGACAGCATCAGACGCCCGTTCAGCAATAGCTCCATGTCCAGAGTCGAGATGCCCCGGAACAGCAGCGCCGGCACCGCGAAGGTCTGCACGAAGCGCATCAGCCCGTCGACGTGGTGTTCCTCGAAAAGGCCCCGCCATACGGCGGTATACCCAAAGCCCAGCAGCAAAAAGACCGGCAGGATCACTTCAAGGGCGGCGGCCATGTCAGACCTCGTAGGTCAGGGTCAGCCCGTCGTGGGCGGGGGTGATGTGCTTGGGGGTCTCGGCCTCCAGCGTGGCGTAGTCCAGATCGATATGCATGTTGGTCAGCACCGCGCGGCGGGGGGCCGCGCGTTCGATCCACTCCAGCGACCGGGCCAGATGCGCGTGCGAGGGGTGGGGCGTGCGGCGCAGGGCGTCCAGCACGAAACATTCCAGCCCCTGCAACCGCTCCCAGGCATCTTCGGGGATGTCCGAGACGTCCGGAAGATAGGCGAGATCCCCGATCCGGAACCCCAGCGCGTCGATGGTGCCGTGGTGGACCCGGAACGGCAGCATGGGGATGTCGCCGCCCGCGCCGGTGATGCACAGATCGTCGGTGATCGTGTGCAGGTCCAAGATCGGCGGATAGGGCGAGCCTTCGGGCTGCACGAAGGCATAGCCAAAGCGGTTCAGCAAATCGTTCTGCGTGGCCCCGTCGGCCCAGACGGCCAGCCGTTGCTTGGTGTTGAAGACGATCATGCGCAGATCGTCGATGCCGTGGACGTGGTCGGCATGCGCATGGGTGAAGACCACGGCGTCCAGCTTTCCGATGCCGGCGTCAAGCAGTTGGTCGCGCATGTCGGGCGAGGTGTCGATCAGCACGCGGGTGGTGCCCTCGGGGCCCTCTTGCTCGATCAGCATCGAGCAGCGGCGGCGGCGGTTGCGCGGGTTGTTCGGATCGCAGTCGCCCCAGTGCCCGCCCAGTCGCGGCACCCCACCGGACGAGCCGCAGCCCAGAATGGTGAAGCGCCGGGTCGTCATGGCTGGCCTGTCGCGGCGCGGGGAAAGAGCCGGTCGAAATTGGCGCTGGTCTGGCGGGCGAAGTCGTCGAAGTCCACCCCCAGCGCCTCGGCGCCGATGCGGGCGGTATGGGCGACAAAGGCCGGCTCGTTCCGCTTGCCGCGGTGGGGCGGCGGGGCAAGGTAGGGGCTGTCGGTTTCCACCAGAATCCGGTCGCGGGGGGCTGCGGCGAAGATCTCGCGCAGCTCGGCGCTTTTGGGGAAGGCCGCGATGCCGGACATCGACAGGTAAAACCCCAGATCCAGCGCGGCTTCGGCCAGCGCCCGGCTGCTGGAAAAGCAGTGCATGACGCAGTCATAGGCCCCGGCGGCGTGCTCCTCGGACAGGATGCGGGCCATGTCGTCGTCGGCGGCGCGGGCGTGGATGATAAGCGGCAGGCCGGTCTGTCGGGCGGCCTCGATATGGATGCGCAGGCTTTGCTGCTGAATGTCCTTGGTCTCGGCGGTATAATGATAGTCCAGCCCCGTCTCGCCGATGCCGACGAATTTGGGGTGGTCGGCAAGGGCGACCAGTTCCTCGACCGTGGCCAAAGGCTCGTCGGCCGCGCTCATCGGGTGGGTGCCGGCGGCGTAGAAGACGGGCGCGTGGGCCTCGGCGATGGCGCGGACCTGCGGTTCAAGCCGCAGGCGGGTGCAGATGGTGACCATGCGGGTCACGCCGGCTTCGGCGGCGCGGGCGATCAGATCGGCCTGTTCGCCGTCGAAATCGGGGAAATCAAGATGGCAGTGGCTGTCGACTAAAGATGCGGTCTTCGAAGATGCGGTCATGGGGCTCCGGCGCCTGCGGGGGCGGCCAGATCGGCGGCCCTTCGGTCAATCCTGAAGACCATATCAAGGATGAGCGCGGCAGGGTCAAGGTTGACCGCCCGCGCGTGGGTGGCCCGCGCCGACAGCTCTTGCGACAGCTCGGCCCAACCCCGCGCGGCAGCGGGCGAGGGGCAGAGCCGCGCCAGCAAAGCGCCCTCGCCGGGCACGGCATCGGGCGGGGGGG
>SWCD01023988.1_pt1 | contig 14542 bp, 12 predicted proteins | sample 4693011 | NCBI WGS metagenome assembly SWCD01 (sample SAMN10267278, study PRJNA491770) | bioreactor metagenome | isolation source: DHS bioreactor inoculated with marine | place: Japan: Omine Ridge, Nankai Trough | reverse complement strand
TTCGAGTGCCAGGATGTCGGCGTTCGCCATCCCAGCGCAGAGGGTCAGAAGGGCGGCGGCAAGGCGACCGGGCCTGCCCACCGTGGTGCTCATGCTCATTCTCATTCTCCTCGTGTCGTGCTCTCTGGGGGCGATAGGAGGCCCCGATAATGTTTTAACACGCCCACCGGGCAAGGGGCTCTTGCACCGCTGAGGCGGTTTTTTCGTCGCAAATCCCGCTCCACCACCACCGTACTGATCAACGCCGGCCTGCCCTCCCAGAACGGGGGCGAGAGAACCGGCGAGTGAGACACTGCAAGAATGACATCATACAGGAGGTGATTCAAGGCGAATCTGGGGATTGGACGACACTCCAGCGCCCCACGGGGTGGTCGTGGGCCCAGGATTGTCCCTCTCTGAGTCTGGAATGGCGGCGTGGCGGTCCGCGTTGGCCTCCCACAGAAAAGCCGCGAACGAGTGAACTCGCTCGCGGCTGGGGTGGTCAAGGCTCAGAGTCAGTCGGCGGGCGCGGGGACTTCCGTCCCCAGATCTTGCTTACGGACAGGGGACGCCGTAGACGCCGAGCAGGGCGCCGAGGTCAGCCTGATCCGTATCGCCGTCGCCGTCGATGTCGCCGCCGTCGTCGACGCCGTAGGCGCCGAGCAGGTGGCCCAGGTCAGCCTGGTCGCGCTGGCCGTCGCCGTTGAAGTCGCCAAGGCAGTCGTTGCCATCATCGCAGACGAAAGCGGTGATGCGGAAGTCGTCAATCGCCGCTTCCACGATGGAACCGCTGCTCTCGTCGGAAGCGACGAAGCGCAACTGCACCTGGGTGGTGGGCGTGATCTTGTCGCCGACGCGGAACTCGTGGTACATCCAGCCGCCGCCGGTGCCCGGACCGCTGGGTCCGACCGTCTCGACGTTGGTGGGGAAGGTGCCGCCGCCGTCGGTGCTGATGTCGATGACGAAGATGTCGTTGTTGGGATCAGCGCCCGCGACGTTGTTGTACCAGCGCCAGTAGCTCACGATCGAGTCTTCCTGATCGGTGAGATCCATGACGGCTGAGAAGAGTGTGGTCTTGCCGTTGTCGATGTCGTAATCGCCGACGCTATTGCCGCTGCGGCCATCGGTGACCCAGCAATCGGTGCCGGGCGCTGCGGTGTGGTCATCCTCGGGCTGGGCGTCGGTGCCTTGCGGATCCATGCGGCCCCAGGCGCCGGTGGTGGCGTCGTCGTCGGGAGCGCCGGCGGTCCAGCCGTCGTTCGCTTCCATGTCGTAGGCCAGGGTGGTTTCGAAGTGACCCACGCCGTAGCTGTAGGTGTTGGCGGGAGCGCCCACGGGGACGAAGACCAGGCCGGATTGCGTGCCCTCGATGGAGCAGTAGAACTCGGGAGTGTCAGCGCAGCCGACGCCGGGCATGGTGGCCTGGAACTCGTCGTTGCCGAGGTCGCTCATGGCGACGCTGGTGAAGCCGCCGGGGCCGGTGCGGTAGTACAGCGTCGCCGAGCCGGGCACGATGGTCTCGCCCAAGGCCACCGCTTCCATGGTGACGTCGAGGGCGATGTTGGGATCGAGGTAGTCGGGCACATCGCTCACCAGGTTGGCGAAGAGGCCTTCCACCAGCAAGTCGGGCGTGGAGCACATGGAGACGATCTGCGGGCCCTCGGGAACGTTCGTGCCGATGATCTGCACGGTCCAGGTGCCGGCCTCAGGATTGTTGACCTGCACCTGCTCGATGTTGTTGATGTGGTCTTCCTGGGTCTTCACCGCGGGGTTGCCGGGGTTGGCGGGATCAAGCGTCCAGGGGTAGTACCGCGTGCCGCTGGGGCTAGTAACAACGAGGTCGAGGTCGTTGACCAGAGCGTTCGAGGCGAGGGGCACCGCCGGGTAATCGTCCCAGGCGATGGTGACCTTGAGTTCGGGATCGCCCGGGGCGACATCCAGCGTGAAGCCGAACTGGCCGCCGTTGCTGACCGATTCCTCGCGGAAGCTGCGGCGGCGGAGGAAGTCGACGGCGTCCTTGGCGCGGATGGAGCCGTAGCCGTACTTCATATCCGGGCCGGTGTTGCCGCCGTCGTTGGCGGTGTGGGCCAGGAGGATCTTCATGGTCGAGTTGCGGAAGTCGGGGGCGCCCGGGAAGAGATCCCGGTAGTCCTCGAGCAAGAGAGCGCCAATGCCGCAGGCTGTCGGCGACGCCATGGAGGTGCCGCAAAGCGTCGTGTAGGCGGTGTTGCTGGAGCTGTCGCAGGAGGTGACGCCGCCGTCGGAATTGCTCTGGCAGCCGGCGGTGGAGATGTCCGGCTTGAGACGGCCGTCATCCGCGGGGCCCCAACTGGTGAAGCTGGTCACGGAGTCGTCGTTGGAGTTCAAGGCGCCGACCGTGATGTGGTTCTTGGCGCAGGCGGGGGGTGCGGTGGTGTAATAGGTGCTGCCGCAGTTGGAGGTTTGCCGCTCGTTGCCGTTGGCCCAGAAGATGAGGTAGGGATCGCCCAGGCTGCCGCGCACGATCGTGTCGATCAGGTTCGAGGTGACGCCGTAGTCGCCGGTGATGTCGCAGGGGAAGCCGTTGGTGGCGGTGTTGGTGCCGATGGAGTTATTGGCGATGTTGGCCCCGTAGGTGTTCATCGCCTCGTCGTAGTCGCTCTCGATGTCGCCGGGATTGCTGTAAAGGAAGATCCCCGAGCCGTCGTACTGGAAACCGTAGGAGCGGATCTGCACGCCGGGAGCCATGCCCTTGTAGGCTGCGTTCGCGACCCCGGCGCCGCCGATCGTGCCGGCGACGTGCGTCGAGTGGTAGTGCTGCCCCGAGCCGTCGAGGGAGCTAGCGCGACCTTCGAAGTCGACATGCGTCGAACGAGCCGTGCCGCCGTCGTAGACCAGCACCGTCACACCCGAGCCGTCCAGTCCGTACGGCGCTGCCTGCACATCGTTCGCCTGCGTGATGATCCGGTTGCTGTCGTTGGTCATGTCGAATTGCGGCAGGGGCGGCTCGATGTAGAGCACCGCATCCTGGGCCGCCAGAACTTCAACCGCCGATTGCCCCAGGTGCGCCACCACGCCGTTGACCGACTCCAGCGTGTCGATGATCTCGCCACCCAGACTCTCGACCAACTGGCTGCCGGCCTCCAGGTCGGCGTCGCGGTGGAAGAGTGCGTAGACGGCGATGCGCGGGTCGTCCGTCCCGGCGTCGCCGACGATGGCGTACGCCGGGAGGTCACCGCTCTGCAACAGGTGGTGCATCTTGTAGGCGGGGCTGAAGGCCGCAACGCTCTGGAGCGAACGCACGTCGGCGGTCGCCCGGACGTTGGTGTCACTCAGGGTCGCGATGAAGGCGTGCTGGCCGAGGTAGCCGGTCAGCGCCACGCCCGACATCGCCAGCGCGTCACGGTCCGCCTCGGAAAGCGGGCCGTCGAACTGCATGACGACGTGCTGCGCATCCGCAGTGGCCAGCGATTGCAGGGTCTGGGTGACCTGGGCGCGGGTCAGCGTGGGTAGGTTGATGATGCCGGTCGTGAGCTTGACATCCGCCAGGGTGGTGCCGGCGGTGATGAGCAGCGCCAGGGCGGCGAACCGACCTGTACGCATGGATGCTTGTCTTTGCATTCTCTCGCTCCTGATGTCTCTTGGGCTTCTGCCGAAGCGGGGATGGAATCCGGATGATGAGCCGCCAGTCGGCGACAAGGGGGCATCGTGAAGGCCGGGCAGGCATTGCGGAAGAAGTCCCGCCCCAAGCCGCCTGCCCGGTGGCGCTGACAAGGGCGCCCGGTCGTGGTTCGAGTGAATCACTGTCATGAAGCGGCCGACAGACGTACCCCGAGAGCCGGGGACGCGGCGAAGTGTCGGCCTGACGCTCTAGGATGATACGCATTCATCGGTTGGGCAAGCGCCAGAATCGTTAATCAGTGCCAAGGAAGCCGCGAGGGTCCTGATTCGGGACTCAGCGTACGTGCCCCAGGCGGCGGTGGTCCGGGATCGTGTCCGCTGACCCTGCCGTTATCGTCCGGGAATGTCCGTTCTCAAGGACCTTGAGAGGAGTCATCAGTCGGCACCGCGACGAGGTCGTATCCATCGACATCGATAACTCGACAGCGGACCAGTTCGCCGGGCCGCAGTGCCCGCGCCGAGCGAACATACGTCACCGAATCGACCTGTGGCGCCTGGTGGTAGCAGCGACCGATGTGCAGGGGAGCCGACTCGTCCGCCGCGCCGATCTCATCGATCAGCACGTCGAAGAGCGGGGCGTTCTCCGCATCGCCCGCCAGCGACGCTAAGTACTCGTTCTGCTCGAAGACGAGTCGCTGCTGGATCTCCATGATCTCGCCATAGCGGCGCTTTTTCACCTCGCCGGGAATCGCCAGATCCGGATCCGCCGCCAGCTTGGCGGACGGCGTGCCCGGCTCCGTGGAGAACTCAAAGACGCCCAGCATGTCGAAACCGAAGTCCTCGATGAACTCGAGCAGTTCCTCGTGCTGGGCCTCGGTCTCGCCGGGAAATCCGGTGATGAAGGTCGTCCGCAGGGCCAGGCCGGGGATACGCTCCCGCAGCTTGGCGAGCAGTTCCTCGATGAGCGCCCGCGAGGTGTGCCGCCGCATCGCGGTCAGCACCGGGTCGCTGATGTGCTGCAAGGGCATGTCAATGTATTTGACGAGGTGCGGCAGGTCCGCGATGGCCTCGATCATCTCGTCGGTGAAGCAGGAGGGGTAGGCGTACATGAGCCGCAGCCAGGCCCCGCCGTGCTCCTCCGCCAGGCCGTTCAGCTCGCGCAGCATGCCGGCCAGACCCGGGGCGTAGCCGGTGTCCTCGCCGTAGCTCGTGGTGTCCTGGCCGATCAGGTTCAGTTCGAAAGCGCCGTCGGCAAGGAGCTCCCGCGCTTCCGGCAGGAGGGCCTCCAGCGGCTTGCTGCGCATCTTGCCGCGAATGCTGGGGATCGTGCAGAAGGTGCAATTCTGGTTGCAGCCCTCCGAAACCCGCAGGTAGGCGTAGTGGCGGGGGGTCAGGCGCAGGCGGGAGGCATCGGACTCGAAGTAGCCCAGACCCTGCGTGCCGCGCTGACCGTGAATCGTCAGCCCAACGGTGTCTTTGCCCCGGGCTTTGGCGGCCGCCAGAGCGTTGGGCGCGACCCAGTAGTTGGGCAGGTCCGCTTCCTCACCGGCTGGGAACAGCTCGCCGCGGCGGGGCGGGGCTTGCGGGCCGAGCACCGCCTCCACGATGTGATCCCGATCGAAGACGCCGATCAGGGCATCGATCTCCGGGCACCACTGGCGCATCTGCTCGCGGTGGCGCTGGACCAGGCAGCCGGCCACGACCAGGCGCTTGTCCGGCCGATCCTTGTGCTTCGCCGCCTCCCGGATGACCTCGAGCGACTCTTCCTTGGCTTCCTCCAGGAATCCGCAGGTATTGATGACAATGGCGTCCGCCTCATCGTGGTCGTCTGTGGGGATGACCCCGTCCTCCGCCAGCAGGCCGAGCATCTTCTCCGAGTCCACGAGGTTCTTGGGGCAGCCCAGGCTGACAAAAGCCACCTTTCGGGCCGGGGCGGGCATCGGTTGTGTGGGGTCGGTGGGCATCGCCGCGATTGTAGGCGGGACGCAGCGAGGCGGCTCAATCAACCGCCGTGGGCTCGCTCCAGCCGCCCAGCCCGTGCCGCACGATCAGGCCCGACTCCAGGTAGATCACCTGTTCGCAAATATTGGTGGCGTGGTCGGCGACGCGCTCCAGATCCGAGGCGACCGAGATCAAGGACAGGGCGAATTCCACATCCAACGCTCCCGCCGCCAGATCCCCCTCGACCTGCCGGACGATCTGCTTCTTGAACTCGTCCACGGCGTCGTCGGCGTGCAGCACCAGTTTGGCGAGGTCCGTATCCCGTTGCTCCAGCGAACGGCTGCAATCCCGCACCATCGCCACCACGCTGTTGGCCATCACCCGGAAGACGGGCGGCGGGGTGGTGCAGAGCCTCTTGAGGTCCTGCACCTCTTCCGCGACGTTCACCGCGCAGTCGGCAATCCGCTCCAACTCATTGTTGGTCTTGACGATGGTCAAGATCTCACGGACCTCGCGGTCGCTCAGCGGCTTGGGCATGCCCAGCAGACGCACCGCCGCCTGCTCGATCTGTATATCCGCGCGGTCGACCTCGACATCGCCCTCAATCACGATGGCGGCGCGCTCGAGGTCGGCACAGAACAACACCTCCACCGCCTCCTCCAGCAGATCCTGGACGCGACGGCCCTGCAGGATGATCCCGATCCGCAGGAGATCCAATTGGGTAACAAAATCGTCAGTCGGTGTCGTCATGCGTACCTCTACACCAAGCGCGTCACGATAGCACGCCCGTCCTCTCCCGCCAAGATCGAGGGGCCACGTCCCCGGCGGCGGCGAATCACCCAAAACCGGGCGGCCCCGGGGGCGGTCCGGGGGCTCCCCTTCCCCGGGCGTGTGTTAGAGTAGTGCTCGCCAACTTCCCCCCTTGGAACCCCGCCTGGAGACGCACGATGGCCTTCGAGATTGAACTGGTGCACGCTCGTCAGATTCTGGACTCACGCGGCAACCCCACCGTGGAAGTGGAAGTCGCCCTCTCCGGCGGCGCCGTGGGCCGGGCCGCCGTCCCCTCCGGAGCCTCGACCGGCGAGAACGAGGCCGTGGAGCTGCGGGACGGCGACAAGAACTGCTATCTGGGCAAATCCGTCTACAACGCCGTCAACAACGTCACCCAGCACCTCGCCCCCGAAATCCTGGGTCTCGACGCCCGCGAGCAGGAAGAACTCGACCTGATCATGCGCGAGCTGGACGGCACGCCGACCAAGTCCAAGCTCGGCGCCAACGCCATCCTCGGCGTCTCCATGGCCGTCGCCAAGGCCGCTGCCGACACGGCCGGCCTGCCCCTCTACCGCTACCTGGGGGGCAGCGGCGCCAAGGTCCTGCCCGTGCCCATGATGAACATCCTCAACGGCGGCAAGCACGCCGACAACACCGTTGACTTCCAGGAGTTCATGATCCAGCCCTGGGGCTTCGACTCCTTCCCTGCCGCCCTGCAGGCCTGCGTCGAGATCTACCACACGCTCAAGGGCGTCCTCAAGGCCCAGGGCCTCTCCACCGCGGTCGGCGATGAGGGCGGCTTCGCCCCTAACCTCGAGAACAACGAGCACGCCCTCAAGATCATCGAAGAGGCCGTCGACAAGGCCGGCTACAAATGGGGCGAGGAGATCTTCGTCGCTCTCGATCCGGCCACCAGCGAGCTCTGGAACGAAGCCGCCAAGCTCGGCAAGGAAGGCTACTGCTTCTTCAGCTCGACCCAGGAGATCCTCTCCAGCCAGGACATGGTCGCCCTCTGGGCCGAGTGGGCCGGCAAGTACCCCATCCGCTCCATCGAAGACGGCCTGGCCGAGAACGACTGGTTCGGCTGGAAGCTCATGACCGACAAGCTGGGCGAGCGGATCCAGATCGTCGGCGACGACCTCTTCGTCACCAACCCCCGCTTCCTGCAGCGCGGCCTCGACGAGGGCTGCGCCAACTCGATCCTCGTCAAGGTCAACCAGATCGGCACGCTCAGCGAGACCTTCGACGCGGTCAACCTGGCCATGCGAAACAAGTACACGGCGGTGCTCAGCCACCGCAGCGGTGAGACCGAGGACGCGACCATCGCCGACATCGCCGTCGCCACCAACTGCGGCCAGATCAAGACCGGCGCTCCCTGCCGCAGCGATCGCAACGCCAAGTACAACCAGCTCATTCGCATCGCCGAAGAGCTGGGTGAGAGCGGCATCTACGGCGGGGCGCTGTGGAGCAAGGGGTAGGTCGGGTCGAGCGCCGGCACTGAGAGCAGCGCCACAGTCCCCGAGAAGTCAGCGTCGTTCCTGCGGTGCACTGTCGTTTCGCGCTCTTGGCAGCACTAGAATCTCGACTGCCCCTCTGGCTTCTGCGAAAGGTGCACCATGTCGTTCATCTTCGGCCCCGTTCCCTCCCGTCGGCTCGGCCGTTCACTCGGCATCGATCCCGTCCCCTCCAAGACCTGCAACTGGAACTGCGTCTACTGCCAACTCGGTCGCTCCCGCCCGGTCGTCAACGAGCGGCGCGAGTGGGTCCCTGGCGAGGAGATCATCGCGGAACTGCGCACCTTCCTCTCGGAGCATGGCGAGGAGAGCTTCGACTGGATCACCTTCGTCGGCTCCGGCGAGACCACGCTGCACACCGGGATCGGCGAGCTGATTCGCGAAACCCAGGCGCTTGCCAGCAAACCCGTCGCGGTCATCACCAACGGCTCGACGCTGCACCTGCCGGAGGTACGCCAGGCGCTGCTCTCGGCGGCGGCGGTCATGCCCTCCCTCGATGCGGGCAGCGACGAACTCTATCGGCGCATCACCCGCGCTCATCCCGACTGCACCTTCGAACGCCAGATCGAAGGCCTCCGTCTCTTCCGGGAGGAGTACCAGGGCCAGATGTGGTTGGAGGTCATGCTGATCGCCGGGCTCAACGACGGCCCCGCCGAGCTGGCGGATCTCTGTGAGACGGTCGCGAAGATCGGTCCCGACGAGGTGCATTTGCTCACGCCGAACCGCGCCCCCACGGAGGAATGGGTGGAAGTTCCCAGCGCGGAAGCGCTGTGCCAGGCGGCGGCGATCCTGGGGGCGGTGACGCGCGTGGTGACACCGGCCGCTGAGATCGTCGACTTGCGCAGCGACACCGCCCTTGACGAGACGATCGTCGCCATCGTCACCCGCCATCCCATGACCGAGGCGCAGTTGCTCCAGATCGCGGGCGATGCCGGCGAAACCGCTCTGCATGGGATCTTGACCGCGTTGCAGGCGCGCGGGCGCATCCAAGCCATCGATCGCCAGGGCGAACGTTTCTACACCACCGCCACCGGCGTCTACCCCGGCGCTTGACCTCTCCGTCGTGTCATGAATCGAGATAGCGCACCGCCGCCGCCTTGATCAGGCACCAGACCTCGCGGCCCGGCTCAAGCTCCATTTCACGCACCGTCTGCACGCTCACCCGCACCAGCAGGGGCACGCCGATGTTGACAAGAATGAGCGCTCGGCGTTCGTGCACGGTGAGGCGCTCAATCCGCCCGCGCAGTTGATTGCGTATCGAGGTGCCCTCCAGCCGCTGCTGTGATAGGGCGATGTCCTCGGGTCGAATCGCGATGCGCGTTGGCTGCTCCTCTACCGCGAGCGGCGAGCCAAACACGATCGGCGCTTCGCTGCGGTCGCCCAGTCGCAGACACATCAGGCCGGTCCGCTCATCGATCCCCTGCGACTGCACGCGCAGGACGTTGCTGAGATGCTGTTCACCGACCGCGCGCAGCACTTCCGGGTGCTCGGTCAACTCCAGGTACGATCCCTGCCGAAGCACTTGGCCGGCTTCCATCAGGATGAGCTCGCTCGTCAGTTGCAGCACCTCGGTCAGTTCGTGGCTGACATAGAGGATCGGCATCGGCGCTTGCGCCTGCAGCCGCCGCAGGAAGCGGAGGATCCGCGTCTTGCTCCCTGCATCCAGCGACACCAATGGTTCATCGAGCAGCAAGGCCCGTGGCGAGGCCAGGAGGGTTCGGCCCAGGGCCGCCCGCTGTTTCTCGCCGCCGGACAAGTCATGCACCCGGCGCTGCAGTAGCGACTCCAGTTCCAATTCGGAGACGACTTGGTCGAAGCCGAGGTGGGGGTTCACCACGCGTGCTCGCTTCAATGCGTAGCGCAGATTGCGGCCTACGCTGATGTGCGGCAGCAAGCGGTCCTCCTGAAAGACCACACCCACACGCCGCCGATGCGCAGGCAGGTTCAGGCCGGCCGCGCCGTCGAAGAGCACCTCGTCGGCGAACGACAGTCGACCCCGCTCGGGCTTCAGCAAGCCGCAGAGCAGGTGCAGCAGTGTGGTCTTGCCGGCGCCCGACTTGCCGAACAAGCCGATGGTGCGGGCTGGCACCTCGAACTCGGCGTGCAGGGCGAAGTCGCCGCGCCTGGCGTGGAGCGCTGCCTTCAGCATGACTCACGCCCCAATCTGCGGGACGCCCGCCGCGCCAGAATCTCGGAAACCAAGAGCGCCCCCAGCGACAGCAGGATCGAGAGAAGCACCAGCCTGGCCGCGGAAGCGTCGCCGGCGATCGTCTGCATCTGCGTGAAGACGGCGAGAGGCAGCGTGCGCGTGTCCGGCGTGTTTCCCGCGAAGGTCATGGTGGCGCCGAATTCCCCCAGGCTGCGGGCGAAGGTCAGCAGCGTCCCGGTAATGATGCCCGGCAGGATCAAGGGCAGTGTCACCGTCAGAAACACATCCAGACGCGAGGCCCCGAGCGTGGCTGCGGCTTGTTCCAGGCGGCGATCGACCAGCGTCACGGACAACCGCACCGCCCGGACCAACAAGGGAAAGCCAATGACCGCGGAGGCGAGCACCGCCGCGAAACGGGTGAAGGCGATGTCCACCCCCAGGCGCTGATGCAGCCAAGCCCCGAGCCATCCGCCCCGGCCCAGAACGAGCAGCAGCAGGTACCCGGTCACCACGGGCGGCAGCACCAGGGGCAAGTGCACCAGGGCGTCCACCAGCATCTTGCCCGGGAATCGTCTGCGGGCCAAGAGGTATCCCACCAGCACGCCCGGCACCAGGCTGAGCCCCGCGCACCAGCAGGCGACGCGCAGCGACAAGAGCACCACGCGCCATTCCTCGGAGTTGAACTGCAAGAGTTCCGGCATGGATCGGCTTCACTCCCTTTCCGTCTGGGGACTGGTGAACCCATGCTTCCCAAACACCTCGCGCGCTTCGGCGCTCGCCAGGTAGGCGGCAAACCGGACCGCCTCTTCGGAAGCGCCGCGGCAGAGCGCCAGGGAATAGGTGATGGCGTCGTGATGACTGGCGTCGATCCGCCGCACGATTGTGACGCTGTCGTCGGCTTGGGCATCGGTGGCGTAGGTCAGGCCCCAGGCTGCCTCCCCCATGTCCACCAGGCGCAGGGCGGCGCGCACGTCCAGCGCCGCCACCACCCGCAGCTCCAGCTCCGACCACCAGCCCAGCGACTCCAGCGCCTGCTTGGCGTACTGCCCGGCGGGCACGTGCGTCGGATCCGCCAGCGCCACCCGCCCCTCGACCGTGGTCAGCGACGCCCCCGCCCGTAGCGCCTCGAGGTCTGCTTCCGTGGCGGCGGACCCGGCGATCAGCACCAGTTCGTTGCCCAGCAGGTTCAACCGACTGCCCGGCTGCAGCAGGTCCCGGCTCTCCAAGTGATCCATCCAAGAGGGGTTCGCGGAGAGGAAGACCTCCGCCGGGGCGCCGGAGGCGATCTGCCGGGCCAGCGTCGAGGAGCCGGCAAAGCTGCAGCGGATCTCGATACCCGCCTGCAAGGCCTCGTAACTCGCCGCTAGTTCTTCCATGGCGTCCGTTGTGCTGGCAGCGGCGAAGACGGTGATCGGCAGTCGATCCCCGGTCTTCTCGCGCTCGCACCCGCCGCTGAGCGCCAAGGCCAGCAGCATGGCCAGCCATCCCGCCCCCCAGCCACCGCCTGGTCGTGTTGGTCCGGGCTGCCTCATGCCGGGATCCTACTCTGTCCCCCAGCCAGTCGTCCCCTCGGGCCGGTTTCGCCCAGAAAGCGCCCCTCGCGCCTTTCGCTCGCCGACGCCGGGAGTAAACTGGAGGGTCATGTCCCATAGCGTTCGCTGTCTACCCCGGGACGGAGGCTTTCGATCATGCGCACTCTCCTGCTCGTCTCACTTGCCGTCTTCGGCCTGATGCTGTCCGGCTGCAAGAAAGAGGCGTCGCACGCAGACAACCAAGAGACGGAAACCGAGGCGGTCGAAGTCAAACTCGCCCCCGACTTCACCCTGACCAACATCGACGGCGAGGAGTTCACGCTGTCCGAGCACCGCGGCAACATGGTGGTCATGGATTTCTGGGCGACCTGGTGCCATCCCTGCGTCGCGGCGATGCCTTACATGCAAGCGCTGCACGACGACTACAAGGATCGTCACGTCATCGTGATCGGGGTGAATACCATCGAGGACGAGAAAGCCGACCCGGCCGCCTTCGTGCGCGAAAAAGGTCTCACCTACCAGCAGTTTCTTGAAGGTGACGAGGTCGGGGTCTCCCTCGGCGTGACCACCAGCATCCCCGTCTTCTTCATCATTGGATTTGATGGTGAGATCATCGAGAGGCGCAACGGCTTCTCCGCGGAAGAGGTGCCCGAGATTCGCGCCGTCCTGGACGAATACCTCGCCGAGCACGGCATCTGAATCTCCACACTCTCATCAGCACCCGGAGACGGACTCAGAGCCGGCGACGCCGGAGCGTGCCGAAGACAGTCACCGCGCCCGCGCAGGCCAAGCCACTCGCTGCCGGCAGGGGCACCGTTCGCAGAATCTTGAGCGAGTCCTGCACCTGCGTGGGATTGAGCGCCTGGTTGTAGATGGCGATCTCGTCGAGCAGGCCGGAGTAGAAGTCGCAGTAAGGATTGGCCACCCCGACGTTGCTCCAGCGCGTGGAGGCGCCGAAGACAAGCGGCTCATGGCTGGAGAGGCCGCCGGCGAAATCGTTCGTGTCGACCAGGGCTCCGTCCATGTACAGGTGCATGCCGCCGCCGCCCCAGGAGAAGACGACGTCGTACCAGCGGTTCGCCTGCAAAGCGCCCGTCCGCACGACGTGGTACCGCTCCGAGTCCGCCAGGCCGATGTGCAGTCCCTGCGTTTTCTCCCAGGTCCAGGCGCTCATATGACCCGCCTCGCCGAAGCCGCGGGCGTCCTTGGAGATGAGGCCTTCGTAGGTGATGGAGTCGGCATTGAACATGGAGAAAGCCAAGGTGCCCTCGTCGAGCAGGAGCAGATCCGAGTGTTCGACGATCGTCACGCCGACCCGGTCGTTCACGTTGTAGCGCACAGCGCCGTCCATCGACCGAGCGCCGTCCTGGTTCAGGGCATAGCCCCAGTGATGGGCCCCATCCAGTCCGGAGATCGCGTCGGCGGCGACGCTACCGGACTCCTCGCCGAGGCTCCAGTAGGAGACGGGCGTGATCTGGCCAAGCGCGCTGCCGGCCGCCAAGCCGCTGGCGGCGAACAAGAGCACCACTCGTGATTCAAGACGAAGGTATTGCAGCATCACTGCGGACTCACTTTCCACACCCTGTTCTGTCTGATCGTGACACCGGGACCGGGCTTCGCCGGTTCATCCCCGTGTATCGGTGGGCATCCCAGACCCTCTGGCACCCCTAAGCCTGCCTCGGTTTCATGGAGAAGCAAACGATCATCGTCGGCATTCCTAACTGCGGGGCTGGCGATTCGGCACAAACGGTATTCCCGGTCACGGCGCCTTCGGCGCGGCCGATAAGCGCCGCGTGCCGCGCGCAGGTAGGGCTGCCAAGCCATCCCCCGCCGCTTGAGCAAGGTTCAGCCGAAGAACACTTCGGGGGCGTTGCCCGCGTAGGTCAGGGCGTGCGTCCAGTCCTGGGTCAGTTGCTCGGTCCACAGGGAGCCGGCCACCGCCCCCATGCACTCCACGAGCGTCTTGCCGATGCTCTCTTGGTGATCGTGCACAGCCCAGGCGGGGCTATCGGGCGACAGCAGGGCCTGGTAGGGATCGACGATGCACTCGGGTGTGGAGACGTTGGTGATGATCAGCGTCAAGGACGAGAGCAGGCGTTGCCGCCGCTCGTTCGCCTCGGTCGGCAGCATCCCGCCGAGTTGCGGCAACTCCGTCTCCAGCCGCTCGAAGAAGCGCAGGGCCAGATCGTGCCCCCGGGGGCGCAGGGCGTCGAAGCTGAGTTGAAGCCGCTTGATAGTGGGACCGTTCATGGGCATGCTCCCGGTTCGCCTCTCCGCCTCCGGCAGCGATATCGGGAGATATGGGGCCTTCAATCAGTCGAAGTGAGCCAAAACCGGCAAATCGGACCTGGGCCGGCGGTGCAAGCGTCGACGAGAACCCGGCTTGACACCCGAATTCAGCGATCCAGACCCACCACCGGGGCGAAGCCTCTGGCCAGCACTCCATACCGCCTCGCCTCGACATCCCAGAGAACGACTCGACCTGCCATCTCGAAGACGACGAGGTCACCGGGAATCACGGTCATCGCATGCGGCTGCCAGGAACCGAACGGCGTATCGAAGCCCAGCCACTCAACCCACTCGCCGCCCTCGCCTCGCGCCGCCCGAATGCCGCTGTAGTAGTCGTAGCGATAGGCCCACTTCGGCTCGGACTCGCCGCGGAGGTCGAGGATCTCCGGTGCGAAGTAGAGCGTCCAGTGGCTGGGCATCTCCGAGTCGCGCCAGGTCGGCGGCGACCCGGCGTGCTTGCCGAAGTCATCGACCAGCAGCCGCGCCTTCCGGTCACCGCTCCCATAGCCCCAGAGCTGCCAGGGAGTTCCTTCAACGGCTCGATAGGCGCCGAGAATAGGACGATCGCCGAGGAGATTGGCGTCCAGCACCAGTTCCGCGCCTGTGCCGTCCAGTCGCACTCGATGCACATCGTGGCTGTCGTGATCGACGTAGTAGACCCAGACGCTGTCGTCGCGTGGTGCAAACGTCAGAGCCGCATCCGCGCGCAGGCCGGGCGCGGGAATGGTGACGCCGCTCATCCACATGCAGCAGCAGGTGTAGCTGAC
>SWCD01007978.1_pt1 | contig 14546 bp, 17 predicted proteins | sample 4693011 | NCBI WGS metagenome assembly SWCD01 (sample SAMN10267278, study PRJNA491770) | bioreactor metagenome | isolation source: DHS bioreactor inoculated with marine | place: Japan: Omine Ridge, Nankai Trough | reverse complement strand
GGGGGCCAGCCCCCAAACCCCCGAGGTATTTTGGGCCAGATGACGCCATCGGGCGAAAGGGTCGCGGGGCGCTGACTTGTAATCCTGTGGCAAAGGCGTAGAATCGGACCCTAAGCAAAGGAGTCGTAATATGCCCAAGCTTGTCCGCCTCTATATCACGCAGGTTGCCATCGGATTCGGCATCGCCGGGGCCTTTGTGGCCATGCTTCTGTGGTTCAATGTCGCGAACCTGTGGCACTTGGTGACGCATTCCGACAAGGGGTTATTGGCGGTGGTCGTGCTGTGGTTCGCCAATGGCATTGTGTTTGCCGGCGTGCAATTCGCGATCGCGGTGATGCGGATGAAGGATGACGACGACGATGAGCCGCGTGGCGGGCACCGTCAGCGGGCGATGGTGCGGGAATATATGGCGATTCCGGTGCGGGTTGATGACCGGCGGCGCCCGGTTCAGCGGCGCTGAGCGCGGCGCAATTCCAACACGGTCGATGGGTGTGACGGGCCCGTAGCAACCGTTCGGTGGTATGATTCCCGAGGACCTGTATGTACAGGTGGGCATCGGATAACTGGACCAGGGTCCAGACAGAGCCAATTCCCTCGGAATTGCTTAAGGCCACTGGAATGCAACCGTTGTCGAGAAGAACAGCACCCGTCACGCCCCACAGGTAAGTCTTTCCCGAGCCTTCGACAAGGGGTTGCGCGCGTTCGCGGTTTGTTCATAATTCCACCCATGGAGTTTGGGACAGATCAGATGCTGCAACCGGGGCAGGTTCTGGCGCGCGGGGTGTGTCGCCACCTGCGCAGCCATGATTTTGATTCGATTGTGGAATTCGTGCCCGAACGGGGGCGGCGGGTGGATGTAATGGCGCTTGGCCCCAAGGGCGAAATCTGGGTGATCGAGTGCAAGTCGAGCCGCGCCGATTTCATGGGCGATGCCAAGTGGCAGGGCTATCTGCAATGGTGTGACCGCTATTTTTGGGCGGTGGACGCGGATTTTCCGGTGGATTTGTTGCCCGAGGGCACGGGGCTGATTCTTGCGGATGGCTATGGCGCGGAAATCATCCGCATGGGGCCGGAGACCCGCCTTGCGGGCGCGCGGCGTGCGGCGCTCACGCGCAAGTTTGCCCGCCATGCGGCGCGGCGGCTGCAATCGGTGCTCGATCCGCGGTTATGAGCCCTTGGCCCGTGCCGCCTGGGCAGAGGCAATGATTTCCTGCGCGATTTCCTCGGCCTCTTCGGGGGTGAAATCCATCGGCAGGTCAATGCCTTGCGCCTCGATGTAGAGACGGACCATGCCTTGATCGGTCGGCCCGATCTGGAGGTTGGCCTCGATGTCGCTCTCTGAATTGATCCCCATGGCGCTCTCCTTGCAACAGGGGGCGTGCTATCCGTTTCCCCCTTGATTGACAAGCGCCTTGGCGCTTTGCTGGGCGCTATGGATGAGATCGCGTTGCGCCTGTTTCGAGCGGAAGACGCCCCCTGGCTGACAGAGCGCCACGGGACCCTCTACGCGCGTGAGGCGGGGTTTGACGCCACATTCGCGCCGCTGGTGGCCGAGATCATCGCGGATTATCTGGCGCGCCATGATCCTGCGCGTGAGGCGGGGTGGATCGCCGAGGCGGATGGGCGGCCGCTTGGCTCGATTTTCTGCGTGGCGCAGAGCGCGGAGGTGGCCAAGCTGCGGCTCTTTCTCTTGGAGCCAGAGGCGCGGGGGCGGGGGCTTGGCCAGCAGATGCTGGCGCAGTGCATGGATTTCGCACGCGCCAAAGGCTATGCGCGCATGACGCTGGCCACCCACGAGAGCCACCGCGCCGCCTGCGCGCTTTATGCGCGCCACGGCTGGCAGATCGCAGAGGCGCGCCCGGTGCATGCCTATGGCTGTGATCTGGTGGAACAAACCTGGGAAATCGCGTTGCATTAGACTTGCAATCCCAACACGGTAAAGCTAAATCGCCCCCCAGTGCCGCCTTAGCTCAGTTGGTTAGAGCGCTGGATTGTGGATCCAGAGGTCCCCTGTTCAAGCCAGGGAGGCGGTACCATCCCCCAATCAGTCCTGCGTTTCGATCGTCACTGTTTGCCGCAGCGTGCCATTCTGGCGGTCGTAGATGAGGATGCGGTTGTCCTCGGTCACGATGGCAAACCAGTCCGCCCCTTGGGTCACTGCGGTGGCGCGCGTGCCCGCAGGCAGCGTGATGCTGTCGGGCAGGGCCAGCGTAGCCGCCTCGTCGCCCCAGAAGCGAGTGACAAAGAGGCCGATCATCACTATGAGGCCGACAACCATCGTGGCGGTCAAGAGCGTGACCAGCCGCGCCAGAAACTTCAGTGTGGCCGGGGCGACCGGCGGAGAGTTGTCATCCATGGGATTGGACCCGCTTGTTTTCCGGATCGGGGATGATCCGCCTCAGCGCCTTGATAAGGCGCTTGTCCGGGATGTGCCAGAGGCGGCGGTCCTGTCGCGCACGCGGCTGGCGCGGCTCTTGGAAGAGGGGGCGGTGCGGGTCAATGGCGCGGTTGTGACCGAGGCCAAGGCGCGGGTGCAGGCGGGCGACCTGATCGAGATTGCCCTGCCGGAGGCGCGCGAGAGCCATATGATGCCAGAGGCCATTGCGCTCGAGGTGGTCCATGAGGATGACGACCTCATCGTGATCAACAAACCTGCGGGCATGGTGGTGCATCCCGCCCCCGGCAGCCCCGAGGGCACGCTGGTCAACGCGCTTTTGCATCATTGCGGTGACAGCCTCTCGGGGGTTGGCGGGGCCAAACGGCCCGGGATTGTCCACCGCATCGACAAGGATACCAGTGGTCTCTTGGTGGTGGCCAAGTCGGATGCCGCGCATCAGGGGTTGGCCGCGCAATTCGAGGCGCATAGCGTCGCGCGACAGTATCTGGCCGTGGTTTTCGGTGTGCCTGATGCGAGCGATCCACGGCTGCGTGGCCTGCCGGGGATCAGTTTCGAGGCTGGCAATGTCCTGCGCATCGCCACCCGCCTTGCGCGGCACAAGACCGACCGGCAGCGGCAGGCGGTCCTGTTCGAGGGCGGACGGCATGCGGTGACGCGGGCGCGGGTGATCGAGACTTTCGGCACGCCCGCCGTTGCCGCGCTGATGGAGTGCTGGCTGGAGACCGGGCGCACCCATCAGATCCGGGTGCATATGGCCCATGCGGGCCATGGGCTGATCGGGGATCCGGTCTATGGCGGGCGCCGCAAGCTCAAGGAAAAGGCGCTGACGCCTGCGGGTGTGGCAGCGGCGCAGGACTTTCCCCGTCAGGCCCTGCATGCGGCTGTGCTGGGGTTCACGCATCCGGTCAGCGGGGCCGCGCTCAGGTTCGAGGCGGAGCTGCCCGAGGACATGCAATCGCTGCTCTCTGCCTTGCGCGCTGCGTGACAGCGGCGCAAGATCGCGTGACTTTCTGTCATAAAACGAGCGCCGCGACGGAACCATCCTAACTGTGCGTTAGTTACATCAATGTAAGCACCTTGAAAGGGTGCCCGCATCTACCTAGTTGAATGTTAACGATGCAAACATCTGGAGGGACGACAGCGTGGGAAATTATAACAATCTGCCAGCCCCGACGCCGGAAGGCGGTCTCAACCGCTATATGCAGGAGATCCGCAAATTCCCGCTCTTGGAGCCGGAAGAGGAATATATGCTGGCCAAGCGCTGGGCCGAAGAGCAGGACACCGAGGCCGCGCACAAGATGGTCACGAGCCACCTGCGTCTCGCGGCCAAGATCGCCATGGGCTATCGCGGCTATGGTCTGCCGCAGGCCGAGGTGATTTCCGAGGCGAATGTGGGCCTCATGCAGGCGGTCAAACGCTTTGACCCCGAGCGCGGCTTTCGGCTTGCGACCTATGCGATGTGGTGGATTCGCGCCTCGATCCAGGAATATATCCTGCGGTCCTGGAGCCTTGTGAAGCTGGGCACCACCTCGGCGCAAAAGAAACTCTTTTTCAACCTGCGCAAGGCCAAGGCCAAGATCGGCGCGTTGGAAGACGGTGATATGCGCCCCGAAGTGGTCAAGAAGATCGCGACCGATCTGGGCGTGACCGAGGCCGAAGTGATCAGCATGAATCAGCGCATGGCGGGGGCCGATGCCTCGCTCAATGCGACGGTCGGCGCAGAGGGCGAAGGCTCGATGCAATGGCAGGACTGGCTGGAGGATGAGGATGCCGATCAGGCCGGCGATTATGAGCGGCGCGACGAACTTGATGCACGCCGCGAACTGCTGGTGCAGGCGATGGATGTGCTCAACGAGCGCGAGCGCGACATCCTCACCCAGCGGCGGCTGAGTGACGAGACCGTGACACTCGAGGATCTGAGCGCCGCCTATGACGTGAGCCGCGAGCGTATTCGCCAGATCGAGGTGCGCGCCTTTGAAAAGCTGCAAAAGCGTATGCGCGCCTTGGCGCAGGAAAAAGGCATGCTCACCTCCGCCTGAGGTCCCTTGGCGCGGGCGGTCTTTGCGCGTATCTCTCACTGCGAAATGAGTGCGGGTGAGGTGTGGCATGGGACTGGGTGACAACTGGGCAGGCAATGTCAGGCGCGCCATGCTGGGCGGCGCGATTGTGCTTCTTGGGGCCTGTGCGCCGCGTGTCACCGCCGAGCGTGCGGCCCCCAACCCCGCCGCCACGATACAGCCGGTCTATGTGGCCACCGGGCGCAAACTGGATCAGACCGGGCCGATCTTTGGGCTGGAGCGGCCCGAGGGGCTGCGGTTCTTCCGTGCTGATGTGTCGGTGCCGCCAACCCATGCGCCGGGACAGATCGAATGGCCCGAAGGTCCGCCCGATGCCGCCACCGATTTCGTGGTCACAGGCACCGAGGTGTTTGACGGGGTGGCCGACATGCAACGCGCCATGCGACGCAACCATCCCGGCACGCGCGAGACGCTGCTCTTCGTGCACGGTTATAACAACACCCTTTCCGAGGCGATGTATCGGCTGGCTCAAATCCAGACCGATTTTGACACGGCCATGCCGGGGGTTCTGTTTTCCTGGCCCTCGGCCGGTGATCCGCGCGGCTATATCTATGACCGCGATTCGGTGCTCTATGCACGCGACGATCTGACGGCGGTGCTGCGCCAGTTGACCGGCGGGCCGGGGGACAGGGTGTTTCTGCTGGCCCATTCGATGGGATCGAGTCTGGTGATGGAGGCGCTGCGCAGCATTGCGCTCAGCGAGGATCGCGCTCTGCTGACCCGGATCAGCGGTGTGGTGCTGATGTCACCCGACATTGATCCCGATGTCTTCGACCGGCAGGCCGAAGCGATTGGCCGCCTGCCGCAACCCTTTCTCATTTTCATCACCAAGGCGGATCGTGCGCTGTCGCTCTCGGGCTTTATCACCGGGCGCAAGCCGCGCCTTGGCATGATCGACCGCGCCGACAAGGTGCAGCGCCCCGATGTGATGGTGATCGACTTTACGGCGCTCGCGGATGGGGCAGGTCTCAATCATTTTGTGCCCGTGACCTCGCCCGCCGCGATCGACTTTCTGCGCGACATCATGGCTGGAGCCGCGGGTCTCAGCGGGGACTTCGTGCGCGACATGACGCTGAGCTTGCCCAAGCCCCGCGTCCTGCTGCCCTGAGCGGAGCGGAATTGACGGGCTGCGTACAAGGCGTAGACTAAGCCTTGTCAGAGGAGAGAGGCCATGGCCGGTGGATGGGCGCGCGACGGCGCGGTAAGCGAACAGATCGAGGCGTCGATTTCGGATGAATTGGCGCGGCTCAAGGCGCGGCGCGGACCAGAGGGCGAGAGCCTGACCCATTGTGCGGAATGCGAGGAACCCATCCCCGAGGCGCGGCGCGTGGCCATTCCGGGGGTCAAGCTCTGCATCGACTGCCAACAAGAGCGCGACACGGCGCATCAACCGCGCGGTGGCATAAACCGGCGTGGATCAAAGGACAGCCAGTTGAAATGAAGGGTTGGGGGGCTCTGCCCCCCGTGCCCCCCGAGGTATTTTTGGCCAGATGAACGAGCTACGGCTTCTTTATGGTTCAAATACTCATGTCAGAAGGCAGAGGCTCACCCCTCCATCGCCTCCAATTCGTCGATCATGCCTGAAATCATGCTGAGGCCCTTGTCCCAAAACGCCGGGTCGCTGGCATCTAGGCCGAAGGGCGCCAAAAGCTCTTTGTGGTGTTTGGAGCCGCCTGCCTTGAGCAGGTCGAAATACTTGTCCTGAAACCCGTCCGGGTTTTCCTCGTAGACCGCATAGAGCGCATTCACGAGGCCATCGCCAAAGGCATAGGCATAGACGTAGAAGGGCGAGTGGATGAAATGCGGGATATAGGCCCAGAAGGTTTCATAGCCGTCCATGAAATCAAAGGCGTCGCCCAGGCTCTGGGCCTGCACGCTCATCCAGAGGGCGTTGATGTCATCAGGGGTCAGTTCGCCCTCGCGGCGCGCGGCGTGGAGTTTGCATTCGAAATCGTAGAACGCGATCTGGCGCACGACCGTGTTGATCATGTCCTCGACCTTGCCTGCGAGCAGGACCTTGCGTTCGGCTTGGGTCTTGGCCCCGTCGAGCATGCGGCGGAAGGTCAGCATTTCGCCAAACACGCTGGCGGTCTCGGCCAAGGTGAGCGGTGTCGAGGACAGCAATTCGCCCTGATCCGCCGCCAGACGCTGATGCACGCCATGCCCAAGCTCATGAGCGAGCGTCATCACGTCGCGCGGTTTGCCAAGGTAGTTGAGCATCACGTAAGGGTGCACCGTGGTCACGGTCGGATGGGCAAAGGCCCCCGGCGCCTTGCCCGGTTTCACGCCGGCATCGATCCAGCCCCGCTCGAAAAACGGCTGCGCCAGATCGGCCATGCGCGGATCAAAGGCGGCATAGGCCCCCATCACCGTGTCGCGCGCCTCGTCCCAATCGACCAGGCGCGGGGCCTCCATCGGGAGGGGGGCGTTGCGATCCCAGACCTGCATGCGCTCCAGCCCAAGCCACTTGCGCTTGAGCTCGTAATAGCGATGCGACAGCTTCGGATAGGCCGCGACCACCGCATTGCGCAGCGCCTCGACGACCTCGGGCTCGACATCGTTCGAGAGGTGGCGTGCGGTCTGGGCCGTGGGCATCTTGCGCCAGCGGTCGATCACCTCTTTTTCCTTGGCCTGCGTGTTGTGGACGCGGGCAAAGGTGCGGATGTTCTCGCCAAAGACCCGTGCCAGTTCGCGCGCGGCGGCTTCGCGCTTGGAGCGGTCCTGTTCGGTCAGAAGGTTGAGCGTGCCCTCGATGTTGAGGTCGTCACCATCCACGGTAAAGGTCAGCCCGGCGATGGTCTCGTCAAAGAGCCGCTCCCAGGCGTCGCCGACGACGCCCAGATCATGCAGGAATTTTTCCAGCTCATCCGAAAGCTGATAGGGCTTCATCGCGCGGATGCGGTCGAGCACCGGCTTGTAGCGGGCAAGATCGGTATTCTCGGCATACATCGCCGTCAGCGCGCCCTCGTCGAGCCGGTTGAGTTCGAGCGAGAAAAAGACCAGCGGCGTGGTCGAATTCGTCACCTTCTCTTGGCAATCGGACATGAATTTCGCCCGCCCGCCATCGGTGGTCAGCTGGTAATAGCGCAGGCCCGCGTAGGACATGATGCGCCCCGCCGTGGTGCTGATCGCCTCGTCGCGGCGGATACACTCCAAGAGGCCTGCCGCATCGAGCGAGGCCAGTTTGCCCTCGTAATCGGCGGCGAAATCGGCGCAGGCCTTGTGCAGCCAGTCGAGATCGCGCGTGAGTTCGGGCGCGGTCTCGGAGGTGTAGAGATCGCTCAGGTCCCATTCCGGCAGCTGTCCCAAGTTCTTGTTGCCAGAGCTGGCATTGGCATCGCGGACGGGAAACGGCAGGTTGAGCATGGGGGCACCTCGTGTTGACATGGCCCAGACATAGGCCGGGGGGGCGGGGGCCACAAGGGGCGCGGTGCTTGCACTTCGTGTGCGGCTGACTAGGGTGGGGCGCGATACGAGAGGGGACGCGCAGATGAAGTTTGCACGATATGGAGATGTTGGTCAGGAACGCCCGGCGGTTCTGGACGATCAGGAACGCCTGCGGGATTTGTCGGGTGTGGTGCCCGATTTGGCCGGGGCGGTGCTTGCCGATCTGCCCCGGATCGACCCCGAGAGTCTGCCGCTCGTAGCGGGCAATCCCCGGATCGGGCCGCCGGTGGGGCAGGTGGGCAAGCTGATCTGCATCGGCCTCAACTATACCGACCATGCCGAAGAGGTGGGCGTAGCCGCCCCGCCAGAGCCTGTGGTGTTTCTCAAGGCGACCTCTGCCATTTGTGGGCCGCAAGACCCCGTATACCTGCCGCGCGGCGCGGATAAGGGCGATTGGGAGGTGGAATTGGGCGTGGTGATCGGCAAACGCGCCAAATATGTGACCGAGGCTGAGGCCTTGGACCATGTTGCGGGCTACACGATCGTCAACGACGTGTCCGAGCGCGCCTTTCAGATGGAGCGGGCCGGGCAATGGACCAAGGGCAAAAGCTGTGACACCTTCGCGCCCATGGGGCCGTGGCTGGTGACGCCCGATGCGTTGGGGGATGTGCAGGCGCTTGATCTTTCGCTCGACCTCAGTGGCGCGCGGATGCAGACCGGCACGACGGCGCGGATGATCTTTTCCGTGGCACATGTCGTGGCCTATCTGAGCGCGTTGATGACGCTCGAGCCGGGCGATGTGATCGCGACCGGCACGCCGCCGGGTGTGGGCATGGGGCGCAAGCCGCCGCGCTATCTGACCGAGGGTGATGAAATGGTGGTGCGGATCAGCGGGCTTGGGGAACAGCGCTCGCCCGTGAGGCGCGATCCGTAGCCGACGCGCGCCACGCGCCTCCGTAGAAATCGCAGAGCTGGCGCAGCAGGCGCCCGCGCGTGTCGGGCGTATCCATCAGCGTTTCGTGCCGCCCGCCGGCGACCATTTCGAGATGCCCGCCCGGCCAATGCGCCATACGGTCAATGACGCGGGGCACATCCACAATCTGCTCGTCGCTGCCCAGAATGGTGAGGCAGGGCAGGGAGGGAGAGGGCGCGCGCGCCAGAATGCGGGTCTCGCGCAGGGCCTCGTGCAGCCAGCGCAGGCTGGGTCCGCCCAGTCCCAATTCGGGATGGGCCTTTAATTGCTGCGCCATGTACTCATACATCTCGCGGTCATTGGTCAGCTTGTTGGTCTCGAACGGCTCTTCCAGCACGTAATGCGCGCCTGCGGTGCCGGGGGCGTAGTGATGGCTCATCCCCAACTGCCGACTGCCCCAGGACAGTGACCAGGCAACGGGCCGCAGGGCCTGCGCCATGTGGATGCCCCACATCGGGCTGGAAAAGGCGCAGGTTTGCACGTCGAGCCCCTGCATCACCGCGCGCAGGCCGATGCAGCCGCCCATCGAATGCGCCAAGAGATGCCAAGGGCGCGGCAGATCAAGGCGTCTCGCCGCCTCGACCATCGCGGCCACGTCCCGCTGGTAGTCCGCGAATTCATGCACATGGCCCGCCATGCTATCGGTGGTCAGGCGGTCCGACAGGCCCTGACCGCGCCAGTCAAGGACCAGCGTGGCATAGCCGCAGTCCGCGAAATGTGCTGCGGCGCGCCCATATTTCTCGATATATTCGGTCCGACCGGGAAAGAGGAGCACCGTGCCCCCCTTTGCATCCCGGTTCCATAGGCCCACCCGCAGGCTCACCCCGTCCGAGGCCGAAATCCACCATGCGGTGCCGCCCTCCGGCCCTTGGGCCACATCGTCAAAGAGCGGCGCCGCGTGCATCAAGCCAGCACGCTGCCCAGTTTCATCGCCATGCCCATATCGCCATCCACGCTGAGGCGGCCCGACATGAAGGCGGCGGCAGGATCGAGATCGCCCGCGAGGATCGATTCGAACGTGTCGCGGCTGGCGGTCAGGGTGACATCGGTGTCGTCGTCGCCTGCGCGCGCGCCATTGGCGTCGATCACGATGGCCCCCTCATCCTCGATCACGAATTTCGCGCTTCCCTCAAGGCCCTCGCCCCCCAGTTTTTCATTCAGGGCGGCCACGGCCGCAGTGATCACGTCGCTCATCTGCGCTTCCTTTCACATTTGCGATGCCGGGGCTGTGCAACCGGACAATCTGCGCTAAACTCTCTATTGTTATGGGCGCAGCAAACCTCAATCTCAACCGTATCGTCGCGGCATTTGTCGCGATAGTCACGTTTTCCCTACCTGCGCTGGCACAGGAGACGCGGCTGGATGGGCTGTTTGCCCAGCTTTCGCAAGCCGAAGCGCCGGAGGCGCGCAAGATAGCCGCAGAGATCGAACTCGAACTGTCGCGGTCCGGGTCGCCCGCGATGGATCTCTTGTTGCGGCGCGGACAGGACGCGATCGAGGCGGGGGACATGACGGCGGCCATTGCGCATCTGAGCGCCGCGATCGACCATGCGCCAGACTTTGCCGAGGCGTGGCATTTGCGGTCGGTCGCGTTTTTCCGGCAAGAGCGCTATGGCCTTGCCCTGCATGACATCGAGCGGGCGCTGGCGATTGAGCCGCGCCATTTCAACGTGATCTACGGCTTGGGCGTCCTGCTCAAGGAATTGGGGCAGCCCGATCTGGCAGAAGAGGCGTTTTCGCGCGCGCTGGCTATACATCCCCATCACGAGGACGTAACCAAGGCCCGGGAGAGCGTCGCCCGGGATTTGGGCGGGGCGGATCTCTGACACGATCAAGGAGCAGGGCGGATGTCCGAGCAGTCAAGAACCCTCGCGGTTCTGGGCCCGACCAATACCGGCAAGACGCATTATGCCATCGAGCGGATGCTGGGCTATCGCACGGGCATCATCGGCCTGCCGCTGCGCCTTTTGGCGCGCGAGGTCTATGACAAGATCGTCGCGGTGCGCGGACCCTCTGTCGTGGCGCTGGTCACGGGCGAAGAGCGGATCATGCCCGAGCGCGCGCAATACTGGGTCTGCACCGTCGAGGCGATGCCCGAGGGGATGGGTGCGGATTTCGTGGCAGTGGATGAAATTCAGCTTTGTGCCGATCCCGAGCGCGGCCATGTCTTTACCGACCGTCTCTTGCGGATGCGCGGGCTGCGCGAGACGCAGTTTCTGGGCAGCCACACCATGCGCCAAACCATTGCAGCGCTGGTGCCGGGGGTGGAGTTCCTGAGCCGCGAACGCATGTCGCAACTGACCTATACCGGCCCGCGCAAGATCGCCAAGATGCCCGCCCGCAGTGCCATCGTGGGTTTCTCCGTGGAAAACGTCTATGCCATGGCAGAGCTTTTGCGCAGGCAGAAGGGCGGCGCTGCGGTGGTCATGGGCGCCCTCAGCCCGCGCACCCGGAATGCGCAGGTCGAGCTCTACCAGAATGGCGATGTCGATTATCTCGTGGCGACCGATGCCATCGGCATGGGGCTCAATCTCGACATCAGCCACGTGGCCTTTTCGTCGCTCAGCAAATTCGACGGGCGGCGGATGCGCTATTTGCAGCCCAATGAGTTGGGGCAGATCGCGGGGCGCGCGGGGCGGGGGATGAACAACGGCACCTTTGGTGTGACCGGCGAGGCGCCGGACCTCGATCCCGAGTTGGCCGAGGCGATCATGGAGCATCGCTTTGCCCCCATCCGCAAGCTGGAATGGCGCAATGCGCGTCTGCAATTCGGCACCACGGCGGCACTCATCGGCAGCCTCGAGGCGCGACCGGATCACGACTTGCTGGTGCGCGCCCGCGAAGCGGACGATCTGGGCGCGCTCAAGACTCTGGCGGAACAGCCCGACGTGGCACAGCGCGCAATCGGCGGCAACGCGGTGAAACTCTTGTGGGATGTGTGCCGCATTCCCGACTTTCGCGGCATCAGCGCCGCAGAGCATGCCAGTCTCTTGGAGCGGATTTATTGCGATCTGACCGACTATGGCCGCGTGCCCGATGACTGGCTGGCACAGCAGGTGGCGCGCATCGACCGCACCGATGGCGACATCGACACGCTGTCCAAACGGTTGGCATATATCCGCACATGGACCTATGTCGCGCAGCGAAAAGGCTGGCTGGATGACGAAAACCATTGGCGCGGCGCGACACGCGCTGTAGAAGACCGCCTGTCGGATGCGCTTCATGGCGCACTGACCCAGAGATTTGTGGATCGGCGCACCTCGGTTTTGTTGCGCCGGCTCAAGCAGAAGGAAGCCATGGTGGCCGAAGTAAACGATCAAGGTGATGTGACCGTCGAGGGCGAATTCGTCGGACGGCTCGAAGGGTTCCGCTTCATGCAGGACCGCGCGGCTGCGGGCAAAGAGGCCCGCACGCTGCAACAGGCGAGCGTTGCGGCATTGGCCCCGCATTTCCATCTCAAGGCGGATCGTTTCTACAACGCTCCCGACACCGAGATCGACTTTACCGAGCAGGGCGGCCTCTTGTGGGGCAAGGAGGCGGTGGGCAAGCTCACGCCCGGTGCCGATCCTTTGAAGCCGCAGATCGTGGCCTTTGTCGATGACGAGGCGGGGGCCGATGTGGCGGCCAAGGTGCAGCGCCGCTTGCAGCATTACATCGACCGCCGGATTGCCACGCTGTTCGAGCCGCTCCTGAACATTCAGCGCGACGAGACGCTGAACGGTCTGGCGCGGGGATTTGGCTTTCGCATGGTCGAGGCGATGGGCCTGATCCCGCGCGGCGAGGTGGCTGACGAGGTCAAGGCGCTGGATCAAGAGGCGCGTGGTGCGCTGCGCAAGCATGGCATCCGCTTTGGCCAGTTCACGGTCTTCCTGCCGCTCCTGCTCAAGCCTGCGCCGACACGCCTGCGGCTGGTGCTGTGGTCGCTGGCACAAGGCATGGACGAATTCCCCGAGGCGCCGCCCCCCGGTCTGGTGACGGTGCCCGCGCGTAGCGACGCGCCCAAAGGCTATTTCACGATGGCGGGCTACCGCGCCGCAGGGGATCGGGCGATCCGCATCGACATGCTGGAACGTCTGGCCGACATGCTGCGCAGCGAGGATACGCGGGCCGGGTTCGAGGCCAAGCCTGACATGCTCTCGATCACTGGTATGACGCTCGAGCAATTCGCGCTGCTCATGCAGGGGTTGGGATACAAGGCAGAGCGCGGGGAGCGTGAAAAGGTCAAGCCGGTGGATCAGGCCATCATGGATGCGCCTGCTGATGCGGCGGAGGCGACGGAGGCAGAAACGCCGGTCGCGGATGTCGTGGACGAAATCCCCGACGAGGGCGTTGCCCCCGTCGCGGCAGAGCCTGTTGGCGAGGCCGAAGTGCCTGCGGCGCTCGACGAGACCCCGGCCGAAGAGGTGCTCCCCGGCGAAAGCCCAGAGGTCGCGACCCCCGAACTCGAGGTCTACTATACCTTTACCTGGGCCCCGCGCGCCAATCGCTCGCGTGGCGAGCGCCCGGCACAGGGCGGGCGCGGCCCGCGTGGTGCTCAGAGTGGACAGCCCGCCCAAGGCGATGGCGACGCGGCGCAGAAACGCGACCGTCCGCAACGCCAAGGTGGCAAACCGCGCGGCAAACCCGGCAAGGGCAAACCGCGCGAGACCCGCGACGAGCAGCCCAAGACCTATGCCGCCAAGCCCGAGAAGCGCAATGATCGGATCGACCCGGACAATCCCTTCGCCGCAGCACTGATGGGGCTGAGGACCAAGGGCTGAGGTCTTGGACGGAATCACCGCCAAGATCCGCCTCGACAAATGGCTCTGGCAGGCGCGGTTCTTCAAGACGCGCACGCTTTCGGCCAAGGAAATCATCGCCGGGCATGTGCGTGTGAATGGCGCGCGGATCACCAAGCCTGCGCAGGCGGTGGGACCGGGCGACGTTCTGACCTTTGCGCAGGCGACGCGCGTCCGGGTGGTGCGGATTGTCGAGATCGGCACGCGGCGCGGCCCCGCCCCCGAGGCACAGACGCTCTATGACGATCTCAGCGACCCGGTGACGCAGGACAGCGTTCCACCCGCGCCCAAATATGAGGGAAAAGGACGCCCGACCAAGCGCGACCGCCGCAAACTCGACCTCAATGAATCGGGACCGCTTGATTGATCCGCCCCACTGGATTAGGTGAGGCGCAATTCGGCAAGAATGAGAGACGGCCATGACCTATATCGTGAACGACGCCTGTATCGCCTGCAAATACACCGACTGTGTCGAGGTCTGCCCGGTCGACTGTTTTTACGAGGGCGAGAACATGCTGGTCATTCATCCCGATGAATGTATCGACTGTGGCGTATGTGAGCCTGAATGCCCCGCCGATGCGATCCGCCCGGATACAGAACCGGACATGGAAAAATGGGTCGAGTTCAATCGCAAATACGCGGAACTATGGCCGGTGATCATCACCAAGAAAGACCCGCTGCCCGAGGCGGAAGAGCGCGACGGCGAGGCCGGCAAGCTTGAGAAATACTTTTCCGAGGCACCCGGACAGGGCGGCTAAGATCCGATTCGCGCGGCGAATCGGTGAAAGCTGGCTGCGCGCGAAAACGTGAACTGGATAAGCTCTTGATTTGCAGGGTGGAATGCCCCCAGCCAGAACACCGCCCTTTCATTGGGCGGTTTTTTGTGATACAGTTTCATGACAAGATCAAATGTGCCTGATATCCATTCACCC
>SWCD01000374.1_pt1 | contig 14546 bp, 14 predicted proteins | sample 4693011 | NCBI WGS metagenome assembly SWCD01 (sample SAMN10267278, study PRJNA491770) | bioreactor metagenome | isolation source: DHS bioreactor inoculated with marine | place: Japan: Omine Ridge, Nankai Trough | reverse complement strand
CAGCAGCAGCAGGTAATTCGGGAATCTGAATGAAGATCATCATTTGTGGTGCCGGACAAGTTGGCAGAGGCATTGCCGAACGTCTCGCAATTGAAAACCACGACGTGACAGTTATCGATATTTCACCTGAACTGGTGGAAGCGATTTCGGGCAGTACCGACGTGCGCGGCATTGTGGGACACGGCGCGCACCCCGACGTCCTTAACGAGGCCGGGGCAAGTGAAGCAGACATGATCATTGCCGTGACCTTCGTTGATGAGGTCAACATGATGGCATGTGAAGTCGCCAAGGCGCTTTTCAACATCCCCACCCGTGTCGCGCGGGTCAGGGACCAGTCTTACCTGTTGCCGCAATATTCGAGCCTGTTTTCGCGTGAGAATACCGCCATTGACGTCGTCATATCGCCGGAAGTTGCAGTGGGAGAGATGGTGCTGCGCAGGCTTGCATTGCCGGGTGCGTTCGAGGCGATCTACTTTGCCGATGAAAAAGTGCTGACGCTTGGCATCAAACTGGAGGAAGATTGTCCGGTCGTAAACACATCGCTTTCCCAGCTGACCGGTCTGTTTCCGGATCTGAAGGCGGTGGTTTGCGGCATTGTTCGTGATCACGAACTTTTTGTTCCCAGATCGGATGACCAGATGCTGCCGGGTGACCGCGTCTATGTGATCACTGACCAGGCTCAGGCTGCCCGGACCCTGGCCCTGTTCGGCCACGAGGAACGGCCGGCGAACCGGGTGTTGATTGGGGGCGGCGGAACCATCGGGATGTATGTTGCGCGCAAACTGGAAGAGCGTGATTCAAGCATCAAGGTGACGATCATCGAACCCAACATCAAGCGGGCAGAAGAAGTCGCCAACCTGTTGACCAACTCGGTCGTTCTGAACGGAAGTGCATTGGACTCAAACCTGCTGCAAGAAGCCGAAATCGGACGCACTGAAACCTATATTGCTCTCACCAATGACGACAAGGTCAACGTGCTGTCGGCGATGCTGGCCAAACAACATGGCGCGCGGTCGACGGCATGCCTGGTGTCAAACCTCGACGCCCGCCCGCTGATTTCCCCTCTTGGCATCGACGCCTATATCGATCCTCGTTCAGTGACAGTCTCCAGTGTGCTTCAGCATGTGCGGCGCGGGCGCATCAGGGGTGTGCATGGCGTGGAAGCGGGTGACGGAGAGGTGGTGGAAGCCGAGGCTCTGGAAACATCGCCTATGATCGGCAAGCCGTTACGCGAAGCAGATCTGCCGGAAGGCATCAGAATTGGTGCCGTGGTGCGCGACAATCTGGTGATAATTCCTACCGGCGACACCGAGATCCGACCGAAGGACAGAGTGGTCATGTTTGCCCTGCGCGACAAGATTGAGGAAATTCAACACCTGTTCCGTGTCAGCATCGAATACTTCTAGGGGTGATGCCCAGACACATCTCCATGCATCAGAAGCGAAAAACCTGCGTATTTTCAATGTCTTGAAATTGTGACTTGCATCTATGGACTTGTCTGATAGATGGACCGGCAGTCGGGTGACAATTGACGCTGGCACACGCCGGGTGCAGTCTTTATAGTGAATTTGTCGGTTGGCGAGTTCCAGGGCCGGTCAATAGAATTCCATCGGGAATACTAAAGCGCCCAAAAAATAAAAAGAGAGTCCAAAATGGCGCAAGAAAAACAACAAAATCTTCAGGACACCTTTCTGAACACTGTGCGGCGCAACAAAGTGTCTGTGACCGTATTTCTCGTCAACGGTGTGAAGCTGCAGGGCGTTATCACATGGTTCGACAATTTCTGTGTGTTGTTGCGCCGTGATGGCATGTCCCAACTTGTCTACAAGCACGCCATTTCGACCATCATGCCGGGTCAGCAGATATCGCTTTATGATGATGAAGACGGCGAACAATAGTCGGGCTGAGCGGCAACATGTGCACAAGACTGGATCAGTGCCGGTAATGCCCGGTCCAATCGACAGCAAGAAGTAAATTAAGTACATGGACAGTCAAAACGGCGGTGGCGTCGACTTTCAGATTGAAGGGCCCGTGGTCACACGGGCCTTTGTGATTCACCCTGATGTCAAGAACCGGCAGGTCGTTTCCGGCTTGCGCGATGCCAGTGCGAAACTGGATGAAGCCATCGGGCTGGCGCTGGCTATAGAACTGGAGATTGCGGACGCTGTCGTGGTTCCAGTACCCAGTCTGAACCCGGCTTCGTTCTTCGGCTCAGGCAAGGTTAAACAACTCGGCGAACAGATAGAAGCCTCTGAGGCCGACCTCGCAGTATTGAATGTTCAGCTGACTCCTGGTCAGCAACGCAATCTCGAACGCGCGTGGAAGATCAAGGTAGTGGACAGGACAGGTCTGATCCTTGAAATCTTCGGCCGGCGCGCAAGTACCAGGGAAGGCAGTCTGCAGGTCGAGCTGGCACACCTTGATTACCAGAAAAGCAGGCTGGTACGGTCCTGGACCCATCTCGAGCGCCAACGCGGCGGACATGGTTTCATGGGCGGACCGGGCGAAAGCCAGCTCGAAGCCGACAGGCGCATTATTCAGGACCGTATTACCCGGTTGAAGAAGCAGCTTGCACAAGTTATCCGCACCAGAACCCTGCATCGCGAAAGCCGGGCGAAAGTGCCGTATCCGGTTGTTGCGCTGGTGGGATACACCAATGCCGGCAAGTCGACATTGTTCAACCGGTTGACTGATGCCGGCGTGATGGCCAAGGACCTTCTGTTTGCCACGCTCGATCCCACAATGCGGCAGATCGAGTTGCCGAAGGGCCGCAAAGTCATCCTGTCGGACACTGTTGGTTTCATCTCAGACCTGCCGACAATGCTTGTCGCGGCATTCAGGGCGACGCTGGAAGAGGTACTTGAGGCCGATATAATCCTGCATGTGCGCGATATTGCTCATCCCGAATCAGAAGAGCAGGCAGGTGATGTCATGTCCGTCCTGCGCGATCTTGGCGTCAGCGATGAGCGCCGGTCCGCCATTGTCGAGATATGGAACAAGATTGATCTGGTGGCGCCTGAAGACGCCGACGCCTTGAAGGAAGAGTGCGCCCGGAAAGACAATGTCCTGATGGTTTCGGCGCTGACCGGCGAAGGCGTCCATGAAATGCTGGAAATGCTGGAAGACAGGTTTTCACGGCACAACCCGGTCATGGATATCTCGTTGGCAGCGGGCGAGGGGGCAGAACTGGCCTGGATCTACGAGCATGCCGAAGTCCTGTCCAGGCAAGACCATGAAGACGGGCGGATCACATTAACAGCACGATTTGACGACCGGCAGGCTGGTGTGGCCCGGAAGCGGCTGGCAGAGCGATTAAGCCCAGCTTCAGTGCCCGAGACGAGTGACGCCAGCTAGCCGGCAGATTTTTCGCGCTGGCGTATTTCATTCCAGATTTTGTCCATGTCTTCAAGATTTGCCTGGTCGACTGAGCTGCCTTTAGCTTCAAGTTTGTCTTCTATATAGTTGAAACGGCGGGTGAATTTTGTATTCGCCCTGCGCAGGGCGTCTTCGGCGTCCAGTCCCAGATGGCGCCCCAGATTAACCATGACAAACAGCATGTCACCGAATTCTTCCGCCTGTTTATCGACCGACAGTTTATCGCGAGCTTCCACCAGTTCCTGTGCCTCTTCAACGATCTTGTCGAGAACCTGGGACACATCGGGCCAGTCAAAACCCACTCTGGCAGCGCGTTTTTGCAGCTTCAGGGCGCGGACAAGTGCAGGCAACACGGCAGGCACATCATCAAGTACCCGCTTGCGTTGCTTGTCCGTGCCTGCACGCTCGGCATCTTTGGCACGTTCCCAAAAGCCTTTTTGAACGCCGGCAGCCCGCGCTGCACTGTTGCCAAATACATGGGGGTGTCGGCGAACCATTTTTGTGCTGATTGCCTCGACCACGTCAGTGAACTGAAAGTGTCCAGCTTCCCGCGCCATCTGGGCGTGATACACCACCTGCAACAGCAGGTCGCCAAGCTCTTCGCGCAGGTCACCCATATCCGACCGCTCAATGGCGTCAAGCACCTCGTAGGCTTCTTCCAGGGTGTACGGCGCAATGGAGGAAAAATCCTGCTCCAGGTCCCACGGACAACCTGTTTCAGGTGTCCGCAATGCCTGCATGATCGCGAGCAGGGTGGTGATGTCCTGTCGTGGGAGAGTTTCGGGACTTGTGCCTGTCAGGTCACCGGGGGTTTCGGGGTTTCCTTCAGGTGATCTGCCTTGATCCATACCTTGCATCCATCCTTGCCTGCTGTTGCCCTCAAGGTAGCACCGCAAGGCAACCGGAGCCATGACTGAGGTTGAAAGGTTTCAGTGTTTTCCACGAAACTGCCGTCGACAACAAACAGCTCAATGCCGCCAGGCGCATCGAGTTCGACAGTGGACCCGGGTTGCCAGATTTCCATGCGGACGTCTTCACGTTGATCATGAAACAGCGGCATGACCGAAACGCCGGGCCTGTAAGGCACGGGTAGGGCCTGCAACCTGTTGGTGTCGATGCGAACCTGGGTACGGTCTGACAGGTCGAACTGCCAGAGTTTGACCAGGATTACACAACCGGGACTGGAGGCGGGTGTGTGACTGGACTCCGGCGGATTTCGAATATAGCTGCCGGCGGGAAAGTCTCCGTGTTCGTCCTGAAAAACCCCTTCAAGCACCAGGAACTCTTCACCACCGGTGTGGACGTGCGGCGAGAAGCTGCTGCCCGGTGCATAGCGGACTATGGACGTGGCTCGCGCCACCTCGTCGCCGAGGCGGTCCAGCATGCGCCTGTCAACGCCAGGCATTGGAGAACTGACCCACTCAACCTGGTTGCCGTGTACCGCCGCTCGTGTTGAAAAGTCCGCGTTGAGTTGCATGGGGAACTGCTCTTTCTGCGCTTGTGTGTAGCCAGCCATGGGAAATTCGTCACCGTCAATGATAGGTTGACCATTCGCACAATATCAAATCGGCGAGTTCCTTCAACCGCACGGTTGTCGTGTCAGTTTGGCCAGATGATGGGACGACGCAGATGCGGCTGAACTGGATCGCAGTTTCCCAGCATACCTAATTCGCATAATATATATTATGGAATATAATGACATCGGCAAAGTCTGGCTTTGGCTCAATGCGTTAGTCCTATTCCACGACACCGGATGATGTTTCAGGTGTCGGCAGCTTGTGCGGCAGTGCTGCGACTGCGCACAGGATCAGCAACGCTGCACCGGCAAGTATCCTGAACAGCATGTCGAAGCCCCAATGCTCATACACAAAGGCAATCAGCGGCAATGACATGGCCAAAACGGAAAATGCCACGACATACCTGATACCGTAGATGCGGGCGCGATATGCGCCGCTGGCCATTTTACCGATCATGTAATCGTTTATCGGTATCTGACCGAATGCACCCAGCATGAAGCCAATTGCCACGGCGAATGCGACGCCGTCCGTCAACCCCGGCATCAGAGAGAAAAACACCAGTTGCAGCGTAGCTACGGCTGCGAACACCGGTCGCGGTCCGAAACGATCGAGCATGCTGCCTACAATGAGCTGGGCCACGGACGCCACGGCGAAAACAACAAATGCCAGTGAGCCCATCACAGTTGCGACGTCACCTTGCCCGACTATGGCTGTATTGCCCGACCATGCCGCTAACTGATGAGCGAGCCCTTGCAGACGTTCATCAAAAATCTTCGGCAATGCAAACGTTGTCGACTGAAAGATGATCGACGAAACCGCAGTCGTCAAAAAAACAATTGCCGAAACACGCAGCAGCAGCGAACGATACGACGATGACGGGACTGCTTCAGGGGTGATGGCCGTGCCAACCGCCTTGCTGCCGATGTGATCACCGCGGATCGTCTCATGCCGCAACGCCAGATAGGCAAACCCTGTACATATGGAGAAGATACCCGGAAGGACGAACGCCATGCGCCAACCGCCATTGTCGATCAGATATCCGGTGATCAATGCCGCGCAGGCGACGCCCAGATTTCCCCAGACACCGTTTGCGGCTATGCGCATGCCGGTATTGCGCCACGTCATGGTGACAATGGCGAGGCCAACCGGATGATAGATCGCGGCGAAAATGCCAATCACGAACAGACCGCAGCCGATCTGTATCGGCGTTGCAGCAAAGCTGGTTGCGATCGCGGCCAGGCCAATCCCGACAAAGAACACAACCATCATCCCGTCGCGGCTCCACCTGTCTGCAAGCCATCCGGCGGGCAGTGAAAACAGTCCAAAAGCCAGGAAGCCCGGTGTGGCATAGACGAGCAGGTCGGCGTAGCCAACTCCCCACTCCCGGTACAGGGCAAGGGCAGCCACGGTCGCAAAAATCAGGGTGAACAAATGATCCAGGAAGTGCCCGATGTTCAGCAGCAGAAAATAGCACCGATCCCTGGTCACTGTGTTGAATCCTTCACTTGAGCGACTGCAACCGGATTATGGTTACTGAAGCGTTCAACCAGATGGTGCGCTGTTTCAGGCATCCACGCCCACAATCCGGTAAGTACTGTCCCTGATATCACCGCGCCAGAACCACATGGCAAGCAGCGGGTCATTCTGCGTTGTCGTCGCGTGTGGTTGATTTGATGCATGCTCGATATGGGTACCCGGTATCCGGGCCACGAAACGTCCGTCGTCGACCTGCCACATCGCAGTTCCACTGACCACCAGATAGTCTTCAACCGCTGCGTGCCAGTGGCTTGGATAGATGACTGCGCGCTGCTGCAGATAAAGCCCGAAACTGATGTCGTTGTTTGCAATCTTGCCGCGCGGTCCGGCCAGTTCAACATAAGCGAACCTGCCCTGAAAGCTTTCCGGCATTTTCATGTTGCCCTGCATCCACGGCAATTGGCTGCCGATACGCACCAGTTCCTGCCGCAAACCAGGAAACCTGTTCAAGCCGGCTATCGATTGGTTGAAATCCGGCTTGAGAGCTGCGGGCACATTGTCTTCCGGCGACAATGCTTTTCCCGAAGCGTCCAGCGCATTCACCAGGGTAGCCAGGTTTGCGGCCCCGGCTTGCGACCAGGCATTGGCGTAGGCTCGCAACAGCGCCTGCATCAGTCGATCTCCACAATCATTCCATCATGTGCCGGTATCACGCCGGCCGGCAACTCGTTGCATAATGTCTGGTAATCCATATCAATGTGCATGTTGGTCAAGATGGCGCGCCTGGGCTTCATGCGTTCGATCCACACCAGCGCGTCATCAAGGCTGAAATGACTTGGATGCGGCGTACGCCGCAGCGCATCAACGATCCAGACATCCAGACCTTCAAGATATTGCAGCGAATGGTCCGGTACCTTGACGAGATCAGGGGTGTAAGCCACGTCGCCAAATCGAAACCCAAGCGCATCGATGTCACCGTGATTAACTTCAAACGCCATTGCGCTGATGTGGCCGGCGTCACCATCAGTGGACACCAGGTTTCCCGGCTCTATGCCATTCATCTCCAGTATCGGCGGATACGAGGAGCCGGGCGGCGTGACGAAGCAATAGCTGAAGCGCGACAGCAACATGTCTGCAGTGTCTCGTTCCGCCCAGACACTGACCCTCGAGCGCATATTGATTGCGACCTGGCGCAGATCGTCAATTCCATGCGTGTGATCCGCGTGCTCATGGGTGAACCAGACCCCGTCGAGAACCGAGGTATTGGCGGAGTTGAGCTGTGAGACAAGATCAGGTGTTGTGTCGACCAGTACACGGGTCAGCGCATCCCCTTCCCGCCTTTCCAGCAATACCGAACATCTCTTGCGGCGATTTCTGACTTCGGTCGGATCACACTGACCCCAGTTGTTGCCGATGCGTGGCACCCCGCCAGATGATCCGCAGCCCAGAATGGTCAGGGTCTGGCTCATGCAGCTACCCCGTAGACAGCAGGCCGCGGGGCCTTGTCGAACAGACGGAAAAAATTGTCTGAAGTGATCCCAGCCATCTGCTCGACACTGACGCCCTTGACCTCTGCCAGGTGGGTCAGGGTATGGGCAGTGAACGCCGGTTCGTTGCTCTGACCCCGATGGGGTACCGGCGCCAGATAGGGCGCATCTGTTTCAACCAGCATTCTGTCAAGTGGACATAATCGGGCCGCTTCGCGGATGGTCTCTGCCGATTTGAATGTCAGGATGCCGGAAAATGAAAGATATGCGCCCAGGGCCAGGCCGCGTTCCGCCAGTTCAATACCAGATGAAAAGCAATGCAAAAGCGGCTTGAATGACCCCTTCCCCATTTCATCCTCAAGGATGTCCGCCGTGGCTGCTTCAGCCGAGCGTGAATGAATGATCAGCGGCAGACCTGTTGTACGTGCTGCGGCAATGTGGGTGCGAAAACTTCGGGCCTGCGCATCACGCGTTGAATTGTCATAGTGGTAATCCAGGCCAGCCTCACCGATGCCGATGCATTTGGGATGTTGCGCCAGTTCAACGAGTTGTTCGGCACTCACATCGAGTTCTTCGTCAGCGTTATGCGGATGGGTTCCGACCGTACAGAATACCTCATCGTGCGCTTCCGCAATGGCACGGATGGCGTCGAACTGCTTCACCCTTGTCGAGATCGACACCATCAGGTGAACACCGGCCTCGTGGGCACGCGCAATGACACCGTCAATGTCGTTATGCAAGACATCGAAATCGAGATGACAGTGGCTATCTACGATGGCTGGTTTCATCACTCGTTACACTCTTTTTTCAGGCCTGTTCGTCTTCTACGTAGCGTGGAAAAACGCCTTCAGGTTTCGGCAGATCAGTGCCCGATGGCAGCCGGTTTGCAGTGCCCAGACAGGCAAAGTTCCTAGCATCGTCCGGCACCACCAGCAAATCAAGCAGCCTGGCCGCCGCACCCGGCGTATAGGGCTGTGCCAGTATGGCCACCTGACGAATGACTTCAGCCGTGACGTACAGGACAGTTGCCATGCGTTCGGGGTCGGTTTTCTTCAGGGCCCAGGGCTCCTGCCCCGCAAAATAGCGATTGGCATCGGCGACGACTTTCCAGATGGCATCGAGGGACTTGTGCAGCGCCTGCACCTCATGGTGTTCGCGGCATTGCGGGAGCAGCGCATCAACTGACGCCAGGATCTCCTTGTCGTCTGCGGTAAAGTCTCCCGGCACCGGAAGCTTGCCTGCGCAGTTCTTGGCTATCATCGATAACGAGCGCTGCGCCAGGTTGCCAAGGTCATTGGCAAGATCCGCGTTGACCCGGTTCACGATGGCCTCGTGACTGTAATTGCCATCCTGGCCGAACGGCACTTCACGCATGAAGAAATACCGCACCTGGTCGACGCCATACTGGTCAATCATTGATTGCGGATCGACCACATTGCCGACCGATTTGGACATCTTCTCACCGCGATTGAACAGGAAGCCGTGGCCAAATACCCGCTTGGGCAATGGCAGACCGGCTGACATCAGGAATGCCGGCCAGTAAACTGCATGAAACCGGACGATATCCTTGCCGATGATGTGAACGTCCGCCGGCCAGAATTTTGCCCGGTCGGGATCAGCATTAAGATAGCCGGTCGCCGTCATGTAGTTGGTCAGGGCATCAACCCACACATACATGATATGTCCCGGTGCACCTGGCACGGGAATTCCCCAGTCGAAGGTGGTGCGCGAGACAGACAGGTCCTTCAAACCACCCTTGACGAAACTCATCACCTCATTGCGCCGTTCAGAGGGTCCTATGAAGTCCGGATGCTCGTCATATAATTTGAGAAGCTTGTCCTGATAGGCGGACAGCTTGAAAAAATAACTTTCCTCTTCCACCCAGTCGACGGGTGTGCCGGTCTTGACTGCGAACTTGCTGCCGTCACGATCTTCCAGTTCTTCTTCACCGTAAAAGGCTTCATCCCTGACCGAGTACCACCCGGCATACTTGTCCAGATAGATGTCGCCTGCGGCTTCCATCCGTTTCCAGATGGTCTGCACGGTTTCGTAATGTCGCGGTTCGGACGTGCGGACGAAATCATCATTCGTGCAATTCAACGCCTTTACCATGGCCTCGAATTTGGGTGCCATTTCAGCTACGAACTCAACAGCGGTTCGCCCCTGCTTCTGCGCCGTCTGCTGAATTTTCTGGCCGTGTTCATCCGTCCCGGTGACGAACAGCACATCGTAGCCATCCAGTCTTTTGAACCGGGCCATCGCATCAGTGGCCAGGGCTTCGTAAGCGTGACCGATATGTGGCGGGCCATTGGGGTATGAAATGGCTGTAGTGATGTAGAATGTGGGCTTTTCAGTCATGAAAGATCTTTATGCCTGGCGGGCTTGTTCGATAAGGTCAAACGCCTGAAGCAGAGTCAGTCGCCGGTCGAGGTTTAGGGCATTTGTTTCGCGAATGGAATGCCCGATTGCCTGGTGCGCATTGGCGAGCGCCTGGCCCCGACCGGTTGTTCCAGACCCTCTGATGGCCACGGACGCAGCAGTCGTGATCCACCCGTCAAGCAGGGCGCAAAAAACGTTGAACCGGTCGTCTGTGCCCCTGCCCTGCAATGCATTGGCAATTGTCATTCGGGTTTTCACGTCAAGCCGTCCGGCATCTGCTGCCTTTGCGAAGCGGTCGAATATTGCCCCGGCCCCGGTTTCGGCCAAAGCCAGGGCCAGGCCCGGTCGACCACCGGCCAGTGCCACATGCGGCATTGCCTGCCTGCCGAGACCATCCGGCAACACCTCGAGCACCGATGTGGTTTGTTCCTCTGAAAGCGGGTGCAACGGCAGTTCAATGCACCGCGACCTGATCGTCGGCAACAGCCGTCCGCGCTCATGGCACAGGATGATGAACAGGCTTTTTTCCGGCGGTTCTTCAAGCGTCTTCAACAATGAATTGGCCGCAGCCGCATTCATTTCGTCGGCCACGTCGACGATTGCGATGCGCCATCCTCCGGCGCCGGCGGTCTTGGAAAAGAAATCCGCGGCTTTCCGGCTGGCGTCTACCGTGATGCCGGCTTTCAGTTTTCCCTTCTCCACTGCACGTTGCAGAACCAGCAGGTCCGGATGTGACCGGGCCGAGACCCGCGAGGCGACTGGGTCATCGGCGGGCACAGTCAGCGTATCTGACGGGGCCGTCTTGTGATCAGGATACCGCAACAGATAACGCGCCAGCCGGTAAGCCAGTGTGGCCTTGCCAATTCCCTGCGGTCCGGTAATCAGCCAGCCATGATGAAACCGCCCGGATCGATAGGCTTCAAGGAGATGCTGTTCTGCAGCATCGTGACCGATCAGATACTGGCAATGTCGCGGATGCAGGACGGTTTCGCGCGGATCTGTCTGTTCTTCGTCTTTGGCGCTCATGCCACTGTGTCCTCAAGGCGAGCAGCCACGATTCGCCATACAGAGGCTGCAATTTCGTCGATTGTGCCGGATGCGTCGACGATCCGGCATCGGCCGGGGAATTTTTCGGCAATGGCCATATAGCCGTCTCGCAAACGAGTGTGAAACTCCAGGCCCTTGCGTTCGAAACGGTCATCACCGCCACGTGCACCGGCTCGCTCGAGGCCGATACGCGGGTCAAGATCAAATACCAGGGTCAGGTCAGGTTGCGCGTCCGCCACGATTTTGCGGTCCAACTGTTCGATCAGGTCACTGTCGCCATCGCCGGCGCAGCCCTGGTAGGCGCGAGTAGAATCGGAAAAGCGATCACATATTACGATCGCACCACTTGCCAGCGCGGGTTTTATGGTGTGGCGCAGGTGGCTTTCACGCGCTGCATAGTTGAGCAGTATTTCCCCGGTTGAACTCCAGCGTCCGGTTTCACCGCTGACCAGCAGTTGCCTGATCGTATCCGCATCCGGTGATCCGCCTGGCTCGCGGGTTTCGACGACCTTGTTGCCGAGTTGACGCAACCGTCCAGCGAGCATCGCTGTCTGCGTGCTCTTGCCGGTCCCTTCGCCGCCTTCAAATGTTATGAATAATGCCCGTTTCATGTGGGCCACAAACTATCAACCACCGAGCGCCATGAATAGTGCTGAGTCGAGCGCCTTTCGCCACATGCTTTGCGTGGCTGCAATGTTGTGCTTGGTGTAGATCGGTGCCTTGTAAACCAGTTTTCCATCACTGAGGATGCGCACGATTCCAATCGCATCACCAGCTCGTATCGGCGGCTTCAAGGGCCCGGTATAGACCAGTTCGACCTCGGCATTTGCTCGTTCTTCATCGGACAGCAGCGTTGTGATGTCGCTTCTGGCGACCAGTTTGACCGACGGTTCCTCGCCGCCCCACACACGGGCCTGCCCGACGGTATCACCCGCTGAGAATAGCCTGACAGGACGAAACTTCCTGAAACCATAATCGAGAAGTCTCTCGACTTCCACGCCACGGTCTTTCTTGGATTGCATGCCACTGGCCACAACGATGAGACGTCTGCCCTCGCGTTCGGCCGAGCCAATCAGGCCGTAACCGGCTTCCTTGATGTAACCGGTTTTTACCCCGTCTGCTCCCCGGTAATTTCCCAGCAACGGATTTCGGTTTTTCTGGGAGATATTGTTCCAGGTGAATTCCCGCTGGGCATAATATTTATAGTACTCGGGAAACACCTCTATGAGGTATCTCGTCAGGCTGGCCAGTTCACGCATGGTGGACAAATGGCCATCGGCCGGCAGGCCTGTTGCGTTCTTGAAGGTTGATTTTTGCAGGCCGAGTTCGCGGGCCCGCCTGGTCATATCGTCAGCAAAGCCGTCTTCCGTGCCGCCAATACCTTCTGCAATCGCAATCGCCGCATCGTTTCCCGAATGCACGATGACACCCTTGATGAGGTCTAGCAGCGCTATTTTGGATCCGACTTCCGCATACATGGTAGAACTGCGCGACGGTGCGCCGCCCCTGCGCCAGGCATCTTCGGATATGGTGAATGTGTCGGTCAGTTTCAGCCGGCCCAGTTTCAACCGTTCAAACACCATGAGCATGGTCATGATCTTGCTCATGCTGGCGGGCGCCACCAGTTCATCAGCATTTTTTTCAAACAGCACCTTGCCTGATCGGCTGTCCATGATGATGGCGTATTCGGCAGAGGTTTCGACGTCCTGTGCGGCAACCTCAGTCGGCAGCACACAGACAAGGACCGACATGACAATCGTCACATATGCAAGCAGGAATTGGGCTGAAGTGTTGATGGAGTACCTTGCTGTCATTAGAGTGTGTTGCACTTGTGTTGGCGGAGTTGGCCTACATTACCCATCCGCTCCCGCGCAATCAACAGGCCGCAGCAAACTGCGGTCCAATCAATTGACTGCAAGGTTCACGACAGCGTCATGATGACCGCGCGCGCGGACCTGGTCCAGTGCAGACTGTGCGCTTGCCTGGTTGTTCAGCGGCCCCACCCGAACCCGGTATAGCGGACCGTAAGACCCATTGGCAGGTTTGATCTGAACAACACCCAGGTCAGCCAGCGAATCCCTGGTGCGTTGCGCGTTGTCGGGGTCGGCGAAGGCTGCGACCTGAACGTAATACCCGCCTGCCCTGGTGTTGGTCGGCACTGCCGTCCGGGCAGCAGCGTAGGAGGGCCGGCTGTCACCATAACGGCCATCGCGCAAATCTGCCCCGGCGATCATCTGGTCCAACGGGGTGCGGCGCTTGAGTTCATCGTTCATCGCGGCCAGATGCCCGTAATCGGGATCTTGCAGCGGGGCACGGCCAATATACTGCACCTGTGCCTTGGTCTTTCCCATGCGCCGGAACCCAAGAAGATCGGCGGCGCGCTTGGACAAATCGACAATCCGGTCATTCACAAACGGGCCGCGATCATTGACACGCACTATGACTTCGCGGCCGTTCTCAAGGTTCGTGACCTTGGCATAACTCGGAAGTTCCATGGTTGTATGGGCAGCCGTCAACTGTTCCATGTCGAACCACTCTCCGTTGGAGGTCATGCGGCGGTTGAACTTCGGACCATACCAGGACGCAACGCCGATCTTGTTATACGAGGGTTCATGTTTGGGATGGAACCAGATGTCTGCGACCTGGTAGGAGTTGCCGACATGACGTCTGCCGCCGCCTTTGGGTATGGGTCCTTTTGCACTATCCCACACCGGAGAACCAATCCCGGCAAACGGATCCTTCTTCTTGCTGAAAGGCCCCGAACCGGAACAGCCAGCCAGAGCAATGGCGACAGCACCCAGCACGCCCAGCCCGATGAAGAAGTACCCGCTGCGGGCACGTGTCGGCAGCCTTAAATTCTGATCCGTCATGATCACCTGGTTCCCACGTTTTCAACGCCGTGTTTAGGTCAACGAAATGCCAATGCTTTCGCTAAATGTTTAACGAGCTTGCATCAATGACGGTAAAGGCGCAGTTCAGAAACACGGTTAACAAAAGCCTTACCGTGACGCACGCGACCTTGCCGCTTTCCTGAATGCAACACAATATCTATGGTCCAGCCCATGACTCACATGCCTTCTCCAGTCGATCTCGTCCCGTCCCTGAGTGCGCAACTCAGCACTGCGATCCTGTCGCGGCCTGTATCCGATGATGATCTTGCTGCGGCTGCCTTGTTCATGCTGGATGCGGTTGCCAACATTGTTGCCGGCAGAAATTCAGTGCCGGGACGCAAACTCCTCGCGTGGCAGAGCGCAATGTCTGCGGG
>SWCD01016556.1_pt2 | contig 14570 bp, 12 predicted proteins | sample 4693011 | NCBI WGS metagenome assembly SWCD01 (sample SAMN10267278, study PRJNA491770) | bioreactor metagenome | isolation source: DHS bioreactor inoculated with marine | place: Japan: Omine Ridge, Nankai Trough | reverse complement strand
TGGACGACAGCGCGCGGTTGCCGTGCTTGGCGACGGGGACACCTGCACCAGCGGTTACCAGCGCAGCACATGTTGACACATTGTAGGAGCCCGATGCATCGCCGCCGGTGCCGACAATGTCGATGGCATCTTCAGGTGCTGTCACCGGCAGCATCTTTTCGCGCATGGTCATGACCGCGCCGGTGATCTCGTCAACGGTTTCACCACGCACCCGCAGGCCCATCAGCACCGCGCCGATCTGCGACGGGGTTGCGTTGCCCGACATGATGATGTCGAACGCGGTTCGGGCTTCTTCCAGCGACAACGGCGTTGCGTCGGCAATTTTTGCGATAATCGGTTTCAGGTCAGCCATGGTCTCAAGCGGTTTCCGGTTGTTTCAAGGCGTCTGCCAGCCTCAGGAAGTTACGCAATATCGCATGGCCGTGCTCCGATGCAATGCTTTCGGGATGAAACTGTACGCCGTGGACATTCAGGGTCTTGTGCTGGAGCCCCATGATGATGTCGCCGGTGGACGCGGTCACCTCCAGACAATCGGGCAAAGAGGCGCGCTCTACCACCAGCGAGTGATAGCGCGTCGCCCTGAAGGTCGCGGGCAGGCCCTCGAACAGGCCCTTGCCGGTGGTGGTCATGTCGGACAGTTTGCCGTGCATCAGTTGCTGGGCGCGAACCACCTTGCCACCAAATGCCTGGCCGATGGCCTGGTGGCCGAGGCACACGCCCATCAACGGGATTTTGCCGGCGGCCTTTTCGACCAGTTCCAGGCAAATGCCGGCCTCGTTGGGCGTGCAGGGCCCCGGCGACAGCACGATGGCTTCAGGCTGCATGGCGATCGCTTCGTCAGCGGTGAGGGCGTCATTGCGGATGACTTCGGTGTCGGCACCAAGATCGCCGAGATAATGATACAGGTTCCAGGTGAAGCTGTCGTAATTGTCGATGAGCAGGATCATGGCTGTCTATTGCCCCCTCGATGCCCGGCCGGCAAAACGCACGGCTTCTTCCGCGGCCCTGAACAGCGCCTTGGCCTTGTTGATGCATTCGGCCTGTTCGGCCTCGGGCACGCTGTCTGCCACGACACCGGCCCCTGCCTGCACGAACATCTTGCCGTCCTTGACGATGGCGGTGCGCAATACGATGCAGGTGTCCATCTCGCCGGTGGCGGAAAAATATCCGACGCAGCCGGCATAGATGCCGCGCTTGGTGCTTTCCAGTTCGTCGATGATCTGCATGGCGCGGACTTTCGGAGCGCCAGACACGGTGCCTGCGGGAAAGCCTGCGCTCAATGCGTCAATGGCATCATACTTGTCATCGAGTTCGCCTTCCACGTTGGAGACGATGTGCATGACCTGACTGTAGTATTCCATCATGAACTGGTCGGTGACCTTGACCGAGCCGATCTTCGCCACCCGGCCAACATCATTGCGGCCCAGGTCGAGCAGCATCAGGTGTTCGGCCAGTTCCTTGGGGTCGGCCAGCAGTTCTGCGGCCAGCGCGCGGTCTTCGGCAGGGGTTGCACCGCGCGGCCTGGTGCCGGCAAGCGGGCGGATTTCCACCTTGCCGTCACGCACCCTGACGAGGATTTCCGGGCTGGAACCGGTGACGGCAAACCGGTCAAACTCCAGATGGTACAGGAACGGTGACGGGTTGACCCGGCGCAGGGCCCGGTACAGCGAAAACGCAGGCAAGGCGAAATCGGTTTCGAAACGCTGCGACAACACCACCTGGAAGATGTCGCCGGCCGAGACATACTCCTTGGCCTTGAGCACCATCGCCATATAGTCGTCCGGCGAGGTGTTGGACGTCGGCGCGTTGATCGGGGCCGCATCGGGGTCGTCATAGGCCTGCAGTTCCAGCGGTCGGTCAAATGCATCGACCACCGCGTCGAGCCGGTCGCAGGCGCGCGCATAGGCTGCCTTGGCCGATACGTCAGCATCCGGGAAAACCGGCGTCACGATGGTAACCTCGTCCTTCACGGCATCGAATATGGCCATGATGGTCGGGCGGATCATGATGCCGTCGGGCACGCCCAGCACATCCTCGTTCGGCTCGGGCAACTGCTCCATCTGCCGGACCATGTCATAGCCCATGTAGCCGAACAGGCCGGCAGCCATGGGCGGCAGATCATCAGGTACGTCAAAATGGTTGGCAGCCAGCAGGTTGCGCAGCGATTGCAGCGGCGGTGCATCCTCGGTGACAAACGGGCCGTCGGCGTCAATCAGCGCCCTGGTGTTGACTTCAGCCTTGTCGCCGGTGACCCGCCAGATCAGGTCCGGCTTCATGCCGATCATCGAATAGCGGCCACGCACGGCGCCGCCTTCTACCGATTCCAGCAGGAACCGGTAGGGTGCATTTCGGGTGAGCTTCATGAACGCGGAAACCGGGGTCTCCAGGTCTGCCACCAGCCGGGTGTAGACGACCTGCGTCTTGCCGGCCTGATAACAAGCAGTGAAGCTATCGCTGTCAGGCGCGATCTGCATCGGGTGATCTTTCCATCTGAGGCTAAAGCGTAACGGGTTTAGAGCAGGTTTGGAGGGTTATGTGAAGGCGTTTTGGGGTGGATACAGGTGATTTCTGGGTGAGGTGGGCGAATAACAGGAAGTTGCTTGGCTCTGAAGCGTTGAAGCAAATTTATGGGCTCGTCCGAAAGGAACTGATTATGGGCCCGGTCAAACGATCCACCGTCTTTGCGATGGCGTCATTTGAGGACTGAAGTGTGGCCGGTTGCCATGGCGTCAATGCAATGGACTGTCGGATGTGAAAAGCGGACAATCCCTATGTGCTCGACCGGTCAATACCGATTATCGGCAGCGCTCTTATCACCATTGTGACTATCAACATGTTCAGCTTTGCTGCGCTTGCAAAGTATCGAGATGTGCAAATCGCAAGTTTCCGGATGAGGTCTTCGGCATCCACTGACTGGAGTGTTGGAGATTGCGAATCGCCCGGAAATCGATGCCTCGACGATACGCAAAAAACCTCTCCCAGCTTTTGCCGGGAGAGGCGATACACGAAGCAGAGAGTTAAACCATCCACCAGCGATCCATGATGCGTCGACCATCAAAGGCTCTGCCCCACGAAACTTCCCCGTGGGCGATCTTGTCAGTTCGCGCTGACACCCCGTTGGCAAACATGGGCACGATGACACCGCCATCGTCACGCAACTGCACTTGCATTTCTCGATACATTTCCGCCCGCTTGGTCTCATCGAGTTCAGCGCGGGCCGCAACAAGATGGGAATTGAATTTTTCATCCTCCCAGTGTGTCTCGTTCCAGGCTGCACCTGGAGCGTAGCCCGTCGTGAACATGGTGTCCTCGGTGGCATAGCCACCCCAGTAGCTCACACACCACGGCTTCTTCAACCACACATTGGACCAGTACCCATCGTTTGGCTCGCGGATGACGTTGATGTTGATCCCCGCCTTCTCGGCTGATGCAGCAAACAACTGGCCGGCATCAAGTGCTCCGGCAAATGCAGCATCCGATGCACTCAGATCAAGCTTGACGTTGCCGAGGCCAGACTTCTTCATATGGAACCTGGCCTTCTCGGGGTCGTAAGCCGTCTGTTCGAGGTCTGCTGCATAATAGCGATAGGAAGGACCAATTGGATTGTCATTGCCAACCTTGCCATGCCCCAGCAAAACCTTCTTGACCAACTCTTCTCTGTCAATCGCGAACTTCAGTGCCTTGCGCAGATCGGGGTTGTCGAACGGGGCAACGTCAATTTGCATTGGCATCACGTAGTGCAACGGACCAACGCCTTCTTCAACCGTAATGCCGGGAGCCCTGGAGATCAGGTTGACGGTTTTAAGATCTACCTGGTCGATGGCATCAACCACACCTGAAAGAAGGGCGTTGTTGCGCGCGACCGAGTCCACAATCGACAGCAATTCAACCGAGTCTGCAAATGCCGCATTTTCGTTCCAATAGTTGGGATTGCGCTCAAAATCTGCGCGAACTCCAGGTTCGAATTCCTTCAATACGTAACCGCCGGAACCGCCCGCCTGCCAGTCAATCTTGCCATCCCCGGATGGGTAGATGCCAAAAGTCGCTTCGTTAAAGCTGAACGGGAAGTCGGCATTTCCGCCTGTCAGTTCGAATACGACGACGCTGTCGCCGTCAGCCTTGATGCTCTTGACCGATGCAAGAATTGGTTTGCCAACCGACTTGGTGTCCTCGCCACGGTGATGGTTCATGGATGCGATGACGTCTTCCGCTGTCATTGTCTTGCCATTGTGGAATGTGACACCCTTGCGCAGTTTGAATGTCCAGTTCTTCGCGTCTGGAGACGCTTCCCATTCTGTTGCCAGTGAAGGCACAAGCTTTCCATCCGGAGCGAGTTCTGTGAGCGTGTTGGCAACCGCATAGGCTGCCACCCATTGCAGGCCGTTTTCGATCACGGCCGGATCAAGCGTATCAGTGGTAGCGCCATGGCCCATGGCCAACCGCATGTGACCGCCGCGCTTGGGGGTGTTGGCAAGAGCCGTGCCAACCATGGTCGTCCCCAGGCTTGCGGCAATACCCAGTGCACTAACCCGTCCCAGGAATTCCCGACGTGACATTTGACCTTTCTGGACCTGGCCCAGCAGCCATTGCGCATGTCTTTCATTTTCGAAGCTCATCTTGCATCTCCCTTCGGTTGTCCAATTGGTCGGCAATCCGACCGTTTAAATCTGTCTGCTTCACATGTGATCGCGGGCTATTTCCTCATCCCACTTTTTCTCAAACAGCAGCACGTCTGCCTCATAGGCTTGCAAACTGCCCTCCAGCCGGAAGGTTGTTGCTGTACTGGTCATGCGGGTCATCGTTTCGGTCCTGATGCTCCAGACGTCACGCTGGTACTCAACGGTCCACGATGCCTGGGTCGCTGCCGACAATGGATCGTCAGGCAAAATCCAGTAACAATGCCGCGCCCGGCTATCCAGCTCGAGGCCGCTGGCAGTATCGCGCTGGCGTCCAAGGTCATCTCGAATCTCGATGAACACCTGGCCAGAGTCGTGATCATGCTCACACACCCGTTCATTACTGGCAGGTCGGATTACCTCTAATCCATTGGCTGGCAATTGGGGTGGTTCCGGCATGATGACTTCATCGTCAAAAGAAGGCCGGGTGGGCAAGTCGAGACTGCTGCCAGAAAGCCGCAGGGTCAGTGTTGCGGCCTCAGGAGAGGGCCAAAGTGCAGGCCAATACGTGGTTGAAAGCGAGAGGCGGATACGGTGCCCTTTTCGGAACACGTAACCAGCGGCACAAAGCCGAAAGCGGACTTTGTAAAACACGCCCGGTTCAAGGGCTTTGGGATGTTCCTGCGATTCACGCTGGGTGAGATTCAACGGGTGGTAGGAAACCCTTGTACTCGACCCATCGGTTGCTACATCACACAGGCGAGCCACCACAAATCCCAAAGCCTTGTCACTGGCCAGTCCCAGTTCAATCTCCGGAAAGCCAAGTATGGCCAGTGGCTCTTCCATTGGTTCAGTTTCAAACACTACGGACTTTGCGTCGTCGAATTGCTGGTCTCCCGGCAACTCATCATCCACTCGCATACCAGGGCAAAAGTTTCCGCAGTCAAGCCCGGTGTCTTGTGATGTTGAAATGACGACGTCACCATCAATCTGCCTGGCATCAACCAGTTTTCCGTTCGCGTCCGGATAGAGGGTCCGGATTCGAGTTGAGAGCGCTGGCCAAGTTTTCTCTGTCACCCAATGACCCTGCCGTGGTCCGTTCCTGGCCGAGGGCTGGGCTGCTTCCAGCAGGTAGGCGCGCAACGCCGGATCGCGATCAACTCCATTGTCCACGCCCTTGAGCCAATGGTCGTACCACCGCACCGCCTCGCTGAGAAAATCAATCCCCGGAGTTACCTTGACCAGATGAGGATAAGCGTGCTCCCAGGGACCGACAATTCCTTTGGCCGGAGCAACCAATCCTTCCAGTATTCGCGGAATGGCGTTGGTATAACAATCATACCAACCACCAACAGCGAGCACCGCAGCCCTGATCGCGGTGTAATTCTCGCATACCGAACCATGTTTCCAGAAATCATCCCGGCGCTGATGGCGAAGCCAGTTGGCCGCAAGCAATGGCATGGCCTCCAGTCGGTGCAGCCACATCTCGCGCCACTTTTCTCCAACAATATCCGGATCGGGTGGGCGGGAAGAATAGGCGAGCATCTGTTGTGACCACGTCGTATTGTCATTGTTCAGAACCCCGCCCATGTAATGGATATCGTCATTGTAGCGATCGTCGGTGAAACAGGAGACGATCACCGCCTTCAGGGCTGGAGGCTGTAGTTCAGCCACCTGTAATCCATTGAAGCCTCCCCATGAGTGTCCGATCATGCCAACACTGCCGTCACACCAGTCCTGAGCGGCGATCCATGCAATGATCTCAGTGCCGTCAGCCAACTCTCTCGGTGTGTATTCATCCTCCATCAAGCCATCGGATTCACCGTTGCCGCGAATATCCACGCGCACGCCGGCGTAGCCCGCCCGTGAAAAATGATCGAAAGTAACGTTGTCGCGTCCGGTTGTGCCGCCACGTTTGCGATAAGGAAGATATTCGAGGATTGCTGGTACCGGTTGGCTATGGCTTTCGTCAGGTAACCAGAGTCGGGCGGCCAGTCTGCATCCGTCGGACATGGTGATCCACTCGTTCTCAATTATCCTGTAGCCGTAGTTGCGAGCGTCCATGTAATTTTTTACCGGGCTGTTACCTGATTTATCCAGGCCATCATCGATCCGGCACACGGCACTTGGCAATTTCGCGGTTTCAATCAACTTGACGCGAATTTATGCTCTTGCTGCTTAAAGTCACTTCAGGTTAGGCTGAAACTTGTGCAACTCACCGGCGATGCGAAGCTGGAGGGATCAGCAGTCAAATGGACATAGCCCAGAATCTCAGATTGCTATGCAGCCGCGAGAAGTCAATTTCGGAGGTTTGCCGGGCCATAGGAATCAACCGGCAACAATTCAGCAAGTACCTGTCCGGGGCCTCGCAACCGTCAGCCTATAATCTGAACCAGATCTGTGATCACTTCTCCATTCGATCTGCGGACTTGTTTCTTCCTGCCGATGAATTTGCAGGTCGAATCGAGTTTCGTTCTGGCCGGGCCGGCAAGAACACAAAACCAACATCAAGCCAATTGTTCAGACGCGCGTTTCCCGGTGATCGAAAGGGATTGACCCGCTATCTGGGCTATTACGTCACCCACTGTCACTCATTCAGTTGGGATGGTTACATATTGCGTGCTGTGAGTTGGCTCTATGAACAGGACGGCTTGATTTGTTCCAAGACAATAGAACGCACACATGATCCTGATGAGGGAAACCTGTTTTTGTCCAAATACGACGGCCAGGTCTCATTGATGGGCAACCGGATTTTTGTCGTCGAATATCAAGGACTGGCAGATGATGCGATCGTGGAAACAGTGCTCTATCCATCATCTCGAAGCCAACTCACTTTGTTGCGTGGCGTGACCTTCGGACTTTCCAGCAAGCAGAGAAAGCCCTACGTCTCCCGCTGCGTTTGGAAATACATTGGCTCGAATATTGATATCAAGACAGCGTTAAAGTCGGCAGGGCTGTACCGGATAGACAGCGGGCATACGGACCCAAAGGTGATGCGCATACTGGGGGAGAGACCGTTTCCCAATGAACTGCTCAATCAAGAGTTTTAGGCTCAACAGCAGCCAGTTCGGCTGATATCTCTTCTGACATTATGGTGGCCTGATACACCGCGCTAACTGGCATGACAGGTAGTCCAAAAATCGAGAGAGTCTGGACGCTACCCCGGTTTAGGCAACCTCGCTGCAATCAGAATACGGCTCGGCCTCCGCCACTCCGGACCACGGTAGTTGCCTAACCTATTGCCCGGGGACGGCCCCACCGCTGGCTATGCGGGCCCAGGCAGCATCATTGATCGACACGCCGATCTGTTCCTGCAGGGCGGTTACATATTCAGCATATAGATCGTTGGACAGACTGGTTTCCAGCGCCTGGCGGATTGCCTTGGCTTCTTCTGAGTCCGGATTGAAGCCGGTGCCCAGAACCGGTGTGGACGCGATGATCTTTGCCGACCGGCCGTCATTTGCGATTGAAAATGTCTTGCCGTCTTCTGCAACGGAAAACAGCGCTGCCAGGTCGGCCGTGCTGAAGTCGGTCCTGGCTTCGTTGCGCCTGAGCCCGGTTACCGTAGTGATCCCGACCGCTTCGGCACTTGCCAGATCGGCTATGGGCGTGCCGGATTTCAGCTTGGCGACGAGCTCTTCTGCCTTGTTGCGGGTTGCGCTTGCGGCTTCGCGGGACTTCCAGCGTTCGGCCACCTTGTTTTTGATTTCATTGAAAGGCGGCACAGACGATTCGCTGATGTCGAGAGTCTCGAGCCAGGTGAAGCCGTCGTCGCCGTCGGTCAACGGGGAAATCTCAAGCCCGATCTCCGTGGTGAAGGCTGTGGCCAGCGTGCTGGCATGGCCGGGAACGATCACTGCTTTGCCGGTCTTGTCGGTGCCGTCCAGGGCCACGGGTCCAACGGTAGCCACCTTGATGCCAATTTCACTGGCTGCTTCGGCCAATGATGCGCCGCTGGCGCGGGCATCTTCAAACTTGTCATGCAGGTCGAGCAACTGGCCACGCGCCTTGACGATGCGGACGGCAGCCATGAGTTCATCGCGCATGTCGTCCAGCGGCCGTGCAGTGTTCTTGCCAACAATCGTCGCCTTGAGCAGGACGGTGGAAAAACGGCCGTTTACTGGCTCGGAAACCGCACCGTCGGCCAGTGCAAAAGCGGCCTCGGCGACGGCGGGATCGGGAATTGCCGATTTGGCGACCGTGCCCAGCGAAATGTCTGCTTCGGTCTTGCCCTGTTCCTTGGCGATGTCTTCAAAACTCGCACCGGCCTTGATTTTGGCGGCTGCGGCCTCTGCATCTGCTTCAGTGCTAAAAGGGATTTGCAGGACTGTGCGGGTTTCCGATGATGCCAACTGCTTCTGTGTCGCCTCATACTGGCGTTTCAGTTCGTCTTCGCTGACGTCAACGCCGGACATGATAGCACCAGGCGTCAGGGCAACGACTGCAATTGTGCGGCGTTCGGGTTCCCTGAATGCGTCCGGATTTCCATCATACAGGGTCTTGAGATCGGCATCACTTGGCTGTTTTGCATCGTCAGGCAGGGTGAGCTCGAAATAGGTCGCATCGCGTTGTTCGGTGCGGTGCTTCCAGATCAGCTCCACCAGCGTATCGGGCACGACTGCCTGTGTGGTCAAAGGTTGCGAGATGACCTGGCGGGTCATGCTTTGACGTTCGATGGCAAAGAATTCCTGTTCGCTCAAGCCGTTGCGGCGCAGTAACTGCCGGAAGTTGTCGGCGTTGAACGTGCCGTCCGATCCCTGGAATTGCGAGCTGTCGGCGACACGCTGGGCAACGGCGCGTTCCGGCATGGTGATGCCAAGGCTGACAGCCTGACTGTCAAGGGCTGCATCGCGCATCAGGTCACCCAGTATCTGCCGGTCAACGCCAAGCTCGCGGGCCCGGTCCGGGGTCACGGTCTCGCCAAGCCGGCGGGAATACACGGATAACTGCCGGTTGAATGCTTCGCTGAACTCGTATGAGCCGATTTCACGGTTGCCAACGGTGGCCAGCACGTCTGTATTGCCGCCACGCAGCATGTCTTCAATGCCCCATACGGCAAAACTGCCGGCCAGAAGGGCGATGAAAATCTTGGCGACAATCCCACCGGATTTGCTGCGCAGTGCAGTAAGCATGAAATCAGCCTCGGAAACGTTGAAGATAATACCTATATAAAGCGTGAACCCTGCGCCGCAAGCGGCTAAGGGTGTAAGTTAAGGTTTGGTAACACTGGTGAACGCAATAGCAAGGGATAAATGTACTATGAAGCCATTGGCTGCAGGGAACTGGAAAATGAATGGCCAGCGGGCATCGGTTTCGGAAATCAATGCGCTGAAGGACAGGCTTGCCGACAACACACCGGGTTGCGACGTGATGATCTGCCCGCCGGCAACGCTGATCGCGACGCTGGCGGAGGCTGCTGAAGGAAGTATCATCAAGATTGGCGGCCAGGACTGCCATAGCGCGGTTTCCGGCGCCCATACCGGCGACATCTCTGCCGTCATGCTGCAGGACGCAGGCGCCACGGCGGTGATCGTAGGCCATTCGGAGCGGCGCGCCGATCATGGTGAGACCAGTGAAACCGTCAAGGCCAAGGCGCAAGCCGCAATCAGTGCCGGACTTGTCGCCATCGTCTGCCTGGGTGAAACGCTTGCCGAACGCGAAGCAGGCCAGACCCTGAGCGTCGTTCACGCACAATTGACCGGCTCACTGCCCGAAGGAGCAACCGGTGCGAACACCGTCATCGCCTATGAGCCCGTTTGGGCCATCGGGTCAGGCCTTACCCCGACGGTTGAGCAGGTGGCAGAGGTGCATCAGGCGATCAGGGCGGGGCTGTCGGCGCTGACCAGCGCGGAAGAAGCGCATCTGATCCGTATCCTGTATGGCGGCTCCGTCAAACCGGCCAATGCCGCAGAGCTGATGGCCATCGACAATGTGGATGGTGCGCTGGTGGGAGGAGCCAGCCTGAATGCTGATGACTTTGCCGGTATCATCGCGGCGTTCTGAACGGTTTACATTCGTCCGCCAAACGCCTACATCAGCGCTAATCACTATTTACTTATTCGATACAAGGTTCGAGAAGCTCCATGATTGCCATTATCACCGTGGTTCACCTGTTGATCGTTCTGGCCCTTATCGCCACCGTTTTGCTGCAACGCTCCGAGGGCGGCGCGCTGGGCATTGGCGGTGGTGGCGGTGGCGGTGGTGGCGGTATGTTCACTTCACGCGGTGCCGGCAACGCACTGACCCGGACGACGGCCATCCTGGCGGTTTGTTTCTTTGTGACCTCGTTGTCGCTGGCCTATCTGTCGCGCGGCAATTCAAGCGGCAGTTCTATACTGGACCAGGTGGCACCCAGCCAGACGCAAGGCGAGCAAAGTGGCAATGGCGGCGGATCGGTTCTGCCAACCCTGCCGGGCGCTCCTCCAGCATCGACGGAACCCGCGGTCCCGACTGAGTAGGTTATATAGCTCCTGCAAGCAGCCTCTGGCTGCTTGCAGGAGCGGACTCCTTTACGTTTCATGGTTCTGGAAATCGATGTGAACGTGATTGCCGTCCACGTCAAAAACATTGACCTGAGTGACATCAATGCCCGGCACCTTGCCGACCCGGTAGTCAATGTTCCTGCGGTCGAGATTTTCCAGAAATGATGCATATCCGGTTGCTGACAGGGCAAAATGTTCCAGTGTCGGGTCTTGTCCCGCCGGTTGGCTATCAACACCCACAAGATGCACCACCGGGTAATCGCCGGCATACATCCAGGCGCCCGGAAACGGAAATGGCGGCCTGGCGCCGGATTTCATGCCCAGAACATCCTCGTACCATTTGATCATCTGATCGAGATTTGCCGTCTTGACGTTCACATGGTCCAGCCGGTTGAGTTGCATTTGGGTTTCCTTTGCGAGTGTCAGCATCGTTCCAGTTGCCATTTTGCATATTATGGCGGCCGATATCCAGAGCGTCACAACGCGGTGTTTGCCTTCGCGGTACCGATCTGCACGCGGCCAGCGTTCAGGAAGCAGGATTTGTCGAACAGTGTCAGGTCCAGGGGATTTGGTAACCGCACATCGCAAAGCTCGGGGAACGGTTTGACCGTTGCATCATATGAGCGGTCAACCTGGGCGATAAACACCATGATCAAGCCCCTTGCGCGGGCAAATGCCTTCAACGCGTGAATCTGGACCATCAGGTCCGGATTGCTGCGTTTCTGGTCGAGGAGCTGGAGATAATCGATGACAATGACTGTACCAGATGGTGCGGATGTCAGCCGATTCATGATGTGGTCAGAGTTGATGGCGTCGGAGTTGTCGAACTCAAACAGGCCATTGCAGGTTAACGGGTCACCGCCGTTGGCCTCAAAGTGGGCCGCAAATTCCCGCTCGTTGTACTCCAGGGTGAACAACACCGCACGACGGCCGAGTTGCACGGCTTCAACGATGAGCCTGATACCCAACTGTGTCTTGCCCTGGCCTGGTCGGGCTGCCAGCAACACAAGGTTTCCAGGGTTCAATTGTGCCAGCAGTTCGCTAGAGGGCGTCGTCGCAGATGTTCGTTCGGCAAGCAGGCCCCAGGTGCTGAAGCCTTCACTTCGGGCAATCCGGTCCAGTGCCTTGTTGAGTGGAATGCCTTGCTCGCGAGACAGGGCCCTGGCTCGGCGTTTCAGGTGATAAACGGGTGCAGACAGTTTCATGTAAAAACCTCCTATAGCGAGCTGATGTCGCAATCCCTCCTTATGCGTGGTGCCCGAACAGTCGGTTTGATGGTCATACAGCCCCATATGTCATACAGCCCCATATGTAATGTATTTTCCCGAACGGAGGGGGGAGGCATGGGCGAAGGCCTGAACGGCAGTATGCACCAAAGGGCGGTTGTGGAAAATACCTGCCATACATTTTCGTCTAAAGTTCCGCCGGCACCCATGCAGGCTACCGATATGGCAGCTCAGGCGATCTGCGGTGCGCCGGAACGCCGGGTTTTTCGGCAACCGGCGACCCGCCTGAGTATGGACGGGCTGTTTGTCGGCTTATGGTTGTGGGTAGAAGAGAAGGGATGGAGGCCCTGTAGATAACTCGCTTGCCCCCCAAATTAGGTCTTTCCACACGCAACGACTCCAGCTACACGGTAATTCCCATGGCGCGATATATTTTCATTACCGGCGGCGTGGTTTCCTCACTTGGCAAAGGCCTTGCATCAGCAGCTCTTGGAGCTTTGCTGCAGGCGCGCGGATATTCGGTCCGGCTCAGGAAACTCGACCCCTATCTCAACGTTGATCCCGGCACCATGAGTCCGTATCAGCATGGCGAAGTGTTTGTCACTGACGACGGGGCTGAAACCGACCTCGATCTCGGTCACTACGAACGCTTTACCGGCAGGGCGGCTACCCAGGCCGACAATATCACCACCGGCCGGATCTATCAGGACATCATCGCCAAGGAACGCCGCGGCGATTATCTGGGGGCCACCGTGCAGGTGATCCCGCATGTCACCGATGCCATCAAGACGTTCATTGGCGACGGCAATGATGATTATGATTTCGTGCTGTGTGAAGTGGGTGGCACGGTGGGTGACATTGAAGGCCTGCCGTTCTTCGAGGCGATCCGCCAGTTTGGCCAGGAAGCACCGCGCGGTCAGTGCATCTATCTGCATCTGACGCTGTTGCCGTGGATACCGGCTGCCGGAGAACTGAAAACCAAACCCACCCAGCACTCGGTCAAGGAACTGCGCTCCATCGGCATTCAACCCGATGTCCTGATGTGCCGTGCCGACCGGGAGATTCCAGAAACCGAGCGGCGCAAGATTGCCCTGTTCTGCAATGTGCGGCCTGGCGCGGTCATCCAGGCGCTCGATGTGAAGACGATTTATGAAGTGCCGCTGGCCTATCACCGCGAAGGTCTGGATGGTGAAATACTGGCGGCGTTCGGCATTGAAGGCGCACCTGCTCCCAAGCTCGACATGTGGGAAAACATCGTCAGCCGTATCAAGGAGCCTGAGGGCGAAGTGACCATTGCGGTGGTCGGCAAGTACACAGGTTTGCTGGATGCGTATAAATCGCTCAATGAAGCGCTTGTGCATGGTGGCATTGCCAACAAGGTGAAGGTCAATATCGAGTGGATCGAATCGGAGGTCTTCGAGGCGGAAGACCCGGCGCCACTACTGGAACATGTGCACGGCATCCTGGTTCCGGGCGGCTTCGGTTTGCGCGGTGTCGAGGGCAAGATCGCAGCAGCTACGTTCGCGCGCGAGCGCAATGTGCCGTATTTGGGCATCTGCCTCGGCATGCAGGTTGCGTGCATCGAAACGGCGCGGTCGCTGGCCGGGATCAAGAATGCATCTTCGACGGAATTCGGTGAAACCAAAGAGCCGGTTGTCGGTCTGATGACCGAATGGATGCGCGGCAACGAACTTGAACAACGCGCCAATGAGGGTGATCTGGGCGGTACCATGCGCCTGGGGGCCTATGTGGCAAAACTTGAACCGGGCTCTCGCGTTGCCGGTATTTACGGGACCGAGGAGATTTCGGAACGTCACCGGCATCGCTATGAGGTCAACACCCGGTATCGCGACAGGCTGGAAGCTGCCGGGCTCAGTTTTTCCGGTACTTCACCGGACGGGTTGCTGCCGGAGATTGTCGAAATTCCCGGTCATGCGTGGTTTGTCGGGGTGCAATATCACCCGGAACTGAAATCGCGCCCGTTTGAACCGCATCCACTTTTTGCATCATTCATTGAAGCAGCGGTTGAGCAAAGCCGCCTTGTATAGGTATCATCAGTAGATGAATATTGTTCGCTCATTCGCCCGGGTATGGCTGGCGCTGGCGGTGCTGTTGGCTGGCTGTGCGCTTGCGACTGCACAGACCGCTGGAAAAACTGGCAATCCGGCATCCGGCCAGGCCAGTCAGACTTCTGCAGCATCTGCCGAAAAACCCGCGGTCGAGCGTGAACTGGCGGTTGCTGCGTT
>SWCD01020433.1_pt1 | contig 14586 bp, 13 predicted proteins | sample 4693011 | NCBI WGS metagenome assembly SWCD01 (sample SAMN10267278, study PRJNA491770) | bioreactor metagenome | isolation source: DHS bioreactor inoculated with marine | place: Japan: Omine Ridge, Nankai Trough | reverse complement strand
TTGCATTAACCCCTTGTCGAGATTATATTAAGAATTAATACTATATGTTTTTAATGTACTTAATCACCAGACTCATTCAACACCTGATCTAAAGGAGGCGTTTTGCAAGCACCAGAGAACCAGGTCATCGCCATAGCTCGAGCCAAAGTCAAGAGCAGGCGACAGAGAGTCAATCAGGAACCACTACCCAAAACAAGCCTGGCCAGCGACATCACCAAGGCCTGTGTCAGCACTGTTTTTATTGCGGGTCTGCTCTTTGCAACCGGCGCTCTTTTTACATTAGCGGCGGTTGCTATCCGTTGCCTTATTACTCTATGGTGATGGCCGCATCTATGTTCAAGTCTTCAGCATATCATTATAAACTGCTAGCTAAGATATCATCTTACGGGCCTCCTTTTCTTTGCATGTTCATGCCACAATCATTGTTCATGTTTTCTACTGCATTAAACTACCATCTGCCCTGCCGGAGATACTCATGTGACTAAGAAAGGGGCGTTATGAAAAAAAGTTTTTATATCTCTTTTGCCACTGTAGTTCTCGGGTCCTGCGCTGGGATCATTCTCTTTATCTGGCATATTGAAACTCGCCTTCCTAGCGTTATCTACTCAGATTTTCTTGCCCAAGTTGAACAGGGAGAGGTGCGCGAGGTCCATCTGCGTGGCGGTGAAGTTACTTTTACCGATATTCACAATAGGCAGATGGCTACTTTTACCCCGGACTTAACCGGCTTAATACCCCGTTTGAACATCAATAAAGTAAAGGTAAGTGCAGAGGCGCCCCCGTTGTTCACCTGGAACCTCATTTTCCTGAGCCTCCCTTTTGCCCTAGTCTTTGCACTCTTGCTTGTCGGGCGACGTCGGTCCATGGATTCTCATCATGACGAGAAAGAATCTGACTTTGCTAAAGATAGAATTGCGTGTGCAACTCAAGGCGTCCGGGAGGTGTCATTTCGTGATGTTGCCGGGATACCCGAGGCCAAAGAAGAGCTTCAAGAAATTGTTGATTTTCTGAGAAACCCAGAGCAATTTTGCCGACTCGGCGCCAGTAGCCCTAAAGGTGTTCTCCTTCAAGGCTCACCAGGCACAGGTAAGACCCTGCTTGCAAAAGCCATTGCCGGTGAAGCACAAGTCCCCTTTTACAGCATTAGCGGTTCCGATTTTGTGGAAATGTTCGTGGGAGTTGGCGCTTCACGGGTTCGCGATCTTTTTAAAGAAGCAAAGAAGAATGCACCAAGTATCATCTTTATTGATGAGATTGATGCGGTTGGTGCCCACCGAGGTAGCGGTGGTGGCATAGGCGGCCAGGATGAAAGAGGCCAAACCCTAAATGCTCTGTTGGTCGAGATGGACGGTTTTAGCCGTAATGATGCGACCATTGTTTTAGCTGCCACAAATCGCCCTGACATTCTTGACCCTGCCCTCAGGCGTCCGGGACGCTTTGACCGCCTTATTACCATCCTGCCTCCTGATGTAAAAGGCCGTCTTAAGATCCTTGAGGTGCATGGCGCCTTGGTTCAGCTTGCTCCGGATGTAGATCTGGCTGAAATTGCCCGTAACACACCTGGTTTTACAGGGGCCGAGCTGGCTAATCTTGTTAATGAGGCCGCTTTGATTGCTGCCCGAGAAGGCAAGGACTCCATCCACGAGCCTGATTTTCACGCTGCCATTGAGCGAATCATGATCGGCGTTGAACGCAAAGGTATGGTCATTAATAAAGATGAAAGGCGAACAATGGCCTACCATGAAGCCGGCCACGCTATTCTTACCCGCCTCTTGCCAAATACTGACCCCATTCAGAAAATCAGCATTATTCCCCGCGGCAAGGCGATGGGGCATACCCAGCAACAACAGCTCATGGATCGCCACTCTTACACCAAAGAGTACCTCCTTAATCGCATAACGATTCTGCTTGGCGGCAGGGCAGCTGAAAACATAGCCCTTTCCCAGCAGACTTCAGGCGCTGAGGATGACCTTCTTCGTGCTACCCAGATTGCCACCAAGATGGTATGTCAATGGGGCATGGATGACGAGCTAGGCCCCTTAGCCTATCATCGGGCTGAAGAAGGTTTTCTCGCCGGAGAATCTCAAATGGTCTACAGTGAACATATGGCAAAACAGATTGATATAGCTGTACGTCGCCAAGTTGAGGAGTGCCATGCTGTGGCCCAAAAAACTCTTCTTGCCCACAAAGAATTTCTAACCCACCTGGCTGAGATTATCTTGCAGACTGAGACCCTGGACAGCGAGGAGCTGGAGATTATCTTTGACTGCTCACGCAAAAAACAACTCCAAAAGGAAGGGGAAGAGCAACCTCCCTGCGTTTGTAGTGATTGTCCGGCCTCTAATCACTGCTCCCACCCACCGAGCTCAGATTATTATTAGGGGAGATTTGTCATTAGCTTTTTGTTTGTCGAAATCACATCCCTGCTTCACTTTCCTTTAATTCACCTTTGTTATCCCAACGTTATCTTGATGCGAAATTACAATTTCCACTTAATCGGTAATCTCAATATTGCATAATCCTGACAACCAGATTCGCTGCAATTCTGCAAAGGCAAATTGTAGCCTAAATACTTAAAATTACATTGTTTTTTTCTATAAAGGAATATAGTATATCAACTCAAGGAAGCAGAATTCGCCCAAACTGTAACAGGCAAAATTACGAACAAACGGAGGGATTACTGTGGTAAAATTTACGGACATTATCAAGGCGTTCATTAAGGGTGTAACTCATAGTAAGATTTCTTTAGTCGGCGCCTTTATGACGACGATTATCTTTCCAACCCTTCTTGTTTTTGTCATCCTCGATCTTCAAGGCTATGTCCATAATCCCTACTTTGGCTTTATTACCTATCTCGTACTAGGCCCGCTTTTTATTGCCGGTCTCATCCTTATCTTTTTGGGCCTTTTCTTTTTTAAAGGCTCAGAAGATGTCGGCCTTTTCACCTTTGGATATCTTAAGGATCAATTTACCTCACCTGAACGTTTCGCTAAAATTCGTAAGCTTATTGTCCTGGCTACAGCACTCACGTTTGCCAATATCTTTATTATCGCACTGACCACATACTCCGGCTACCATTACACTGAGTCAGTGGCCTTCTGCGGCCAATTCTGCCATTCAGCCATGAACCCTGAGTATGTTTCCTATAAAAATTCGCCCCACTCACGAGTACGATGCGTGGAGTGCCATATTGGTGAAGGGGCCCAATGGTTTGTTAAATCCAAAATCAGTGGCTCTCGTCAATTGCTTGCAGTGGCCACAGGCAACTTCAGCCGCCCCATTGAAACACCCATTCATGGCCTGCGTCCGGCCCGGGAAACTTGTGAAGAATGCCATAGACCAGAACTTTTTCATGGTGATAAGCTGAAGGTCATTAATAAATATCTGCCAGACGAAAAAAATACCTTAGTCCAAACAGTATTATTGCTGAAAGTAGGCTCAGGTGGCTACCGTGGTTCTGAGGCCCATGGCATCCATTGGCACGTGGCACCTGAAAATAAAATCACCTATAACCACACAGATCGGGAACGCCAGCAAATCAGCGAAATAACCCTTACAAAACCAGACGGCACCCAAGTTCTTTTCCGTGGTGACATCCAAGAGGCAGGCCATGCTGAGGATGGCAGCCATGGAGGCGGTAATCGGTTGATGGATTGCATCGATTGTCATAACCGCCCCACTCATATCTATCTTGACGCTGATGAAGCCCTTAACCACAAGCTGGAGCTTGGTAAAATTCCTGTTGAATTACCGTATATCAAAAAAGTCGCCTATGATATTGTCAATCAAGAATTTGCATCACATGAGGAGGCAAAAAACGCTATCGCTACACAGCTGCGGGCCTGGTATCGTAAAAACTATCCGGAACTAGTTGAAAGCAACATGCCTCTTTTAGAAAAGGCTATTAGTGGTGTGCAGGCTGCTTATACCGAAAATGTTTTCCCTGAAATGAAAATAGGCTGGAACACCTACGAAAATTATTTGGGTCACAAGGACGAATCAGGCTGTTTCAGATGCCATGACGATTCTCATGAAACTTCAGCCGGAGAAACCATTAGTATGGATTGTGACACCTGTCATGTTATCCTGGCTGAAGAAGAAGAAAACCCAGAGGTACTCTCCAACATCCAAGGATCTTAACCGGCACAGAGGAGGTTAAAAAAACTGCCGAAATTTTGTTTTTGTTTTTGCAAGTTTTCCACAAGTACCACTCATTACCACCATTTACGTTCATGCGTTGGTGACGGAAGGGGAGAGCCGGAGCCAAGGGATGAAGGTCTTTGGTGCGTAATAGTATACGTGAGGAATAATTACATGAGTGTTGATAATGGAGCACCAATCTATCCAATCAGTGTTGCGGCTAAGCTGCTTGATGTCCACCCGAGAACACTGAGAATTTACGAAGAGGAAGGTCTGATCAAACCTTCCCGTATGAAAAGCAAACGCTACTATTCGAATAACGATATCGAGTGGATAAGTTGTCTGCGAGAACTGATCCACGACAAGGGAATCAGCATCCCCGGCATTAAAATGCTGCTCGAGTTGACCCCATGCTGGGAAATCACTAAATGCCCTAAAGAAAAGCGGGAAAGCTGTGAGGCTTTCATTGACCGCTCTATCCCCTGTTGGCATAGGGCCAGTTCGGCCTGCAGAAAGGGCATGGAAAGTTGTCAAAATTGCGAGGTGTACATCAAAGCAATGATGGAGGCCCGTAAAGTTGCCAAGGATTCCTGTGAAGATGACGAGGAACCTTATCTTTGTCACTGTGTAGGTAAATAACGGCTTTTCATCGAACCCTTAAAGTGAAGTTAGGGTTAGGTGATTATCTTACCGCTGTTGAGATGCAAAACCTTCTAGGCTAATGCCTAACAAAATATTAGACATGCTTTAATATCGTCTATGCTGTTTACCTTTACTCTGAGCGGATTAGGGGCGAAACGCACTCCCTACCCGTTTCTGGCTTAAGACAGATGCGTTCTCTTTTTGGGGATTATCCCCCCCCGCCTCTTCATCTTTTTCTTATTATAACCATCTGCCTGTCTTCCTCTCCTTGCCTGCTCCTAATCCTTCGATTTCTAAAAGCAAAAATGCACCTTACAATTACAATTTCCAGGATTGCAGTTACAAAAATGGGCGCATTATACGCCCACCTAAAATTCACCTGATCCTAACAATTCAAATTGTTAGCTAAGTTGTTGTTTTTTCGTTAAAATTTGCTTGCGCAAACTCCATTTAATACCTATAGTAATCTTTAAGATAAACTTCATTAGCAGGAGGTGCAGTGTGAGCAAGATGGATATGATGGTTAAATCAAAAGTTGACAGTGCAGGGTTAGTTACAGATGGCATCGGTACCGATATCGTTAAAGGCTCTGCTGTTGGAGCTGGTGTTATGGGCGTTGGCATTTTAGGTGCATGGGTAGTGAGCTGTTTTGTTGGTGGTATCCTCAGTGCCGGCGGCATTCTCCCCTTTATAGGAAGCTGGTTTAAAGCAGTAACAGGGATCTAACCCACTGCCACAACATAAGCTTAAAGTTGTTTCAAGCAGTAAAAGGCTAGAGCTACGTTTACCGCTCACAAGTACAGAGTCCGTGACCCGTATCCCCAGCGCAGCTCAACAAGTTTATTAAGCATAAGCTAGCCTGAAACAAAAAACGGGAAACTAAGTGCGCGAACTTAGTTTCCCGTTGTTATTTATTACGCATTATCTTCTTCTAACTTAGCCTCATTATCTCTTTAAGCTCGTTTATTCTCTGCTGTACCCTCGGATTTTCCAGTGTATGTGCCATTGCCAAGAGCTTCTGCTCTTCAATATTAAGGAAGTCGGCAAGTCCGGAGAACTTCTTCTTACTTTTTTCAAGGATATCTTTAAGGCAGAAGATGTCTCGGATTGCCTTGTTTTGCAGGCTACGAAAGTCGTCTTTCATATATACTGCCAGCATGGCCTGGGCCACGAAATCAGCAATCATACTGTCGGAAAACCCCATATTATCGGTGATACGTTTTAGCTTACAAAAAGCAAGATTTTGCACATCGCCAATACCCAGTTCACGAAAACGAAAGGCTATATAATCGGTCATACCTTGCAGCATTTCCAGCGGTATCTCTTCATATTGCCTCTTTTCAAGACGCAGACTTCTTCTGGCCCGTTCAACAATATAGCCCAGCGCCTGCTGGGGGAAAATCCCGCAAAGAAAAAAAGCCACAGGGGCAATATTAGACTGCCAGTTCGACATAAAGAAATAGGCAATAACGAGGCAGATGGCCAATGAAAAAATATAGCGCACCAGGTAGTGAATCAGGGTTTTTATGTGGAGGTCGGAGTTAGAATTACGGTTAACAATATCAAGCAGGCTATAGATCAACGCCCCGAGAAAACCAAAGGTGAGGGCAATAGCAAAGGGGATGGCATGGAGTTTTGCCTCAAGCTCAATTCGAGGGTCGCCCCGCTGCGCTGCAAGCTTGTAAAGCCGTTCAAGACGCTTCTTGCTTTCTTTGGCTACAAGTTTTTCCTGTTTATTATCTCCAGATTTAAGCTTTTTGCCTAATTCATCAATCTCTGTGCTTATTTCATCAAGGTTGGAGTTAGGATCAACTCCATTACTGATTACTGATGAAACTTCTTTCTTGCTTACATAGTGACGAACAAAAGGTGAAAACCTCTTCTCCAGATAATCAAGATACTTCTCCTTACTTTCGACTTCTAGATCAGTCCCACTTTTCAGCAGACTGGCCTCAGCCAGATCGCTGGCTGCCATCATTTTCTTGTAGACCTGCCCATACATGAACGGGTGGGTATACATTGTTTTCGAAAGCTCGATTCTGTCCACGGTAAGCCAAAACCCAAACACAACAAAAACCTGCAACAAAATCGCAGGAGTAGTCCAACTTAGTACCCAAAGAAGGACATTCCGTTGTTCTCCGTTTTTTTTAACAGCAGAATCTTCACGGACGTATGGCAGGAAATAATTCTGATAAAAATAGTAGAAAGTGATCAAGACATACAGCGAACCGACGATGATACCACTGACGATACCAGACGAGCGTCCTTCGCTACAGCTACCAAACCACCATAAAGCGCCAACAAAAAGTAAGAGATAAAAAACTATAACGCTGAAAAAACTTATGGAAGCACGTTTCATGATAAACCTCCTCAGCTATTTAAGATGTCGACAGGTCAACGCCCATTTTCTTAAAGGTAGGGGTTAGAAGTTTAATCGCAAAACGTTGATTCTCTTTGACTGCCTCCTGAAACCTGTACCAGTCAGTATCTTCTTTACCGGCTTCATCTTTCCAGGAATACTCATCCTCAAAGATTGTTAGTTTCTCTTTAAGCCCTTCGTGGGAATCACGCATGCCGCGAACTTTTGTCTTCACAGCACCATCAAACCACTTGCGCTCGTTAAATTCCGGCAAGAACTTCCCTAGTGATTTCTTGTATTGAGCGAGACGCTGCTCCTCGTATTTACTTTTATTGCCGGTATAGGATGAACCCATAAGGGTGATAAGCTCCTTCTCTAGCTTGTCCCATTCAGAGGAATTATCCTTCTTCTTTTCCACTTTTAAATATCCACAGTACTTCTTAAAAAGGGCCTCAGATGCGGAAAGAAAACGTGATTTATTGCTCACCTCTGATTCAACAAGCCGATTGTCCGTCCACCTGTGACAAATCCAGTCCGGGTGGTGTTCTCCGTCTGCATGACCGATATTCGGCTTAATATCCATACCGATATGGTTAAAGTCGTCATACCAGCCAACAAAATTTTGATGTGCCCAGGTATCGACATAACTATGGGAAGCAATACCGATTCTATAGATCCGCGTGTCGGGATGGGACTTAAATGCTGCATCGATAATCTCATTAGCATTTTCACTATTAGGGGTTGTGTTTAAAAGATGCATTTTCCCGTCTACCCTACTGGCACGAAGCGCCGAAGGATCACCAGGAATAAAATGGAAGACCGGGTAAATACGCAGCAACTTGTTTTTCGGTTTGAGGATATTCATTGTTTGGCTGATGTAATTTTTATACTCGCCACCATCCTTATTTTTAATCCGAAAAGGCACGTCGTTTTCATCTACATATTCAGAAGCGTAGGCAATAGTGGAGGCCTCCTCGTTAGTGAAGCCCGCTCTCTTTGCTATTAATCCAGTAAGCCAATAGTGGAACTCTGTGTTCATTTTTTATCTCCTCTCAAAGTCCATGTTGATTGAAAACAAAAACTAAAAATCACTCTCTTCAAGCAATGTGTAGGTGAATGAATTTCCGAACTTTTCTTTACCCCTCTCGCAAAGATTCATAAGAAACTGAAAATGATCAGGGTCTTGTAAAACCTGGCAGCCTGCGCTCCACTTACCAACAACCACCGATGGCTTGTGGGCATTTGCCCGATGGATATTAATACCGAACCACCCTGTTTCCTTTGACCTCATGGTGTCAACGGTAGCGTTGCGGTCATTGTCTCTGAAAACGGTTATAGGTTTCTTCTGCTGCAAGGCCTTATAGCCGCGATGTTTGCCAACCTTATACACACCACGATACTGCCCAGGCACAACGATTGCCGTGCCTTTCACGCTTAGAGGATTCTTACGGTAAAAAACGCCGGGATCGGTGGTGGCAGGAAAAGCAAAATAATTCCACACACCATCAAAAACATAAAAAACAGTGAGCCAATCATTAAATCTTTCCTCTTCAACTGAGGCCGTACGTACACCGACGAGATTGAGGTCGTGCCCTTTTTTATTAGAAAAGACTGCATAGTTCTTCTCTTTCATTACACGTAGAATTTCATCAATAGTTGGTGCAGATTGCATCACTCACCCTCACTCAGCTTTTTAGTTTATAAAACAGCTCTCACCCCTTTATTTTTCAATATTCAACATAGACAGCATGATCTTCCTGAACGAGCAAATCGTTGATATTGACGGTATTACCATCTACATCAACAACAAGTATTTCTGCTAAATAGCGTCCATATTTCCCTTTCTTATCCTTGATGGTTGCAATAATGACTTCTTTTCCGTCGATCTTTTCTCGCAGAAAATCCCGTGCCAGTAACCCCGCCTCTCTCTCTTCTCCTCGGATTTCAGGAGCATTAATTCGACTGAGCCTAAGCTTTTCACCCTTAACCAAAACTCCTAAGCCCAAATCAATATCAGCCGTACAGGTGTCTCCGTCATAAACCGATGTCACATTGGCCTTATAGCAGTAAAGATTGGTGTCCATATGTCCTCACATTTTTTATGAAGCCGTGTTAAAAGAGCCCTTTATCTTCTGATTCAAAAAGAATAATTTGTATGCCACTAAAAACGCATCACTCCTTTTGAGAGATAGGCAATCTACCTGTTGGCAATCTTGTATCTCTTCATTTTTCTGTAGAGGGTCATACGCGACCATTGCAATTTGTTGGCCGCTTTACTCTTATTCCAGTTAGTCTCACTAAGTGCTGAAAGAAGCTTATCCCGTTCTGTGACAACAAAGGGGGTTGAAGAATCTATTTTCCGTTTGAGATAGTCCGGCAAGGAAAGGCGCTCGATATTATTGCCGGGAACATCAATAAAGGTGGCCTCAACCATATTTTTCAGCTCGCGGACATTGCCGGGCCAATCATACTGGGTAAAATATTGCCAGCTCTCATCTGTAAAGTCATAAACATTGCAGCTAGTCGCCCTATTCAGCTTTCCAACAAAATGATTCACCAAGCAAGGGATGTCCTCTTTTCTTTCCCTTAAGGGTGGAAGCTGTACTCTGCCGACATTAAGCCTGTAGTATAGATCATCACGAAATTTTTTCTCTTCAACGAGTTGTTCAAGGTCATGATTGGTTGCTGCCACGCCTCTGGCATTTACTGTTATTTCCTTACTGCCCCCTACCCTGCATATTTTTTTGCTATCAATAGCCCTCAGAATTTTCGCTTGGGCATAGACACTCATATCGCCAATTTCATCGAGGAAAATTGTGCCCTTATCAGCCTGCTCAAACTTTCCCTTCCGTAATGAAGAAGCACCCGTAAAAGCCCCCTTTTCAGAACCAAACAGTTCGCTCTCAATCAAGTTTTCTGGAATTGCGGCACAGTTTACGCAAACCAGATTTTTATCTTTCCGGCGACTACAATCGTGGAGAAGCTCTGCTGCCAGTTCTTTGCCGGTACCGGTTTCTCCTGTTATCAACACGTTACTTTCTGTACGGGCAAGCTTTTTAATGTAGGATGTAATTTCCTGAATAGACGTGCTCACTCCGACCATGTCTACAGAGCTAGTAAACTCATCGGAAGAGGTAGGATCAAATCGATTGAAATGAGAAAGATGACCTCTTCTTACGCATCGCTTAACACTGTCCATAAGCGCATTGTAACAAAAAGGAATTTTGAAATAGTCCTTAACTCCGGCGCGCAGAGCTTGGATAACTTGATCCTCGCTGCTTTGCCGGGCTATCAGAATTATTGGAGTATCGTGATCCTGGAGATTGATTTCATCAACTATTTTCATCCCATCATCGGATGATTCCCAAGAAGTACCAACAAGAAGAAGGCCGGGATTCCTGCTCTGAAGCATGGCGCCGACATGGCTCTTTGAAGACGTATCTATAACATTAAAGCCCTGACCCAGCAGAACTCCTTTAATAACACTTCGAAGTTGGTGATCACTTTCAGCAAGTAATATTAAATCTTGATGCATAACTCACCCTTCCCTTGGCATACATCAAAAAAATACCCTCAATCAAAGGAGGCACTTAACCACCCCGATTGAGGAACCCTGCTACTTTCCCAAGCCCCCTATGAAACAGTTAACAACAACGCCATGACAATAAAAAAACCGAGCCACCATCATATTGGCAACCCGGCTATTTCTCGTTGAAACCCGTGGCTTTCCGTCCCTATCTCACGATAGGTTTGGCTTTTGTTACAACTAAGTGAAAAATGAATCTCTCTCTAAAAAAACCTAACCACTCAAACAGCCTAAACGTTATTATTTTACATGTCAACATTGGAAGTAATGTAAAGGGAATTAAGCCCCTTGCTTCATAGTGCTCACAGGTTTCAAATTTACTCCGCCTTTGATTACAACTTATAGATGTTGATATTGAGCCATATAATATCTCTCCACTGTCCAACCTGCAAAATTTCCAGTTTTGTAGGTCCGCTTCAAAGCTTCTTTAGTAATCTGATGCTTAGTCTTTTTTCCTGCCTTAAAGGCTTTATATGATTTTAGGTAAAATTCCCTATCGTACTTACTCCATTTCCTAGCCCTGTAACCTTTTTGGCGCATTTTAGACCAGATCATTCCTGTACTAAGCTTTGCCTCAATCTCTAACATGACCATTTTATATGCGTACTGTTTCGCAGTAATTTTCCTTTTTTTACCACTCTTCCCCACTCCTTTAAACTGCTTGTCCCTCATCGCATTGTTTATCTCAAAAACAAAATCACTCATTGCCTTAAACTTATCAGTTTGTGTCTTAGGAATATAAAACGTATTGCCTACTGTATAGGCATTTTGCTTACTTCCATGTTGCACTGTAGGATACCCACCAAACACAGCTCCTTTCGCACTAGCAGTTTTTACAAGTTTCATGGCTTCAGGGCTTTTTCTAACAAGGTCTGCGGCATCAGGAAATTTTTTTGCAAAGTCCCTCAGGACTTTAGGCTCTGCTTGGCGCAATAAACGCCCTACAGGAATTGCTGGCCAGCCAGACAATTTACTGACAAAATGATGAGGACGAGCGGCAGTTCTTTTACCAATTTCCTTGCCAAAAGCCTTCTCTGCTCGATTGTGCTGAATAACATGAGTCAGTTCATGAGCCAAAATCCCTTTTCCCACAGTACTTTTGGGGTTGTATTGATTCGTATTAAAGTAAATATCTTCACCACTCGTGAATGCTTGTGTATTTAATGACCTACTCATAAGTGCAGCGTTAGTGTCTGTATGGACCCGAACTGAATTGAAATCATGACCGAGGCGGGGTTTTATGAATTTACTTATAATTTCGGATAATGGTTGGCCTCCACCTTTACTTTTGATCAGCCGGGCGTGGAGGTCGTTCGCTTTCTGCTGATTCTCTCGTGTATTTACATTTTCCACAAAGGTGTCTTTGCCCTCTTTCTTCTCAACAATTTGCCCTTGAACCATAATCTCAGATGTTCCCTTCAAAGATTCTTCTATTGGAAGACTAACGACCTGGCCAGCGATTCGGTTCGCCTCTTGTTCGTTTTTATCATTCGGTTCGCTGATAGTGAGTTTAGCTTGTGCACTAGTAGACCGAAGGGTACGTCTGATTTCCTGCTGTGATGCAGCGTCAGGCCGGTGGCTCCTGTAGCGTGAAGCTCGCATTCGACGTTTCACTGAAACTGAACGTCTAATTTTACTAGCAAACCTGTTCATCATCCTTCTCCCAAAACTAGTTTGCCACGCAGATAGAAGGCTATGGCCGACTCATGGAATCATATTCCTGTCGAATCTGGCTAGCCGCCTGCTGCTGGGCGAAATTTGCTACTGAAAAACGTTTGTGAAATTTTGCACGTATCAGACAAAACTCCTTCCAATATTTACGCTGCTCTTGCAAGGTCATCCGCTTCCAAAAAACAAGGGCTCGATTGATATCAAGCATAAAGTCATGAAAAGGTTCTTTAAGGGCTTTTTTGCCCACAATTTCCGCAACCTCACTCAGGAAGATACGTACGCATCGATGTTCTATTCCTGCCTTTCTGGTACGAACAAGATCGAGCATATTGATAATGTGGTTGACGAGAGCAGGAAAGCTGCGCCTGAACCACGATTCGTTAATTCGCAGCGCTGTTGTTCCCGGGACCCAGCCTGCCAGGGGGGCTGATTGCTGTGACACGGCAATGTCCAGCAGTGTTCCATGGGTTCTCATGTTGTAATAGTCAATAAGCATACGAATAGCGGAATTATAGTACCGGCTACCAGCTAACTCCAAAATCATTGTTTGCAGAGTGTTTTGGCTGTCAATTTTGCCATCAGGGGGCTGCATCAAACCGCGATTATGTTGGAATTGAGCTATATACTGGCTTGTATCTGCATCAATCACACCCGTTGCCGGTGCTTGCACCAGCGTTTGTATCGTCAAAATTGAGCGTAAATCCTGAAAACGTTTGTTGTTAGCACTAATCGCATCACGTACTTGTTTTGGATTTAATCGCTGAGTCAAAGAGACTTCCATATGGCCAGGGGTAGGTATCGACATGGCTTGGGCAATGGCATTACGCAGGGCAGTGGCCTTGCTGAAGGCTTGTTTCCCAATGCGAATTACACGTAAGTAGCCTGATTCAAAATCGGTTTTGGTACCGAGGACATTCGCTTCATAGCCTACCGAAAGTACGTCACTAAGGTCGAAGTTATAATAATCAGTAACTAAGTTAATCGCTTGAGAATGCATCCTCTTTCCAACCAAGTAGGGCAGCATAACGTTTAGAGTGTTCTCGCCAACCATACCGGTCTTTCCCAAGCCGGAACTGTTCTGCTGGTAAGTGGCAATAGCCTGAGCATCATTCAAACTACAATGGCCATCAGTGGTCTGATTTAATATATTTTCAATTATGATGAGTGATTTGGGATCATAACGTTTGTTATTGAATCTTGCAGCCCGCTTGGCTTTTGCCAAGGACAAAACACCTTGCCGAAACGCCTGGGGCTGAGTTATCTGGGAACCCGCAGCAGCTAGCAACCCAATATTGCTTGCTGTTCCTGAAATACGTCTCTGTATTTGTGATGGAGCGCGGCTAGGATTAAGCCTTGGAGAACCAGAGAATCGAAGGATACGCCGGACCATCGACTGCTGGGCTTTGACTTGAGGTCCACGATAACCAAAACGTGAAGACCGAGATTTACGTGTCGCAGGAGCTGGATGTTTGTTTTTACTTGTAAACGTGGTCATCAAGCTCCCTTCTATTTATCTATTATTTTATCCCACGATGCTCAGATGCCTATGATCCATTCTCAAAATTACCAAGGCCAATAAAATTTGAACTCCTTTCAAACAACAGCGCTATCTCCACTGTGTCCACTCAGACCGACATCACGTCTTATTTCAACATAAAGCAGGTCAGCATGCTCCAGCACTCGTTCATGGTCTAAATCTTCGCCTTGCAAAGCTTCATATAAAATGCCAGCCTGCTTGCTCACCCGCTGGCATCCCCAAAGCATCATCTGGTTGGCCATTTGCCGAAACGACTCAGAAGCTACAACCTGGCCAGGGCTATTTTTCAGATCCGAGTACCAGTTGAGAAAATTGTTGTAGGCAATTACCTTGCCCGATCCTCTCAGGCTATAACTTCTTAAAAATGACTGGAGGGAGAGCGCAAGAAACAGAGTGCACGCAACAAGTATTGCAGCCACAACAATGAGAATTGCTCGCCACTCGTTAGTTAAACTTCCCCACTGAACTGATAAAAACTCGTAGCCGGTATAGGTGCCATAACCCAACCCAAAAATGATTCCAACGAGTAGTACAATTGCCAAAACCAGCCCGGTTTTGTTCATATTTCTCTCCAAATATTGCATACTATTGCTGAGACAATTCGCACAAACTATTCGCTCACTGTAAATTTTGACTCGGCCTTAAATAACT
>SWCD01012589.1_pt2 | contig 14622 bp, 15 predicted proteins | sample 4693011 | NCBI WGS metagenome assembly SWCD01 (sample SAMN10267278, study PRJNA491770) | bioreactor metagenome | isolation source: DHS bioreactor inoculated with marine | place: Japan: Omine Ridge, Nankai Trough | reverse complement strand
CGATGATTTCGGCTCTATCGTCACCACGGTGCGGCTGGGGCGGCGCATCTATGACAACCTGCGCAAGGCGATGAGCTTTATCCTCGCCGTCCATGTGCCGATTGCGGGCCTTGCGTTGATGCCACTGCTATTCGGCATGCCGCTGTTGTTCGGCCCGGTGCATATCGCCTTTCTGGAGATGGTGATCGACCCGGTCTGTGCACTGGTCTTCGAGGCCGAGCGCGAAGAGGACGGCGTGATGCAGCGCCCGCCGCGCCCTTCGGATGAGCCTCTGTTTTCCTGGCCCACGGTGGTCTGGAGCTTAGTTCAGGGGGTTATGGTGCTGGGCGCAGCCGGGTCTGCTGCGTGGTTTGCACCCAGCTATGGCCTTGACCCCGATCAGGTGCGCGGACTGGCGTTCGCCACGCTGGTTCTGGGCGTCGTGGCGCTGATCCTGATCGACCGGTCCAACTCCAACTCGATCCTGTCGGAGCTCTTTCGTCCCAACAAGGCGTTGGCCATCGTGTTGCCGATCGTGGCAGCGCTTCTTGCGGTGACGCTATTCTGGGCTCCGGCGCGTGACCTGTTTGGCTTTGGTGTGCTGGAAGGCGTCTGGTTGGCCGTGCCACCCTTGGCCGGGATCGGGGTTTTGCTGGCGCTGGAAGCGCTGAAGCCGCTCTGGCGCATGGTCTTGATCGCGCGCGAACCGGCGGCGGCGAAAGCGGAACCAGCTTGATCGACTGTTCTGCCGTCTGTTCCTATTGCCGCTAGAGATTGACCCGTCGCAACCTCAGCGCGTTGGTGATGACCGAGACGGAGGACAGACTCATCGCTGCCGCCGCAATCATCGGTGAAAGCAACAGGCCGGTGACGGGGTACAACACACCGGCAGCAATCGGTACGCCAAGCGCATTATAGGCGAAGGCGAAGAACAGGTTCTGCTTGATGTTGCGCAAGGTGGCGCGGGCCAGTTTGCGCGCCCGCACGATGCCCATCAGATCACCGCCGAGCAGTGTGATGCCTGCGCTTTCCATCGCCACATCGGCCCCGGTGCCCATGGCGATGCCGACATCTGCCGCAGCAAGGGCCGGGGCGTCGTTAACCCCGTCGCCTGCCATCGCGATCTTGTGACCGTCCTTGCGCAACTGGTCGATCAGCGCCTTCTTGTCCTCCGGCAGGACACTCGCGCGCACCTCATCGATGCCGATTGCGCCCGCCACGGCCTGCGCCGTGCGTTCGTTGTCACCGGTCGCCATGATAACGCGCAGGCCCAGAGCATGAAGTTCCTTGATCGCCTGCGCGGTGCTGTCTTTGATCGGATCGGCCACGGCCACGATGCCAACGATGGCCCCGTCGACCGCGATGTACATCGCCGTCTTGCCCTCGGAGCGAAGCGCATCGGCCTTTTCCTCGGCCGTGCCTGTGTCCAGTCCCATCTCCTGCATCATCGCCGTGTTGCCAAGTGCTGTGGCGCGTCCGCCGATTTGTCCGCGCACACCTTTGCCGCTGACGGACTCGAAATCGGTGGCCTCTTGCCGGGTGGCGTCTGCCGCTTCGGCCCCCTCCACGATCGCTTCGGCCAGCGGATGTTCCGAGCCGCGTTCCAAAGCTGCGGCCAGGGACAGTAACTCAGCCTCGGCCACATCCCCCAGCACCACGATATCGGTCAGTTTTGGCTTGCCCATGGTCAGCGTGCCGGTCTTGTCGACGATCAGCGTATCGACGCCCGCCATACGTTCCAGCGCTTCGGCATCCTTGATCAGCACGCCCGCCTGCGCCCCGCGCCCCGCCGCCGTGGTGATCGAGATCGGAGTCGCCAGCCCAAGCGCGCAAGGGCAGGCGACGATCAGGACCGACACGGCAGCGGCCATGGCAAAGACCAGCACGGGTTCGGGGCCGAAAATCATCCATAGGATGAAGGCAGAGATCGACACCCCGACTACGGTCGGCACGAATACTGCTGATACCCGGTCTGCAAGACCCTGAATCGGCGCACGCGACCGCTTTGCATTCGACACCATTTCAACAATCTGCGCCAGCACGGTATCGGTACCGACCTTGCTCGCCTCAACCACTAGGCTGCCGTTCTTGTTGATCGTGGCCCCGGTCACCGCATCGCCGGGGCCCTTTTCCACCGGCATCGCCTCGCCCGTCAGCATGCTTTCATCCAAGGAGGACCGCCCCTCGATCACCATGCCATCGACCGGGGCCGCATCGCCGGGTCGCACACGCAACCGGTCGCCCTCCACGACGGAGTCCAAGGGCACGTCGCTTTCGGTGCCGTCCGCCTCGATGCGCCGCGCGGTCTTTGGCGCGAGATCAAGAAGCGCGCGGATGGCGTCGCCTGTGCGTTCGCGCGCGCGCAGTTCCAGCACCTGCCCGAAGAAGACCAGCGCCACGATCACCACCGATGCCTCGAAATAGGTACCGACGCCATCGCCCGTTCGATACTGTTCGGGGAACAGGCCCGGCAGGAAAACGGCGAACAGCGAGTACATATAGGCCGCCGCCACGCCCAGCGAGATCAACGTCCACATGTTCGACGACCGGTTGACGATGGACACCCATCCACGCTTGAAGAATGGCACCGCGGCCCAAAGCACGACTGGCGTCGCCAGCGCGAACTCAAGATAGCCAGCCACCTGATGTCCGAGCCAGTCGCGCAGGGGCAACCCCACCATCGGCCCCATCGTCAGCACGATCAGCGGGACAGCCGACGCTACCGAGATCCACATGCGGCGGGTGAAGTCCACCAGCTCGTGGTTTGGCCCGTCCGTCGGCTCCATCGGTTCCAGCGCCATACCGCAGAGCGGGCAGGCACCGGGTGCGTCCCGAAGGATCTCGGGGTGCATCGGGCAGGTGTACTGGACCTCGGCCGGGGCGGTGTTAACGGGCTGGTCAGGCGGGCAAGTGGTATACGATGGCGGATCGGCCTTGAAGGTCGCCTGACATTTCTCTGAGCAGAAATGATATGCTTTGCCGTCAAACGTCTCGGACCGAGTGTCAGGCTTCAGCGTAACGGTCATCCCGCAGACTGGGTCGACGTCAGCAGACCCGGTGTCCGGGTCGCCCTCCAGCTCCGAAAGATCGTCGTCGGTTGGGTCCCGATGGTCTGTTTGCGGATGGGTGGGGGACATGCAAAGCTCCTTGAGTTTGCTTGAGCCCGCACCAGCAGCCTGATGCGGTTTCACGAATTGCCCGCGCCCGCCTTTCGTTTGAGGGGGCAAGGCCATGTGACGCCGGTCTTCAGCAGCTCAGATCGCCGCGACGGCCTTTGCCAGCAGGTCGCGCACCTGGCCCGCTACGGCTGTCAACTCGGTGTTTTCGATCGCCTGCATCGAGGCCACCGGGTCGATCGCGCTGACCTCGACCCCGCCCTCAACCTCGCGCAGGATCACGTTGCAGGGCAACATTGCGCCGACGCGTGGTTCGATCCCAATGGCATGATAGGCCATCTTCGGGTTGCAGGCGCCGAGGATTCTGTAGGGCGGTATCTCGACATCCAGCTTCTTCTTCATCGTCGCCTTGACGTCGATCTCGGTCAAAACGCCAAAGCCAGTGTCGACCAGCGCGGCGCGCGTCCGGGCGTCAATATCCTCGAAGGATACCCCCTCGAAGGTGCGGTTGATCGTGTAGTTCATGGCAGCATCCTTTCAGTCGAAACCATCGACCGCGTGGTCCGGCCTTTCCGAGGCGCGTGTCCGCGCTGCCGCATCGGGCTTAAGGCCCACGCCTCGAAGTTCTTTATCTCTTCATTATGATATCCCCTGAAAGCAGCGCACAGGGTGATGCAGATCAGTGCGCGTTCCGGTCATTTCCGATTTGATAACGGCAGAGCGGCCTTTGCCGTCACTTTCAAGGAGATGTCCGATGAGACTCTGGATTGCGGCACGCTCGGCGACCTTGGCCATCGGAGCGGCCCTGACGGCCAACATGGCCTTGGCGCAAGTCGGTGAAATGGCCAACCGGGATGCACCCTTCTATCATGGGCACGATATGATGTGGGGGGGTGATCAATGGGGAGGGTTCGGAATGGTACTTGGTCCGACCTTCATGATCCTGATCCTGGTCGGAATCGTCGTTGGCGCAATCTACGTCCTGCGTTTGTTTGGCGTGGTCGGCAGTGGCGGACCTGGACACGATCGGGCGCTGATGTTGCTTAAGGAGCGCTACGCAAAGGGTGAAATCGACACTCTGGAATTTGAAGAGCGCAAGAAACTTCTGGCGCACTGACTGATATCAATCTGGCAGGAATTCCGATGTGCCAAGCTCGGCGAAGCAGGTGGGCATTGGTCCTTCTCAGAACAGATAGGAATACAATGAACCGGATCGTTTACATCGTCGGCCTCGTGGTCATTGTCTTGTTCATCCTAGGCTTTTTCGGCCTTCGCTAAGTGCAGACATTCTCGTAACCAAACAATTGGAGGCAAAACCATGACCCGCGATAAAACCCCAAAATCCGACGACGCCGACCACGGCCTTGGTGCCAAAGGCACGATATCTCAAGCAGGGCGTTCAGGTGGGCGTTTGCCGCGTGACATCGGCACGCAGGATGAACTGAAGCGGGCCAACGAACGTCCTGCAGGTAAGACCCGTGTCACCAAATCCGACGAAAAAGACGGGTAGCCGGAGTGCATTTGAGGCATCACGGATCATCTGATCACCGCGTTCGAAGCTGGCATGTCCTTCGCGCGACAAGGTGAGAAGAGACCATGACAGTATCCCGACCGGGGTGCGGAAAATAATGCGCCGCCATTTCAAATTCATTCCGAGGATATGGGACCGACTGCACAGCAGTTTCTGGTTTCTGCCGTCGGTCATGGCAATCTCGGCCATGGCAACGGCTATTCTGTTGATCTTGCTGGACTCGCTGGAGGCGGCACGGCTCGGATGGATCGACGCATGGACCTATGCATTCGGCCCAGAGAGCGCGCGGGCGATCCTGTCGGCTATTGCTGGATCAATGATCACGGTCGCTGGAGTCACATTCTCGATGACGATGCTGACCCTGCAACTGGCATCTTCTCAGTTTGGCCCCCGTATGCTGCGCAATTTCATGCGCGACCGAGGCAATCAGATTGTGCTGGGCACATTCCTGTCCACCTTCGTCTATTGCCTGTTGGTCCTTGCCTCCGTTCGGGGAAGCGGCGACTCCTATTTCGTGCCGGTGATCGCCGTGAGCTTCGGGATGATCCTGGCCGTCGCAAGCCTTGCGACTCTCATCTACTTCATCCACCACATCGCGACCTCGATCCGCATCGAGACCATTCTGGCGAAACTTGCGGTCGAGGCCCGCAAGACCGTTGCGCGGGTCTTCCCCGAGCATGGCCGCACGCCCTCCGCATCATTTCCGGAGAAATCGCTCGAGGAGGCTTTGCCACCCGACTTTGACTCAGACAGCCGCTCCGTTGTCGCGTCGGGCGGCGGATACATTCAGTCGATTGATCTGGACCGGCTTGTGCAGGTCGCCAGAGATCACGATCTTGTTGTCCGGATCGAGGGTCGGATCGGCAATTTTGTACCTGGAGCGGGTTCGCTTGTCGTTGCTTTCCCCTACGGCCGGGTCTCCGATACGGTTGCCGACGACCTGTCCGATGCGTTCTCGTTTGGCCCCGAGCGCACGCCCGACCACGATATCGAGTTCTCGCTCAGGCGGATTGTGGAAATCGCGCAACGTGCCTTGTCGCCGGGCGTCAACGACCCGACAACCGCACTTTATTGCCTGGATCGCCTGGGTGAGGTGCTTGGGATCTTGGCGGGTCGGCATTTCCCCTCGGGTCGTATCCTGGATCAGGACATGAAGTTGCGGGTCGTTTTTGATCCGGTGACATTCGCGGAATTGGCCTGTTCGGCGTTTGCGGCCATTGCCCGGTACGGGATCAGGGACGCCGACCTGGTCGGGCGACTGCTTGATGTCATGGAAAGATTCAGCCGCAGAGCGCCCGCATCGGACCGTGAGAAGATCATGCGTCTTCATGAAGCGATCAGGGTAGGAACCGCTGCTTCGGATTTCGAAGACGTGATCCAGGGCGACGCAACCGGCCCGTTCGTGAGTGGCTACGCCTGACGTGACGCTTGTTTTCGGCTCAGAAACCGGGCCAAAGGCGCGATCGTGAGACCTTGCACAATGATCGAGAACGCCACGACTATGAACGTCGCGGTGAGGATCAGCGGCTTCCAGTCGCTGTCCGGCAGGCTGAGCGCGAGGGCAACCGAGATGCCTCCCTTGAGCCCGCCCCACGTCATGATGGGCACAACCCCGCGCGAATACTCTCGGAACGGCCGGATCAGAACAACCGGAACCGCAACGGCGAAGAGGCGTCCAACCAGAGACAGGCCAATCGCTGCGACTCCAGCGGAGATCGTATTTAAGTTCAGAGTAACGACGAAGACTTCGACGCCGATAAAAAGGAACAGAACGGCATTGAGAATCTCGTCGATAACGGTCCAGAATCCGCTCAGATACGCTTGGGTCTGTTCTGACATCGCATGTTTGATGCCGATATCCCCCATGAAGAGCCCGGCAACCACGGCCATGATCGGACCTGAGAGGCCCAGTGCGACAGCGAGCTGGTACCCTCCCAAGGCCAGCCCGAGCGAGAGCAGGATCTCCAGCGGATAGTCGTCGATCCGACGCATGACCCTGAATGTCAGAAATCCCAGGACGCCCCCGAGCAGCGCACCGCCGCCAACCTCCTTAAGGAAGAACATGATGATGCCGACGGTATCGGCAGCGGCATGCCCGCCGACCGGCTGGAAAGCCAGACCGACCAGCACCAGGAAGACGACATAGCCGACGCCGTCGTTGAACAGGGATTCGCCGACGATCTTGGCTTCAAGTGACTTGGGCAGGTTGGCTTCGGCCATGACACCGAGCACGGCCACCGGATCGGTTGGTGAGATCAGCGCGCCAAAGACAAGTGCCGCCAGCAACGGCATGCCGGTGACCCAATGGAAGCCAAAGCCGACGACCGTGACCGAGAGCGCCACCCCGAGCGTCGCCATGACTGCTATTGTCCAGGCCTGTTCTCGCAGATCCTCGAGGCGGACGTGGAGGGCCCCAGCGAACAGCAGAAGGCCGAGCATTCCTTCGAGCAGGGTCCGTGAGAACTCGGCTTCGGTCACGAACTGCCGCATTTCCATGGCGACACCGAGGTCGGGGCGCAGCGCATCCAGGCCTAGGACGCAGAAGGATGCGGCAAGGGCGACGATCAGGATGCCGATAGCAGATGGCAGGCGGAAGACGATGTGATTTACAGCTCCGAAGACCCCGGCGAACACAATCAGAAGCGTGCCGATCTGCAAGGCGTTCATCGGGACCTACGTTTTGCTGCCCGACGGTTTCCTGTCAGGTTCGGTCCTGCCATCCGGCTTGGGCCCACCCCAGCGGGGGATTGTCAGCTTGTTGTCAGGCCGCCGTCCAGGAAGCCGTCTGTCACCGGGTGTATCGGACGCATCAGCACCTAGACCCAAACCCGTTCCAGCATGTGTGTCGTCAGATGAGCCACTCAAATCAAAACCGGGTCGGTCGATCCTTTGAGCGCCTTCGTCTGGTCTGTGCGGTTCGTCTTCTACGGCCTTCCCGCGCTTGTGTTCGCCTGTTTCGTCTGGGACCTCCAGGGACCGAGACTTAGGTGAAGTGGCAGGTTTTTCGTGATCTTTCATGGTCTTCCTCCTTTTGTAGATAGTAGGGCCTGCGCTCCGAACTTGCTGAGTGCGCCATCTTGGCCTGAACCAGGCGCGCCATCTGTAGAGTCACCCCCTGCGAACAGAATTCCCCCCAGCAATGATCCGTCGGAGCAATGCTGCCGCAGCCTGGTGCCTTTCGACATCGGCCTTGGAACCGACGGCGTTCTCATGGGTGGCAGCGGCATCCGTCAGAACGCCCATGATCTCTTTCTCGGGCAAAATCCCGGCGTCGTTCAGTGCGAGGAGCAGGGCCTCGCAAACTGAGAGGGCTGCCATGCCTGAATACGTATGATCGTCCGTCATGGGGTCTTGACCTTTCCGGCATGTGCGACGCCGAAAGGCGCCCGCTGCTTGCAGAGCAGACTGGCAACGAATCTGCTAAGCTGCGCTGATCCACATCAGTCGTCGCTGCGGTTGTTTTGGCTAAGAATGTGTCAGGCGCTGGACGGGAACAAATGATCGAAAACACTCCGCTTGTCCGAAAGCTCGGCGCATTCGTTGCCCTGTCGGACCCTGAATTGTCGGTGCTTGCGTCCTTGCACAAGCGCCGCCGCACCTTCGTGGCCGGGCGGGATCTTGTCCATCAAGGTCAGTCAGATCAGGCCGCATATATCCTCGCCTCCGGCTGGGCCTGTTCCTACAAGCTTCTTGAGGATGGTCAGCGGCAGATCGTGGATTTCCAGATCCCCGGTGATTTCCTAGGGCTGCGCAGTGTTCTTTTGCATGTCTCGGATCACAGCATCGAGCCGGTGACGGATATCGAGGTGACCGAAATCCACGTTGCAGACCTTTTGGACGCATTTGCGCAAACGCCCCGGCTGGCCACCGCGGTTTTGTGGGCGGCGTCCCGGGACGAGGCGATGGTGGTCGAGCATCTGGTGGATGTGGGGCGTCGCAATGCTGTCGAGCGCATGGCGCATTTCCTGCTGGAGTTTGGCGCAAGGCTTGCCTTGGTGGGACTGGGGAACAAGGACGGCTATGCCTGTCCGCTGACGCAATACCACCTGGCCGATGCGCTTGGGCTGAGCGCCGTCCACATCAATCGGGTCCTGCGGCAGCTTCGCGAAGCAGGCATGGTCACGTTTCGGGACGGGTTTGTGGCGTTCGACGACTATGACCAACTGGTCAAGTTCGCCCAGTTCGATCCGTCCTACATGGATCAGAAGGGGCCGCTTCTCCGTTGACGTCGCTGTGCGTTAGCCTGCCGTCAGATGCGACCCAGCAACATCAGGACGACGACGATGATCAGAACCGTGCCAAGAACACCGGTCCCGGCATGTCCGAAGCCATAGCCATAGCCACCAAAGCGTCCACTGAATCCGCCGAGCAGAAAAATGACAAGAATGATGATCAGGATTGTACCGAGTGACATGGCGCTTTCTCCGTTGGTGGGGCGCCGCTCGCCATGCGGGGAGTCCCGATGGTGACCTGTGCGCCGCGAGGCCGGTCAGTTCAGTTCCCGTCGATGGTCACGCCATGCTCGTTGCTTTCGATATCGATGCCACTTTGGCGTTCCTGATAGTAGAGATACCCAGCCCCGACGGCGAAAACGGCGAGCACCGCGATCAGGATAAACAAGAAGTTGCGACTCATTGCCGTCTTCCTTTCAGCTTTCCGGTGTCAGGCGTGTCCGAGGTGAAGTGTATCAAGAGCTCACTCCGATGGCTTTTGACCCACTATTCGTTGCGGCAGCCGGGCACGTTCAGGTCTCTGCAAAAGTAACCCGCAGCACCGCCGATAACAGCGCCGGTAACAGGGCTTCCGCCAGTTGCTCCGGAAATCACCGCGCCGCCTGCAGCACCGGCAATACCGCGTTCTGTATCGTTTCCGAGACATCCGCCGAGGCCAATCAAGACCGGCAGGAGAAGAATGGCTTTGAAGTACATCTGATAATCCTTTGGTCTGTTGGGGCGGAAATCTGTTCGATACTCCGGACGGAATTTGGCTCGTGCGCGATCGCCAAGCGGCAGCGTTGGTCTATTTGTTTGTTTCGGGTGTCATTGCATTGTTCTTTCTCGGACGGTCCGAAAACGAGAAACACGCAAGGCAGGGGAACGAGGGGACAACTTGCCTAGCGTGTCTCTGGCTCACTCGTACTGGTACATGTCCGCCGATATTCGGCTAACATTCAGACGATTGCACCGCCGTCGTCGAGCCACACTGATACAGGTTGGTCTTGACCCGTGAATCCGGAGGTTTTTGGGCCGAATTTGGCGTCTTGACTGGTTTTGACCTTATCCGGAAAGATGCGGGTTCCGGCTTTGCCTTCCAAGATCGCGCGAGCGTCCGTCAATTGACCAATGCCTGCAAGTTTTCCGCTGGCCCGGACAAAGGCGACTGCGGCACCGACCTTCGGACCCATCGACCCCGGTGCGAGCTCGAGGTCGCCCATCGCCTCGGGTGTCGCTACGCCGATCGCGCTTTGATCCGCCTTGCCATAGTTGCGGAAGACCGCCGGCACATCGGTCAGCAGCAAGAGCGCGTCGGCCTCGATGCCCAAAGCCAGCAATGCCGACGTCCGATCCTTGTCGATTACCGCTTCCACGCCGGTCATCTCTCCATCCGCGTTCCGCACGACGGGAATGCCACCGCCCCCGGCGCAGATCACGGTGTGCCCGGCGTCCAGAAGCACCTTAATGGCGTCCAGCCCCACGATCCTGAGCGGCAGCGGCGAGGGAACGACGCGGCGGCGGCCGCCGGAGCCTTCGGTGACCATGGCCCAGCCATGATCCTGCGCCGCCTGCTTTGCTTCGGCCTCTGTGTAGACGGGTCCAATGGGCTTGCTGGGGGTCGCAAAGGCAGGGTCATTCGGGTCCACCTCTACCCGGCTCAGCAGGGTGGCACATTGGGATCCCTCGGGTAGGGCGTTCATCAGCTCCTGCTCAATCAGATATCCAATCATGCCCTCGGTTTCGGCGCCCAGCACATCCAGCGGCCAGGGCTTTGCCGGATCATAGGCCGCCCCCTGCAGGGCGAGCAGGCCGACCTGTGGCCCGTTGCCATGCGCCACGACAATCTGATGATCACGGGCCAGGTCTGCCAGCGCCGTTGCAGCGATCCGGACGTTCGTGTGTTGCGCTTCGGCCGTCATCGGCTCTCCACGCTGCAAAAGCGCATTGCCGCCAAGGGCCACCACCACTCGCATCTCAGGCCCCCATCGTGGCGACAAGGACTGCCTTGATCGTGTGCATTCGGTTCTCGGCCTGATCAAAGACGACGGACGCGGGGGATTCAAAGATCGCGTCGGTGACTTCCATGCAGTCGATTCCAAATTTCTGGAACGTCTCTTCGCCCACCTCGGTGTCGCGGTTGTGGAAGGCAGGGAGGCAGTGGAGAAACTTGACGTAGGGATTGCCGGTCATCTCCATGACCTTTGTGTTGACCTGATAGGGCGACAGGAGGGCAATCCGCTCTTCCCAGACCTCATCTGGTTCGCCCATCGAGACCCAGACATCGGTATAGACGAAGTCCGCGCCCTCAAGCCCTTCTGCATGCTTCTCGGTCAGTGTGATCCGAGCTCCTGTGGACTCCGCGATTGTCCGGCACTGCGTGACGAGGTCAGCGTCAGGCCAACAGCTTTGTGGGCCACACAGGCGGATGTCCATGCCGATCAGGGCGGCGCCCACCATCAGGCTTGAGCCCATGTTGTTGCCTGCATCCCCCATGAAGCAAAAGGCGATATCAGACAGGTGTTTGTGCGTGAACTCGCGCATGGTCATCAGGTCGGCGAGGATCTGTGTCGGGTGGAAATCATCCGTCAGCCCGTTAAACACCGGCACGTCGGAGAACTCCGCCAGCAACTCTGCATCCTTTTGGCCAAAGCCGCGATATTCGATGCCATCGTAGAAACGGCCCAGAACCCGCGCGGTGTCCTTCATGGTTTCCTTGTGGCCGATATGGCTGCCCGATGGCCCCAGATAGGTGACATGCGCGCCTTGATCGTAGGCGGCTACCTCGAACCCGCTGCGGGTGCGGGTGCTGTCCTTCTCGAAGATAAGGGCGATGTTCTTGCCTTGAAGCTTTTGCTGTTCATATCCGCCCGCCTTCGCCATCTTGAGGCTGGCGGCGAGGTGCAACAGGTGCCGGATCTCGCCCGGCGTGAAATCCAGCAGTTTGATAAAACTGCGTCCGTGCAGGTTCTGTGGCATGGGATGTTCCTTAAATGGGGTCGCGGATCAGGGGGCAGGTCATGCAGTGTGATCCACCGCGCCCGCGTCCAAGTTCCGATCCGGGGATGGTGATGACCTCGACACCTGCCTTGCGCAGAAGGGTGTTGGAGTAGACGTTGCGTTCGTATCCGACGACGACGCCGGGCTCGAGACACAGCAGGTTGTTGGCATCGTCCCATTGTTCACGGGCGGATTCGTAGGCATCGCCGCCCGTGGGCACGGTGCGCAGTTTCTTGAGGCCAAGTGCGGCGGCCACCACTTCCAGAAACGGTTTCGTTTCGGCCTCGACGACGATGTCCTCACCTTTGCCGGGGCGCAGGCTGTAACAACGGATGGCGTCGGTGACTTCGGCAAAGACCGTGACAAGATCGCGGTCGCAAAAGGTGAAAACGGTATCAAGGTGCATGGAACCGCGCGCACGGGGAAACTGGCAGGCGATGACACGGGTCGCGCCGCCGCCCTTAAACAACCCGCGGGCAACTTGACCCACGGCCTGCGGTGTCGTGCGTTCCCCCATGCCGATCAGTACGGTGCCGTTTCCGATGGGCATGACATCCCCACCTTCGACCGTCGCCGGGCCATGATCCTGCATCGGGTCGCCCCACCAGACGGGAAACCCCGCGTCCTTGAAGTCGGGATGGAAGCGATAGATCGCGGCGAGGTTCAGCGTCTCCAGCCGCCGCGCGGGCCAGTGCATCGGGTTGAGAGTGACGCCACCGTAGATCCAGCAGGTCGTGTCGCGGGTAAAGATGTGGTTGGGCAGAGGCGCGAGGATGAAATCTGCAGGCTCCAGCATAGGGGCAAGTACGCCCTTGTCCGGGATCGGCAGTTCCGCGCGGCTCATGCCACCAATCAGGATGGTCGACAGCAGATCGGCGTCGACCTCCATCAGGTGGACCATGAGGTCATCCGCCAGTCCGACGCCCACGGTGTTGTCATTGATCCGCGCCTCCAGCAGCCAGCGGCGGGCGTCCATGTCTTTCAGCGTGTCCATCAGCAACTGGCGCAGATATACCACTTCGACCCCGCGATTGCGCATCGCATCGGTAAAGGTCATGTGGTCAATCCGCGCTTGCTTGACCCACATCACGTCATCGAACAGCAGCTCGGCGCAGTTGGCAGGTGTGAGCCGCGCCATGGCGGCACCGGGCTTGTGAACCAGAACGCGCCGCAGTTTGCCCGCCTCGGAATGGACGCCGTAGGTGATGGTCATGTCGGGGTTCCTTGCAGAAGGACGCCAAGGCTGAGGGTGGCCATGACAATGATCGTGAGACCCAAGAGTACCGGCCAGACGAAGCGCAACCAGCGTTCATAGGGCACGCGGCCGATGGCAAGGCCGCCCATGACAACTGCAGAGGTGGGAGTGACCAGATTGACCACGCCTTCTGCCGACTGAAACGCGGTCACCACAAGGCTGCGAGAGACCCCGGCAAAGTCGCCGACGGGGGCAAGGATGGGCATGGACAGGACCGCAAGGCCAGAGGTCGAGGGCACGAAGAACGACAGGACAACCTGAATCCAGTACATCACGTTGATGAATACGACCTCATTGAGGCCCGCAACGGTGCCTTCGGCCCAGTGCAGGACCGTATCGGTGATATGACCTGCGTCCATGATCACGACAATGCCGCGCGCAAGCCCGATGATCAGCGCCACGCCCAGCAGGTCGCGCGCGCCGCCGACGAAGGCGTCGACAAGTCCTTTCTCTCCCAACCGACCAATGATCCCGATGGCGATACCGGCGAAGAGGAACAGCCCGCTCATTTCGGCCATCCACCAGCCGCCCAAGGAAACGCCCCAGATCATCACCGCAAAGGTCGCGCCGAAGAGAAGCAGGACGATCTTGTACAGACCGGTAAAGTCGCTCGCCGCGGCCTCGGTCGCGCTCAGGAAATGCGCCTCGTTCTCGGCCTTCCTGTCGAAGACCAGCGACCGCGACGGGTCGGCCTTGACACGTGCGGCATAGCGCATGACGTAAGTCACGGCCGCGGCGAAGGTCAGCGCAAGCAGGATCAGCCTCAGCGTTAGCCCGTCTGTAAAGGGCACTCCAGCGGCGTCCGACGCGATCACGGTCGAAAAGGCGTTCACCGTCGAGCCGAGCACACCCACCCCGGCACCCAGCAGGATCACCGCTACAGCCGTCAGCGCGTCATAGCCCGCCGCGATCATCACCGGCGTCAGGATAACGTAAAAGGCCAGCGTCTCCTCGGCCATGCCATAGGTCGAGCCGCCCGCCGCAAACAGCGCCATAAGCATCGGAATCATCCACTTTTCCCGTCCCTTGAGCCGGGCCATCGCACGCTTGATGCCCGCATCGATGGCTCCAGTGGCCGTCACCACACCGATGAATCCGCCGATCATCAGGACGAACAACGCGACGTCGATGGCATTGGCAGAGTAGCTGCCCGGATCGTAGAAGCCTGCGATGGGAGCGAGGATGACGTCAAAAAAGCCTTGCGGATTGGCGTCGGTGGGCGCGTAAGTTCCTGCCACCGGAACGTCCTTGCCGAGCGCCTCGGACGCCACGCGCTCGTACTGGCCGGCCGGGATCACCCAAGTCAGACCAGCGATGATCACGATCAGCGCGAACAGGATAGTGTAGGCTGAGGGGAAGTGGAAACGGGACGCGGTTTCGGTCGCGGGCGCTGCGCGGTTTGCCATCGGGTCATCCTTTGCCAGCAGGGGCCACGAAAAATGGCGCGGCCGTTGCGACAAGGCTAATTGAGGAAGGCAGCGTGTGGACTGACAGAGGTTAGTGGGCGTTTGCCTTATGTAAAAGTTTGGG
>SWCD01024133.1_pt1 | contig 14630 bp, 17 predicted proteins | sample 4693011 | NCBI WGS metagenome assembly SWCD01 (sample SAMN10267278, study PRJNA491770) | bioreactor metagenome | isolation source: DHS bioreactor inoculated with marine | place: Japan: Omine Ridge, Nankai Trough | reverse complement strand
GCCCATGACACATTATTTGCCGGCTCAATAAAGGTTAAACCTGCCGAAAACGCGATGCTGAAGAACAAAATTGTGTCCAAACTCGACCCGATAAGCGTTGATACAAGCGGCGCGCGCCACCAAACGCCTTTGCGTAATTTATCAAACACCAAAACATCGGCCAATTGTGCCACCAGATAGGCTGTGCCTGAACCTATGGCGATGCGTAATGTTACAAGCGGACCATATGCGCCGATGATTTGTGTGCCGATGAAAGAACAGGCAATACCGACAACAAACCCCGCAAGCACAACTTTACGCGCGGATTTCGCGCCGAAAAGGCGGTTCATCAAATCAGTTACCAGAAAAGCAAATGGGTAAGTGAACGCACCGAACGTTAACCAATTGCCGTAGCGAAATTGTACGAGAATGTTGGAGGCAACAACAATTGCTGCCATGGCAATAACGCCAAAAATAATGCCACGTTTCATTTTAACTCCGTTTTGAAAAGGTAGCGGACACTTTTGCCCTGATAGGGCTGTGCCCGCATACCCGTCAAACCGGTTTTACACAAGAGTTCAGCGAATTACGCTTGCAACAGCTTTGGCGATAATCGGTACATTGGTTTCATTCAGGCCCGCGATATTGATGCGGCTGTCGTCGACCATGTAAATTGCGTGGGTTTCACGCAGTTCCAGCACCTGTTCAAGTGTCAGACCAAGACGTGAAAACATGCCGCGATGTTCGGTAATAAAACCAAAACGGTCCGAGCCGATTTCATCACGCAGTGCATCCGCCAATTTTTGGCGTAATACCAGCATCCCGCTGCGCACATCTTCCAGTTCCGCTTCCCAATCAGCCCGTAAAGCAGGGTCGCTCAGCACCATAGTCACAAGGCGCGCCCCATGGTCGGGTGGAAAGCTGAAGTTCTGCCGGTTCATATGGGCCAGAGTTGCCTGGGTGATTTTGGCGTCATCGGCATTGGCGGAAACGGCCAGAACGATGCCTGTGCGTTCGCGATAAACACCGAAGTTTTTGGAACAACTTGCCGCGATCATCATTTCATCGAATTTACCTGCCAACAAGCGAGCACCATATGCGTCCTCATCCAAACCGTCTCCAAAGCCCTGATAGGCAATGTCGATGAAAGGCATTGCGGATTTTTCCTGAATTAGGTTTGCAACTTCGTTCCATTGTGTGCGGTTCAGATTGGCCCCTGTGGGGTTGTGACAACAACCATGAAGCAGCACAACATCACCAGCTTGCACGTTTTGCAGACTGGCCATCATGCCGTCAAAATCAATCGCGCATGTGTCTTCATCGAAATAGTCATAGGTCTGGAATGGTATGCCGAGGTGTTTCATGATCGACAAATGATTGCCCCATGTGGGGTTGCTGACCCAGATTGTAGCATTGGGATTTGCCATTTTAATGGTTTCACAAACGTTGTGAATGGCCCCTGTGCCGCCAGGTGTCGCGCAACATGAAAGTCGTGCGCGATCAACGCTGTCACCCAGCACCAGATCGGCCATGGCATTGTGGAAACCCGCATCCCCCGGCAGACTGGTATAGGTCTTGGTATCTTCGGTTTCCCACAGTTGTTTTTCAGCCGCTTTAACTGCGCGCATGATCGGCGTGTGGCCGTTTGCGTCTTTGTATACACCGACACCGAGGTCGATTTTAGTGGTGCGTTCATCCGCGCGAAATAAACCGGTTAGCATCAGGATTTTATCAGCGGGTAGGGGTTTGAGGTGGTCGAGCATGAAGTTTCCTTTCAGGGTCATTTACCCTGTTCAACAGGGGTGTCGGGAAGTGCGCCCCATTCCGACCAAGAGCCGTCATAAAGCGCGTGTTGGGTGTGGCCGATTTTATGCAAAGCCAGTGATAGGACAGATGCCGTAACACCGGAACCGCAAGAGGTGATGATTGGTTTTTTCAGGTCAACACCTTGCGCCTGAAAGACGGCGGCAAGCTCGGTGTCGGACTTCAGCGTTCCGTCCGCATTTAACAAAGACATAAAAAACACGTTCTTTGCACCCGGCATGTGGCCTGCACGCAATCCTGCACGCGGTTCAGGAACCTCGCCTCTGAAACGTGCAGGCGCACGAGCGTCGATAATTTGCTCACCTGCGGTTTTGCTGGCATCAAGAACTTGTGCGGCATTGCGTAGAAGTTTTGTATGAGGGACAGCGTTTAACGTTCCAACCGTTGGGTCGTTTGCGCCGCTTACAGTTGGGTGTCCTTCGGCTTGCCATTTAGGCAGGCCGCCGTCCAGAACGGCGATATTGGTTAGGCCGAAATAGCGCAACAACCACCAGACACGGGCGGCTGAGAATAAGCCTTTAGTGTCATAAACAACGATCTGATTGTCGTTCGATATGCCCAAATTAGCAATCTGTGTTTCAAACTGCGCAACGGGTGGGATCATATGTGGCAGGTCGGTTTCTTGATCACTGATTGCGTCAATATCGAAAAATTGTGCCCCCGGAATATGCGCGGCTAGGAACTCGGCCTGCACATCACGATTGTCGGCAGGCATATACCAGGAACCATCCAATATGCGCAGGTTCGGGTTTGACAGGTTCTCTGCCAACCAGTTGGTCGAGACTAAAATTTCTGGATCGTCTTGCCCCATGATTTACGCCTTTTTGAAGGTTCATCTTCAATTAAACCTGTAGGGTGGGGGATGCAAGCAGGCAAAGAAAAACGCGCGTATAAATCGCTACGCGCGTTTAACAAGTTATGTATCAGTCGCCTCTGTTAAACATATTTTGAAGGGCACCGCCAACGGCCATCAGAAGAACACCGCCAACACCGCCACCTGCAATTTGACCAACAATGCCGTCAAGCCCGCCAGCACCTAAATTACTTAATATGCTACCGCCAATACCGCCGCCTATAATGCCCGCTATGGAGTTTCGCAAAACGCCCATATCAAAAGTTTTCAGCAGTTTACCTGCAACATTACCGCCAATAGCACCCGATACAAGTTGTACAATTAATGCTTCCATAAGATTTCCCTGTCTATTTCACCCACTTCAATGTGGATTGTAAGCTCATCATAGGGGCATATAGATATATATCAAGATTTCTGTCTATATGTAGTATTCAGCCGTAATCGCGCATCACGCGCGCTTTTTGTCTTTGCCAATCGCGTTGCTTTTCGGTTTCGCGTTTGTCAGCCTTTTTCTTACCCTTGGCGATACCCAACAGTAGTTTCACGCGGCCTTTGTCGTTGAAGTACATCTTTAAGGGAACAAGCGTCATGCCTTGACGACCGATGGCCTGCCAAAGTCTGGATATTTCACGCTTTGAGGCCAGCAATTTACGGCGGCGACGTTCTTCATGACCGAAATTCCGCGCCTGCGGATATAGGGCGATATAGCTGTTGATCAGCATCAACTCGCCGTTTTCAACATCCGCATAGCTTTCGGTCAAATGCGCACCACCACTGCGTAGTGATTTTACCTCGGATCCCATCAACACGACGCCGCATTCAAGCGTGTCCTCAATAGCATAATCATACCGCGCCCGCCGGTTTTCGGCGATCAGTTTATTGTTGTCAGTTGGTTTTTGCTTAACGGCCATAGCCTAGTTAATCAGCCCTGCATGACGCATGGCTGATTCCATTTTTGCTTTTGTGCCGTCGGTCAGGCCCGTCAAAGGCAAGCGTACTTCGTCGCTGCATTTGCCCAGTTTTGAAACGCCGTATTTGGCGCCAACCAAGCCCGGCTCGGTGAAAATCGCATTGTGAAGCGGCATCAGGCGGTCCTGAATTTCCAATGCGGTGGCGTAATCGCCTGCAAGGGTTGCGGCCTGCAATTGTGAGCATAGTTTCGGAGCCACGTTTGCTGTGACGGAAATACAACCAACACCGCCTTGGGCGTTGAACCCATGTGCCGTTGCATCTTCGCCTGACAGTTGGATGAAATCGGTACCGCAATGAATACGTTGCTGACAAACGCGCGCCAGATCACCGGTTGCATCTTTCACGCCGATGATATTTTCCAGCTTTGCCAGTGCACCCATCGTTTCAGGCACCATATCGACGACTGAGCGAGGCGGGATGTTGTAGATGAAAATCGGCAAGCCAACTTCATTCAACGCCGTGTAATGCGCGACTAATCCGTCCTGTGTGGGTTTGTTGTAATACGGTGTCACAACAAGGCCCGCGTTTGCGCCTACATCTTTTGCGAATTGCAGAAACTCCATGGCTTCGGCTGTGTTATTTGATCCTGCTCCGGCAATCACTGGGATACGCCCGGCAGCAGTTTCAACCACCAGTTTGATCACATGCATATGTTCCGCATGTGACAAGGTCGGGCTTTCGCCTGTGGTACCCACGGGAGCAAAACCGTTAGAGCCTTCGGCGATATGCCAATTTACCAACGCCTTAAGTGCATCATCATCCACTTTGCCGTTCTTGAACGGGGTGATCAGAGCTGGGAATGAACCTTTGAACATGGGTGTAACCTCCGAATTAATGATGTACATTACGTTGCTTTAGCGTGATTTCGCCTATTTGACACGGTCAAAGTGACCTTTGCCAAGAACATCCTAGGAAAACAAGGGAAACTTGGCTAGTTTTAGGTTCGGAAAACCAATGAAAGCAATTTGATGCGCGTTTGGATCAAAATAGTAACACTGTGCATGGCTTTTTTTGCACCCGTTATGGTGCACGCCAATAGCGAAGAAGAAAACGCTGAACTGTTGTCCATGACCTATGATGCGATCGAAAACGGCGATTGGGTGACGGCGGATCATTATGCGTCGCAGATCAGTGATCCGGTCGGGGTTACACTTGTGACGTGGGAACGGCTGCGTATTGGCGATGGTGATTGGTCCGAGTATCGGGACTTTTTGATGGTTCATAGCGACTGGCCGGGATTAAAGAGATTGCGCCGCCAAGGGGAAAGAGCGATCCCGAAATCTGCCGATCCTGCGCATGTGCGGGCTTATTTTGAAACTCAATTACCACAAACCGGTGCAGGATCATTACGTTTGGCAGAAGCTTATGCCGCGGTTGGCCGCGAGGGGCAGGCACGCACGGAAGTGATCCGTGCATGGACTGAAATGTCTCTGAGGGGGCAAGATGAAATCGCTTTATATAAAAAATACAAAGGGGTTTTGCAGCAGCATAACTTGGAACGTCTGGACAATCTTTTATGGCGCGGGTTGACCCGTGAAGCGGAACGGATGTTGGGTAAAGTTTCTGATGGGAATGTTAAACTGGCGCGGGCACGCATCGGTTTGCAGCGGGCCAGCAAAAATATTGATGCAAAGATTTCGGCTGTTCCCAAAAATCTGCAATCTGATCCCGGCCTTGCCTATGACCGTTTCAAGTGGCGGGTAAAAAAGGGCCGTTGGGACGATGCACAAGAATTGCTGGCCGGACAAACCGGCTCGGCAAAGAAACTGGGCCAACCAGAGGCATGGGCCAGCCGACGACGCGGCTTTGCGCGCCGTGCGATGCGGGCCGGCGATACCGATCTGGCTTACTGGCTGGCCAGCCAACACAGCCTGACTGAAGGATCAAATTTTGCCGATCTTGAATGGTTGTCAGGTTATATTTCTCTGATCAAGATGAAGGCGCCAAAACAGGCTTTAACGCATTTTATGAATTTTAAAGGTGCTGTGAACAGTCCAATAAGTCTGGGGCGTGCAGGGTATTGGTTGGGGCGGACCTATGAAACACTGGAACAATTCGATCAAGCGTCGAAAGCTTATGGCGAAGGGGCCGAATATCAGACCAGTTTTTACGGCCAGTTGGCGGCGGAAAAATTTGGATTAACCCCCGATCAATCACTTAGCGGAACACAAAACATTCCGGATTGGCGGCAAGCGGACTTTATGAATAGCGCTGTTATTCGGGCCGGACTTTTATTTCATTACGCGGAAGATCAGGCGCATATGCGTTGGTTTTTTACCCATGTGGCAGAAACGCTGGATAAAGTAAGCATAAGTCAACTAGCGGATCTGGCATTGGAGATGGACCGTCCCAATGTGGCTTTGGCCGTGGCCAAAGAGGCGGCAAAGCGCGGAATGACCTTACCGAAATCCTATTTTCCAGTGACGGATCTTGCTGCTTATTCGGTTGATGTTGCACCTGAAATTGCCATGGCGATTGCGCGGCGTGAAAGCGAGCTGAACGAAAGTGCAATCAGTCCTGCCGGGGCGCGTGGATTGATGCAGATTATGCCTGCAACCGCGCGTGCAGTATCGAAAGACATTGGCGTTAAATATTCCAAGCAACGCCTGACAACGGACTGGCGATACAACGCGCAATTGGGAACCGCCTATCTTGGTGGCCTTTTGAAACTGTTTGATGGATCATATATTCTGGCATTTGCAAGTTATAACGCAGGCCCAAGCCGCGCTAGAGCATGGATCACGGAATTTGGCGATCCACGCGACAGTCTGGTTGACCAGGTCAACTGGATTGAACACATCCCTTACCGCGAAACCCGCAATTATGTGATGCGGGTGATGGAGTCGCTGCATGTGTACCGCGCGCGTCTGAAAGGCAAAACACCACCCCTGCAATTGACGATGGATTTAACGCGCGGATAGGCGTTCGCGCCAAAGAGTAAACAGGCCCGCCCCGATCACGATCAAGGCACCGACCGCAGTGCCCCAACGCAAGGTGTCGTGGAATACCGCCCAGCCCAAAGCCCCGCCGAAAACCAATTGCATGTAAGCAAACGGTTGTACTGTGCTGGCCTCGGTTACAGCATAGCATTTGATCAGTAGGAAATGCCCCAAAGCACCTGTGATAGACAAAAGGGCCATCCAGCCCCAATCGCCGGTTGTCATTGGTTGCCAATAGAACATACCGACGGCTGTCATCCCGATTGCGCCGATAATACCGGTCCAGAAAAAACTGGTTTCCGCACTATCTTTGCGGGCTGCAAAACGCGTCAAAAGCCCGTATAAGGCGAACATCAAGGCCGAAGCCAAAGGCAATAGCGCATAAGGGGAAAAGATACGAAAGCCGGGTTGTAGAATAACCAGAACGCCTGTGAAACCGACGCATATGGCGGCCCAACGGCGCCAACCGACACTTTCGCCGAGTATTATACCCGAAAGGGCAGCGATGATCAGAGGATAGGTAATGAAAATCGCATAGCTTTCAATCAGGCCAAGATAGACAAACCCCAGAACCATCACGCAGATTTCGGTGATCAGTAATAATGCGCGGAAAATTTGCAGAACGGGTTGCTTGGTCATGGCCACCTTACGTACGGAACCATGCTGCATTTTCGCCCATGTTATGACGAACAAGGCAAAGAACCAGTAGCGGATCATCACCACCATATAAACGTTATATTCCCCTGCCAAATGTCGCGAGATGCCGTCTTGCATGGCAAAAACGAAAGTTGTCGCGATCATCAAAATGATACCAAGGCGCGGGTTATTGTCTGCCATGTTCAGTCTTTCAAAGAATACCGGTGGTCATGTGCCGCTTGCGGCCAAATCCTGCAACCCTTTTGACGGTAAAACCAGCACTTGCCAAGCTTTGTCTAACGTGGCCCGCGGCAGTATATGTGGCAACTGTCCCGAGTGGTTTTGTGTGCTCTGCAACTGCCTGCATTAAGGTTTCGCCCCAGAGTTCAGGATTTTTTGCGGGGCTGAAACCGTCCAGAAACCACGCATCAGCCAATCCCTGCCATAGGGGTAAGGTATCGCGGGCATCTCCTATGATGATTTGTGCGTTCAGGGTAGGGGTATTGATCTTGAAATCATCCGATTCAAGCCGTGTCAGCATTTTATTTGCCAACTCTTCCAACTCTGGCCAGTTTGACAGTGCTTTACGCATTGCAGGGATATCCATTGGATAAGCCTCAAAACTGGTATAATTCAGGGGGGCTGTCTGACCTGAAGCAATCCACGCCTGCCATGCGGCTAACAGGTTCAGCCCGGTTCCAAAACCAAGCTCTGCAATGTGAAATCCATCTTTGAAACGTTCAGGCAGATCATTGCCTGCCAGAAAAACGTGCTCGGTTTCGGCCAAGCCGTCATCCACGCTGAAATAGGGGTCATCAAATTGGATGGCGACGGGGATAGTCCCGTTACGCCAAGCCAGTTTTGCCGATTTTTTCTGGTTTGTCATGGTGCTTTGGATTAAAGCATTGCGATAATCTTGCAAAGGGAAACGCTTAAATGTCCGATTGGGACGTAATTGTTGTTGGTGGCGGTATCTGGGGCCTGTCCTGCGCCTATGCTTGCGCCAAACGCGGGCAAACGGTTGCACTGTTCGAAGCGGGTAAAATCGGACAGGGCGCCAGTGGTGGTGTGGTCGGTGCGATGTCTCCGAACGTGCCTGAAAGCTGGAACGCGATGAAGCAGTTTCAGTTTGATGCGCTGGCATCAGCTGAGATTTTTTGGGCCACGGTTGATGCGAAATCGGGCCTACGGTCCGGCTATGGGCGCATTGGCCGCGTCATGCCGATCACCTCGGCGCGAGACCTTGTTTTGGGTCAAGAACGCGCGGTCAATGTGGACAAGTTTTGGCAAGGTAGATTTCAATGGACGGTGTTGGACAGTCACCCGCTGATCCCTGAACCACTCTCACCCTACGGTGTAACCCATGATACTTTATCAGCCAGAATGTATCCTGCCCATGCGGTTGCCTCTTTGGCGCGGGCTTGCAGGCTTTCGGGGGTTGAAATATTTGAGAACCGATCTGTGACGGGGATAAGTAGCGGCATTGTGTACGGCGATTGGGGTGAAGCATTTGCCAGTGCAATTATAATCGCCGGCGGTACAGATGGTTTCACTTTACTGGATGCACATTTGGGTTGCGTAACCGGTACCGGCGTAAAAGGACAAGCGGCTTTACTGGGCTGTGATCTGCAAGATGCGCCGCAACTTTATGCGGACGGTGTTTATGTTATTCCGCATGAAGGCGGTGTGACAGCCGTTGGATCAACTGCCGAAAAGACATGGGATGCACCTGACACTGTGGATGAAAAACTGGAAGCCGTGATTGAACGCGCGCGTGCGATTTTTCCAGCACTTGGGGATGCACCTGTTTTGAAACGTTGGGCAGGTGTGCGACCCAAAGCACGGCGGCGGTATCCGATGTTGGGGCCAGTGCCAACACTAAACGGTGTTTTCAGCGCTATGGGCGCCTATACAATCGGCTTTGGGATTGCCCATGCTGTGGGTGAGGTTCTGGCTGATTTCGCCGGTGGCGGCACATATGATCTGCCTAAGAATTATAGTGTTAACTGGCATATGGAATAAGCCTTGCGTTGCCTGTGATTTCAGGCAGAATCCCGTCATGCCCGAAATCAAACGAATAGATCATTTTGTTTTAACTGCCAGAGACGTGGGTGCATCCGTTGCGTTTTACACCCAAGTATTAGGCATGACGTCGGAACAGTTTCAACCAACTGACGGAACAATCCGCTGGGCGCTGACATTTGGTGAAAATAAGATCAACCTGCATCAATCGGGTGCGGAATTTTTACCTAATGCAAAAGCGGCTACCGTTGGTGCGCAAGATGTCTGCTTTATCACGGATGACCCTTTGGAGATCTGGCAAGAACACTTTACGCACTGCAATGTGATTATCGAAGAGGGACCAGTTGAGCGTACGGGGGCGGTCGGCAAGATCGTGTCACTTTATATACGTGACCCAGATGGCAACTTGATCGAGGTTTCGAGATATGTATGATTTGATCTCCAAACTGAGAAACGCCGAGAAATCCGATGCTATTTCAGTGAATAGGTACGAAGCAGATCATGCTTGCGCAAATCCGACAGGTGCAAGATAGCAGTTATTGGCTTGTCTGATCTGAAATGATCGACAGCACTTCCGTGGCCCAGTCGCCGATGATCGGGATGAAATTAATTTGGCTTAGGAAATAAACCAATACAGATACAAGAACCGTCGCACCAAGAACCGACCCCAGACCAAAGGCGAGGCCCCGCATGAAGTTAAACCAAATCAGCTTTGGCAGGGAATTGTGCATCCGTATAAAACGATGATTGTTCATCTTGTGAACCTCTGACTGCAATGACGCCAGATCTTTATGCCACTGATCTTCGCTCAATATTCCACCCCGATTTGTGCTTTTACGCCTGACCGGAACGGGTGTTTCACCAGTTCCATTTCCGTCACCAGATCAGCGATTTCAATCAGCTCGGGCTTGGCATTCCGGCCTGTCAGCACAACATGGGTCATATGGGGTTTCTGGGTGGCCAGAAATTCGACAACCTCGTTGATATCGACATAATCATAGCGAATGGCTATGTTGATCTCATCCAGCAGTACCATTGAATTACTTTCATCCAGAATCAACTCCTTGGCCTTGGCCCATGCGGCCTGTGCCATTTCGGTGTCGCGGGTTTTATCCTGGGTTTCCCATGTAAACCCTTCGCCCATGGTGTGAAAAGAACACAGGTCGGTGTGATTTTTCAAGATCAGGTCGCGTTCACCCGTGGACATACCGCCTTTGATAAACTGCACAACAGCGGATTTCATTCCGTGCGCGATATGGCGGAATATCATGCCGAACGCGGCAGAAGATTTGCCCTTGCCCTTACCGGTATGGACAATGATCAGGCCCTTTTGTTCAGTCTTGGTCGCCATGATCTTATCACGCGCGGCCTTTTTCTTGGCCATTTTCATTGCGTGGCGTTCGGTGTCTGCGCTCATAAATTTGCTCCTTAAAAGAGTGTTAAGACTAGCGGCACAAGGATAGCCGTGGCAAGTGCATTCGCACCCATGCCAACACCTGCAAATGTACCTGCGGTTTCATTGACCTGAAAAGCCCGTGCAGTACCAATGCCGTGACTTGTCAGTCCAACGGCAAATCCGCGTGCGCGGTAATCAGTGATTTTAAGCGCATTCAACAATGGTGTGCATACGATTGCCCCTGTAATCCCTGTCAGGATCACCATCACTGCGGTTAATGTGGGCGAGCCGCCAATGCTTTCGGAAATGCCCATAGCAACGGGTGCAGTGACGGATTTTGGCGCCAGTGATAATAACACCTCGCCACGGATGCCAAAGGCATATGCAATGCCAAGTGCGGTGCCGACCGCCGTGAGTGGCCCGACGATGAGGGCAACCAACATGGGTATGATGGATTTACCGACCTTTTGCAGATTCAAATATAACGGTACCGCAAGACATACTGTTGCGGGGCCAAGCATGAAATGAACAAACTTTGCGCCGTCAAAATAGGTTTCATAAGGTGTACTTGTCAGCATCAATGCGCCAGCCAACAGGGTTACGGCTATCAGCACAGGGTTTACAACAGCCTTTTTCCCGCTGGCCCGGAACAGACTGTCACCCACAATATAAGCCGCTAAAGTTGCAGTAAGCCAAAGTAAAGGCTCGCTTGAAAGGTATGTCCAAATGTCCTGAAAATCAGTCATCGGCCCCACCCATTAACTTGGCCGTCAATGTAAAGGCATAAACGCTTGCAACAATGGCGGCTATTGTACTGAGGATGATGGATATCAGAATTACACCGACATCACTGCCTAGTGTTTGGATGTGCCCGACAACCCCCACACCGGCAGGGACAAACAACAATGACAGATGCGCAAGCAATCCTTGGGCGGTTGATTTGATTGCATTTGCAAATGATGGTCGCAAGATCAGCAACAAAAGGAAATACACCATGCCCAATACAGGGCCGGGTATCGGCAAGCCAAGAGCGCGTACGCTGACCTCGCCTAATAACTGAAAGCCCAAAATGACTGTAAGATGACCTATCATTATGTCCACCTAATCGGTTTTTGATCCTGTGTATCTTGGCAGGTCATCGCGGAGATGCAACCAGTCCAGTTTTTCGCCCGTGTGGACGTGGAATTTCGGTTCAAATTCCTGCGGATGCTCCAGACTTGTGGCATAAAGATGAATTTCACCTGCGTAATGTACCGCCTGAAATGCCATCGGCGTGCCGCAGGTTTCGCAAAAATGCCGCTCAACGCCTTTGGAGGAGTGATAGACTTTTGGTGTGTCTCCCGTCCATTCGAAGTGATCCAAAAGCACGCCGATAAAGGCCACAACAGGGGCGGAGCAGTTTCGCCTGCAATCATCGCAATGGCAATAACAGGCCCATGTCGGTTCGCCTGAATATTCCCATGATGTCGCGCCGCACAGGCAGTGGCCTTTGGTCATGTCAGTTCCTTTTGCATTGTTATACTGGTTGGGCGGTCATAACCATCATGCGCGGTTTCGTCCGTTTTGTGAAATCCCATTTTTTCAAACGTGCGGTGGTTTTCGGTCAGCTCGATACGGGTTTCCAGCTCCAGCTTCGTGTGCCCAAGGGCGCGAGCACGGGTTGTCGCACATTCTTCTATCAATTTGCGCGCAAGGCCCTGGCCGCGATAGGCGTCCGACACGGCAAGTTTGCCCAAATAAAGCGCATGCGCTTTGGGGGTCAGAAACATGCAGGCAACAGGAGTGTTATCGTTTTCGATCACCCATATTTCACCTGATGTGGAATGTTTTGAAATACTATCCAATGTTTGTTGATGCATGGAAGAGGGTGGATCAATGCGGGCTTCCATATAGGCAAAACAGGTTTGGATCAGATTCAAAATCTCATCCCAAGGATAGGGATTTTTTGCTTGGATGGGGGTCATAACAACCTTTCTATCAACGCCCGTGCCGAGTTGGATTTCGGCACCCACAGCCCGCGGTCTATAGCCTCTTGCAGCCGTTCCGCCATCTCAATCAATGCAGCGGGGTTGTGCTCTTCTATGAACGCGCGCGTATCATCATCTTCAAGAAACGCGGTATGTACCAGATCGAAATGATGGTTTTTTACGGCACCCGTGGTCGCGGCAAAGGCAAACAGGTAATCCAGTGTGGCGGCCATTTCAAACGCGCCTTTATAGCCGTGGCGCTTCACGCCTTCGATCCATTTCGGGTTCACTACGCGGGAACGCACCACGCGACCGATTTCCTGATCGAGTGTGCGAATAACGGGGCGTTCAGGCCGCGAATGGTCGTTGTGATAGATCGGGCGGTCTACGCCTTGTAGGGATTTTACAGCTGCAGCCGCGCCGCCTTCGAACTGATAGTAATCGTCGCTGTCCAGCACGTCATGTTCGCGGTTGTCCTGATTTTGCACAATCGCATCCACCCGTGAAAGCTGCGCTTCCATTGCACTGCGCGCACGCGTCCCTTGCGCGTCCTTACTGTATGCGTAGCTGCCCCATTCCAGATATGCGTCACCCAGATCGGCCTGATCGTTCCACAGGCGTTCATCAATCATCGCTTGCAGACCGGCGCCATATGCGCCCGGTTTCGAACCGAACACACGGTATTGTTCTTCGCCTTTGGCAACTGCTGCAGCGGCGGGGTTCATGTCGTGTGGCTCGTCTTGTTCCATCACGGCGCGGGCCGCACTATCAACCAAAGCGATCAGTTGCGGGAAGGCGTCGCGGAAAAAGCCCGAGATGCGCAAGGTGACATCCACGCGTGGGCGATCAAGAACGGAAAGTGGCAGAATTTCAAAACCGGTCACGCGGCGGTTTGCACTGTCCCATTTCGGTTTAACCCCCATCAAGGCCAAGGCCTGCGCAATGTCATCGCCGCCCGTACGCATATTGGCAGTGCCCCATGCGGTCAGCAGCATGGAACGTGGCCAGTCGCCGTGATCTTGTAGATGGCGTTCAATCAGAAGATTGGCGGATTTCCACCCCAAGGCCCAAGCTGTGGGTGTGGGAACTGCGCGGCTGTCTACCGAAAAGAAGTTACGCCCGGTGGGAAGTACATCCATGCGCCCGCGTGTGGGCGCGCCCGATGGTGCAGGGGCTACGAACTGACCGTTGAGCGCCGTTAGAAGCCCCTTTATTTCCGATGGGCCGCAGGCTTGAACTGTTGGGCGCACATGTATGTTGATACCGTCCAAAACCACCCGACTATGTTCGCCAACAGCCGCTTGTCCTGTGATCATCAACCCAGCCAACAGCTCGACACGCTCAACCGTATCACCTGTGCTGCGCCAAGTATCCGTTGAAACCGCAACCAGTTCTTGTGGCCTGAGCCCCGTCCAAAGGGCAGCCATATCGCAATCCAACGGGTCGAAATCCAGTTCCAGATCCTTGGCAATCGCGCGTTGCAAAGAGGCGTCCGTCCCTTTGCCCGTACTGCGTGGAACCCGCACGAGGGCTTGTATCAGATCAGCCTCTAACCCGGCTTCGGGGGATTGCCCGAAGATATGTAAACCATCGCGGATTTGCGCCTCTTTCAACTCGCATAAATATTCATCCAGTTTTGCCAGATCGCGGTCTTCATCATCCCCGGTTAGGCCCGCATCTTCATCAAGCCCTGTAACAGAAGTCAGGGCCAATATCTCGCGCCTGATATGTTTTATACGGCGCGGATCAACGCCCGCGGCTTCGTAATATTCATCGACCAAAGCTTCCAGATCACGTAATGGTCCATAGGTTTCCGCACGGGTCATCGGCGGGGTCAGATGGTCGATAATGACCGCAGAAGCCCGGCGTTTGGCTTGCGTACCTTCGCCCGGATCATTGACGATAAACGGGTAGATATGCGGTGTCGGACCAAGAATAACCTCGGGCATGCAAGTCTCGGACAGGGCCACGGCCTTACCCGGCAGCCATTCCAGATTGCCGTGTTTGCCCATGTGGATCAGCGCATGTGCCTGATATTGGTT
>SWCD01021574.1_pt1 | contig 14659 bp, 13 predicted proteins | sample 4693011 | NCBI WGS metagenome assembly SWCD01 (sample SAMN10267278, study PRJNA491770) | bioreactor metagenome | isolation source: DHS bioreactor inoculated with marine | place: Japan: Omine Ridge, Nankai Trough | reverse complement strand
GTCGAAGCGATGCCCTGTCCGACATCGGCGCGCGGCACGATCAGCGTGATACCCTGCGGCGTGATCTTGACGAAAGGGGTCAGCGCCGCCTCGCCCTCTGGCAGATCATCCAGCAGGGGGTTGGGCGTCGGGCGGGTGACGTAATACGCCCCAAAGGCGACTCCCCCGACAATGGCGGCGGACCCGATCAGGAAACTGCGGCGGGTGATTGTTCTGGCGCGTCCCAAGTCTCAGGCCTCCCGCATCGCGCGGGCCGCAGCGTGGACGGCGGCGCGGATGCGGGGATAGGTCCCGCAGCGGCACAAATTGCCCGACATCGCCGCGTCGATGTCGTCGTCGGTCGGCTTTGTGTTGCGGGACAAAAGGTCGGCTGCCTGCATGATCTGACCGGATTGGCAGTAGCCGCATTGCGCAACCTGGTGCTCGATCCAAGCGGCCTGAATAACATGCAAGGAATCGGGTGTCCCCAATCCCTCAATCGTTGTCACATCGTCCCAGACATCGCCCAAAGCCACCTGACAGGAGCGCACGGCATCGCCGCCAATATGGACCGTGCAAGCGCCGCATTGTGCGATGCCACAGCCGTACTTCACACTCGTTACGTTCAGCCCGTCCCGTAATGCCCAAAGAAGGGGCATGTCGGATGGCAAGTCCACATCATGACTGGTGCCGTTTACCGTGAGTAGCATGTTTCGCTCCAGTCGGTTTGTGGACGTGGCGTGACACCGCGCGCGCTCAAAGAGTAAATCCATGGGTTCACCAGAGCGATATACATATGTGGTCAGTTGAATTCAGATTGGGTCAGTCGGCATTCAGAGTCTGGTTCTGCCCATCCGCCCATGGCATTTAGGCAAGGTAGTTGAAAGCTTAGGTCCATGGGCAATTCACAGACATACTCCAATTTCATGGCGACGGATGTGGCATGCCGCATCCTTGGCGTTGATCCGCAAGTCATGCTCGAGACGGCAGGCCTTGGTGCGTTAGCTCGCAGTCGAACAGAGGTGCGTGTGACGGCGCAGCAGTATTTCGACTGCTGGAACACGATGGAGGTGCTGTCGCCGCGCCCCGACTATGTGCCCCACCTCGGTGTTGCGATATCCCGCGGGCCGGTGATCCCGGTCTTTTTCACGCTGTCCTGCGCGCCCGATATGGAAACTGGTCTGATACGTCTGGCGCAGTTCAAGTCGTTGCTCGGCCCGACGCTCATGCGAGTGTTCTGGGATGGCGGGCTGCTGCGATTGGAGTTCGACAGCGTCGATGCCCGCGTGCCCATGCCTCCGAGCCTTGGCGCCCTTCAACTTGTGGTCGCGGTGGAGAACATTCGCGGGGCTGCGGCCCATCTGGTATGCCCGGTTGCGGCGGGCTTCGATGGATCGGAGGAGGAGCGGCACATGATCGCCGGTCAATTGGGGATCATGCCGGAGCGGTCGCATGCCGCCTATCTGGCCTTCTCGCCCGAGGATGCGAAACGTCCGTTTATTTCCGAAAATCCCGCCCTCTGGGCTGATATCGAGGCCGACCTCAAGCTTCAGCTGGCAGCCCAGAACGACCGTTGGCCTGTCGCCGAGCGGGTGAGAGGCGCCTTGGTCGATCTGATGCCAGCAGGGCGGACGGGGGCCGAGGACGTAGCCCTTGCGCTTGGGATCAGCCGAAGCACACTGCAGCGGCGATTGCGCGAGGAAGGGACGTCGTATCAGACGGTCCTCGACGTCACGCGGCACGACATAGCAACCCGGTATCTGACCAAGACCACCCTGCGCGTCGAAGAGATCGCAAGCGTGCTCGCCTACCGCGATGCCAACAGCTTTTCGAGAAGTTTCCGCAGGTGGACGGGACAAGCGCCAGTTGCCTTTCGTCAGGCCATGGCGCTTTCGAAGGGGCAGGTCGGAAAGCCGGAATGATTTCGAAGTCATTGCGGCGCGCGTATCGAATGAGAGCAGAACTTCGCACATCAGCTCCACGCCTTGAATTCGTTGATCACCTCGCGGCGGAAAAGTAGCCCGAGCGCCACGAGTTGCGCGGCCATGGCCAAACCGATCCCCAAATAGACTGTCGCTGCCGACGCCATCTCAACCGGCATAGGGCTGATCGCCTGCGTGATCAGGCCCTGCGAACAATCGAAGCCCCCCGGCATTTTAGGTAACAAGCACACCCCAGACTACCACGCTACGCCGCGTCCAGAAGAGGTAGAGCATTACCGGCAACATAAACCCGATGATTGTGTCGCCAAGCCATGGACCGAACCAGCCATTGGGGGCAATGCCGCCGAGCATCTGCACCTGCGGCAGGAACAGGATGGTTTGTGCGCGACAGACCGTGGCGCCCATCAGAAGCGTGATCGCCCATTTGATCGTCGGTGTCATGTCGGGGTCCTGTCAGAGTGGTTAAGGATGGCCAGCAGGGCGAAGACCCGGGCGGCCCAAAGGATTATTGAATCGGAGTGAAATCCGCCGGTTCGTCAAATATGACGAATACCCGGCAGACCTCTGGCCCCAAGCAATCCTCGGCATGGGGCACGCCGCCGGGCTGGAACCATCAGGAGCCGAGCAAGAGGTCTGGTCTCCTGTCCGGCTTGGAGAGTTCCCAGTGCTGCATCCGTCCGTTCACGACCATGGCCCAATAGCCATACCTCTGGGTGTGCGGCAGAACCTCTTAGGTAGCCGGGTCCAGCAGCAACGTTATGGCCGTGGACTGCCCGGTCCCGACCCCGCCACAAAGCGGGACGCTGCGAACGCCGGGGGCGGGAAACGGGACGAAGACGACCTGATCTGCGGGACCGCGGATGCTCGCATCTGGCCCTTGCGGGGCTTGCGCTCGCGCTGCGGCACCGAGCCCTGTGACGAGCATGAGGGCAGGCGCCGCGTGCGTCATTAGATGGCGGATCGTCCGTGGCGTTGTTCTCGGATTTTCGTTCCTTGTTGCAGGGGGCAGAAGCACACGTCTCCGGCGCCTGGACGACGAAGAGGTCACGTTCCAGTCGCTGCTGGACGACACGCGAAAAGATCTGGCGATCCGCTATCTGGTAAAGAGCGACCCGAACAACCAACAAATCGCCCACCTCGTCGGGTACCGCGATCCCAAGGCCTTCCAACGCGCGTTCCGGAATTGGACCGGGAAAACTCCACAGACACTGCGCGCGGAGCGATTGAACTGAATTAAGTTGATCCTTCTGCAATCGGCGACGCTCAGGCGAATTTCGCGGACTTGCGATCAGGCAGCCAGACCCAGTAGCTAAGCAAGAAAGCCGTGGCAGAGATCAGGGTCATGACCGTGCTAGGCACAGGTTCATGTGGCCCTGCAGATCGACGAACAGGAGATAGCTACCATCCGCCCGCCCCTGACCATGGCCGTGACCCAGATAGCTGTCATGGTGCTGAGCCAGATGAAGACAGCGCTGATGATTGTCACGAGGCCGATCTGAAGCAAGTTGAAGCCGTGCTCGTTAAGTACGCCACCGACGGCTGGGTCGTAGTCAGCCACCAGAAGCGCAGGGTCGATGGCGTCGGCAATGGCGGCGAGGCTTGGCTCCGAGGCCCGGATGATAGTCATCACGCCTGTGAGCGTGTGAACAACCCTTCCCAATCGCTGCCATTTACCTGCCTTCGTACGGGGCAGGCTGACGCGTTGCGCATCTTCAGCGTATGGTGTGTACTACGGGTCCGTTGGACAACAGGCAACCCTGAGGAGATCGTTGAATGCCTTCAAACGCAGCCACCGCGGCAGCGCGCCTGTCTACGGCCCCTATGATGGATGGTGGCGTTTTTTATTTTATTTCAAGTGGTTGAGTGGTTGAGTGGTGCCGTGTGCAGCGTGTGTTCATGTTTCGATCGCGCCCTGTCGGGCTGTGTCGCACGAGTTGCGGTACTGCTTGTCCGGATGATCCTGAGGTTCCGGCCATCACTTCATACGGATTCACACTTCTTCCATCACCTTTCGGGCCACACGAAAACACTCCAGCGCTTGCGGCACGCCGCAATATATCCCAATCACGTGGATGATCGCGCGGATTTCATCCTGGGAAACTCCGTTGTTGATGGCGCCGCGGCAATGCGTTTCCCACTCATGCATTTTTCCCAAGGCCCCGATCATTGACAGGTTCATCATGGAGCGTGTCTTGGGGTCGATCACGTCATCGCCCCAGCCAAAACCCCAGCACCAGGCTGTCATCGCCTCTTGGAACGGGCGGGTGAAATCGTCCGCGGCGGCGAGGTTCTTTTCGACATATTCCGCGCCCAGCGTGGCCTTGCGTTGTTCCAGACCTTTCAGGAAAAGATCTTCGTCGAATACGCTCATGTCAGTGTCCTCTCAGCCGGATCGCGATGTTCTTGGTTTGCACGTAGTTCCAAATTGCCTCGCGGCCCTTTTCGCGGCCATAGCCGGATTTGCCGTAGCCACCAAAGGGCGTTTCAACGCCGCCCGCATACCATTCGTTGACGAAGACCTGACCAGCCCGGAGTTGCCGCGCCGCGTGGGCGGCGCGATCCAGATCGGTGGTAAAGACACCCGCCACCAGCCCGTAGTCTGTGCCATTGGCGATCTCAATGGCCTTTGCGTCCTCGCGGAAGGACAGCACCGACAGGACAGGGCCAAAGACCTCTTGCTGCGCGATGTCCATATTCGGCGTCACACCTGACAACACGGTTGGTTCAAGGAACGCACCGGGGCGATTGAGCTTGTGTCCGCCTGCGGCGACCTGCGCGCCCTGTTCTTCAGCGCGGGCGACCATGCTCAGGGCACGGTCGCGCTGGCCTTCGCTTACCATCGAGCCCATACTTGCACCAAATTCGGCACTCATGATACCGGGGCCGACGGACAGGGATTTGGCAACCTTTTTCGCCCGTTCGACCAGTTCGTCGTAGCGGCTTTCATGTACAATCACGCGCGACATGGCCGAACAGACCTGACCCGCGTTGAAAAAGATACCCCAGCGGATGTCATTCTCAAAAGCGTCGAGATCCGCGTCGTCATGGACGATGGCAGCCGACTTGCCGCCCAGTTCCAGCACACAGGGCACCACGTTCTGCGCGGCTGCGGTTGCGATCGCCACGCCGGTGGGCACAGAGCCCGTAAACACAATCTGGTTGACGTTCCGATGCGCAGCCAGCGCTGCGCCCGCGTCCCGCCCCAACCCGCAGAGCACGTTGACCGAGCCGGCAGGAAAGCCGGCTGCTTCGGCAGCGCGGGCCAGGTAAGCGTTGGTCAGGGGTGTCAGCTCGGGCGATTTGATCACGCAGGCATTGCCGGTGGCCAGAGCGGCAGAAAGCGACCGGGCGGTCATCTCGACCGGGTAGTTCCATGGGATGATTTGGGCGGAGACACCAAAAGGTTCGTATTCAGTCCAGTCCATGTAACCCGCGCCGAGTGGTATCGACCGGCCTTCGACTGTACTGGCCTGATTGCCGTAATATTCGAAATAAAGCGCGGCCCCTTCGACTTCGATCATCGACTCCCAAAGGGGTTTGCCCTGTTCAAGGGTCAGCACGCGGGCAATCTCGTCCTTGTGTTGCAGCAGATAGCGCCCCATCGCCTGTACCATCCGCCCCCGTTCGATTGGCCGCATCGCGGTAAGCGCGCCGGACTGATGGACGCGCTTGGCCACCTGAACGGCGCGGTCCACATCAGCGGCGTCGGCAAGCGCGTGCTCAGCGATCCGTTCTCCCGTAGCAGGGTCGGTCACGTCGATCCGGCCAGCACCGCCATCAACCCAAGCGCCGTCGATGAAATTCTGCCAGAAAGGTTTCACATCAACCATCAACGGCCTCTCGCATCCAGCGCTGCAAGTGTAGGATCGAGTGCTCGGAATTCACGCCGCAACCGGGATCGACGACCAGAGGCCCCGGCACGTACCCGCGTGATTTCAGCCCGCGCTGAACGGATTCAACAAGGTGGATGTCTTCCTCTACAGTGGTTGCGCGATCTTGTTGCGCCATGCGGCGAACCGTTTCGTCGTCGTAGCCTCCGACCGAATACCAACCGCGCCAGACCACCACGTGATCGGCATCCACCGCACGCCAATGGTAGGTGTTCAGAAGATTGCCCGGATAGACCTGGAAGGAGAACATTGGCCAGAGGAACCAGCTCGAATAGCGGTCGTTGTTCGCAAAGCCGCTCTGAATGTCGTAGGTCATCTGGCTGAGGTCATTGCATTCCGTGGTGTGGCGCAGGCAGAACCCCTGCGGCTGGATGTCATAGGTCTCCGGGCGGATCACCCCGGTGGCGAAGGTCGGATGGTTCAGCGTGCAGTGATAGCATTCGGAATAATTCTCAACCGAGACCTTCCAGTTGCAGTTCTCGGGGATTTCTACCCAGTCAAGCGGCTTCAACTCGGCCCAGTTGGGAACAAACTCTTCAAGTTCGGCCCGCACATTCGGAAACCATGTGTCCATCGGGTCCGCGTCGGGGTCAAGATTGACGAAAACGAAGCCAAGGAACACCTCGGTCCGCACTTCGGTCAGACAGATTTTCGAGGCGTCGAAGCCCGGCACTGATTTGGCATTGGGTGCCGCACGCAGCTTACCGGTCAGTTCGTAAGTCCATGCGTGATAGGGGCAGACCACGACGCGGGTGCTGCCCGCGCCGCTGACAAGCTGATGAGCGCGGTGCTGGCATACGTTGTAGAAGGTGCGGATTTGACAATCCCGGCCCTTTATGGCGAAAAGGCTTTCGTCGCCCAGATCGAACGCGACATAGTCGCCGGGGTTTTCCAATTGGCTCGCATGGCAAGCAAATTGCCATGTACGCGCGAGAAGTCCGGCTTTTTCGGCCTCGAAGACCTGCGGATCTGTGTAGTACCGCGCGTCAAGTGACCGCACGAGGCCTGTTTCATCCTTCATTCCGGCTCCTCCATATAGATGCCAAGCTGATGTCGGCGGCGGTGGAATTGCTCAACCCGATCGACGATCTCGTCGCTGGCCACGGCGATCACGAAGCTCAGCAGCGTCTCAAGCAGCGCGATGGTGGACACGGAAGACGGGAAAAACTGCGGTGTGTCGACGGCAACGACAAAGCCATGATCTGCGGCCCGGATGATCGGACTGGCGGGGCTGTCGCTGAGGCCAATGATGGTCAGACCCTGTTCGCGGGCCACCTCGATGGCGGCGACGACTTCGGCGCGGTAGGGACGCATCGACATGGCGATCAGGACATCGCGCTTGTCGGCCCAGGCCAGATCGTCCGTCGGGGTGGACCCTTCGCGCGGTATGGCGTGAAATTGCACCATGCCGGTGGACGCAAGGTAGGTAAAGTTGCGTGCATTGGCGTTGTTCACGCCAACGCCCAGCGTAAAGACCTGACGGCTGGACCAGATCGCCTCGGCCGCGGCTTTAAGGGTGTCCGCGTCGATAGCCGCAAAGGTCTCTTCAAGGTTACGAATCGCGCCTTCGACCATGTCGGCATAAAGCCCGCCCAAGTCGCCCGACTTGCGGATGTCCTGCAGCCAACGCGCCCGGTCGGGAAAGCTGACTGCTCCCTTGCGGATCGCCTCGCGAAACGGGGCCCGGAAGTCTTCGTACCCTTCGAACCCCACCTGACGCGCCATGCGGACAAAGGTGTTGGGTTTCACATTCGCCGCTTCGGCGATTTCGCGCACAGTCGAAACCCCCACGTCATTAGGGTTTTCCAGCACATAGCGCGCGGCTTTCTGCGCCTCGGGGGTCAAGGCATCCCACTCTTCGGTGAGACGCTCCAAAACGTGAGATGATACATTTGTGCCATTCATATTTGACATTGGTACAAACATACACTTAGCCTGTCCACAAGTTTCGCGTCACCCGAGCAAAGGAATCGACAATGTCGGACAATCAGTTTCCCAGCCACGCCCGCGTGGTCATCGTTGGCGGAGGTGTCATGGGGGTCGGCCTTGCCTACCACCTTGGGCATGAAGGTTGGGGAGCAGATACCGTGCTCTTGGAGAAGGCGGAATTGACCAGCGGTAGCACATGGCACGCTGCCGGTCAGATCACGCATTCCACGTCAAGTTTCTCCTTGGGCAAATGCGTGGATTACAACATCGGCCTCTACTCGGGCGGCTTGGAGGCTGAGACCGGGCAGGCCGTGACATGGCACGGCTGCGGATCATTCCGCCTTGCCTATACCGAGGACGAGATGGACTGGCTGCGCCACACGCTGTCAGTTGGCCGGTCGCTTGGGTTCAACATCGAATTGGTCGGACCGAAGCGGATTGCCGAACTGCACCCGTTCTACAATCTCGACGGTGTGCTAGGCGCGCTGCACACCCCCGATGACGGCCATGTCGATCCGACAAACGTGACCATGGCCATGGCGGCCGGAGCGCGGGCCAAGGGCGTGCGGATCATCCGACGGTGCCGCGCCACGAACATCACACAGCAGCCGTCAGGCGAATGGCTGGTGGAGACCAAACGGGGAGCGATCCTCTGTGAGCATGTGGTCAATGCTGGCGGCACCTATGCGCGGCAGATGGGGGAATGGTCAGGGCTGCAATTGCCGATGACGTCGATGACGCACCATTATTTCGTCACGGAAGAGGTGCCGGAATTCCGAGACCTTGAGCGCGAGTTGCCGGTGATCCGCGATGACCGCAAGGTGTCAGGCTACATCCGGATGGAGCAGAAAAAGGGCCTGATCGGGATCTACGAGAAAGCGAACCCCAACACGGTGTGGGAGGATCATTGCCCTTGGGAGGCCGAGAACGAGTTGTTCGCTGCCGACTATGAGCGTGTCATGCCCTGGCTTGAGGAATCCCTGAACCGGATGCCAATCTTTGCGGAGCTGGGTATCAGCCGTGACGTTCATGGTGCCATCAGTCATCCGCCCGATGGCAATCCGCTCATTGGCCCAGCACCGGGCGTGCGCAACTACTGGTGCTGTTGCGGCACGCAGATTGGCATTGGCTGGGGGCCTGGCCTGACCCGCGAATTGGCGCGTTGGATGGTGCATGGGGCTGCGGATATTTCGATGCGGGATTACGATCCACGTCGGTTCGGGTCCTACGCGACCAAGGATTGGCAGGTCATCAAAGCCAAGGAAGACTACTGCCTGCGCCACGAAATCCCGTTCCCGCATTTCAACCGTCTTGCGGGACGTCCGATCAAGCCGTCGCCGCTCTATGACACGCTCAAGGCAAAGGGCGCGGTATTCGAGGAGGTTTATGGGTTTGAGCGCCCGCGCTGGTTCGCCCGGGGTGGCGTGGCGCAGAAAGATCACTATTCCTTCCGCCGCACTGTCGTCGACGACATGGTTGCAGCCGAGGTCAAGGCGGTGCGCGAGCGGGTCGGGATCATGGATGTGACTGCCTTCACCAAGGTAATTGTCGAGGGTCCAGATGCCTACGCGCTGCTGGACCGCCTGACGGCGAACTGTATGCCGCAGAAGGTCGGGTCAATCACACTGACCCATATGCTCAACCATCGCGGACGGATCGAATTGGAAACAACCATCGTGCGGATGGCCGATGACCGGTTCTACCTCGTCTGTGCTGCTTTCTTTGAACAGCGTCTGCTGGACCAGCTCGCTGCCCATCGCAACGGTGCGGATGTGACCGTCAGGGCGCTGTCCGACAGTTGGAGCGCGCTTAGCCTAAACGGGCCGAAGTCTCGCGATGTTCTTGGCGCTTGTACCGAGGCGCGGCTCGACAATGCGGCATTCCGCTGGCTGTCGGCGCAGGAGATCATGATTGCAGGACACAGCGTCTGGGCGTTCCGCATGTCTTATGCGGGTGAGCTTGGCTGGGAACTGCACATGCCATTTGCCGCCATGGAAGCGGTCTATAGCGCGCTCTGGCAGGCGGGTAAGCCACACGGCATCGCTGATTACGGCAGCTTCGCAATGAATGTGATGCGCATGGAGAAAGCTTTTAAGGGCGCGGGCGAGTTGACCAACGAGGTCACCCTTGCTGAGGCCGATGTGCTGCGCTTTGCCCGGACGGACAAGGAGTATCTTGGCCGCGATAAGACCCTGAATACCGACCTGCCCTGGGTCTGTGGGTATCTCGAGATTGAACCGGACGGCGTCCGCGACGGGCATGGCGGTGAGGCGGTAATGCTCGATGGCAGGGTTGTCGGCTCCACGGCCTCGGTCGCCTTTGGCCACACGGTCGGCAAGATCCTGGCCTTCGCCTATCTCAAACCCCACGCCGCAAAGCCGGGAACCGAGCTTGAGGTTGTCATCCACGGCCAACCCCGCGCAGCTCGCGTACTTGGCGAACCAGCCTATGATCCGCAAAGCTTGGCACCACGCGCCGACGTCGTTCAGGAGCCCGCCGAGTGAACCGGATTGCCACCCCTGCGCTGTCTGCGGTCAGCATTGTGCAGCGCATCACGCGTCTGCGTCTTTGGCATGTGCCACTGACCAGTCACACCGCCTACTACATGGCCGAAGGCAAGACGTGTGACACGGTCGAAACGGTCGTCATCGCGGTTGAGACCGATGCTGGACTGACAGGTTGGGGTGAGGTCTGTCCGATCCCGCATTATCTCCCAGCCTATGCCCGCGGCGTGGCGCCTGCCTTGCAGGAAATTGCGCCAGTGATCCTTGGCGGCGATCCGATTGGAGTTGAGGCGCTGATGGCCACCGCGGATGCCTATCTTCCGGGCCATGTCTATGCCAAATCCGCCTTGGACATTGCCTTGTGGGATATCACTGGGCAGGTTGCCGGTTTGCCACTTCACGCGCTGCTCGGTGGTCGGAGACAGGCGGACCTGCCGCTCTATCACTCGATCACCTGCGTCGAGCCAGACGAGATGGCGCGGATCGCGCGTGAGGCGCAAGCACAGGGGATCACTCAGTTTCAGGCCAAGCTCAGTGCATCCGGTGACTGGCAAACTGACGTTGAACGACTGGTCAAAGTGCGCGAAGCGGTCGGCCCCGGACCACTGGTCTATGGTGACTGGAACTGTGGGGCGACGACTCTGGACGCCATCCGCGTCGGGCGCGCAGTGGCCTATCTGGACGTGATGCTGGAACAGCCATGCGCCACGCTCGAGGATTGTGCGCGTGTACAAGCGGCCACAGGTCTGCCGATGAAGCTCGACGAATTGGCGCATGATCCGGCTTCGATGCTCACCGCGCACCGCTTCGGTATCATGGATGCGGTCGCGCTGAAGTTATCTAAGTTCGGTGGTCTGTCGGCGACGCGCCGGGCGCGCGATCTTTGCCTGCATCTTGGTGCCAAAATGTGCATCGAATGCACCTGGGGCAGCGATATCGTGACCGCCGCCGCCCTGCATCTGGGGGCGGCAACTCCACCGTCCCGTGTTCTGAACGTCTGCGATCTGTCAAGTTACGTCAGCCCGCGCATTGCCCCTGATGCGCCAACTCGAACCGATGGCCGCATCGCACCGCCTGATGGTCCAGGCCTTGGCATCACCGTTGATCAAGACTGCCTTGGCACACCCGACCTGATACTGGATTGACCTCATGAACCGCACTTACACCCAAGCCGATTGGATCAACCGGGCCCGCGAAGTGCTTCCCGCCGCCGGTTTCGGCAATTTCGACGCCTCCATCGTAATTGCGCGGGGAGAAGGCAGCCGCGTTTGGGACGAGGATGGCAACGAATATGTGGATTACCTGATCGGCTCCGGTCCGATGCTTCTGGGGCATGGCCACCCGGAGGTGATGGAGGCTGTGCTGGAGCAACTGCCAAACGGCATGACCTTCTTCGCTAACAACGCCAAGGGTATCGAACTGGCCGAAGCGATCGTCGAGGCCGTGCCGTGTTGCGAACAGGTCCGGTTCGTCACATCCGGCGGTGAGGCAGATATGTATGCTATCCGTCTTGCCCGAGCCTACACGGGCCGGCAGAAAATCTTGAAATTCGAAGGCGGCTATCACGGCATGTCCGCGGAGGCGCAGATGAGCCTTGCGCCGTCACGAGAGGTCAATTTCCCCGCACCCGTGCCCGACAGCGCAGGCATCCCGCAGGGCGTGGCCGATGAGATGCTCATTGCCCCGTTCAACGATCTTGAGGCTGTTGCTTCCCTTCTCAGCGAACACAAGGATGTCGCGGCCATCATCGCCGAGCCGCTGCAACGCATCATCCCCGCACAGCCAGGCTTCCTGCAGGGCTTGCGCGATCTTTGTAACACACACGGCGTTCTGTTGATCTTCGACGAGATCGTTACCGGGTTCCGACTTGCCTATGGCGGTGCGCAGGAACGTTATGGCGTGACGCCGGACATTTGCACTTTGGGTAAGATTATCGGGGGTGGCTTTCCTCTGGCCGCCTTGGGGGCGAGCACCAAGATCATGGCACACTTCGACAAGAACGTCGTGGGGCCGGAGAAGTGGCTGATGCAGCTCGGAACACTCTCGGGCAATCCGGTCGCCGCGGCCGCGGGGCTCAAGACAATGGAAGTTCTCCGGCGTCCGGGCCAATATGAGCGGCTGCGCGAGCTGGGGCAGACCTTGATGTATATGCAGTCTGCAGCGCTGGTCCAGCAGGGGATCAACCACCAAATCTGCGGTGACCCAACGCTGTTCGATATCTACTTCACCGATGCCAATCCGGTCGATTATCGAACCGCCAAACATGGTGATCCAAAGATCAACGAGGTCTGGAACGGCGCCTTGCGGAGCCAGGGTGTGTTCAAGTCACCCGGAAAGCTCTATCCATCGCTGGCATTGACGCCAGCAGACCTGGACTTGACCCGCTCCGCATTCAGCCATGCAGCGATCGCAGTGACAGATGCTTTGGTATCCCACCGATAGACGTCCCAATGTTTTGAGAACAGCCCCGCGCAATCACCGCCCTTCGCCTGTCTTTGCGCGGGGTAGGGTGGCGAAGTGCATGCCCTGTATGTATGGTACAGTACACGGGGCCGCTTCTAAGAAAAGCGACCCGAGGAGAACGCTTAATGCCCGACAACGCAGCGACCGAGGCAGCGAAACTATCTTCTGCCCCTATGATGGATTGGGCAGTTTCACGCTAAAATTCAATCGATTGAATGACGTCGTGTGCACTACGCGTGCAAATCAAAATCGCCTTGTTTCGCGTTCCGACCTGCGTTTGGCGGTTGCGAATCTTTGTTCGATTTGATGTTCGTTTCAAGCCGTGGACCCACACTCGTCCTAAAACCCTTCCTCGAGTAGTTGGCGGATTTGAAAGTAGGCACATGAGTGGGCGTTTCACGGCTGTGCATCGCCTTGCGACCCTTTCTCTTCCCGAACGTACACATTGTCCTGATTCAGATCAGGGTGTCTGATGGCTGTTTGTACCATCATCGCGGAGACGTCGGACTCGGCGCATGATGGATCACAGCTATGAACAAAATGACGCCCGCGCAGGAAACGGCACAAGCTGGCTTGACGGCTGCCGAGGCTCAGTCGCGCCTGACCGCAGACGGCCCCAATGAATTGGCGACGACACAGCGAAGATCTCCCTTTCGGATCGTGCTGGACGTGCTGAAAGAGCCGATGCTGGTGCTGCTTTTGGTTGGAGGCGTGGTTTATCTTTTGCTGGGAAGCAGGGCCGAAGCGCTGATCCTTCTGGCCTTCGCATGCATGTCCATCGGCATCACGGCGGTGCAGGAGGCGCGGACCGGTCGGGTGCTTGAGGCGCTGCGCGATCTGTCCAGCCCGCGTGCGCTGGTGATCCGGGATGGCGCCCGCCTGCGTATCGCCGGACGCGAAGTGGTGCGAGGCGATCTCATCGTTCTGTCCGAGGGCGACCGGGTGCCTGCCGACGCTTTGTTGATCGAGTCCACAGACCTGTCAGCGGATGAGTCGCTTTTGACAGGTGAGGCTGAGGCAGTGCGCAAGAAGGTGGGATCGGGCGAGGCCGATGTGCGACCCGGCGGCCACGACCTGCCGCAGGTTTTTTCCGGCACACTGATCGTGCGGGGATCGGCGCTGGCAGAAGTCACAGCCATTGGTGCCGAAAGCGAGATCGGCAAGATCGGCAAAAGCCTGAGCCAGATCGAGCCTGAGACACCGCATTTGCAAAGCCAGATGCGGCGTCTTGTGATTGCCACGGCGGGGATTGGCGTCGGCGTCAGTGCAATCGTCGTGGCCCTTTACGGGGTGCTGCGCGGTGGCTGGCTGGACGCCGTGCTCGCGGGGATCGCGGTCGGCATGGCGATGCTGCCGGAAGAGTTTCCGATGGTCCTTGCGGTCTTCATGGCCATGGGGGCCTGGCGCATTTCCAAGGCGCGGGTGCTGACGCGCCGCGCCTCGGCCATTGAAACCTTGGGGTCGGCAAGTGTGCTGTGCACGGACAAGACCGGGACACTCACCGAGAACCGGATGACCATCGCCGGCTTGCGACTGACCGATGGCACCGCGCATCAAATCGGCGCAGACGTGGCCTTGCCAGCCGCCTTTCGCGAACTGGCTGCGGCGGGCGTCATGGCCTCGGCACCCGAGCCGTTCGATCCGATGGAAGTGGCGTTTCACGCGCTGGCAGCCGACGATCTGCGAGAAGATGAGACCTTGCCGGGCGCAGGACGGACCCTGATCCGCAGCTATCCGCTGTCCCCTGATCTTTTGGCAATGTCGCAGGTCTGGCAAGCCGATGATGGTTTTGCCGTAGGTGCCAAGGGCGCGCCCGAAGCAATTGCTGATCTGTGTAAACCGGAGCCAGATCAGCGGGTGAGGATCAAGGCACAACTGGACGCGATGGCCGCCAAGGGTCTGCGGGTGCTTGCCGTTGCTGAGGCATCCTGGCCTGCAGGGCAGGATCTGC
>SWCD01005014.1_pt1 | contig 14660 bp, 24 predicted proteins | sample 4693011 | NCBI WGS metagenome assembly SWCD01 (sample SAMN10267278, study PRJNA491770) | bioreactor metagenome | isolation source: DHS bioreactor inoculated with marine | place: Japan: Omine Ridge, Nankai Trough | reverse complement strand
AATTTCGCACTCGATGCAGAAGAACTGTTCGTGGCCGAGGCATTCGCCGACGAGGGCCCAACGCTGAAGCGTTGGCGTCCCCGTGCTCGCGGACGTGCAACTCGCATCAACAAGCGCACCAGTCATATCACGATCGTCGTTGCCGATGGCGACGAAGGAGAGGATGCCTAATGGGCCAGAAAATCCACCCATACGGTTTCCGCCTCGGCATTGTCACCGACTGGAAATCGCGATGGTATTCAGACATCGATTATGCCGACCATGTCAATGAGGACTGGGACATTCGCAGCTACCTGCAAGGGGAATTGAAGCGTGGCGCCGTCTCCCGCATCGACATCGAGCGCATCGGTGACAAGAAGGTTCAGGTCGATATTCATACGGCCCGCCCCGGTGTTGTCATCGGTCGTGGCGGCTCCGAGGCCGAGCGCCTTCGCTCGGGCCTCGAGAAGCTGACCGGCAAGATCGTCAAGTTCAATGTCAATGAGGTCCAAAACGCCGAGACCGATGCCACTCTGCTGGCTCGCAGCGTTGCCGATCAGCTCGAAGGACGCGTGTCCTTCCGGCGGGCGATGAAGCGTGCGGTCTCGACTGCACTCAAGGCCGGCGCCGAAGGCGTTCGTGTCCAGGCTTCCGGTCGTCTCGGCGGCGCAGACATGGGTCGGCGCGAGTGGTACCTCGAGGGTCGTGTTCCGCTGCACACGCTGCGGGCCGACATCGACTACGGCTCGGCGACTGCTCGCACCACCGTTGGCGCCATCGGCGTCAAGTGCTGGGTGTACAAGGGTGAGGTCATTCCCTCGCTCGCCGCCAACCGTGAGAAGATCGAGGCCGAGGCCAGGCTCGCTGCGGGCGGTCCATCCGCTCGTCGTCGCAAGAGCGCCAAGTCTCGTGCCGAAGAGGCTGCCGGCGGCACCCAGCGACGCATCATCGAGGCCGGTGGTGGCAAGCGCCTGATCGAGGCCGGTGGTGGCAAGCGTCGCGGCAAGCGGACCGAGGAGACCCCTGAGGTCATCACAACCGCCGACGCCAAGGATGCCTTCGAGATGGCTCGCTCCGAAGCCGAGGAGATCCTCGCTGAGGAGGCGACCAATGCTGCCGCATCGGTCGGCGACGACGGCACTGAGGCCGTCGTCGAGGTTGCGGAGGCTACCGAGCCGGTCGTCGAGGCCGCTGCTGAAAAGCCTGTGCCCGTTGCCGAGGAAGCTCCCGCCGCCGAGGCTGCTGCTGCCGAGGAAGCTCCGGCCGCGGAGACTGCCGAGACCGAGACCAAGACCAAGACTGGGGAAGGGGGTGACGCCTGATGTTGATGCCGAAGCGCACCAAGTACCGCAAGGTGCAGAAGGGACGCATGGCCGGCAAGGCCAAGGGCGGCACCCGCGTTACCTTCGGTGAGTTCGGGCTCAAGGCCCAAGAGCCGGGCTGGATTACAGCGCGGCAGATTGAGTCGGCTCGTGTGGCGATGACCCGTCACATCAAGCGTGGGGGAAAGGTGTGGATCAACATCTTTCCGGACAAGCCCGTCACCGAGAAACCTGCCGAAACCCGCATGGGCTCCGGCAAGGGCAACCCGGAGTACTGGGTTGCGGTGATCAAGCCGGGACGCGTCATGTTCGAGCTGGCTGGTGTCGACGAAGAACTCGCCCGTGAAGCCATGCGATTGGCCGGAAACAAGCTCCCGATCAAGACCAAGTTCGTGAAGCGGGAGGACTGATGAAGGCATTCGAACTCAGAGAGCTCGATGCTGCAGAGCTCGCAGAAAAGCTAGATGAAGCCAAGGAAGAACTGTTCAACCTCAGGTTCCAGATGGCGACCAATCAGCTCGATAACACCGCTCGACTCGGGCAGGTCCGGCGCGAGGTCGCCAGGATTAGCACGATCATCCGTGAGCAAGAGATCGCTGCTTGGCAACGTCTCCAGGAGGACGCGTCATGAGTGACCGTGCAAGTAGGAAGAGCAGGGTTGGAATTGTGATTTCCGACGCACGCGATAAGACCGTTACCGTAGAGGTCGTCGACTCGAAGACGCACCCGAAGTACGGCAAAACGGTGCGGGTGCGAAAGAAGTTCCATGCTCACGATGAGCAGAACGACGCGCATCTTGGCGACACCGTCAAGATCGAGGAAACCCGACCCCTGTCAAAGACAAAGCGCTGGCGTGTCAGCGAAGTAGTGGAGAGAGCCCGATGATTCAGCAAGAAACGCGACTCAAAGTCGCGGACAACAGTGGAGCCCGCGAGCTTCTCTGTATCCGCGTGCTTGGAGGTTCCTCGCGCCGCTACGCCGGTCTTGGTGACATCATCGTTGGCACCGTGAAAGACGCCATTCCCGGCGGCGGTGTCAAGAAGGGTGATGTCGTCAAGGCAGTCGTCGTGCGGACTCGCAAGGAGAGCCGCCGCAAGGACGGCACCTACATCAGGTTCGACGACAACGCCTGTGTGATCATCAACGATCAGCAGCAGGCGCGCGGCACCCGCATCTTCGGCCCGGTCGGCCGTGAGCTTCGCGACAAGAAGTTCATGCGCATCGTCTCAATGGCCCCGGAGGTGTTGTGATGAAGCTCAAGACCGGTGACACCGTCAAGATCATTGCCGGCAAGGACAAGGGTGTGGAAAGCAAGATCGCCCGGGTCATCCCCGAGAAGAATCGGGTGATTGTCGAGGGTGTTGCAACCGCCAAGCGTCATCAGCGTCCGCAAGGCCAGACCATGCAGGGCGGCATCATCGACAAGGACATGCCCGTCGATGTTTCCAACGTCATGATCGTTTGTCCCGACTGTGGCCCGACCAAGATCGGCGCCCGGCGCGATGACGAAGGCCGCAAGTACCGAGTTTGCCGCAAGTGCGGGAGGGACCTCGGATGAACACTCCTCGTCTCAAAGAGAAATACGATTCCGAGATCCGGGACCAGCTCCAGAAGGATCTCGAGCTCGACAACGTGATGCGGGTTCCGCGTCTGCTGAAGATCAACGTCAACATGGGTGTCGGCGACGTCGTCCAGGACGGCAAGCTGATCAATGGTGCCGTTGAGGATCTCCGCATCATCACCGGTCAGCATCCGAAGGTGACCAAGTCACGGAAGTCGATCGCCAACTTCAAGTTGCGCGAGGGACTCCCGGTTGGAGCGTCGGTGACGCTGCGTGGAGCACGCATGTGGGAGTTCTTCGATCGTCTCGTTTCCGCCGCTATTCCGCGGATTCGTGACTTCCGGGGACTCAGCCCCAGGGGCTTCGACGGCCGCGGCAACTACAGCTTCGGCGTCGACGAGCAATTGATCTTCCCGGAGATCGACTACGACAAAGTTCAGAAGGTACGCGGCATGGACATCACGTTCGTGACGTCCGCCGAGAACGATGAGCAGGGCAAGGCTCTTCTCGACGCTTTCGGATTCCCGTTCCGTCAACAACAGGCAGGTGTGTGATGGCGAAGAAGTCGATGATCGCCAAGGCGAACCGTAAGCCGAAATTCCAAGTTCGTGCTTACAACCGCTGCCGGCGATGCGGTCGTCCCCGCGCCTACATGCGCAAGTTTGGGATGTGCCGTATTTGTGTTCGTGAGCTCGCCCATCGCGGGGAGCTCCCTGGAGTCAGAAAGGCGTCCTGGTAAATGTATACAGATCCAATCGCCGACATGCTGACGCGGATCCGCAACGCCAACACGGCGCTGCATCCCCAGGTTTCAATGCCGTCGTCGAAGCTCAAGGAAGAGGTCGCCAAGATCCTCGCCTCCGAGGGCTACCTCGACAGCTACAAGGTAGAGGACGCCAAAGTCGGTAAGAAGCTGACCGTGACGCTCAAGTACTCGAATAACCGAGATCGCGTGCTGAATGGTCTTCGCCGAGTCTCAACTCCGGGTCACCGCATCTACAAGGGTGCGGACAACCTCGAGCGGGTTCGCGGCGGTATCGGAGTGTCGATCATCTCGACGTCCGATGGCTTGCTCACCGACCGTGAGGCACGTCGTCGCAACGTTGGCGGCGAAGTCCTGTGTGAGGTTTGGTGACGTATGAGCCGCATAGGTAACAACCCGGTGCCGCTCCCCGGCGGTGTCGAGATCAATATCGATGGACCTGGTGTCGCGGTGAAGGGTGCCAAGGGCACGCTGGAGCGCACTTTCGACTCGCGTATCTCGTTCAATGTGGGCGAGGGCGAGGTCGAGGTAGTCCGTGCGAACGACCACCGGGAAACCCGGGCGTTGCATGGGCTGAGCCGGGCACTTCTGAATAACATGATCGTTGGCGTATCTGAGGGATACCAGAAGGACCTCGAAATGGTCGGCGTGGGGTATCGCGCATCGCTCAAGGGCAAGTCGATCGAGCTGTTGGTGGGTTTCTCCCACCCGGTGATCATTGACGCACCTGAGGGGATCACGTTCGAGGTACCCGAGACAACCAAGATCAGCGTCATCGGTATCGACAAGCAACTGGTCGGGCAGGTAGCCGCCGATATCCGCAAGGTCCGTCCCCCCGAGCCGTACAAGGGCAAGGGCATTCGGTACGCGGGTGAGCACGTGCGCCGCAAGGCAGGCAAGGCAGGAGTCACAGGATGAGAGGCACGAGGACAGACGCACGTCGTCGTCGTCACAATCGGGTGCGCAAGAACGTTTACGGCAGCGCCGAGCGTCCGCGCCTGGCGGTGTACCGGAGCAACCGGTACATCTACGCCCAGGTCATCGACGATGTCTCCGGCCGTACGTTGGCCGCGGCGTCATCACAAGAGAAGAAGCTACGCAAGAAGACCCTTTCGACAGACACAGCAGCCGAGGTCGGCAAGCTGGTGGCCGCACGCGCCGATGAGGCGGGTATCAAGGCAGTCGTCTTCGATCGCGGGGGTTTCCCTTATCACGGTAGGGTCAAGGCCCTCGCCGACGCCGCCCGTGAGGGCGGACTGAAGTTCTAGGCAGATACAGGAGTAAGCGGTGACTACACAGAACCCACAGGACAGCGGGCGTGGCGCCCAGGACCGTGGCCGCGGCCAAGGTGGTGGCCGCGATCGGCGTGGTCAAGGTGGCCGGCGCGAGCAGCGACCCCGCGAGGTCCCCGAGTTTGACGAGCGCGTAATTGCGATCAATCGCGTCGCCAAGGTCGTGAAGGGTGGTCGTCGTTTCTCGTTCACCGCTCTTGTGACCGTTGGTGACGGCAAAGGCCGGGTCGGTGTTGGCTACGGAAAGGCCAAAGAAGTTCCGGCGGCCATCCAAAAGGGCATGGAGCTGGCTCGCAAGGGCATGGTTGCCGTGCCCATGGCAGGCCAGACCATTATCCACGAGATCACGGGTGTTCACGGTGCCTCCAGGGTGCTGCTGAAGCCTGCTGCGCCTGGTACCGGTGTTATCGCCGGTGGTGCCGTGCGGCAGATCATCGAGGCGGCCGGCATCCGTGACGTACTCGCCAAGTCGCAGGGATCTCCGACCCACATCAACGTGGCCAAGGCCACGATGGAAGCATTGCTCGGTCAACAGCGTCCCGATGAGGTCGCCAAGGCTCGCGGCAAGCGCGCCGAGGAGATCTTCCCGCCGGCCCTGCTGGCCGCCTACAACTCGGCCGAGCTGATGAGGACCGAGGTAGGTAGGAAGTAATGGCTAAGACGAAGTCTCTCAAGATCACCCTGGTGAAGAGCACCATCGGTGAGAAGCCCAAGACCAAGGCGACTGTTGAGACGCTCGGTTTGCGCAAGATTCGGCAATCCGTAGAGCGTCCCGACACGCCCGATGTGCGCGGGCTAATCCACCGCGCTCGGCATCTGCTGGATGTGGAGGAAGTCTGATGAAATTGCATCATCTCCGACCCGCTGAAGGGTCGAAGAAGCGCAAGATCCGCGTTGGTCGCGGTGAAGCCGGTCGGCGCGGTAAGACCGCCGGTCGGGGCACGAAGGGTCAGAAGGCCCGGAGTAAGGTCCGTCCCGGTTTTGAGGGTGGCCAGATGCCAATGCAGCGGCGTCTGCCCAAGCTCAAGGGGTTCAAGAACCGCAACAAGATCGTGTACGCCGTCGTTAACGTCGAGCGTCTCAATGAGTTCAGGGCCGGTTCGACCGTTACCCCCGAGGACCTGCGCGAACGCGGTCTGGCCAAGAAGCGTGGCCTGATCAAGATCCTCGGTGAGGGTGAGATCGAGAAGGCACTAACCGTGCAGGCTCATTCGTTCAGCCTCGGCGCCGTCGAGAAGATCAAGGCCGCCGGTGGCTCGACTGAGGTCGTGAAGTAGCCGTCAGGCTGCCCTAGCTGTCCGAACCGCTAACGTCCCCCAGAGGCAAACCCCCAGAGGTAATCGCAAATGCTGTCAGTTTTCCGAAACATGTTCCGGATCAAGGATCTTCGCAACAAGATCCTGTTCACCCTCGGGATCTTTGCGATCTACCGTTTGGGTGCTGCGGTGCCGGTTCCCGGCATCGATCTGGGTGCGCTTGCCGATGCTCGCGATGCTGCCGACGAAAGCGGCTTCCTCGGGTTGCTGAACTTGTTCAGCGGTGGTGCGATTGAGAACCTATCCGTGTTCTCGCTCGGCATCATGCCCTACATCACCTCGTCGATCATCATGCAGCTCCTCGCTGTGGTGATCCCGAAGCTGCAGTCGTTGCAGGACGAAGGGGAGTCCGGCCGGAAGGTCATAACCCAGTGGACCCGGTATCTGACCGTGGCCATCGCGCTGATTCAGTCGACGAGCTTCACGTTCCTCTTCCACAACGGCAGCTTCTTCAACGGAGTCGATCTGGTTCCCGACTACTCGCTGCGCAACGTGCTCACGATCATCCTTACGATGACGGCGGGCACGGCGATGATCATGTGGTTGGGCGAGTTGATCACCCAGCGCGGTATCGGCAACGGTATGTCGTTGATCATCTTTGTGAGCATCGTCAGCCAGCTGCCCAATCAGTTCGGCATCCTGTATACGAACTCACAGACCTACCAATTCATCGTCATCTCGCTTGTGATGCTGGCGTTGACGGTGGGCATCATCTTCATGGACCAGGGACAGCGACGGATCCCGATTCAGTTCTCACGACGGGTCCGCGGCCGAAAGGTCCTCGGTGGCCAGAGCACCTACATCCCGTTGAAGGTCAACATGGCCGGTGTCATCCCCGTGATTTTCGCCACGTCGATCATGTACTTCCCGGTGCTGATCTCGTCGTCGCTGCCTTCTTCAGGGTGGGGAGCAACAGTGCGTGACTGGATCAACGACAACCTGCTCTCGAGCGGTGCGGGCGGTCTATCACCGACATTGCCCTACATCCTGATGCTCGGTTTGTTGGTTGTGTTCTTCACCTACTTCTACACAGCCATACAGTTCGATCCGGAGCGTCAGGCTGAGACCATCCAGCGGCAGGGCGGCTTTATCCCCGGCATCCGTCCGGGCCGAGCCACCGTGAAGCATCTGGAGCACATCCTGAACCGGATCACGTTGCCGGGCTCGTTGTATCTGGCCGTGGTTGCGGTGCTGCCTTCCTTCCTCGGATACCTGTTCGACGTCCCGGTCGGATTGAGCGGCGTTTCAATCCTGATCGTGTCGGGTGTTGCGCTCGAGACCATGAAGCAGGTCGAGAGCCAGCTGATGATGCGCAACTACGAGGGCTTCCTCTCCTAGTCGGATTCATCGCAGATCGCGACACGTTGGGGAGTCTTTAAGATTCCGCAGACAGTTCTATTGGCGATCACTATGAAGGAGCGACCGAATGGGTCTCCGACTCGTTTTCCTGGGGCCACAGGGGTCTGGCAAGGGCACACAGGCATCTCGTCTGGCGCGTTTGATGGGTGTTCCCCACATCTCAACGGGAGACATGCTGCGGCAGGCAGTTGCCGCCGGCACCGATCTGGGTAGGAAGGCCGACGCAATCATGCAGGCCGGCGACCTCGTTCCCGACGAACTCGTCGTGGCCATGGTCGGCGAGCGGCTTTCCGCAGAGGATGCTGCCTGCGGCTACATCCTCGACGGTTTCCCCCGCAATGTGGCACAGGCGAAGGCGCTCGACGAGGTCCTCGAAACACCGCTAGACGGACTCGTGCAACTCGACGTTCCTCATGAGGAGCTGATGAAGCGGATGTTGCTCCGCGCCGAGCAGGAAGGTCGCGCCGACGACACCGAGGAAGGCATTTCGCGCCGTCTCGAGATCTACTGGGAAGAAACCGCGCCGCTGTCCGACTATTACCGCGAGACCGGCGGCACGGTGTACGTCGTTGATGGGCTCGGCGGTATCGACGAGGTGTTCGCAAGAGTCTCCCTGGCACTGGCTGTCGAATAATGACCGGACGCTTCATGACGATGAAGTCCGCTGAGGACTTCGAGAAGATGAAGGTGGCGGGCTCGGTGGTTGCTGCGGTTCATGCCGCGGTGAGAGAAGCCGCCGTGCCGGGCGTCACCATGCTCGAGCTTGATGCCATCGCCCATGAAGTGATCCGTGCAGCCGGATGCCGTCCCTCCTTCCTCGGATACCACGGCTTCCCCGCGGCGATCTGTTCCTCTCCAAACGAGGTGATCGTCCACGGGATCCCGAATGGCTACAAGCTGCGGGAAGGCGACATTCTCTCGATTGACGCCGGCGCTATCCACGACGGCTGGCATGGTGACGCTGCCTTCACGATGGCGATCGGGGAGGTCTCTGCGGAGGCGAAGCAACTCATCGAGGTCACCGAGCAAGGGCTCTGGGCCGGCATTGCCGCAGCCCGTCCCGGCAACCGGCTCGGTGACGTCGGTGCTGCCATCTCGGCCGTCGCGGCACCCCATGGGTACGGCGTGGTCAGGGAGTACATTGGCCACGGCATCGGCCGGCAGATGCACGAAGCTCCCGACGTTCCCAATTACGGGAAGCCCGGTCGTGGCCTCAAGCTGAAGGCGGGCATGGCGATTGCGATTGAGCCGATGTTCAACATCGGGACGGCCGAGACCAGCGTTCTCGAAGATGGTTGGACCGTCATCACCCAGGACGGCAGTCTCTCCGCGCACTGGGAGCACACGGTGCTGATCACAGACGACGGTCCGGTCGTGTCAACACTGCCGGAGCCCAAATTGATGCCGAACCCGTCGGATGAGGTTTGAGCCCGACTAAGTCAAATCCAGTCCAAGGTGGTTCGTACACCGGCCGCCCGGAAGGGGTGGGGTTTGAGTTTGGTACACGTAGACGAACGCAAATGGCCCGATCAGCTGCACTGGCAGTACGAGGCGCAACGACTCGGCGAAGATGAACACGGAGTGTGGCTCCATGTTCCCCGCGGCACCATCGCAAACCGGGGGGACCAACCGCCGTTGGCCGTCCCCTACGGTTTTGTGACCCTCGTGCCGGGCGGTGCATGGTGGTTGGGTGAGTTCTACTGGGACAACCCGAGGCATTCGGTCTATGTCAATATCGGGACGCCTCCCGAATGGCATGGTGACCGGGTCACCCAGGTCGATCTCGATCTCGATGTGATCCGCCGACCCGACGGTACGGTGGAGACTGTGGACGAGGACGAGTTCCTGGACCACCAGGTCCGTTTTGCGTATCCCCAAGAACTGATTGCCGCGACTCGCGTGGCGACTGCTGCCGCTGCCGAGCTTCTGATCGCCGGGATCGAGCCATTCGGCATCGCGTCCCGCCGGTGGCTTGAAGTCGCGGGCCACGGTTAGACCTGACCTACCGGTACCGTAGGTTCATGAACTCCATCGAGATCCGGCGCATGCTGCCGGAGGACGCTGAACAGGTAACCGGGCTCACCCAAGAGCTCGGGTATGACATGGCGGTCACCGACACGCGGGAGCGGATCTTGGCTCTGGCTGAAGGCGGCGCAATGTTCGTTGCCGTTGCTCGCAGCGAGGTGGTTGGTTGGATTCAGGGCCTGAGTCGAGAACTACTCATCTACCCAACGATTCTCGAGGTGGGCGGCCTCGTCGTCACCGAGAACGCGCAGCGGCAAGGGATCGGGAAGGCGCTGCTGGCAGCTCTGGCCGACTGGGGTCGCGAGCATGGCCACACCCGGATGTTTGTGCGATCGAGTATCAGGCGCGACGGTGCGCATCGGTTCTACGAGTCTCTCGGGTTCAAGCACGAGAAGACCTCGCATACTTTCTCGATGGAAATCGGATAGGCGCTCCTGACAGTCCTATCGGATACGACCCGTGCCCCGTTAGTGCTCAGCCGAGCGATTCGGCGAGGGTGAGACTCTCCCGGCGGGCCGTTTCCAGCAGCGCGGTGGCGTCGTCTGCGGACAGCCCAAATCGGCCGCTGATCCGTTCTCCGGTGAGCGCAATCACCTCGGGGTAATCGAGTGGGGCACTGAGGGCAGCGACGATCCTCACAACCGGATAGCCCGCGTTGGGATCGTCCCATGCGCTCTCGTCGGTGACCGCGGCCGCGAGCGTGGGAGGAAGATTCCACTCGTCACACAACCATCCCGCCACGGTCTTGTGGGTCCAACCGAATGCCGCCATCTCCAGGCTCGCCAGGGGTGCCTTGCCCGCGTACCAATCGGCCAGGACAGCCGCATAGCGGGGTTGACCGGCAACGAGCAGCGGCACCGCAATGTCCTCGAGGAGGGCAGCCGAGAAGTTCTCCCCGGATCGGGGGCGGTCGAAGCTACGCGACAGAGACGCGGCGGCCATTGCCCTCCACGAAGCTATCCGCCAAAACCGAGGCAGGTCGAAACCCGGGACCGGGATCGAGTTGACCGCTCCGCTCGCAGCCAACGAGATGAGCATGGACTCGAGGTGGTTCTTGCCGAGGAGAACCGTTGCATGCTCAATTGAGACCACCGGATTGCGCGGCGCATACGCCGCAGAGTTGACCGTCGTCAGCAGTCGCGCCGACAGACCCGGATCGAGGCTCATCGTCTCCGCAACTTTCGTGAGATCACAATCCGGTGTCGATATCTGCTCGATTGCCCGGGTTACGAGTCCGGGGATCGTCGGCAACTCGGCGCGTCCCAGAGCCGCCCGCAATGCTCCGTTCGACGGGGTGTTCTTAGCCCGCTTCAGCCGCAGCATCGTGCCTCCTTCATGCGGATCGTCTACCCATCTTCGTCGCGAAGATGCTGAGCATTCCTCCCAGCATGACGTGGCCGATGAGTACTTGAGCCATCGCAACTGCCTGGGCTAGAGCATTGGTGGGCAGAGCGTCTCCGTATCCGAGAGTCGTCATCGTCACCGTGCTGTAGTAGAGAGGTGACAGGAAGGTCTCATGGGTCCCGTAGTCGATATCGACGTACATGTACGCGATTGCGAACAGCACGGCGATCGCGCTGGTGAGTGATGCCCACCGCCCGAAGCTGCGGCCGCAGTCGGAGGTGAGCGACCAGATGCGATACACCACAGCATTGATCCGGCTCTTGTGGCGGAATTCGTAGAGGTAGTTTTGATCGCCGATGGTTCGACTGACCATGTAGGCCCCGGCGAAGTCGGCGTCGAGAACGTCGGTGCCGATCCAGTCCGCCGTGGCGTAGCCGGTGAGACCCTTGAGTCTGGACCTACGCATGTCGGCATCGCGGAGGATCGTTCGATCGATGTGAGCCCGGGTCAGGTCGGCCTTGGTCATACGCGCCCGGGTCAGGTCGGCGTGAGTCAGGTCGGCTTCACGCATCCGGGAATTGCGGAGGTCGGCGGTCCTGAGATCGGCGTCGTGTAGATCGGCGTGAGCAAACGTCGCATAACGCAGCTTGGTCTGAAAGCAGACGGTATTGGACAGATTGGCGCGGCCAAAGACAGCCTTTGAGGCGTCGGCGTTGGTCAGATCGGCGCCGGTCAGGTTCGCTCCGAGGAGGTGAGCCCCCCTTAGGTTTGCGCCGGCGAGCGTCGTACCGCTCAGATCAGTCCCAATCATTCGGCACCCGGCAAGGTTTGCCCCGGTGAGGTCGGATCCCCGCATGTCACGGTTCGACAGATCCAAATGGGAGAGATCGCAATCTACGAGATAGGCCCCGGGGCGAACCTGGTCGATATCGATCGGAGTCGCCGCGGCCTCGACCGGCTCGGTCGATCCGAGAACGTGTTCGTCGATTGCGGTCTGGCCCATGGCGCGCCTCGTTTGAGCGATGCCGGGTCTGTCGGCATCGCGAGCCGCGAATGAAGGCCTGCACATCCCCTGGCGCCCGGAACCCCTGATTTGTGTAAACCCTTGAAGACGCGCGCAAGTCCATATACCCTGTCGCTTACGGCAACTCGCCTCGAGTCGCACGTGGTTGTTCGCGTGCGATTTGCTCACGCCCGCAGGAGTTCCTATAGTTGCCGTCCGGCCCATGTCGGGCCGGGGATTTCTTGTGGCTAAAAAAGACGACGTAATTGAAGTTATAGGCACCGTCGTTGAGCCCCTTCCGAACGCAATGTTCAGGGTGAAGCTCGACAACGGACACGAGGTGTTGTGTCACATCTCGGGCAAAATGCGGATGCACTACATCCGGATTCTTCCCGGAGACAAGGTACGCATCGAGATGTCGCCCTATGACCTCGAGCGCGGCAGAATTATCTATAGGTACCGATGAAAGTATCAGCCTCCGTAAAGAAGATGTGTGAGAAGTGCCGGGTTATCCGCCGGCACGGGCGCGTGTGGGTGGTTTGTTCCAACCCGCGTCATAAGCAGCGTCAGGGGTAATTGATTTATGGCTCGTATTGCCGGAACCGACCTTCCAAGAGACAAGCGTGTTGAGATTGGGCTCACCTACATTTTTGGTGTTGGCCTGACGACGTCGCACGCCATCCTCGATGATCTCGATATCGATCGAGGTACACAGGTTCGCGATCTCACCGACAGTGAGGTTGTTCGCATCCGTCAGTACATCGATGCCAACCTGACTGTCGAGGGTGATCTGCGGCGCGAAGTTGCCCAGAACATCAAGCGCAAGATTGAGATTGGTTCGTACCAGGGCTTCCGGCATCGCCGCGGTCTTCCGGTACGCGGGCAGCGCACCCATACAAATGCGCGTACTCGCAAGGGCAAGGCAGTTGCCATTGCGGGTAAGAAAAAGGTCACGAAGTAGCGGTCGCGGAGAGGTAGCAAGTGGCGAAGCCCCAGCAGCGCAGCCGGCGCAAGGTCAAGAGAAACATCTCTCACGGCCAGGCGCACATCAAGGCGAGCTTCAACAACACAATTATCACGATCACCGACCAAGAAGGCCGGGTCCAGGCTTGGACCTCGGGCGGCTCGGTTGGGTTCAAGGGTTCACGGAAGTCCACGCCGTATGCGGCGCAGGTCGCTGCCGAACAGGCCGCCCGCAAAGCAGGCGAGATGGGCATGCGGAAGCTCGACGTCATCGTCGCCGGTTCCGGCTCGGGTCGTGAGACCGCTATCCGGACCCTGCAGAACATGGGCATCGAAATCACGGGCATCAAGGACAACACCCCAATCCCGCATAACGGTTGCCGTCCCAAGAAGCGGAAGGGTCGTTAGCCATGGCTCGTTACACCGGACCTCGCACAAAGGTCAGCCGTCGCTCGCGCCAGCTTCTCGATGAGAACAAGGCCAAGTATTTCGACCGCCGGCCCTATCCACCGGGTGATCACGGCCGTGGTCGCATCCGTGAGTCGCAGTACCTCGTTCAGCTTCGCGAGAAGCAGAAGCTGCGTCACATCTACGGCGTTCTCGAGAAGCAGTTTCGCCGCTACTACAAAGAGGCAAACCGTCGCTCCGGCATCACCGGTACCAACCTCCTGCAGATCCTCGAGTCTCGTCTCGACAACGTTGTGTATCGCGCTGGCTTTGCGCGGACCCGTCCGCAGGCGCGTCAGCTCGTCAACCACGGTCACTTCCGTGTGAATGGCAAGAAGGTCGACATTCCCTCCTATCAGGTGCGGATCGGCGATGTCGTCACGATCAAGGAACGCAGCAAAGAGACGTTTGCCGTCCAGCAGGCTATCGACACCATTGATCGTTCGGCCCCGGAGTGGCTCGACGTCAATGTCGACAAGCGTGAGGCAACCGTGTCGCTGATTCCCAGCCGCGAACAGATCGACACAGAGATCAAAGAACAGCTAATCGTCGAGCTTTACTCGAAGTAGGCCCTAGTCCGAGTCGGAGGAGCAGAGCGTGCTCATCGTCCAGCGTCCCCATATTGAAGAAGAGCAGGTCAGCGACGACCGTTCCCGGTTCGTCGTTGAGCCGCTTGAACCCGGTTTCGGTCACACGCTGGGTAATACCCTGCGTCGTGCCCTGCTCGCTCGCATCCCCGGTGCAGCGATCACGTCCGTACGGATCGAGGGTGTTCATCACGAGTTCTCGACCATCGAAGGTGTCGTCGAGGATGTCGTTGATTTCATCCTGAATCTCAAGCGAGTCGTGCTTCGCATCGAGGCCGAGGGCTCACAGACCCTGTACCTCTCGGCCAAGGGTGCCGGTGAGGTAACCGCTGGTGACCTGAAGGTTCCCGCCGGTGTCGAGATCGTCAACACCGACCTGCATCTGGCGACTCTGTCCGCCTCTGGTCACCTCGAGGTCGAGCTGACCGCTGAGCGCGGCGTCGGCTACCGCAGTGCCGAGCGCAACTCCAAGAGCGACACCATCGGCGTTATCCCGATCGATTCGATCTTCTCGCCGGTCCGCAAGGTCGCTTTCCGTGTCGACGACACCCAGGTCGGCATGGTCACTAACTTCGACAAGCTCATCATCGACGTCGAGACCGACTCATCGCTGTCACCGAGCGAGGCTGTGTCCTCGGCCGGCAAGACGCTGCGGGAGCTGTTGGGCCTCTTCGCCGATATGGACGAGGGCGAAGGCCT
>SWCD01011425.1_pt1 | contig 14663 bp, 16 predicted proteins | sample 4693011 | NCBI WGS metagenome assembly SWCD01 (sample SAMN10267278, study PRJNA491770) | bioreactor metagenome | isolation source: DHS bioreactor inoculated with marine | place: Japan: Omine Ridge, Nankai Trough | reverse complement strand
ACGATCCAAAAGATTTTTATATCGAAGAGGTGATCAAGGGCTCTTCAGCTGCCCAGGTCCTCAATACCATGCAGTACAATCCGGCGATTATGGCTAATCTGATCAAGAAGAAGATTGATGCGCAAATCCGCCGTGGCGCGATTTTACCCCGTGAAGGCGTGGGGTTGATCGATTTTTATAAAAGTTGTTTAGAAGGTTACACCTATCTCAAGATTTAAGAAGAGGAAGTTCCATGTCAAAAGTGCTTATTATCGGGGCCGGCGGTGTCGGCTCTGTGGTTACCCATAAATGTTGCCAGGTGCCTGAGGTGTTTTCTGAAATCATGCTGGCCTCGCGCACCAAGGAGAAATGTGATGCTATTGCCGCCCAAGTCTCCATGCCGATCAAAACCGCCCGGGTTGATGCCGACAAGGTGGATGAGCTGGTTGCCCTGATGAATGATTTTCAGCCCGAGCTATGTATCAACGTGGCCTTGCCTTACCAGGACCTGACCATTATGGATGCCTGCCTTGCCTGCGGTGTCCACTATCTCGACACAGCCAATTACGAACCTCCGGACGAGGCCAAGTTTGAGTACCACTGGCAATGGGCCTATCAGGAGCGCTTTAAGCAGGCTGGTCTCATGGCCCTGCTTGGTTCTGGCTTTGATCCCGGCGTCACCAATGTCTTTACGGCCTGGGCCCTCAAAAAGGAGTTCGATGATATCAGGGAGCTGGACATCATTGACTGCAATGCCGGCGATCACGGCCAGCCCTTTGCCACCAATTTCAACCCTGAGATTAATATCCGCGAAGTGACGGCACCGGCCCGCCACTGGGAGAATGGCGGTTGGGTGGAGAGCCCGGCCTTAAGCACAGCCAAGGATTTTGACTTTCCTGAGGGGATCGGCCCACGGAAAATCTACCTGATGTACCATGAGGAGCTGGAGTCGCTGACAAAGCACATCCCCACCATTGAAAAGGCCCGATTCTGGATGACCTTTTCCGATAACTACCTCAAGCATCTTGAGGTGCTTGAAAATATCGGCATGACCAGTATCGAACCGATCAACTACAACGGCCAGGAGATCGTGCCCCTGCAGTTTCTTAAGGCTGTTTTGCCGGACCCCGGTTCCTTGGGGCCGCTGACCCATGGCCGTACCTGCATAGGCTGTCTGATCAAGGGCATGAAGGACGGCAAGGAGAAGAAATACTACATCTATAATATCTGCGACCATCAGCAGTGTTACGAAGAGGTTGGGGCCCAGGCTGTGTCTTACACTACAGGCGTACCTGCTATGATCGGCGCCCTGCTGATGCTGACCGGAGTCTGGAAAGGCAAGGGTGTTTTTAATATGGAGCAGCTCGATCCAGAGCCCTTCATGGAAAAACTCAATATCCACGGGTTACCATGGCAAGACGTTATCTTGTAGACTTTGACCCTCTGCAGGTTCCCAGCCCCTGCTTTGTTGTCGATCAGGGCGCCATTGAGCGCAATCTCAAGATCCTGGCCGGCGTCCAGGATCGGACCGGTTGCAAGATTCTTTTGGCCCTGAAAGGCTTTGCCATGACCAGGGTCTTTCCGCTCATTCGTGGCTATTTGCCAGGAGTGTGCGCCAGTTCGCCGGACGAGGCACGGCTGGGCCGTGAGGAATTCCGGGGCGAGGTTCATAGCCACGCCCCGGCTTTCAGCGCCAGTGATCTGGATGCCCATCTGCAGTATTGCGACCACTTAGTTTTTAACAGCTTCCAGCAGTGGCGGCGTTTTCAAGGGGAGGTCCATGCCTGCACCTCCCCTCCTGCCTGCGGGCTGCGTGTTAACCCGCAGCACTCAGAAACCGAGGTTGCCCTTTACGACCCCTGCAGTCCCGGCTCACGCCTGGGCATCAGTCGACAGCAGTTTGAAGGGCAATCCCTTGAGGGGATCAGCGGCTTGCACATCCATACCCTGTGTGAAAAAGGGGCGGATGCCCTGGCCAGAACGGCTACTGCTTTTGAAAAACAATTTCAAGAAATTTTGCCGCAGATGAGCTGGCTTAATCTGGGCGGCGGCCATCTCATCACAGCGCCCGATTATGACATTGATATGCTCTGTGGAGTAATCGACCATTTCCGTACCAGCTACGATCTCAACATCTACCTGGAACCGGGAGAGGCCATTGCCATCAACACCGGCGCCTTGGTGACCACCGTCCTGGATGTTGTTGAAAATGACGGTCCCATTGCTATCTTAGACACCTCGGTGTCCTGTCATATGCCCGATGTGCTTGAAATGCCGTATCGACCGGAGATCAGGGGAGCCGACTTGCCGGGTACCCTCTCCCACACCTATCGCCTCGGGGGTGTCTCCTGCTTGGCCGGCGATATGCTTGGGGAGTATTCTTTTGACAAGCCTCTGCAGCCCGGTGACCGGCTCATTATTGAAGACATGAGCCATTACACCATGGTCAAAACCACCACCTTTAATGGCGTGCGCTTGCCGAGTATTGCCCTGTTTAAACCCAAGGCAGGCGGTGCTGAAATAGTTCGCCAGTTTACCTACGAGGACTACCGTTACCGTCTCGGCTAGTCAAAGTTTGATGCATAAACAAATGCCCTTCGACAGGCTCAGGGCGCTGAATTTAGTTTGCTCGTGCCCTGAGCCTGTCGAAGGGCGTTGCCAACAGTTAGGGTAGACGTGGTACTAGGCTTCTTTCCGTGAAGTGAACTTTACAAAATTGGGAAGAGAAAAGAGGTGGCGAAGTCTAACGACTATCATGGTCATGATAAAAATGATGGACACCGCGCCTGAGGCGTTTGAAGCTGCTTTCTAGAAACTCCACCCCGATAAGGGTTGCCAGGCAACTGAACGTAATAATGAAAGCATAGCCAAGCTGGCCAAGACCGCTGGCGGCACCAATGGCTGAAAGCACCCAGATGACGGCAGCCGAAGTGACTCCCTTTACCAGTCCTTCCTTTGACATGATGACGCCGGCGCCGAGAAACCCTACTCCAGTGACCACTTGCCCGACCACTCTGGTGGGGTCGCCCTGTCCGCCGGTAATAGAGCTGCCAAGATAAACAAAGACCTGGGTACCCATGCAGATGAGGATGCTGGTGCGAATGCCGGCTGGTTTACCCCGGAGTTGGCGCTCCAGACCTATTAATCCGCCACAGAAAATAGATGTTGCAAGCTGGGGCCAGGGGAAGTCGATAAGTTCTAACATGATGCTCTGGTTAATAACGTCAGATCTTAGTCGATAGACTTGATGGCTACAAACTCAGCAGAGTTACAGATCAAATCTTCACCCTTCCAAGAGTCAGACAATGTTTTCTTGTTGTTCTTTTTCTTAAGGTGTTTGCGCTTGGAAGACGAAATGCTGGTGTGCACGGGGACGCCTTCTTCAAGATGCTGACTAGTTTTGGAACGGCTGGACTTGGCCGGGTATGTGTTAAGTTTGGACATTCTCTGTCAACCAGTTCGAAAAGAGAGCTTGCTAATCAATATACGGATAGGAAGATAACCAGGAGCCAGACGGCTCAACTAGTTGCAGAAAAAAAGGACGGCGTGATTGAATTTGATAGGTGGCTCCGCACTCTTGACAAACAACAATGTCGCCTCTGCCCAAATATTCCACAACCTGGATAGAGTCTTTGTTGAGGCATTGTTGGCATTTGCAGTAGCGCACTGTTTGTCCTGTTTTACGCTGCGATGAGGTGAAACCAAATTTCATTTTCAACTTAAATTGCTGTTAGAGTTTAAGCCAGCAGGGCAGCTAGAAGGTTGGTCGCCCAACTCACGCTGCCCTGCTTCCACTAAAAGACAACCCCATTAGGCATAGCCATAAATGTTGTTGTCATCATAATCGTCATAATAATCATCAAACATGTAATCTTTACCGATCGGTTCAAGCCGTATGGGTTCTACCGAGCAAATTTCATACTCCCGCTCACAGTCATCGCATATGACCATATCACCAGGCTCATCGTCGTAGAAAATTCGTATTTTACCTTTACAGCTAGGGCATTTTCTTTCTTTCATGATGTCTCCACCCAAATCATTTATGTTTTTTTACAAGGTTTGTGTGAATGCTCCTCATCTTACGTCTTAAGAGTGAAGCTTTCTTTAGTCTCGTCAGCCTCTTGGGCACCTCTTTACCGCCTGTCAACTTGGCCATAACTGCCTACCTCATGGTATTTTGCACTGTTTCAGGGGACTGCCCATTTAATGGCCGAGCGGGACGCGAGAAGGGGTACAACATAGGTAACCCCGATGTGGCCATTGCCAGTACGCGAAACAGTTTTCGTTTTTTTTTGCATAGCAACAGCAATGCCATAGTCGGGGAATGAGTAAAAAAAAATTACTAGGAGGTGTTGAGCGGCCCTAAAAATCTTTAAAATCCTGATTTTACGGTCCTTGTAATGTGAGTTTTTTGCGCGTTACAGCGCATGGGTGTATGATGCAAAAAGACAATAAAGAGAACCTCTGGTTCTCTTTATTGTTCTGGTGTTGGAGTATTTAAAAAAGAGGCAAAATTTAATTAATATTAATCGTGTAATTTTAAGACTTTATATGTTTTAGGAATTCTAAATTCTTTTTTAAATAAAAGCAGAATTTTAAGTTCCTGATTCTTGCGGAGTTAAGCAGGCAACCTCTGTTTTGGCCTGGAAATAAAAAACAGAAAGCTAACTTGCCCCCATGGTTGCAAAACAAAATGTGGACAATTTTAGAAAATGGGCATATAAGCGCCTCTGCTTAGATAAACACAGCGCAGAAAGACAAAGGGGAAATTGTACCTTTACGTGGTAGATGTGCCCATACTACACTTAGAGAACCTCTCTTAGATCAGATTAAGCAACCGGGCGCTTGTAAAAAGCTTGTAGAATGACACCAGATACAGTTGAAAAAAAAATGCTCGGCTGGCGGGAATGGCTTTCCTTACCAGCTATTGGTATTCCAGCCATTAAAGCCAAGGTCGATACTGGAGCCAAGACTTCAGCGCTCCACGCCTTTAGGATTGAGACCTTCATGCATGAAGGGGTCGACATGGTTCGGTTTGAGATTCATCCCCTTCAGAAACGAACCGATATTGTCTTGACATGCGAAACGCCTGTTTTTGATAAACGGCTCGTTACCGACTCGGGTGGGCATCGGGAAATGCGCTATGTGATCAAGACAACTCTTGCTCTTGGTAATGCTAGTTTTGAAACAGAAATTACCTTAACCGATAGAGATACCATGAAATTTAGAATGCTCTTAGGGCGTAGGGCCATGGCCGGGATTTTTAATGTTGACCCTGAAGCGTCTTACTTAGTTGGGCGTAAACCACGAAATATTTATCAATAAGGAAGATGAAATGAAAATAGGCATCTTATCGCGCAACAAAGACCTCTATTCCACTAATAAACTTGTGGTGGCGGCCGAGGAACTGGGCCACGAGGTCCGGGTCATAAATCCACTTCGCTGTTATATGAATATCACCTCCCATAAACCCTCAATTCATTTTAAGGGCGAACCGCTGGAAGGCTATAATGCCATTATCCCCAGAATTGGTGCATCGATAACCTTTTTCGGAACAGCTGTTGTCAGACAATTTGAGATGATGGGCGTTTATTGTCTGAACGAGTCAGTGGCTATTTCTCGCTCGCGGGACAAGCTTCGCTCTTTGCAACTTCTTGCGCGCAAAGGCATCGGCCTTCCTGTGACAGGGTTCGCCCATGCGACCCAGTATACCAACGACCTTATCAACCTTGCCGGCGGAGCGCCTTTGGTGATTAAGCTTCTGGAAGGAACCCAAGGTATCGGTGTTGTTCTGGCCGAAACCCAAAACGCTGCAGAAAGTGTTATTGAGGCCTTTCGTGGTTTGAAGCAGAATATTTTGGTCCAGGAATTTATAAAAGAGGCAGGTTCCAGTGATATACGCTGTTTTGTGGTCGGCGGCAAGGTGGTGGCAGCCATGATGCGTACTGGCAAAGAAGGTGATTTCAGATCCAATATTCATCGCGGCGGCAAAGCTGAGAAAATTAAGATTACTCCGGAAGAGCGCTCTACAGCTGTTCGGGCCGCCAAGATAATGGGGCTTAATGTAGCTGGTGTAGACATTTTACGCTCTAATCATGGGCCCGTGGTTATGGAGGTAAATTCCTCTCCCGGCCTTCAGGGCATTGAGCAGGCAAGCCGGATAAATGTTGCAAAAATGATCATTGAGTTTATCGAAAAAAACGCCAAACAAGGAAAAACCAAAACCAGAGGCAGGGGGTAAAGGCAGATGCGCAGCCCGATTAAAATTGGCGGCGTCACAATAAAGGCGGGCGATCGGCAGACCGTTGATCTGCCCATTGCCAGGCTCTATACCCATACGGCCATGAGTATGCCTGTTCATGTTATTCATGGCAAAAAAGACGGCCCCACACTTTTTGTTAGTGCTGCCATCCATGGTGATGAGATCAACGGAGTTGAGATTGTCCGCCGCCTTCTCAAGCTCAAACTTTTAAGCAGAATACGCGGCACCCTCATCGCCATCCCCATTGTCAATGTCTACGGCTTTATCAACCGTTCACGGTATTTGCCTGACCGTCGTGATTTAAACCGCTCTTTTCCCGGTAATCACAAAGGGTCGCTGGCCTCCCATCTTGCCAAACTCTTTATGGAGGAGGTTGTCGATCGCTGTACCCACGGTATTGATATCCACTCCGGCTCAAATCATAGGATTAATCTTCCTCAAGTTCGGGCAACCCTTGATTCTCCTGAAACAGAACGCTTGGCCAAAGCCTTTGGGGCTCCGGTCATCATCAATGCACGGTTGCGAGATAACTCCCTGCGTGAGGCTGTCATAGATATGGGTATTCCCATGATCCTTTATGAAGGGGGAGAAGGGCTTCGTTTTAACGAGCCTGCCATCAAGGTGGGCACCAGGGGTATTCTTGCAGTCATGCGCGAAATAGGTATGCTGCCGGCGAGAGCGCCAAAGAAAAAACAGAGTGAGCCGGTTATTGTTAAGTCTACGAGCTGGATTCGCTCACCGAAAAGCGGCATTATTCATTCTTCAGCCCGCACCGGTACTTCAGTGGTCAAGGGAGATGTGATCGCCAAAGTCGTTGACCCTTTTGGTGAACAGGAGGACAAGATTGTCGCCCCTAAAGATGGCATCATTATAGGCAACCTTAATCTGCCCCTTGTTCATAAGGGGGATGCCCTTTTCCATATCGCAACCATAGGTGATCAGGAAATACTTGATGAGTTAAGTGAAAGTATTTCAGACAATGATCTGATTATTTAGCACTCTTCTTTATCCCGTTCTTTTTCCATTTTCAGCAAGGGGTTAATGTTCTTATTGCTGATCAGCCAGTAGGTGACGCCAAGGGCAAGAATAACAGCAGCTGAGGCCCAAACATATTCCGACTTCAGTTCTTTGTAGTCAAAGACAATAACCTTCCGGGCTACGGCCATCAGGGCTGTGGCCACAACCAGTTGCACATGGATAATATCCTTTCGTAAGTAGAGAGTGATATTTTCATAGATCTCAATGGCGATAAGCACGGCCAAAAAGGCCCCGAAAATGGCGAGAAGATCGTTTATTTTCAGGATAAACAGGGGCGGCTGTTGCAGCTTCTGAATGATCAGCCAGACCACATCGCCTATCCCCCAGAAAATAACGAGGACCATGAGGATGGAAAGAATTCTTACCCCACCACGGATAAAGCTGTGTAAAAAATTAAGAAAAGGTTCGTTATGCTGCTCGTCTCCCAACACAACCTTGCCGATATTGGAAATTTTGTCTTTCATGACCACGCCTCATTCTCTATGGAATTGTTTGCCATCTGCAATAAAACGATAAATTATCATAAGAGAACTATGAAAGAAACAAATTGCAGAATTCACATCGAAAAGTTTATGTCTAAATATGCAGATACCCTCATGCCGACCATACCGAGGCTGATGAACAGGGTTATTTTCACCTTGCAAAACAGATAGATAAACAACAAAACTCGGCATAATGCTTTTTTTAGATTAGTAGTCAAAAGTACCTGAATTAAAAGTAGTAATCCTTTAATCTGCTATAGAAACATCAATCATTTTAGACAAACACCACACAGGACAAAACATGAAAATCACCTTCAATGGCGCCGCCAAAACAGTAACCGGATCTCAATATCTCCTCGAAGTAAATGGTCATCGACTGCTCCTTGATTGCGGTTTGTTTCAGGGTAAAAGAAAACAGTCCTTTGAGCTGAACCGGCAAGGTGCCTGTGATGGCAAAGATCTCGATGCGATTATCCTTTCCCATGCCCATATTGATCATTCGGGTAATATCCCCTGCCTTGTCAGAAATGGTTTTAAGGGAGACATCTTCACTACGTTAGCCACCCGTGATCTCTGTGCGGTAATGCTGCTCGACAGCGCCTTTCTCCAAGAAAAAGATGTCGAGTATGTCAATCGTAAACGTGAAAAAGAGGGCAAGAATCCTTTTGAACCTCTTTATACAAAAAAGGATGCGGTTAATGCCATGCAGTATTTTGTCGGCATAAGCTACAACCGTAAACGTCAAATCCTGCCAGGCGTGGAACTGACCCTGGTTGACGCCGGCCATATGCTGGGCAGTGCCCATGTTATTCTCGACATTAACGACAAAGACTCCGGCAAACAGACAAGACTTGTATTCAGCGGAGATATCGGCCGCCCGGACATCCCAATTATCCGTGACCCGGAACCGATTACAGAAGGGGCTGATATACTGATTATCGAAAGTACCTACGGCAACAGAAACCACCCTCCCTACCCCGAGTCGGAGATGGAGTTGAAAAGAATTGTTAATGAAACAGTCGAGCGAGGAGGTGCCCTTCTTATCCCTGCTTTTGCCGTGGGTCGCACCCAACAGATTGTCTTTGCCCTCCATAAACTTTTCACCAAAGGTGAAATTCCAGACATTCCCATCTATGTTGATAGCCCCATGGCCACCAGAACCACCGATATTTTTCGTCTCCACCCTGAAGCCTATGATGAGGAAATCATGGATTTTATGCTGCAGGACCGCGAAAATAACCCCTTCGGTTTTGAAACCTTGAAATATACCGCTTCGGTGGAAGAATCGAAGATACTGAGCAGTTCAAAAAAGTCTGCCATTGTGATCAGTGCCAGTGGCATGATGGAAGGAGGCCGGATTCTTCATCACCTGAAAAACCGCATCACCAACCCTAAAAACACACTCCTGATTACAGGCTGGCAGGCACCGCACACCCTGGGCAGGATAATTGTTGATGGCGGAACGGATATCAAAATTTTTGGTGAAGAATATCAGGTAAAAGCCAAAATAGAGGTCATTACAGGCTTTAGTGGCCATGCCGACCGTGAAGGGCTTCTGGCCTGGGCCGGGGCGATGCAGAAAAAACCTTCTCATACCTTTGTGGTTCATGGAGAGGAAGAGTCCGCCACTGCCTTTGCAACTGCCTTGGAGACAGAACTGGATTTTACCAACGTTCACATCCCGGACCCGCATCAAAGTTTCACAATATAAAAGATTCGCACCAAGCACTATCAACAGAGAGTGTAGAGTAATCAGACAGGGAAATTGTCGTTGCCAGTGGGGCATAACAAGACCTTTGTGTAAATAGTTGCGATAAACAACTGTCTTTTTGTCGCATCTCTCCAGACAATCATCATTGTGTCAGGATTGTTAAGGTGATACTCTATGCCGACGGCGAATTATGACCTATCATCTTTCCCGCCTTTACCGCTTCATGATCGCAGTTTCACACTAAAAAGGGAGAAAATCGATGGAAACAGTAAAGCAATTTCTTAACCCTCTGCTAGAGACTATGGGGCAGTATCTACCAAGTGCATTTGGCGCCCTGCTTCTTTTTTTGGTTGGCCTTGGTGTTGCCAAGCTGATTCGCAAAGGCATAAAGAAACTACTCGGGCAATTCAAGATTGATGAGCGGCTGGCCGAGAAAATTGGCAAAGAGGTCGACCTGGAGAGATTTATAAGCAATCTCTTCTACTATATACTGATGCTCTGGGTTATGCTCCTTACCCTCGATATTCTCGGTGTGGAAGGCGTTCTGGAACCGGTCATGAATATGTTTAACGAGTTCCTGGCTATCTTCCCCAATATCATTGCCTCTCTATTAATTGGTTTTGCCGGCTATCTTATTGCTAAAATTATATCCAGTGCCGTGGAGGTTGTCTCCCGTGGGATGGACGGTCTCTCAACTAAGATCGGTCTCAGTGAGCAATTCAGCTTTTCTCGCTTAATCGGCCAAATTGTTTTTCTTGTCATTTTTATTCCGATCCTCATCTCTGCCTTGGACGCATTGAAGATTGATGTTATTTCAGTGCCCTCAACCGAGATGCTCGCCGCCCTGCTTGGTGCTATTCCAAGAATTCTGGCCGCCGCTCTTATTATCGGTATCGCTTATATTGTCGGTCGTTTCGTCACCACCGTCGTGAGAGAGTTGTTGCAAAACCTGGGCTCTGACCAGGTTCCAGAGAAACTGGGATTCCAGTCCATCATGGGTGAAAAGACCAGTTTTTCCGGTCTTATCGGTGGCATTCTCTTCTTTTTTATTATGTTGGCGGCAACGGTTTCCGCAGTTGAACAGCTCGACATGCCGCAGCTTTCAGAAATTTTGAGCACCTTCCTGGTCTTTGCCGGTGAAATTCTTCTGGGCCTGGTTATTCTGGCAATGGGTAACTATATAGCGTCTCTGGCCCATAAAGCCTTGTCCCGCAGCACTGAGAACACGGGGCTGGCGTCAATCGCCCGGATCGCCATCCTTGCTCTGTTCCTGGCCATGGGTTTACGAGCCATGGGCATCGCTGACGATATCGTCAACCTGGCCTTTGGCCTTACCTTGGGCGCGGTTGCCATCAGTGTTGCGCTTTCTTTTGGTCTTGGTGGGCGCGAAGCAGCAGGCAAGCAGATGGAATACTGGCTCAAGAAGCTTCGCAAGGAAGATTAGCACGCCGCGTTTTTCGGCCTCCTCACTCAAAGTTGCCGATGTGTAAAAAAAGGCACCTCAGTAAGAAAACGCTGGGGTGCCTTTTGCAAGAGATGCGATGCCGGGAGTCGGGTTTATTTCTTAGCTCTTCACTTCAGCATTAGACATTTCAACAGCCACTCGATGTGGGGCCAACTGGATTGTTTCAAAAGGCATCTCGACTCCTGCATCAGTAAGCGCCTTAAAAACATTCTCACGCAATTCAAGACGTTTCTGGACATGCTGGCGCTCATCTGCAAGCCAGGCCCGCAACTCCATGGTCACATTATAATCGTTGAGCTGGGTCACCACCACCCGCGGCGCCGGTTCGGCCATAAAATCCTTATTGCCAGTGATCAGAGAGATTAACAGGTCGCGTACCTTGTCGAGATTTTCGCTTACCGCAATGGTTACACCAATATCCAGGCGTAAATGAGGGAAATTGGTGTAGGAGGTAACCGTCTTGTTCATGATCTCGGTATTGGGTACTGCCAGCATTTTACCATCGTTGGTAACAATGCGCGTTGAACGCAGAGTGATCCGATCAACCCGACCATAGTTTCCTTCTATCTCTACCAGATCGTCGATTGTAAAGGGTCGATCAAGAAATATGAGTATTCCAGAGATAATATTGGAGAGTGTGTCACGGGCTGCAAAACCTATGGTCAGACCGACCACACCCATGGAGGCCAAAACAGCCGTAGTTTTGACTCCCACCGCACTCAGGGCGGCCAGAACACCGAGGCTCAAAATACTGAATTTAACCAGGGTCTCGGCAAAGGCCGAACTGGTTCGATCAAGACGGCGTGTCCAGCTGGGCAAGGCAATGCCTTGCAGGGCGCGCCAGAGCAGATAGAAAGTCATCAAAACTATTCCGGCAACAATGATGTCGACGAGAGCTTCAGCAAGAAGTAGGCTTAACCTCTCGGGATCGAAATAGTCACGCAATCGGGAAAGTAAAGTTTCCATGACACGGGTCAAAATGGGGCCTCCTGGCAAATATTATTTTGCCTCTTCCTGGTTTGCATCGGCAATAAGGTGCACATCGCGCTGGGGAAAAGGAATCGTTAATCCAACCTTTTCCACCTCTTCCTTGACCCGCTTATTAAGGTCCCAGAATGTTTGCCAGTAATCACTTGTTGCTGCCCAGCCCCTGAGCTGCAAATTAATGGAACTATCTCCCATGGAAATGACCATGACCTGAGGCGCTGGGTCAGCAAGGAACCTTGTCTCAGAAGCAGCTATTTGCCGCAACACATCCAGTCCGACATCTATGGAGTCTCCATAGGAAATGCCGACAACCACATCCATGCGGCGCCTGCCGTTTCGGGTAAAGTTTTTAATGGTACTGCCCCAGATTATGCCGTTAGGGGAGGAAACATAGAGGCCGTCAAATGTTTCTAGAATGGTGGTAAACAGGCTGATTTCTTTAACGGTTCCTGATACAGAACCATATTCAATGAAATCTCCGATCCGAAATGGGCGCAGAATAAGAAGCATGGTACCTGCGGCAATATTGCCGAGAGTATCTTTGAGCGCCAGGCCGACTGCCAGGCCGGCAGCACCGAGCAGGGCAATGATACTGGTGGTATTTACGCCAAAGATATCAAGAATGATAATCAGGCCGACTGCATAAACCAAATAACTGGAAATGGAACAAAAAACCGGGACCAGGGTAGCGTCAAGGCGATCAAGGCGAGCATTGGTCCGGTTGATGATCCTGCAGATAAATCTGGCAAACAAAACACTGGCCACAAGAACGGCTAGTGCGAATAATAAATTGTAAAAAATGTTTAAAAACAGGTCAGAATAACTGTCCCAATAGTTCGTGATTAAATCCTGCATTCTCCCTCCCGACGTGGCAAATTCGGTGTCTAAGCCTGGTGGACGCCCGGCAAGTCACTACTTACTTATTCATCATAAGACTGGCGATGATGAGTAAAGAAGCTATGCATCAGCCACCCGATAACAATACCAGCTGCAAGGACAAAAAAAAGCAAAAGGGCCCGAGACATTGCTATAGACCAAAATAGAAAACTGATCTCCACCACCTCAACATTCTGGACGACGAAAAGAATTATTATCCCGGTAAGAATGAGACTGAGGACAAGCTTAAAATGCATCATAGGCAGGGGCTCCTTTCGCGCTTTTTTGCATGTTTTTATAACCAATTTCTCCGTTTGAAAAATCGAACCATCACCAGGGCAACCACCAACATCACTCCCCAGAAAACAAAATAGCTATAGCGATAATGCAGCTCCGGCAGATGCTCAAAATTGGTACCATAGATACCGGCAATAAAGGTAAGGGGAATAAAAATAGCCGAAAAAATAGTGAGTACTTTCATAATTTCATTAAGGCGATTACTTACCCCGGTATTGTAGATATTCAGATGATCGGAAAGCATCTCCCTGTAGGTGTCTATAACCTCCACCGCCTGGCTTGAAAGATCAAGTAAATCTTTAATAAACGGAATGGTTTGCTCTTGGATGAGATCTGAATCAAGCCGGCTCAGCTGCAAAATAAACTCTTTTGCCGGTCGGATAGATTTACGCAGGTAGTTCATTTCACGTTTGTAGTCGTTGATCTTTGTCAATACTTCCTGGGTGGGGCTTTCAAGAATTTCATCCTCAATCTCTTCAATATGTTCCCCTAAGCGCTCAATGATGAATATATAATTGTCGATGATGGTGTCCAACAGGACATACGCCAGATAATCAATACCGACTTTACGAATCCTGCCCTTTTGCTTCCTGATGCGACCCCGGACAGGCTCGAAAATATCCGCTGGCCGCTCATGAAAGGTGATGAGAAAAGTTTTACCCAAGACCATACTTAACTGTTCACTGTGTATTTTTCCTTCAACTTCATCATAGCGCATCATCTTGATTACAAAAAAAAGATAGTCGTCATACTCTTCCATCTTCGGGCGTTGTCCGGTATTGCTGATGTCTTCAAGAACAAGGGGATGAAGATCAAAACCGGCACCAACCTCCTTGAGCAGTTCCGTGTCATGCAGGCCGTAGATATTAAGCCAGGTTACAGTCGCCGTTTCTTTATAGGGTATGCCTTCTTTGATATCCTTCAGATACTGTTCGTTTAAATTTTCCTGGTCATAATCAATAACCCGAATGGTGGTCTCTTCTACCTTCTGATTACCGATAAAAACAAGGTCATCAGGCGATTTCCCCAGTGATGCCTCTTTATTTTTTAAGAATCTGGCCATAAAGTTCTCCTCCGGATTTTTTTTTTGCTTCATCAGAATAGTATCAGGCTCGGCATGTTTTGTTAATCTACAGTTCTGCCTGGCGGAGTTTAGCGGCAGCTTCTTCGGGGCTGACCGTATTGACAAAAAGACCTGACCCCAGCTCAAATCCTGATGGGATTGTGGTTCGCGGGCATATCTCAAAATGCCAGTGAAAACTTTTGGCCCAGGCACCTTCTTTGTGGCCATGCGGCACTGTGTGCAGAAAATAGTTATACTGGACCTCGCCAATCACCACCTGTAAACGCCTCATGGTCCTCCGGATAACCCTTGCCAGGTCATCAAGTTCTGCAGTGCTGATCTCAAGAAAGCTGCTCTGGTGTTTGATGGGCAGGATATGAATCTCCCACTCGTAGCGGCTGGCAAAAGGCTTCAATGCGACAAAATGATCGCCGCGCTCCACCACATATCTACCGGTCTCATACTCTTGCTGTCTTTCCCCTGAATTGCGGTCAAAGGTCGTG
>SWCD01010642.1_pt1 | contig 14683 bp, 9 predicted proteins | sample 4693011 | NCBI WGS metagenome assembly SWCD01 (sample SAMN10267278, study PRJNA491770) | bioreactor metagenome | isolation source: DHS bioreactor inoculated with marine | place: Japan: Omine Ridge, Nankai Trough | reverse complement strand
CGGTGGAACTGGACGTTCCTCGGGAAGAGCCTCCGCCGGCCGTCCTCGACGATCTCCGGATCGAGGTTCTCCGTGTCGAGGTGCCGGCTGTAGATCTTCGTGGCGTCGATGGCCATGGGGCTGTCGAGGTGGATGGGCAGCTCCGGCAGATCCCCCGCCTTCATCGCCTCGCGCAAGAGGTAGATCACCACCTGGGAGCGTGCCACGGCGAAGGAGGGGATGAGGATGGTCCCGCCCCGGTTCACGGTGTCGAGGAGGGCGTCGCGGATCTGGTCCGCGAAGGGCTCGTCTTCGTGGACCCGGTCGCCGTAGGTGGACTCCACGACCAGAATGTCCGAGCCCGGGCAGGGCTTGGGGTTCGGATGGATGGGCATGTCGTACTTGCCGACATCCCCGCTGAAGACGATCGTTCGCCGGCCGACCTGCAACTCCACGATGGCGGAACCGAGGATGTGGCCGGCGTTCGTGAACCGCGCCCTCACACCCTCCTCGATATCGAACCACTCCTCGTAGTCGTAAGGGATGAGCAGTCGGAGTGCCTGTTCCGCGTCCTCGGCGGTGTAGAGGGGCAGGGCCGGGCTGTGCTTGCTGAACTTCTTCCGATTGGCGTAGGCGGCATCCTCTTCCTGGATCTTCGCCGAGTCCATGAGGAGCAGTTCGGCCAAGTCGAGGGAGGCCCGCGTGCAGTGCACCGGGCCCTTGAAACCCCGCTGAACCAGCTTCGGCAGATAGCCCGCGTGGTCGATGTGCGAGTGCGTCAGGATCACGTGATCGAGGGCCTTCGGGTCGAAGGCGGGCGGCTCCCAGTTCAGGAGCCGGAGTTTCTTCAGACCCTGAAAGAGACCGGCGTCCACGAGGATGCTGCCGCGGTCTGTTTCGACGAGATGGCGCGAGCCGGTGACGGTTCCCGCGGCGCCGTGGAAGGTGAGTTTCAATCCCATGACCGCATTTCCTTCAGAAGGCCGGAAAGGGCGGAGTATAGCGCGATCCGGGGGGCGAAGCGGGCAAAAGCCATCCGCCCCCGGCCGAGCCGGAGCTCCTCCCGGACGAATTTCTGTGCCTGAGCGCGGCTTCCCTTAAATTCGAGGGACCATGAAAAAGCTCACTGCAATTCTGCTTCTACTGGCTCTCTCCACCCTCGTCGTGGCGGAGGACGATCCGGCGTCCGAGCCGGCGAACCCCAAGGCCCTGATCAAGACCTCGATGGGGGACATCACGGTCGAGCTTCTCGTCAAGAGCGCTCCCCAAACGGTCGCGAACTTCCTCGGCCTGGCCGGTGGGACGAAGGAGTGGAAGGACCCGACCTCCGGCGAGATGGTCAAGCGCCCGTTCTACGACGGCCTGACCTTCCACCGCGTCATCCCGGACTTCATGATCCAGGGCGGCTGCCCCCTGGGCAACGGATCCGGGGGCCCGGGCTACAAGTTCGAGGACGAGATCAACGCGAAGTCCTACGGGCTGGACAAGCTCATGATCCTCGCGGACGAGAAGCCCAACCCCGAGGCCCTGTCGCGCCTGATGATCCGTACCCAAACGGACTTCCAGCGGGTCGTGATGCGACCCCTGTTCGCGAAACTCGGGATCACCAGCCAGGAACAGCTCGAAGCGAAGAGGGCGGAGGTCCAGAAGGCCGTGGATGCACTCTCGGTGATGGACGTGTGGGCCATGTCCGGCTACAAGTACGACGATACCCTGAAGTCCTTCCCGAACGCGCCCGGCTACCTGTCGATGGCGAACTCCGGCCCCAACACCAACGGTTCACAATTCTTCATCAACCTGGGCGATAACTCCTGGTTGAACGGGAAGCACACCGTCTTCGGGAAGGTGCTCACGGGCCTCGACATCGCCCAGAAGATCGTGGCCGTCCCGGTCGATCCCCGCAGCGCGCGTCCCACGACCCCGGTGACGATCATCTCCATCCGGAAGATCGGGGCGGAATAGGCGGCCCGCGGAGGGCGGGGGCACCTGGCCCTCGCCCACCGCAGGTCTCCGTCAAGGAACCTACTCGCCGCACCTGTCTGGAGGTGGGCATTTGCTGAAGGACCTGGACGGGAAGAAGGTTCTTTCCTGGGCGATGTACGACTGGGCGAACTCGGCCTTCGCCACGACGGTCGTCTCCGGTCTCTTCCCGATCTTCCTCAAGGACTACTGGGCCAGGGGACTCGAGAGCGAGGAGTCCACCTTCGCCCTCGGGGTCGTCAGCTCCGCCTCCGCCGTGATCGTGGCGTTCCTCTCACCGGTGATCGGCGCCATTGCCGATCGGGGCGGGGCCCGACGGCGGTTCCTCTTCTTCTTTGCCATGATGGGGATCGTCATGACCGGGGCCCTGGCCCTGGCCAGCGAGGGCATGTGGGTCCTGGCGCTCATGCTCTACGGCGTGGCGGTCGTCGGGTGGTCCGGGGCGAACAGCATCTACGACTCGCTGATCGTCTCCGTGGCGAAGGGGAAGCGGCTCGACATGGTCTCCGCGCTGGGTTTTTCGGTGGGCTACCTCGGCGGGGGAGTGCTCTTTACCCTGAACGTGCTGATGGTGACCCACCCCGAGTGGTTCGGCATTCCGGACAAGACCGTGGCCGTGAAGCTCTGTTTCGCTTCCGTGGCGGTCTGGTGGGCGGCGTTTTCGATCCCCATCTTCCTCTTCGTGCCCGAGCCGAGGGTCGAGAACCCGCTCTCCGGTCGGGCCGCGATCGTCTCGGGCTTTTGCCAGATCCGGGAGACGTTCCGCGAGATCCGGACCTACCGGCCGGTCCTGATCTTCCTGATCGCCTACTGGCTCTACATCGACGGCGTGGACACCATCATCCGCATGGCGGTGGACTACGGGAAGGGCCTGGGGTTCTCCTCCAACGACCTCATCCTCGCGCTGCTCATCACCCAGTTCGTAGGGTTCCCGGCGGCGATCGTGTTCGGGAAACTCGGGGAGCGGAACGGGACCCGACGCAGCCTGCTGATCGGCATCGGCGCCTACGTCGGGATCTGCATCTGGGGCGCCCGGATGGACCAGGTCTGGGAGTTCTTCGCCCTGGCGGTGGCGGTCGGGCTGGTGCAGGGCGGCGTTCAGTCCCTGTCCCGCTCGATGTTCGCCCGCCTGATTCCCGAGGAGAAGGCCTCCGAGTTCTTCGGGTTCTACAACATGGTGGGGAAGTACGCCGCGGTGGTGGGGCCGCTCTTGATGTCCGGCGTGGGTTACCTGACCGGCGATCCGCGCATCGGCATCCTGTCGATCATTCTCCTCCTGGCCGCCGGCGGCATCCTGCTCCTGCGCGTGCGGGAGTAGGCGCGCCCGAGGACGGTCGAGTAGACTTGAGGGCCTAAGGGGCAAAGGAGAGGTCAGGTCATGGCAGAAAGTTCCTATGGGGCGCCCCGGGTCGTTGCCGAGATCGGATGCAACCACCTGGGAAAGATGGAGATCGCGAAGGAGCTGATCGAACTCGCGAAGCTCTGCGGCGTCGGGTACGTGAAGTTCCAGAAGCGCACGGTGAAGGAACTCCTCACCCCCGAGCAGTACTCCACTCCGCACCCCGTGCCCTGGAACTCCTACGGCGAGACCTACGGCGCCCACCGGGAGTACCTCGAGTTCGATCAGGCCCAGCACGCCGAACTGCTGGCCCACTGCCGCCAGGTGGGCATCGAGTACTCGACCTCGGTGTGGGACGCGACCTCGGCCCGCGAGATCATGGAGATCGAGCCGGCCTTCATCAAGGTCCCCTCCGCCTGCAATCAGCACTACGAGATGCTCCGGATCCTGCGCGACGAGTACCAGGGCCAGGTGCAGGCCTCCCTCGGGATGACCACGCGGGAGGAGGAGCGCCGCCTGGTCGAGTTCTTCGAGGAGACCGGGGCCGCGCGCGAGCGCCTCATCCTCTATGCCTGCACGTCGGGCTACCCGGTGCCCTTCGAGGATGTCTGCCTGCTCGAAGTCACCCGGATCAGGGAGGAGTACGGTGATCGGGTCGCGGGGCTCGGTTTCTCGGGACACCACCTGGGCATCGCCATGGACGTGGCCGCCTACGTCCTCGGAGCCCAGTGGATCGAGCGCCACTTCACCAAGGACCGGACCTTGAAGGGGACCGATCACGCGGCCTCCCTGGAGCCGTCCGGGCTGCAGAAGCTCGCTCGGGACCTTCAGGCCACGCAAAAGGCGCTGACCTTGAAGCGCGCCGAGATCCTCGACATCGAGGCGGCGCAGCGCGAAAAGCTGAAATATCGAGAGGGCGGGACCGAGAAAGCATGAGCACGTCGATCGCGTTCGTTCCGGTGAGGGCGGGGAGTCGCTCCATCCGGCTGAAGAACCTCCGTGATTTCTGCGGCCGTCCCCTGGTCGCCTGGTGTTTGAGGGCTCTCCAGGCCTCCACCCGCGTGGATCGGATCGTCGTCTCCACGGACGGGGACGCCATTGCGGAGGCGGTGCTCGGGCTCGATCTGCCGAAGGTCGTCGTGCACCGCCGTTCGGCCGAGACCGCCACCGACACCGCCAGCACCGAGAGCGCCATGCTGGAGTACATCGCTTCGGCCGCCCTCTCCGATGACGACCTCTTCCTCCTGGTGCAGGCCACCTCGCCCTTCACCCGCGCCGAGGACATCGACGGCGCCTTCGCCCTTTACGATCGGGGCGGGGTCGACTCCATCCTGTCCGGCGTCCGGAGCAAGCGCTTCTTCTGGGGCGACGACGGCAAGCCGGTGAACTACGATCCCGCGGCCCGTCCCCGCCGTCAGGATTTCGGCGGCTACCTGATGGAGAACGGCGCTCTCTACCTGAACCGCGTGGGCAACATCCGGGCGCATGCCAACCGCCTCTCCGGGAGGGTGGCGGTCTACGAAATGTCCGAGTACACGGGCGTGGAGCTGGACGAGGAGACCGACTGGGTCGTGGCCGAGACGCTGTTCCGCCAGAACCTCCCGACGTACTTTCCGGCCCTGCCGGATATCCGGATCCTCTTGAGCGATGTGGACGGCGTCCTCACCGACGCCGGGATGTACTACGGCGAATCGGGAGAGGAGTTGAAGAAGTTCAACACGCGGGACGGGATGGGCTTCGACCTCCTCCGGGGATGCGGCATCAAGATCGGCATCATCACCGGCGAGGACACCGCGATGGTGACGCGCCGCGCGAAGAAGCTCAAGATGGATCACCTCTACCAGGGCATCCGCGACAAGCTCCCGGTGGTCGAGAGGATCTGCGCCGCCGAGGGTCTCGAGCTTCACCAGGTGGCCTACGTGGGAGACGATGTGGGCGACCTGACGCCGCTCCAGGCGGTGGGGTTCGCCGCCTGCCCAAGGACCGCCGAACCGGCGATCAAGCGCATCGCCCACTACATCTGCACCCGCGGCGGCGGCGAAGGCTGCGTCCGCGAAGTCGCGGAGATGATCATGGCCTCGAGAGCCGGCGGCTGAAATGCTCGGGTCGCGCTACGCCCATGACCCCGCGCCGCTGGATTGGCCATGCCGGATCGAGAAACGCCGCAAGTGGTGGCTCGTTCCGCCCTATCGCCTCGCGGGTCTCCCGGCACTCCCGGCCGGTCGGACGCTTCGCCTCCTCAAGCTGCACGGGACGGTTCGCAGTCTCTACCTGAGTCGCAAACGCAAAGCGGCCGAGGCATCGGCCGGAGGTGCATCGTGAACCGGCCCGCGGTCTTCGTCGCCTACACCCCGTACCACGTGCTCCTCGCCTACTGTCTGGCGCGGACGGAATTCGCCGATCGGGACTCCATCCTCGTGCTGGTGGAGGATGCCGTCGGGGAGATCGACTACCCGGACCTGATCCTCGCTCGGCAGGAGCCGGGCTTTCAGGAGGTGCTCAAGCTCCCGGGGCTCTTCGGCGAAGAGAACCGGATCCGGCGCAAGCGGGTGCTGTTCTCCAACGTCCGCCGCCTCCGTCGGACGTTCCGGCATCGGGACATCGGTCCGGTGCTGGTCTTCAACGATGCGCGTCCGGAGAGCCAGTACTTCCTCTCCCGCCCCGGCGCCGGCTTCGGCTACTTCGTGGAGGACGGCGGCGCGGTCTACGGCGCGGACGAGATGCGGGCGCCGGCGGCCACCGGCCTGGTGAACCGGATCCTCTTCGGCCGCACCTGGGAAACCGTCAAGGTGCAGGGGACCTCGTCCCACATCAAGGGGCTGCGCCTGGTTCATCCCAGGGCGGTGCGCCGTGAACTCCGCGAAATGCCCGCCGCACCGATCTCAGCCGCGCCGCTCGTGGACCTTCACGACGAGGATCAGTTCCGGCGCGCGGTGTTCCAGCGGGCCGGGCTGCCCGCGACGGGGCTTCCGCGGCTGGGCGCGGTCCTGGTCCTGCCGCACTCCGAACGAGTGGTCGACGCCCGACGCTACGGGGAACTCCTCGAGGTCATCGTCACGAGCCTGCGGGATCGGGGACTGCGTCTCGGAGTGAAGTATCACCCCCGCGAGTCGGCAGGAAACTACCTCTCGGTTCTCGTGAAGAACCTGGTCGTTCTCCCTCGCGCCCTGCCGATGGAGAGCATCTTCCTCTGGGCCGGCGCGGATCTCCGTTTCGTCCTCGGCGACATCTCCACCGCATTCTTCACCGCCCCGTGGCTGGTTCCTCACATCCGGGCCGTTTCCTTCGCCCGGCTGCTCGGCGATCCTCATCCCGATCTTGTTCGGGCCTGCGGGCTGGTGGGCATCCGTCTGCCGTCCGATCTCGAGGGGCTCACCGCGTCCTTTTCCTGAACCGGAGGGCACCGGCCAGGGCCTCGAAGTCGGAGCGGCCCAGTTCGCGAAGCAGCACGAGAACGCCGAAGTAGATCCCCGTCAGCAGGATCGCCAGCAGCAGGGACATGAGGCCGCTGGTCTCGGCCAGGCCTCCGATCAGGATCACGGCCGCCGCCGCCACCCCGCAGCGCATCGCGGTGAGAGCGGGCAGGTGATGGGTGAGGTTCCGCCGGCACGCGGCGCCGAGGAGCAGCGCGCTCAGGACGAACCCCGCGGACGTCCCCACCGCCGCGCCGACGATCCCGTAGCGGGGGATGAGCAAGATGTCGAGCATCAGGCCGAGCAGCAGGCCCGCCAGGTTCCCGGGGAGGATGCGGTGCGGTCGTCCGGAGGCCACGAGAACGGTCTGGAAGACGGAGGCCGAGGCGAGAAAGAGCAGGCCGAAGAGCAGGATCGAGAGAGGATCCGCGGTGGCCCGGTACGGGTTGGAGAACACGAGCATCACGAGGGAATCACCGGTGACGAGGAACACCGAGGCCATCGCGAGTCCCAGGAGCCAGACGAACCGGAGCGCCTCGCGCACGAGCTCGCGGGCGTCTTCCGTCCGTTTCTCCTTGAGCGCGGAGGTCAGCGTCGGCAAGGCCGCCATCACCACGCTGATCAGGAGCATCAAGCCGGTGCCGTAGCTCACGCAGGCGATGCCGTAGTAGGCGGCGGCCCGCTTGTCGGTGCAGAGGGCCTGCACCAGCCACAGATCCACGTTTCGACTCAGGTGGAGGGCGACTCCGCCCAGGACGAGGGGCCAGGCGTAGGACCACAGGGGTCGGAGCGAGGCGGACCGCGCCGGGAGTCCCGGGCGAGTCAACCGGACGGCGACGATCATGCCGATGAAGGAGGCGCCGATGCTGGCCAGCACGGCCCCCTTGACCGAGAGACCGCTGCCGACCAGGATCACCGCGAACGTGGGCTTCGCGATCCAGTATGTGCTCCAGGCGAGGGCACGCCGGGTGTGGAGGCCCCGGCCCGTCAGAACGTTCAGGAGGAGCATGAAGACGACGAAGGCCGGGAAGTCGAGCACGAAGAGTCTGAGGAAGCCGGTCAGTTCCGGGTCCCCGAGTCCCCGTGCGATCAGCGGGGCCGCCCCGAACGCCAGGATCGCCAGTGCCGACATACCGAGCAGCGCGGCGAGCAGAGCGGCCCGGACGACGGGTTTCCAGTCGTCGCCGGCGCCCGCCACGAGGCGGGCCAGGCCCGCGCCCAGGGCGAAGCAGCCGATCATCTCGATCCAGGAGGCCACCGAGGAGGCCACCGCGTAGGTGGCGTATTGCTCCGGGGCGAGGGCCCGGGGCAGGAAGACCGTGAGTACGCCGCCGCCGAGGATCTGGAGGACGACGGAGGACATGTAGCGAATCGTGCCGGTAGCGGTTCGCCGCGAGCTCATGACGTCCTTCCACCCGGTCGCCCGGCCAGCAGGCCTACGATGCCTCCGAGAAGCTCGACCACGTAGCCTGCCGCCACCAGCGGCAGCGTGGAGAGTGTGTCCGCCGCCCCCTTTCCGCGCGCCGCATCCAGGAGGAAGATCATCAGGAGAAAGAGCGCCTGGGCCCCGGCGAAGGCCGCGAGCGCGGGCGGGTTCCGGAAGACCGGCAGGGCGATGCCGGACAGCACGGCGAGCAGCGTGACCCAGTTCTTCCGCGGCCAGAGCCCGCTTCGGTGTTTCCGGCGGACCCAGACGGAGCCCTTTCCCCGCCTGAATTGCTGTCTGAGGAATGCCCGGATGGAGCGGCGGTGGTGGTGCACGACCCGGGCGCGAGGCGTGAACCAGACCACGAGCCCGTTCCCCGCGACATCGAAACACCGGTCGAGATCGTCGCCGTAGTCGGCCTTGGGATCGAAGGGATGGGCGTCGAGGAACGTGGCGCGATACGCCATGTTGCAGCCGTTGAGCGCGCGGACCGACCTCTCCTTCGTGCCGAGGAAGTTGATGCCCTCGGCCGCCCGCTGCGCCCAGCTGCGCTCCGGCGGCTCGACGATGGCGCCGCCGACGGCGCCGATCTGATCGCTCGAGAAGCCCTTCGCGAGTTCCGCGGCCCAGGTCGGCTCGGCCACGCAATCGTCGTCGGTGAAGGCGATGATGTCGCCGCTCGCGGCCTCGATGCCCGTGTTCCGGGCCGGTCCGATGCCCCCGTTCGTTTCGCGACGCCGGACGATCACCGCCACCCCGTCGGGTGCCTTCTCGGCCAGCTCGGACATCGCCTCGGGCGTGGAATCCGTGGAAGCGTCGTCCACCAGGACGATCTCGAGCGGCCGATGGGTCTGGGCATAGAGCGACCGCACCGAGCGCGGCAGATCTCCGGCCCGGTTGAAGGTGATGACGACGACCGAGCACTTCATGGTGGATTCATCGGTCATCGGGGACATTGCGGCAAGCCGGTTTCCGGGCGTCACCCCGGATCTGGTCCTATAATCCCGCCATGCCGCTCGTCACCGCATCCCACGTCAGCATGCACTTCGGGGGACCCACCCTCCTCGACGACGTTACTCTCGCCGTCGAGTCGGGATCCCGGATCGGGCTGATCGGTCGCAACGGCACCGGAAAGTCCACGCTGCTTCGCCTCTTTGTGGGGCAGGAGACCCCGACCGGCGGCGAGGTGACCCGCCAGCGAGACGTCCGGATCGCCTTCCAGACGCAGGAACTGCTCTATCGTCCCGGGAACACCGTGCTCGAGGAGATGCGCGCCGCCTTCGCGGACGAGGCCGAGCGCGAGGTCCGGATACGGCACCTCGAGGAGCGGCTGGCGGAGGAGCCCCCGGAGGACGAGCGGAAGCGGATCCTCGATCAGTACGAGCGGCTGTCCGCGGAACGTGATTCCCGCGGGCTCTACGACCTCGATCGGCAGATCGAACTGCTGCTCCTCAGCCTGGGCTTTCCCGTGCACGCGCTGGACCAGGCCGTGGACGGTTTCTCCGGCGGCGAGCGGAACATCATCGGACTTGCCCGGGTCCTTCTCGCGGAGCCGGATCTCATGCTCCTCGACGAGCCGAGCAACCACCTGGACATCGCCGGCGTGGAGTGGTTCATCCGCTTTCTCCGGCGTTCGCCGGCGGCGTTCGTCATGGTGAGCCACGACCGGCACCTGCTCGATGCGGTGGTGGACGAGATCTGGGAACTGGACCACCGGAAGATGACGACCTGGACCGGCAACTACGGCGACTTCGTCCGGCAGAAGGAGGAGTTCCTGGCGCTCCAGGAGCGCCGCTACAAGGTTCAGCAGCAGACCATCAAGAGGCTCGAGTTCCAGGCGCGCCGCTACCGCGACATGGCGAACGCCTACGACGATCCGAAGCAGGCCAAGCGGGCCAAGGTGATGCAGAAGCGGATCGAGCAGATGGAGAAGGTGGATCAGCCCGACCGGGCCGAACGCAAGTTCAGCGCCTCCCTCGTGGGCGGCGCGCGCCACGGCCGCATCGCGCTCGCCATCGACGACTTCTCCTTCTCCTACGGGGACCGCCGGATCTTCGACCGGGCGGGCCTGGAGATCGAGTTCGGGGATCGCGTCTGCCTGGTCGGCCCGAACGGGAGCGGAAAGACCACCCTCTTCCGCGAGATCCTCACCCACGGCGGCTGGGAGAACAAGACGCTCCGTCTGGGCAAGTCGGTGAAGGTGGGGGAGTACCGCCAGCTCCACGACATCCTCGATCACGACGCGAGCATGCTCGATTTCATGATGCGCGTCACCGGTCTCCTGAGAACCCCGGCCTCGGACCTGCTGCACCGCTTCCTCTTCTCCCGGGACGACCTGTCGCGGCCGATCGGAACACTCTCCGGCGGGGAGAAGAGCCGGCTGCAGCTCGCCCGGCTGGTCCACGAGAAGGTGAACTTCCTGCTGCTCGACGAACCCACGAACCACCTCGACATCGAGTCCTCCGAGGTGCTGGAGGAGATGCTCCTGGAGTTCGACGGGACGCTCCTCGTGATCAGCCACGACCGCTACTTCCTGGAACGCCTGGTGGACCGCGTCGTCGAGGTGCGCGATCAGGCGCTCGTCTACCACCGCCTGAACTTCGCCGACTGGTGGACGCGCGTCTTCCTCCCCCGAGGGGAGGTCCGGAAGGGCGCCCTCGAAGAGCGCGGCGCGAAGGTCATCGACAAGGAAGACGCCCGCCGGGAGTACGAGGCGCGGCGGGAGGAGCAGCGCGAGGAACGACGCAAACTGGCCCGCATCGAAAAACTGGAGGCCCGGATCGCCGAACTCGAGGCCCGCGAAAAGGAACTCCTGGTATTGGTGGAAGAGGGCTACGCCAGCGGAGAGAACCTGGAGGCCACGGACCGGCTGGCGAAGGAGTTCGAAGCGGTTAGGGAAGAGCTGCCGCGGTTGATTGAAAAATGGGCTCAGCCGTGACGCCCGGCGCCGCCGGCCCGGCGCCGTCCATTTTGTACTCATCCCTTCTCCAAATCTCCGACCGCCTTACGGTTCCAACTCAATCGCTTCCGACCCATCAACCCCGGACTCCAGCACCAGCCCCGCCCCCGGGGTGTAGTACTTGTACTCGTGGGAGTCGGCCTCGAACGGGTTCCATTCGTGGACCTTCAAACAGGAGAAGCTCCTCCCGTCGCTCAGGGTGACGGAGACCTCGAGGCCGACGATCTCCGCCATGTCCTCGGCCTCACCCTCGTAGTACTCCTGGCGGTAGGTATCGCCGACGCGAGGGTCCGCCGGCATGACGATCCCGGGCTGCGCGCCGTCCACGCCCGCTTCCCAGGAGCCTTCCGTGGAGACCACCGCGCCGTCTTCGATCTCCTTGCTGTCCTCGCCGAAGTACCAGACGTTTCCATCCACGTCCTGTGCGTACCAGTCGTCGGTCTCTTCGACGAGTTCCCCGTCCACGTAGACCAGGTCCTCGACCACCGTGCAGACGACGCCCATGACGGTTTTCGTCGCATGCCGGACCGTGATCTCGATGACCTCCTCTCCGTCCTCCGTGTCTCCGGAGTACGTCTTCGTCATGCCCGGCGTGAAGGTGAAGTAGGGGTTGTCGATGACGAGCACGAAGTCCAGGGGATCGATGTCGGGCATCGTGTCCACCTCGGTTTCGATCCGCTCGATCCTCACCGTGCCGTCCGGCGTCTCCTCGACGACCAGACCCACGCCCGGAGCGTAGTACTTGAACTCCTCGACATCCGGCTCCAGCGGCGTGGTGTCCCGGATCTGCACGCAGGTGAAGCTCTGGCCGCCTTCCAGTGTGACCGCCACGTCGCGCGCGACGATCTCGCCCATGTCTTCGGCCTCGCCCTCGTAGTATTCCTGCCGGTAGGTGTCACCGATTACGAAGGAGGCCTTCATGATGATGCCGGGCACCGCTCCGTCCACCCCGGCCTCCCAGGAGCCTTCGGTGGAGATCACATCTCCATCCTCCATCTCGCGGGAGTCTTCGCCCATGTACCAGACGTTTCCCACCGAGTCCTGCGCGTACCAGTCGAAGGTCTCCTCGACGAGTTCACCGTTCTCGTAGGCCCGGTCGACCACGACCACGCACTCCACGCCGGCTACCGTCCGGGTGACGTGGGACACGAACTCCTCGATCCTCTCGAATCCGTCGTCGCCCTCGCCTTCGTAGACGTTGAGGGTGCCCGGGACGAGGGGGAAGTAGGGGTTCGTCACTTCGAGCACGAACTGCGACTCCTCGAACGTCGGCTCCGCCGGATCGGCCGAGCCGTCCGGATCCCGGTGTCCGCCCGTCGAGCCTCCGCCGCATCCCGCTCCCATCGCCAGGAGGCAGATCACCCCGACCGCCGCCAACAGCCTCGCTCTCAATCTCATCTCGACTCCTCTCGCCGCACGGGTCGCGCGGTCCTCGTGGATTTCGGGTTTCCGGTTGCCATCGGGAGTCGAACTTACGGATCCGGGGTGAACGGAACGTGACCGGGAGGAGCCCCTTGGTACAGTCTCCGGTCTACCTGGAGGTGATGATGGGAGCGGATGACGGCGCTCGGACCGGTCTCAGGAAGCTGGCGAAGAACAAGCGGTTCGAGGAACTGGAGGAAGGTCTGCTCAAGGAGATCGAGGACGGTTCTCTTGCCCACGACGAACTTCTGAGCGTCCTCACCATGACCTGCCACCGGGCCGAACCGGCCCTGGCGGAGACGCTCTGCTGGATCGCCGTGACGACGGTCGCGGAGCACCGGGGAGAGCTCGCCGGACTGGCCGTGGCGAGAGGAGTGGCGCCGCTCCTGCCGAAGAGCGAGTTGGTGCGCGAGGAAAGCGCCGGGCTCTACCAGGCCCTCTACGGGGATCGGGAGGATCTCCCGGCGATTCTCGACGCCACCGTGAACGACAAGTCCGTGGCTCTCGACGTGGCCGTCCCGCAGGCCGACGCGCTGGTCGTCCTCGCTCCCGGGACCTACTTCCGGGAACGCGCCGGTCGCGAGGCGGCCCGCAGTCTCGGCGTCAGGGGGAACGTCTTCACCTGCGAGTTCGAGAGTGGGCCCATGGAGTATCCGCTGGCCCGCGTGCCCGAACTCGTGGCCCTGCCGGACGACGACTTCCGTTCCCGCCTGGCGTTCGAAAAAGAGAGCCTCCGCGTGATGGCCCAGGATGACCCCTGCGGCCTGGTCGAGGCGTGCCTGAGGGCCAAGGGGCCCCGGCTCACCTATCGCGAGCTCCGCGTCCACCTGATGGCCTCGGTCCCCGAGCCCTGGAGCAAGTGGTGGAACCTCGCGCGTCCCGTCGTCAAGCGTTCGAGGTGGGTGGAGATGACCGGCACCGGCCAGCCCACTCTCGAGTTGCGGAAGACTCCGCTCGGCCACGAGGCGCGCGTCAAGGCGGAGTTCGACGAAGCCGCGTCACCCCTCGACAAGCTCACCGTCGTCCTCGACTACCTCGGGGAGGCCGGCGACCACGCGGCCGGGGAGACCGAGTTGGTGCGCTCGATCGCGGGCGACGTCGCCGCTCTCGCGGATGGGGATCGCACCGTCGATCTCGGCGTGGCCGCGATGATCCGCAAGCTCGGTCGGGTCGCCCCCGGTGCCACCGAGGGCATCGAGTCGCCCGCGCTCCCCGAGGACGGCGATCCGGCCTTCATCATCGCCCCGGTCGTCGATCCCCGACTGCAGCGCGAGATCCTCGACACCGTCCGCGAGCGGGCGCCTTCGACCTGGCCCGACTTCTGGCTGGGGGCCCTGCCGGCCTGCGCGCCGGAAGTGAGCGAGACGATGGCCCGCGAGATCGAGGCCGCGGGGCGCGGCGACGGCCTGTTCGGTGTGGCGTCGACTTTGATGGAGAACCCGGGCAAGTACCCGGCGGCGTTCATCTGGCTCTACCGCGAGGCGGTGGCAGGGCGTCTGCTGCCCGAAGACGGCGGCCCCGATCGTCCCCGGCTCCTGGGACAGTTCGTCCTGGCCATCGATCGGACCCACCGGGGGGACGCGGCCGACAAGAAGCTCTCCATGCGTCTGCGCGGCACGCTCGGCTCCCGCAAATTCGGGTTCGCCCGCGAGATTCTCGAGCAGACGGACCGCGACGGCGCGGAGAGAGTCAAGGAGGCTCTCGGCCGCTGCTTCAGCATCTCCGACGACTTCCGGGCCAAGGTCGCCGACATCCTGGTGGACGTCCACCCGGAGCTCTACGCCAGCAACCTCCAGATCTGGGAGATGACCGACATCATCTACACCACCGCGGCCGGACTCGAGCGCAAGCGGGTGGAGCTGGACGACCTCGTCATCAACGTTCTGCCGGCCATCGCCGAGGCCATCGGCCGGGCCGCCGCCCTGGGCGACCTCTCCGAGAACGCCGAGTACTCCGCCGCCCTCGAGCAGCGGGCGCGCATGACCGAACGCGCCAACGTTCTCCAAGCGGACCTGATGAAAGCCAAGGTGATGCAGCCGGAGATGGCCGGCGAGTTGGAGGTCAGTGTCGGCAGCAGCGTGCTGGCGAGAGAGGTCAAATCCGGAGAGGAGCGCCGCTTCACCTTCCTCGGCCCCTGGGACGTGGACGTGGACAACGGCATCTAC
>SWCD01023685.1_pt1 | contig 14686 bp, 22 predicted proteins | sample 4693011 | NCBI WGS metagenome assembly SWCD01 (sample SAMN10267278, study PRJNA491770) | bioreactor metagenome | isolation source: DHS bioreactor inoculated with marine | place: Japan: Omine Ridge, Nankai Trough | reverse complement strand
TTCTGCCGCTGGCTATCATCTTAACCGTATTGGGAATTGCGTTGCTGACTGTTGCTACCGTTCGCTACTTGGTGAGGAAATGAAGGTGAGTCTCCGCCTTTGAAGTGGTCCGCCCCTATGTTTAGGAAAACGGAGGACTCGCCCGTCTCGGTAAGCCGGACATTTTCAATACTGATCAGGGATCGCATTTCACCTCGCTGGCCTTCACGCAGGTTTTGAAGCATGCCGAGATCGCCATCAGCATGGATGGTAAAGGAGCCTGGCAAGACAATTTCTTTGTTGAACAGCTGTGGCGAACGATCAAATACGAGGAAGTCTATATGCATGCCTATGGCAATGTGCCAGAAGCCCGGGCCGCCCTTTGCAGATATTTGGCCTTCTACAATACCAAATGGCCACATTCATCGCTTGACCGGCAAACGCCCGATCAGGCTTACTTCAACGCGTTGCAACTAATCGCGGTTGCGGCATAACAGGGGCTGAATCCACTTATCTTCAGTCCTAAAACTGTTCAAACAAACCGAGCCTCCTCTCGGAGGTCAGACCCTCGGCTTCGAGTCTGACGTCGCAGCGTTTCAGGGGCGAGCCATGTCGATGGTTGCGTGGGGAACATCGTCCAGCAACATCATGGCATTCGCGGCATTCGTTATCTCTAATGCCTTGAGAAAGGCAGGCGCACTATCCGAATGAGGCTTGATGACTTCAGATTGTTTAACAGGATGTCCGCCCTCGGCCGTGTGGACGAATTGACTCAGGTATTGGCTTGAGGATTCCCGAAGCATTTTCAATGTGATTCATAGGTTACCGGCTGTTTTGTGGAGAGTCGGCAATGTCCACGAAGATGACCGGAGCGGACTGGGAGGTGGCCTTGAGGTATTCCGCGCCTGTCTGCCACGACGCGGGGAAAAGGCGCGCAATGATCGGCTATTCCTGGAGGCGCTGCATTACTTCTCGGTGCACAATATCTCCTGGAGAGCCCTGCCGGAGCGCTTCGGTAACTGGAATAGCGTATGCGCCCTGATTTGCATCAGTCGGTCGAGGCCAGGGTCTCAGGCTTGTAGTCATAGTGCCAGGGCTCGTCCGGATTGGTGAGTGGACCAATAAACGACGGGCCAGCCGCCAGAATGCTGTCTTTCAGTTTCTTGTCCCAGCTCTCTGCCCGCCAAACGGTCTCAATCTGCTTCGAGTTGGCACCGGCAATAATCTGTCCATTCTGCATCACCTGGAAGTCAATGGCATGGGCTCGACCGTGCAGGGTAAGGCCGGGCGCTGCAAGGTTGGCGCGCTTTGAAGGCTGGAAGTTTGCGAGCCAGCTGCGGGTTTCCTTGGCATCCGCGTCCTCGTTCGTGCCAAACGCCTCGATCCAACTAGCCAAGATTTCTGCCGCTGCCTCACCAACAGACTCATTGCTGTTCCACTTCCTGATCTGCTCGTCGAGACTGCGCACTGTGCCGTGCACGTAGATCTGGTAGCCGGGATTGACCTCAACGAAGTGCGCATTCACCGCTGCAATCTCGGCCAGCAATTTCTGTTGTTCTGCAGATCCCTCGAATGCCTTGATCTGCTCATCCGTCCAGCTCCAGCGATCAACCAGCTTCGGGCCCATGCGCACATAACTTCGCATGGCCAGCAGCTTTCGTCCCAGGTCAGGAATCTGTGCCAGAGCCTCGTTGGAGGGCGGTGGAGCGAGTTCAGCAAAAGCCGCAGCATACTCACGACTTTCCGCACTATGGGATATATTCACCAACCCCGCTATCAGCAGAAACAGACTCAAAAACAGGCAAAGCGAAACACTTTCCTTGCGTAATGCCATCCAGCTCAGTCTCATTCTCTCTATCCATTGCATGGTCAGCTTCTAGTTGCACTTACGATAAGTATAGTCCCCGAACTCGACCCAGTCCTTGTCTCCATCCCTGAAGACAAGAAACTCGGACTTGTCCTCGCCCAGCAAGGCAACCACGAAGCCCTTGGGTGGCTGCTGGTTGCTGCCGAAATAGCTGTAAGCCGTCATGGCCCGAATGGTTTCACCATTGACAGTGACCCGGGCGTCCCACTCACCTTGGGGATTGTCGAGGATCACGAACTCGATTTGCCGCTTGATCCCACCGCCGCCGCAATAGACCACACCTTCTGGTGCCTCCAGGGGTGTGGCGCTTTGGTCCAATTTACGGCATTCGGCCCGTAGGGACCGAATGGCGGCAGCCGATCCCTCGAGACCAAAAATACCATAAGTGACGTCCTGATCGATCATCGCCAGGTTCAAGACCGCATTTGCCGCAATCTGGTCGAGCACAAACGTATAGTCTGCTGCATCGGAGAAGACGATCTCCACCGGGTAATTGTCAACGATACCGATTGACGCGTTGGACGCTCCCGCCTGGAAAGCCCCAACCTCTGTCGATCCGTTTGACATAAACCGAATGGATAGGCCCTGTTTGCGCTCGATGTCCTGCGAACTATCATACCCAGCTGGAGAGAACCTGATCCTGTCGCACTGCAACTCGAGGGACATGTTGTTTGTCTGGATAAAGGCATTGGGGTCCGACGGTGGCCCGCTGTAGTTCCATTCTGCCAATGCCGTCGTGGCAAAAAGGATGGCGCCGAATGAAGCCAGTATCGCTGCATTCAGTGTGTTGCCCATCAGAGCCTTCTCCTCTGTCTTCCTTAGTGATTTTCCGTAGCGCAGCCAACGTACGCCGCCGTTCTAACACTCTTAGAGCGGGACCAATTTGGACCGCCCCGCCTATGTTTCGCCATCCTCGCAGACTATTTGCTTTCACGAAGTTTCGCCATGAACTCGTCACACTGTGTCTTAGAACCGACAATCTTCTGGTCGTCCGTCAAACTGGCCTGTCCAGTCGCATCCAGCGCCGCCTTGGTCAGCACTTCGTCGACTTGCTCGGCGGTCATGATGCCAAGCTCCTCTGCCGCCGTCACCGTCGAGCAGATTCCGGCTGATAGGCCGGTAGCAATGCCCGCACCCGCACCGACACCCATCAAAGCACCGCCGCCAAAGATGATTGCGCCCGCACCGCCGACAACTAATCCGACAAGCAGCGCAATTATTGTTTTTCCCATTTCGTAATTCCTTGTTGTTTTATCCGGCATTCCCCATTTGGATCGCCTTCTGACACAGTAAAATCATCCAAGGTGGATTGCCAAGTTTTTTCGACTTTGGTTTGCTCTGGCAGTTACACAATTGGTGACCAATGCTTCGATAAAGATTGTGTCTGTACTTGTGTTTTTCCATTTGTGATTTTTGTAGCTGGCAACGTTAGTGAGAAAACAGTCCTCTATTCCGGCTGTCTCCAAAATGCCTCCCATCGTAACTGCCCAAGCTTCAAAAGACGGAAGATTGGCCTTTCCATGTGGCTTACCCTTGGCGACCCAGTTGTTAACCGGGGCACCAAGCTATTGCGTAATGGTCGACGAATTGTTCCAAGATCTGTTCAGCCTATCCAGCCGGCCTTGCGCAAGCCTTCGGTCAAGAATTCGAGGTCTTCGGGCCGCGTGAATGGATAGGTTCCCCGAACATAGGCCTCGCTGAACGAGCCACCCAGCTCGTCGATCCGCCGCAGAACGCCCTCTGCCTCCTCGAGCTTACCGGCGTCGGACGCTGCCGGTTATCACGTAAGCAGCGTCGACACTGGCGGCGAGATACTGGATATCTCCTGTCGCACCTCCCAGGGCCTCTGGACCTACGACAGGGAACGACCGCCAGCAGGCGAGTGTAGTACGGATGTCTTCACAGAGCCCAGAGGCAAGCACCGTATCATCGTCGGAACGGCTGAGTGCCTCAAAGGGCAAGAAAAGAACCGCCGGGCGGTGAAACACATCTACCTCATGAGTGCGACTGGTACCGAAGCATTTTTGATGTGTGAGAGCGTACAAAAGCAAAAACGCTGATCTCCATGATGAGATCAGCGTTTCGCGAGTTCAAACTGCGACATATTTAGCGGAAGATCTTCCAGCAGTGATTGTAGCCTTGCTTGAAGTATGGCTCGAAGCGGCGATCATACATATCAGAATGCCGTTCGTAGGCCATGCTCATGCTCATTTTCGCATCCGCTGTGCCTTCGTGACAGCCGTCGTCATAGTAAGCACGTTCATTTGACCCAGGTGTCGGGGCATTGTCGTGAGAAGGCCGCGACGGACGTTTGGTCGCATCAGCATGGGCGTTCTCGTAGCCGATCTTGTATCCTTCCACATAACATTCAGAGCGTCCGTTGAACTGGAACATATACTTCATGCCATGGCGAAGTGGGCTGAACTCTTTCATATGACCGCCATCTGCGCGGCCATGACGCACGCCCTTTTCATATGCATGCTGAAAATCCATACCACAGTTAGCAGCCGCAGCGTTACCTGCAGATATGCCTAAAGCCATCAAGACTGCGATTGCCATACTTCCTATAATCTTCATGTTTCACTCCCTATTTGAAACGGATTTTGTAAATCTCTTTCAATAGATAACATCCAGAGTCTGCTTGATTCAACCGGCAACTAGCAGTCCAGGACGGGTCGTCAGCTCTTTAGCTTGTTGAGGACAAATCCCACCACCATCTGCACAATCAATCCGGTCAGACCACCACCGACGAGTTGTCCAGCTAGCGCACCAAGATCAACTCCGCTGTTCGCTGCCGTCCCGAGCAGGCTTCCGAGAATGCCACCGCCGCCGGTTGCGAGTGCGCCTCCGGCTCCGCCGAGGGCGCCTGCAAGGATGTTGCCCAAGGGACCAAGGTCCGTGGGTTTTAAGGCCCTACCACCGCTGGCACCACCGATGGCGCCACCAATAGCCTGTAAGAGGAGGGAAGTCAGATCCATAAAAAGCTCCTGTCATTCAAACATAACGAATAGATAGCCGTCAGGCGTTTCTGCCCTGCTAGTCTTTAGCCGGGTAGCCTTCCATCGGGTGTGAGGTCATCCACCAGGCGCGGAACTTCAGTGGCCAGCCGCTTGAGCAGTTCGGTTCGTGACAATCCGGTTCGTCGGGAAAGCTCATCAATTAGGTCTCCCCCGACAGCATGCTCGAGCTTGTTATCGGATACTGGCTCATTCGCTCCTTTGCCAATCCAGCTATCGACAATCGGACCGAGGCTCGACTTCCTCATTCCATCGACCACGCCCTTCACAGCATCGGTGATCACATCCGATGGCTGGCCTGCGCTGGCTGAGTCAGCCAAGTCTTTCATCCTTGCGTTTGTGTCACTGCCTGCGTTGGCTTCGAGACCCGTTTTCGCCGACTTGAGGAGCTCCGTGAGCTTCTCCCGGTTTTGGTACCCGGCGATGGCGAGCATGCCCAGCAGTGCTCCCCAGGATGGCATCGTGCTCTTGCTCGTTCGTCTGGTCATGTCGTTCCCATCCTTCTTATCTGTTCAGTACCGTACCCGGCCCCTCCGTAGGCATTCAGCCCTCAAATTCGCTTGGCAATCATACCCCAGACTGCAAGGACAACAATCGCACCAATGACAGCACCGATGAAGCCGGCACCTTCATTGGCCGCGTAGATACCAAGTGCCTGGCCTGCGTAGGAAGCCACGAAGGCCCCTATAATTCCCAGGATCGTCGTCAAGACGAAGCCGGACGGTTCATTGCCGCCCGGCATGATGAACTTGGCGACAACGCCAACGACAAAACCAATGATGATCGTCCAGATTATACCCATGCCTGACCCTCCAATTTCGCTATTACATTCTAAAATCACATGCGAGGTGTGACGGTTGTTCAATGGTAAATATTATTGACGGCGAATCGGGGATTGTTATGGCTGGCTACGATCCCGATCAACTCCCGTGATCCTTTCGCATGAGACCCCGGTATAGTCTGACGACTTTGCACACACCTCACCTCGTGCGATTGAGCTGCAGAGGCACGCAACGCAAATGATCACGGTATACGTGCCGACGGCGACACCTCTGAAACGTGATCCCGCTACCTGAACGAGAGTCCTGAATGCGATAATCGACGTCACTGGCCATCTACGTCCAATCAGCCCTTTTTGAGCTTCTCAGCTGCCTTGTCGAGAGTGGCCCGTTCATTGCCATGCTTGTTGATCAGCGCTGTTGCTTGCTCAACCGTGATGCCATGTTTCTTAGCAAAGTATTTCAGTTCATAGGGTTCGCTCTTCGATACCTTCCGGCGATCGGCTGCACCCCGGTTCGTCTTGTCGTCTGCCATGATTGCATCTCCTCCTCTTTGTTTGACCATCACTGCCCCCTACGATCTCTAGCAGGGAGCCAAAGCTGTGTGGTATGTGCCTCAGCCTTGCAGATCAGGAATGCGCAGGACCTGCCCTGGATAGATAGGATCCGCACCGGACAGCATTGGCTTGTTGGCCTCGAAGATGACCGTGTATTTCGAACCCTTGCCCTTGCCGTAATTGTGTTCGGCGATCTTCCAGAGGTTGTCGCCCTTCTTCACGGTGTGGAACACTGGGTCCTTCTGGCCCGGGGCTGTGAGCTTGCTCTCCACCTTCGACACGCCCAGCGTATTGCCAACGGCGATGATTGCCTTTTCCAGCACCGACTGATCTGCCACATCGCCAGTGACGATGGCTTTATCGCCATCAACTTCAACCTTCACGTTTTCGGTGCCGAGCTTATAGCTGTCGAGTTCCTTCTTCAGTTCCTCGGCGCTCGGTGGAGTATCTTCTTTGCCAATGCCCAGCGCCTTGCCAGCGCTCTTAACGAAATCCCAAATTCCCATGTCACATCTCCTTGGTTGTTTGAATTAGACCTTGCTGGCTGTTGCTGCGAGCCCACAATGTAGTACCACTCGAGTGGGCCTAGTTCGCATATTCACTGAATACGGTAACACTATCATTTGCCTCCAATCGGCAGGTATATTTTCCACCTGCCGCTGAAAGAGTCAGAATTGGACCGCCACCCGTCCTGATACGATCAAGGACTCGAATTGAACCCCGCGATGCACCGGTCAGACGCGCCGCCTGGGCGACACAAGGTGTCACCATCCGGTCAAACTGAACGGGTGTCCCACTTAAACCATCAATAGACCCCGATGAGGCACTGCCCGCGGTGAGAAAGCGGGCGTTGACCCAGCCGCGCTCGCGCATGTCGGTCATCATCTCTATCTCGCACCACCGCGAGTTGGTCTGGCGCTCGCAACCAAGATTGCGCACCGTGTCACCATTGCCGAGTGCGCCGACAATCCTGAAATTGGTGCCCGCACCGCTTCGAACGTTCAACACGTCGTTGGCTGCAACACCCGTGACCTGCATTATGCCTGATCCGCCGGCAGAACTTCCTCCGCCCGCATTGCCGCTGTCTACTTCGGCATGCAGTTGATCGATCCGCTGCCTGTACAACTGACGAAGACAACGCGGTTTGCGGCAGCGATTGCGTTCAGCAATCCACTGCTTTTGTTCGGCCCGGATGCGCCGGTTGGCTGATGCCCAGGGCGAGTCCCGCAAAGCGGTGCGATAGGCATTCGCCATTTCACTGTCCAGCCGGGCAATGCGCGGGTGGTCACAGATCATCCGTTCCACGCGTGTGCTCGCCTTGTTGCAATCAAAACTCGGTGCAGCCACTGCCTGGTCGGAAAATGACACAGCGAGCGTGATCACGACGGCAGCTGTCCAATTCAATACGCAAGACATTTACATTACTTACCCTTGTACTTTGATTGATTGAGAGATCAGGCATCGTCCTGCACAGCGATGACAAAGTCGTGTGCCGACCGGCTGTCTTCATGCAACGGCCTGTCGGACATCACCATGAGCAGGCCGGGATGCATCCGCTTCTTCATTTCGGCAACAACTGATGTGTCGGCTCCAAGACGCTTTATGACGTTTTCTTCGGGATGCGCAAAACCGTTGATCAGCGTTGGATGATGACCTATCGCATGCCAGGCAAGGCCCCTGCGGCCGCCATGTGGCCCTTCGAGTATGAACACGTGGTTTCCAAGCGGCCGTTCCGGGTTCTTGATGTAGGCCTTGCCCGAAGCGATGATCCTGCCGTTTTCCAGTATCATGATCTCCTGCGTGGCACTGGAAACCAGGACGGCGGTGGATGTGTGTCCCTCTTGGTGCTGAGGCACTCGCTGAGCCGCGGCAGTCTTGAAGTGCTTGCCAGTCAGTTCCTCGAACTCGTGCTCGGCATAGTCTGCCAATACCATGCCCGGGTGCACCACCTGCCTAGGCTGACTGTGACCGTTGGCCAGGATCACCGGGGTGCCGAGATGGGTAACGGTGAACAGCAGCTGTGAGAACTTGACCGGCAGGCGAACGCAACCGTGCGAGGCCGGGTAGCCGGGCAAATTGCCGGCATGCAGCGCGATTCCCTTCCAGGTCAGCCTGTTCATGTTCGGCATAGACGCATTGTTGTAGGTCGATGAATGGTGATGCTTGTCCTTTTGCAGGATGGTAAATACGCCTGCTGGAGTGCTATGGCCCTTCTTTCCCGTCGAGCAGGTCGAGACAGCAATCCGGATACCGTTGCGATACACGTGCACCAGCTGATCAGGGATAGAGACGATAACTGCTACCGGTCCGCTGGATGAACGCTCGGGATGCCACGAAAAATCACCCGGCTCGAACTGGTCGATCGGCTTGTTGACCATCTGGCCCTGGGTCATGGCGCCAAGCACTTCACCGGCCGTCAGCACACCTGCCGTGAGTGCCGTCATGCCAAGAAGGGAAAACCTCCGTCGATCAATATGTGTCATTTCGTACCTCCCTCATCGCAAGGTGCAACTTGCGTATTTCTGACAATAGGTAGCCTTGTAAAGAACTACCGAAAATTGAACTGGGTGACATTGCTGCCAACGACAGTGCACTGGGCAACCACGTTGCGTCTTACACCACCTTGAAGCCTTTGCTTGACCGCAAGCGCCACGCGCCAATTGGAGCCGTTAAAATTCGCTCTGCGAACGTTGCGCAAAGTGACCCCATGGCCGCCACGACGGGCTGTTCTGCGCTGCGCCTTGTGCAAGCAGGCAGAAATTGCATTGCTGCGGCTACCGTACCCATGATGATAGCTATAGTTCGGATTACCCTCATGGGCCTTCGCAGCTGCTGCGGCCGCAATCAGGGCGACTGCGCCAGCCGCGATGGCTATGCCAGTGTCGGAGTGATTGTGGCGATGTCCGTGCTTGCTGGAGTGATCGGCACCATGATGATGACGGTGACCATTATTGTCATGAGACTGCGCAATTGGCGCGGCTAGCATAAGGCTGCCAGCGCAAATCACAGCTAAAAGAGATTTTTTCATAAGAGCTCCTCGGTCCTAAAATTTTTTTACCTCGTACGACACACACAAAAATATGGATCACCATAATTGCCAGAAACGACAAGCCACGCGTCCACGACCCGCTCTGTTTATTACAGGCTCTGTCAGGGGTCAGGTTTCATTTGGTCTGTAGCGAGGCAACATACCTCCGTCCAACATTCTGTTATGGTCGCACTCTTGCGTTTTGTGTACAGCACGGTTAGCTCAAGGGAGCCCGAAAGCCCTGTGAGGCCGACCGCGCATGCGCCGCTATAGTACTCAATGTTGAAAAAAGAACTAGCATCAAGCTGCCAAGCATCAGAAGGGGTAAGTTTGCTTGATAGATGCCCTGTTGGATTGCATAGATCACTAATCCAAGAAGTAGTGCGGTGTAGAATAGGTGAAGACGTTTCCCAAGTTTGGTTTCGACACTTCCTAAACGTTCTGTTGAGATTCCCATGATTCGAATAAGCTCCTGTTGCCCTTAAGGCAGGAGAGTGAGGAATAGTTAATAGGCCGTTAACAGCAGCTCACCTATACGCTGATGCTGGGTAAAAATATCAAGACGAATATCACCCACCGACATAGAGGGCCAGTGTATCCTCAGATCACTAATGCAACCATGTATGCCAAGTTTTCGCGCTTGCTGGTGGGGCTTTAAGGCCGGATGATTGTCCAGCCTGCCTCATTCAATTCCATCAGGGTGACAACACCAGCAGGCACAATTTCTGCATTTGTAACCAGTGGCGGCTTCTTGCCTTCTTTTTTCGTCATCCCTTCAAGCGTGTTGTTGCACGCATGGAAAGTCACATTCGGCATGCCTTGGGCAAAGCTTGCAAGGCGTTCCTTCACGGGCGATGTGTCCTCTCGCAACATGTGCAGACCAAGATTGAAGGCGACAATCTTGACCTCAACTTCCTCACCCTTGGCCGCGTAAAGTCGCGACACATTAGCGGCCACGTTCAGGACAGTGTTCATTTTCTGTGGGTCCTTGTCGCTTATTTGCAATGCAAGGCGATGCACTTGGTCTGCCGAAACTTGGCTTGCCAGCCCCGTGCTTGTCAAAATCAGCAGGAATGCTCCCACTAGACCCCTGAGTAGATTTGCCATCTTTCCCTCCCATGTTCTTGAGTTTCCTCGACCAACCCCGTTTGATTGGTACGGTTTGATCTTAGTTCATGGTTTGGTTTCAATCCAGTTGGCATATGCTGAGGCAGCGACATCCGTGAACAGACCCTAAGTCTCCAATCTCCCTGCAAACTATCTCCCCGGGTCATAAGCCCGGGGTTTTGTTTGGGTACAGCACGGTCAGTTCAAGGACGGCCGAAAGCCCTGTGAGGCTGGTTGTGTACCGGCGACACGGAAAACGCTCTGTACGGTCGCACCGCGGATCGGGAATGGGCATCCACGACTGATGCACGCCATCACATGCACCACACGACTCCACCAGCGCGCGGAAAGGTTTACTGAGTCCGAAGAACACCGGAAGCGACAGAAAGCCCGTTAGTGACTCGCTCTGCTGGGCCGCTTTAACCGTCTTCGTATTGCCAAAAAAAACACAATTCGTGAAACCATCACGTCGCCTTGCGCGTAATACTCCCAGCGTGGCGGCAATTGCCCCCTGTGGCATATACAGCAGCTTCACCCTCATTTCCCCCTGCAAGCTGCTGTAGCCGCCACGCATCCACCACCCGGTTCTCAGAAAATCCGCCTGACACGTAACATTCCACCAGTGTTTCAGACGCTGTGTGCCCACTGTGTCGAGACAGTGTCGACATACAAGACAGAGACTAGACGGAGACGGAGACAAAACTGAAACTGAGACCGTGGTTTTGAATAATTGTGTTTGCCTAAGCGGACGTGAACCGTATGCCTTGTACGGTAACTACTGAACTGATGGGTGGATGCCCCGGGATTGCCAGAGGCTGACAGCACACCACCAATTTCCGATTTCTTGACACTGGGAACATATGCGCTAAGCTTGAAGACGCGGCGGACAACATGCCCCTTTGCAACAACAGCTTAGGAGATCAGGAATTGTCGCGCCTAAATCACATGCAAGACCACGAATTGGCCATCCAGACCATTCTGGACGAGATACAGTTTCTCGAACTGCATTCCGCTTCGGATGGCCAGTTTGACGAGCACAATGTCCGTGACCTCGGGCAATGTCTGCAGAGGCTGGCATCCATAGTCAAAGCGGTGGAGAAAGGTATGGCAACAAGTTGGGAAACCGATGATGAACCTTTGCCACCGTGGCTGCAGAACAGGCAGGATGAGGATGGGAGTCAGACGCAAGCGTTCAAGAACGCCTAAACGAGATGCTCCAATTCGTAGCAAGATATGACAGTCTACTTTGAGGTCTTATTACGAGGCTTACCTCCCCTGGCTCACCAGCCCGGGGGTTTGTTTGTCAGGTTGCCCACTAGCGTCACGCGACCCCGACAACGCGCGAAACGGTTCCAGCCCCTGAAATGGCAAACGGCGCGTCAGTGGCCCGTTCTGTCGGTTACAAAGGCTCTCAGTCAGCCCACTCCCCAGGATGTCGCTTCCAGCCTCAAAACTGTACGTTTGAACACATGATGTCAGGCAGAACCGACTTTTTAGGTGGTCAGATTGTTTTCCCAAAACCAACCCAGCTACCGCATGGTGGTTGTATGTCAGCCAACAACACCTTTGCTGACTGTGCCTCAGCCTCCCATTTTTCGTTTTGAACCTTCATTTGTGCAAGTTGTTTGCGCATCTTTTTCAATTGGTTTTTTTGCGCTTTAAGCCAATCAATTTCGACATCTATGCGCGCCACCAGAATCGCTGTGTCAGTCAGTACACTTGCATCCCTTGGGCTCCGTTTCATGGAACTGTTGCCGGAAACTGTTCCAGTTGAACCCTGCGAAAAATTTACCGTGTCAATATCTCTGCCACCACCGGCCTTCACATTTGCAGAAGTTTCTCCACCCCTGGTCTCACAGCCAAGCGCTGCCTTGCCTGTACCGTCCTGTCTCATCGCCAGCATGTTGAAACCCTCATCAACCGTTATCGCAACAATGGCAAGGGTCGCGTTGAAATGGTGAATAAAGCGTTAATGGGTGAATTGGCAGTGGTAAAGAAAACTGCAGAGCGCCCACCAGTGACCTGTTCTGGCGCTTCTGTGCCCCATCTGACCTAGATGATGTCGCCAGCCTCAAAACCTCCCGTCTACACGCATGGTTTCGGACGGAACTGACTTCTCAGATGGTGAGGTGCCGGACAGGCGGGTTTGGCGTGAAATCACGCTGTGGGAAGCGTCTGAAGTTTTGCAAAAAGGCTTGACGGTAACTGCCGACAAAAAACCCCGGACACTGGTGTCAGCATCCGGGGACAGTATCAGGGAGATTTACTCACTTACAGGTATCTGGCGTTCCACTGTTCCAGCGTCATCATGCGGACGCCAAGCTTGGAGTAGTTTACACGATAGAAGCCGTTAGCACCCGTTACGAGGGCGTCAGGATGCGTGGTCTCAAGGTCCTGTGCCATTACACCGACCCATGTGGTTACAGGGTCAGACTTATACTTCCAGCTGTAAAGCTTGATCCCATCTTCGGTCTCGCCGAGATTGGCAATGCCCGTCTTAAGGCGACGATCTGAGACTGTCGCGGACCTTTCGCCAAAGCAGCTATGATTGAAGTCCGGTGTATCGAGCGTTGCGCCCTGACGATCAACTGTCAGGAGGTCACCACTAAACGAATAAGATGTGCCAATCATGAGGGTGTGATCATCTATATCAGCACCAGACGGAGCGCCTTGATGAGCAGCCAAGCAATTATCACGGAAGGTACCCCGATAACCAATGTACAACGCTGTGTCACCAATCAACGGTAAACCTGCCAAGGTGAAATCATAACGCGCACCGACAGAAAATGATTCATAATCATTGCCGGACAGGTTGAAATCCGCATTCAAATAAGTGCCTTCGATCTGAAAGCGGCTATCATTGGTCAAGAACCAACGAAAGACCCCCCTAGCAAAAAAACCATCATCAAGGCCGGTTGACGCAACATCGCCGGGAGTAAATTCAACATAACCGCCCTGACCATAAAAGGTGATGTTGTCGAGGTAGATTTGACCCTCACCGCCAACGAAGCGATGATTGGTGCTGCCGATTGGCCCGAAATTTGACGTGCCCATACCACCAAAGGCACCGAACAGTCCCGATGCCGGATCACGCCAGCTCAAGTGTACCGCACCCTGATAAGAATATCGTGGCCCTGCAGTTGTGTCGATCGCATCATTTGCAAGTGTGCTGTATTCATACTTTACGTCGTTCTGGATTGAGAGATTGTCGCCCAAGGGCAAGCTGAGACGTCCAGCGCCGCCTGTGGCAAATACGGTGTCGTCTCCCAAGGGACCAGCATCAATGATCTGAACTCCTGCCCAACTATCAACGGCCCCGGACACAATAAGACCAAGCTCACGATCAAGATCAAGATCAAGATCAGCAGCCTGAACTGACGCTGTCATGGCGGCGAAAGCAACAGTTGTTGTGAGTATCAGTTTCTTCATGCGATCGACCCCTGCAGAGGTTTCAAAAAATATCACGCTATTAATGCCATGATTTTACTGTGAAGTCAGGAAAAAATCGAGGATTCAGTGCATATTCTGGGAAAGTGTTGCATAATTAACACAGTGGCCACTGGTGAGAATTGCTCAGTCAAGCTTGGTCAAATCAGCACTCCTGCTATTTGCCGGTGCATTAGGCTTCTCCGGATGGCCGATGGCGGATGGCAGCAGCCTGACAGCACACAGCCACTGACTAAGGTATCGGCGGGTGTTTCTTTGGGCGCGCGCGCCCGTTTGCTTTGGTGGTGGCAGAGGAAATGCTCGGCTTACGGAAACATTCAAACCTCATTGTCATGGTGCCCGTTGGTGTGCCAGTCTTTGCAACCCATGACAGCAACAGGCTCAAACAAAACCCTTGGCGATATACACGGCGCGTACCGGATGCACTTCAACTGCACAAACTCGCCTGCCTGCTATTTCAACAAGCCTATGGACGTTGAGGCGCTGATAAAGAACCTGGGAGAGGGGTTTTTGACCAGTGACCTGTATAAAGTCCTGAAATGCCCGCAGTGCAAGGGCCGCAAGTTTCTGTTCATGTTGACACCTGTGCATTTCTCATATGGGGATGTGCCGCGCGAGAACGTCACACCGCAAAGCCACTACTCACAAGCCAAGCGCGGCATTCTCACCGTCAATACACAATAGCTATATGTCGAAGCCTTTTGACTGATCGATGATCGATCCAGATACGATTGTATAATTTCTGCGTCCGACAAACCTTTTGCCATCGGGTCCAGGGCCGTTCGGATCTCTATAAACGGTGGTGTACCCAGTTTGACCGTTAGTGGCCTCTGCAGATGCAACTGCCCCTATAGGTTGATTTGGGCCACCCAAAAGCGGGCCGACGAAAGCTCCTATAGCAAAGC
>SWCD01011365.1_pt1 | contig 14697 bp, 11 predicted proteins | sample 4693011 | NCBI WGS metagenome assembly SWCD01 (sample SAMN10267278, study PRJNA491770) | bioreactor metagenome | isolation source: DHS bioreactor inoculated with marine | place: Japan: Omine Ridge, Nankai Trough | reverse complement strand
AGTGATCCACCGCGACCTGAAGCCCGCCAACATCGCCCTCGGGGAGTTCGGCGAGGTGGTGGTGATCGACTGGGGTCTGGCCCGGGTGGCCGACCGACCGGACATCGCCGCGGATCGGTGGCAGAGCCGGATCCACGAGTTGCGCGAAGCCTCCGACCTGAAGACCGTGGACAGCATTCTCGGGACGCCGGGCTACCTCGCGCCGGAGGCGACGGCCGGGGATCCGGGGCAGGTCGACCACCGCGCGGATGTCTATTCCCTCGGCGTACTGCTCTTCGAAATTCTGACCGGCCGTCTGCCTCACGAGTTCAAGACGTTCACGGAACTCCTGACGAAGCTGGTCGGAGAGGAGCCCCCGGCGGCGCACGTTGTCGATGACCGCGTCCCCGAGGAGATCTCCCGCATCTGCGCCCGCGCGCTCCGCCGGAAGGCGGACGAACGGACGAAAGGCGCGCGGGAACTCGCCCGGGAGATCCGGGACTGGCAGAGGGAGAGCGCCGTCAAAAAGGAGGCGCGGGCCGTCCTCGCGCAGGCCGATGCGATCTACGAAGGCGCCGCGGAACTCCGGGGTGAACTTCTGCTCCCGGTCCTCGACCGGGTGTCGAGCCTGGTCTCCCGAGCGCTCCTCCTGGTCCCCGACCTCCACCGCGCGAAGCATCTGAAGCGGATGTGCGGCAAGCTCCGCGAGGAGGCGATCCGGGGGCGGGAGAGGGCTGCGCGCGGCTCGCTGCTCAGACGAGTGGTGTTCATCGGTCTTCTTCTCCTCCCCGTGATCGCCCTCGGCGTGTCCTGGTTCCTCACGGTCCAGAAGGGAATCCGCAACAAGATCCGGGCGAGGGACCTCGCGGATGCCTCGCGGAGGGTCGAGAGTGAGGATCCCACCCTGGCGCTGCTCCTGTCCGTGGCCGCCGCCGAGGCCGACCCCCACCCCGAGGTCATCCGCCAGCTTCGCCGATCCCTGCAGCACGCCGGAGAGCGCGCGATCCTCGAGGACCCCGCCGGGGCCGGCTATCACCTCATCCGACTCTCGCCGGGAGGGAACCTGATTCTGGCCGTGTCTCGCACCACAGTGGCCATCTACGATCGTGACGGGAGATCGATCTTCTCCGAACCCCTGGCCCGACTCGATGCGCCACTCGCCGCGGAACCAGCCCTGACGAGCGCGTCCTTCTCTCCCCGGGGAGACCGGTTCATGCTCTCCACCGGAAATCGGGATCAGCGCGCCGCGTCCGCGATCTTCGACCTCGAGGGTCGGTTGCTGCTCCGCCTCGAACATCTCGTGACCGACCGCGGCCCGCGGGCACGCTTCTCTCCGGACGGGAAGTCGATCCTCTCCGCGGATCCGAAGGGGAACGCCGTGCTCCTCGACCTCGACGGCAAGAGCCTGGCCTCCTTTGCGGGTGACCGCCCGGCCCCGGTTCGCCACCTCTCTTTTCTGCCGGGGCGCGCCGGGGTGCTGGTGGCCTTCGAGGGTGATCCCGGACTGCACCGGTTCACGCTCGACGGGACGGCCCGGCCGAGCCTCTCCGGTGGCACAGACACGCTCTCGCACCCGGTGGTCGCCCTCAAGGGTCACCGGATCCTGGTGCGGGCGGGGGAACAGCGCCGACTGCTCTTCGATCAAAACGGCGAGCAGATTGCCGTCCTCGAGCACGGCGGGGATCCGGGTCCGCGGCCCGCCTTCGACCGCCTGGGGGAGAACTTCCTGACCGCTACCGGAGAGACGGTCAAGGTCCACGGCAGCGACGGCCGCCCGATCCGGGAGCTCAAGGGTCACGCCGGGCGGGTCCTCGGCTTCGAGTGGTCGCGGGACGGAAAGAGCATCCTGACCCGCGCGACGGATCGCAAGGTGCGCCTCTACACCTCACAGGGGAAACTCCTCGCCCTCTTCTCCGACCACCGGAAGGCGGTGGAGGGCGCGGGGTTCACGCCGAACGGCCGGATCATGACCTTCTCCATCGACGGCACGATCCGCTTCTACGGGCGGGACGGACAGGAGGAGCAGGTCATCCCCGTCCCGGGGGGTGAGGTCCGCGACGTGGCGTTCCTGGCTCCGGCCAACCGCCTGCTGTGCGGCACGTCGGGGGGAGCCCTCCGCCTGATCGATCTCTTCCCGGGAGAGGGACCGATCCTCGGCCCCGGTGTGACCGCGGCGAGTTTCGCGGCGGATGGAGAGCGCCTGGCGGTCGGCTTCGCGGACGGCTCCGTGGTCACTCACGATTCGGGCAGGGATCGGTGGGACAAATGCAAGGCGCACCATGGGGAGGTAACCGGGGTCGTCGGCACCTCTTCCGGCTGGGTGACGACCGGGGATGACGGTCGGATCCGGACCTGGTCGGCATCTCTCAGACCGCTTGCCGAGATCCTCCAGCACGCCGGACCCGTGGCCGGGGCCGCGCTCTCGAAGAACGGGCGGTTCCTCCTCACCGTTCTGGCGGACGGCACGGCGCGGTTGGTGGGACTCGAGAGCGACGAGATTGTGGAACTGACCGGGCACGAAGGACCGATCCGTGGGGCGCGGTTTTCCCCGGAAGGCGTGCAGGCGGTGACCTGGTCGGACGACGGTACGGTACGTTGGTTCGACCTGGCCGGGCAGCCGATCGGGACGTTTCTCGTCGAAGCACCCGTGCTGGCGGTGCGGTTCACCTCCCGTCCGGGGCGCCTCGTCACTCTCGATCTAGCGGGGAAGGCGAAGCTCTGGGACCAGAAGGCCGGCTTGCTGAAGGTGTACGGCGAGGCGGCCGACCGCTTCACCGCCATCGCCACCTCGCATCGCTCAGAGGTCACCGCGCTGGGTTTGGCGAACGGATCCCTGGCGACGGGGGAGCGGATCCACGAGGACGCCATCCGCACCCTCGCCCTGTCCCCGAAGGGACGCCTGCTGGCCACCGGGTCGGACGACTTCACCGCCCGCGTCCTCGACCGCCGCCGTCGGGAACTCGCCCTCCTCGAGGGCCACCTCGGCCCGGTCACCGAGATCTCGTTCTCTTTGACCGGCGACAAGGTCCTGACCCTCGCCACGGACGGCACCGCCCGCGTGTGGTTCCTGAAGACGGAAGACCTGCTGCGGGCCGCCCGCGCCCGCCTGTGCCGGGACTTCACGGACGAGGAGCGAGAGCGCTACACCCCCTTGCTTGCGGAGTGAGCCCCGGCCTTTCAAACCCCACCCAACAACCCTTCCCCGCACCCCTTGGGCTTGCGCGTCCGGCCGCTCCCCCCAATCCGTTTTCCTTTTCCCTGATTCAAAAAAACGGCGCCGGCGGCGCGGCGCCCTCCAACATGCATTCTGCCGCGGCATGGAGGGCCGACCGCCGTGTCGGCCGCAACCCGTCTCGGCGCCCTTCGGGCTCAGCGTAAGGCCCGGCACGGTAAGTCGGAATCAGAGCAGCGCCCGGACCGATTCGTGACACGCCTCGATCGGAAACCTCTCCGCCACCGCGCGGGCGTCCTCGCGGAAGTCGCCGGCGAGGAGTTCCCGCGTGGCGGCGACCAGGCCGACTACGTCCTCCGGACGCTTGACCGCGCAGACCGGGCCGGTGCGACCGAGGTGTTCCACGGCCCCGTTTTGATCCGTCGTCACCACCGGGGTTCCGCTGGCCAGGGCCTCGAGGGTCACCAGGGGGAACGGGTCGTAGTGTGTCGGGTGGAGGAGCACGTCCGCCGCGCGGAGCGCGATTTCGGGTTCGGCCAGAGCACCGAGATAGCTGGCGCCCGAGGGCAGGCGGCCCGGGCTGCCGCCCGCCAGGAGGAGGACCGTCCGGTCGTCCTCGCGATGGAGCTGGCTGAAGGCCTCCTTGACCTCGGAGACCCCCTTGAGTTTCGGGTTGGCGGCCATGAAGAGCAGCACGCGGTTCCGCTCGACGCCGAGGGTCTTCCGGGCCTCCTCGCGCCCCGCGGGAGTGAACCGCAAAAGGTCCACGCCGTTCGGCACCACCACAATCCGGTCGGCCACGTTGGGATACCGCTCGGCGAGATCGCGCTCCACCATCCCCGACACCGCGAGAATGCTCCGCGGAGGCGACTCCCCGGTGAGGAGCTCACTCTCCAGCGCGAGAAAGTTGCGGATGCGGGGGGAGGGGAGCGACGGCAGCCGCTTCGACCGACGGTGCGCCGCCAGCGCGGCAGCCACGGCCCCTCCGTGAGGAGCGTAGAGATCGCAGGACAGGCAGTGCCTGAGTCCCACCACGGCGTCGAACTCGCCGGCGCCGGTGAATTCGCGAGCCCGTTCGGCGAAGCTCCGATCCCGGGTCGCTCGACCGCGGCCCTTCGGCGACAGGGTCTCGAAGGTGATGAAGGTGACCTCGTCTCCGGCGGCCCGGAGGTAATCGGTCAGGCCGGCGAGCCAGACTTCGAGCCCACCCTTGCCGGGCCGGTAGTGGTCGATGACGAACGCGATTTTCATGGGGGGAGTATGCCTTGGGAATCCGGCCCTTGGGGCCGGATTTCCAGTGTGGTGAGTCTGAAGTCCCCCGTCACACCGAGAGCGCCGGTGCGCACGCCCCGCAAGGAGCGAGGAGGGCGCAACCTTACTGGTTTCAACCGACGAGGGACGCCGCGCGGCGCGATGCAGCGGCCCTCGAATGTAGGTGGGACTTCGGACTTGCCACACTACCGCTCAAATGGCTCGCGGTTGCGCCGGGCGATGGAGGCGGCCTTCGCGATCACCTTCCGGGCGAAGGCCTTCTCCCGGGGACCGAGCTTCCCGACGGCGAACGTCCGGCGGAGAAAGCGGACGAGGTCGGCGCCGGTCACCGGGGGGCGCGGGGCGGAGTGCAGAAGCTCCGCCATGTCCTTCACGTACCAGCGTTCCCGGAGCCCCCGCTTCTGCCGGACGCGCTGCAGGTCGATCACGGTGAGTCGCTCACCAAATCCGGCCTCGGGATCGGCCATGAGGTGGCAGCAGTACATGTCGCGGTGGTGGATCTCGAAGGTCCGCAGGCGTCGGAGGATGTCCGCGGCCTCGAGGATCAGTTCCCGGCGAAGGGTGTGGGACACGTTCTCGAGGCGAAGGAGATCGTCGAGGGGGCGGCCCGGTGACCGCACCACCCAGATGGTGGAGCCGCGCTCGACGTCCTCGCCCAGCGCGAACGGCCGCATGGCCCGGATCCCGGATCGCGCGAGGAGATCGATCGCCTCCCACTCCGTACCCGCCGGGGTCTCCCGAAATCCCCCCACCGGCTCATGACGCTTCACGAAGAAAACGCGGTCCTCGAATTCCATCCGCCAGTTCTCGCGGTCCGGCAGGATGCGGAGCCGGACGGCACCGGGTCCCCGGTAGCCGAGGAGATCCTCGAACGTCCGGATGCCATGCCGCTCGAGGAACACGAGATCCTCCGGCGCGGCCGTCAAGCGTCCCCGCCGGTGACGGCCGCGGAGCGAGAGGCGGCGGTGCTCCCGGCGGACCGCGGCGAGGAACGGACGATTCAGGCCCGGTCGCGCACTGAGGTACGCGGCGAGGAACCGCACGACGTCCGTGCGCCGGGTGGATCGAAACGGAGCGGAGAGCGCGAGTTCGGCCAGGTCCCGCGCCCGGGGCCGCCGACCGGACCGCCGGGCGAGCCGCGCCGCGTCGAGGAGGAAGACCCGGTCCGGCAGCCCCACGAGAAGATGGTGCGCCAGGAGATCGGGACAGGTCAGGCCGCGATCGTGCAGCGCGCGCACGCGCCGGCCGAGGTGACGGACCAGCGCGTGGCGCTCCGGGCCTTCGAGCACCGCAAGGGCCTCCGGCAGGGGTCGGGCGGCCGGCGGAGCGGCGGAGATCAGGAACGCCCCGCGATCACCCTCCCCGTGGGCCAGGAGCGGCACCGGGTCCGGGCCGTCACCTTCCGCGAGGAGCCGCATCGCCTCGCGTTCCCGACGCACCTCCCGACCCTTTCCGGTGAAGCGTTTCAGGAAGAGTGAGCCCTGGATCCGCACCACGCTGCGCCCCCGGTGAGCGGCCACGAGAGTGCCGCCGGAGTAGCCCATCGCCGAGCGGTAGTCGTCGATCCCGGCCCTCAGGAGCGCGGGTGCGCAAGCCTCTTGGGCGTGGTAGCTCAGGACCCCTCGATCTCCTTTGAGAGTGCCGTGGACGAGTGGTCCTTGGGGTCGCCCACGATGGCGATCCGACCACCGTAGCCGAGAACGGTTTCGCGTTCGGGGACGGTCTCGACCGTGTAGTCGGTCCCCTTGGCGTGGACATCGGGCTCGAGGAGCAGGAGGAGCGAGTCCGCGGTGGAGTCGCCGAAAAGCGTCACCAGGTCCACCATTTCGAGGGCCGAGAGCACCTCCACGCGCTCCATTTCGGGCACCACGGGTCGCCCCGGGCCCTTGTTGCCGCGCACCGAGGCGTCGTCGTTCAGGGCGACGAGCAGCACGTCCCCTTCCGCCTTCGCGCCGCGCAGGTAGCGGATGTGACCAACGTGCACCAGGTCGAAGCATCCGTTGGCGAACACCACCACGGAGCCTTCGGCCTTCAGGCGCTCGATCTCCCTCTCGAGTTCCTGGTGATCGGCGATGAACCGGGCGGTCACGCTCCCTCCTCGATCTGTGCCTTGAGTTCCTCCCGCGTCAGCGTGGCCGCGCCCACCCTGGTCACCACCACGCCCGCCGCGTGGTTGGCGAGTCGCGTGGCATCCGCGGGAGAGGCTCCCGCCGTCAGGGCCAGGGAGAGCACTCCCGTCACGGTATCGCCGGCCCCGGTGACGTCGGTCACCTCCTCCGTGCCGGACGCCGGCAGGAACAACTCGTCACCCCCCTTCGAGAAGAGCGCCATGCCCTTGTTCCCGCGGGTGATCACCACGTTCTCGACACCCGAGTCGTCGAGGAGCGTCTTCCCCGCCTTGCGAACCTGGCCCTCGGTAGTAACCGGATGCCCGACCGCGGCGGCGGCCTCTTCGTCGTTCGGAGTGATGGCGGTGAAGCCGGCATAGTCACAGATGTGCGCTCGTGAGTCGGCCACCCGAACGCCCTCGAGCATGGCCGCGACACCCGGCGCGGCCACGCCGTAGCCGTAGTCGCTGAAGATGAAGCCCCGCATCCGGGGTGCGATCTCCCGGATCGCAGCGAGCAGCGCGGTGTGGGCCTGGGCGGGCACGGGGCCCGTCGGCTCCCGATCGATGCGGACCAACTGGTGCTTCAGACGGGTCGGCGCGCCGGCCAGGACCCGCGTCTTGGTGATGGTGCGATATCCCTCGGCTGTGACCAGGCCGGAGACGTCCACGCCGCGATCGGTGAAGAACCGCGTGACCGCCCGACCCGCCTCGTCGTCGCCGAGCAACCCCACCGGGTGCACCTCGGCGCCGAGGGCGACGAGATTGTTGGCGGTGTTCGCCGCGCCGCCGGGGATGAACTCCTCTCCCTCGAAGGTGAGCACCAGCACCGGCGCCTCGCGGGACACGCGCTGGGGCACGCCGTAGATGTAGAGGTCCGCGACCATGTCGCCGACCACGGCCAGGGGGAGTCCCTCGAACCGATCCACGATCTGAAGGAGTGTCGTCCGTTCGTCGTCGGTCATGTCTTCACCGAGAGAATGAGATCCACGGCTTCCGCCAGATCCCGACAGTGCTGAGCCCCGGGGGGAGTCGGGCCGGTGCCGATGTAGACGCCCCGGCAACCCAGGGCCAGGCCGGCCAGGACATCGCGCTCGCGGTCCCCGACCGTCCAGGAGCGAACGAAGTCGATCTTGTGGTCCCGCGCCGCCCGAAGGAGCATACCGGGAGCGGGTTTCCGGCAGGAGCAGCCGGATTGGGGCGCGTGCGGGCAGTGGTAGATGCCGTCGATCGGCACGCGGAGTTCCCCCCGCATGGCCTCGGTGACCACCTCGTAGTCCCGCTCGGTGTAATAGCCGCGGCCGATCCCGGACTGATTGGTGTTGATGATCAGCAGGAATCCCGCGTCCTTCAGCCTCCGAAGCGCGGCCGGGACCTCGGGGAACACGCTGACCTTCGCGGGGTCCGAGAGGTACCCGGTGTCCTCGATCAGGGTGCCGTCCCGGTCGAGGAAGACGGCTCGGGCGGTGGCGCTCACTCTCCCCCCTCTCTCACCTTCTCGATGATCTTCGTGGATGAAAGCCCGGGGGTGAGGGGCATCAGAACCACCCGGCCACCGTTCTCCTCGACGACTTCCCTTCCCACCACACCCTTCTCCTTCCAGTCCTCCCCCTTCACCAGCACGTCGGGGAGAACCTCAGAGATCGTGAGAAGTGGGGTGTCCTCGTCGAAGAGGACGACGTAGTCGACACAGTGAAGGGAGGCCAGCACCTCGGCGCGCTCGCCTTCCGGGGTGATCGGCCGGCCCTCGCCCTTCAGACGCCGAACCGAGGCATCGGAGTTCAGACCCACGACGAGAAGATCGCCCTCCCCCCGCGACGACCGGAGGAGGCGGATGTGGCCCGCGTGCAGAAGGTCATAGCACCCGTTCGTGAACACCACCTTCTCTCCGCGGGCGCGGCGGGCGGTCAGCACCTCCAGAAGTTCGGGGAGAGAGAGAACCTTGCCCTCACCTCCCGGCGACCCGCCGAGCAGGTCGAGGAGGATCTCCTCGCGGCTGACCGGCACGACGCCCAGGTGCCCCACCTCGATCCCGGCGGCGACGTTCGCGATGCGGACCGCTTCCGGGTAGGCGCCTCCGGCGGCGAGCACCATGGTCAGCGCACTGATCACCATGTCCCCGGCCCCGGTGACGTCGTAGACCTCGCGCGGAATGATCGGGAAGATGACTCCGTCCGTCTCCGCCGTCGCCAGGCAGATCCCCTCCGCGTCGAGCTTGATCACCACGGCGTCGAGTTCCAGTTCCTCGCGGATGATCCGGGCGGCGCGGATGGCGGCGTCCGGCCCGTCCACCGGGAAGCCGGCATACCGCGAAGCTTCCTTCCGGTTGGGAGTGAGCACGGTGGCGCCCCGGTACCGTCCGCAGGCCGGCGGCTTCGGATCCACGAGCACCGGGATCCCCCGCCCCCGGCACTCGGCCACGACGCGCGCGACGAGAACCCTCGGCAGCGCGCCTTTTGCATAGTCGGAGAGGACGACCATGTCCGTCTCAGGCAGGGCCTCGAGAAACCGGTCGGTCAACTGGGCGACCTCGGCATCGGGATAGGGACTCGCGTCCTCGTGGTCGACCCGAAGCACCTGCTGCCCACCGGCCCCCTTGCGGGCGATGAGCCGGGTCTTCCGGGTCGTCGGTCGGCCGTAGACCCGGATGACGCCCGAGGCGTCGATGCCGGATTCCTCCACCAGGCGCAAGAACGTCTTGCCGCGGCCGCTGGTGCCGAGGAAACCGAGCAGTCGGACTTCGGCGCCGAGGACGGCGAGATTGCGGGCGACCGCCCCGGCCCCGCCCGGCCGCCAATCCTCCTCGGAAACGGCCAGAACGCCGATGGGGGCTTCCGGCGAGATCCGCCCCATGGAGCCGAAGATGTACCGGTCCAGCATCAGGTCCCCGAGCACGATGATCCGGGGGTGGCCCATCCCGCGCACGTGATCCGCGATGCTCATTGATCCTCCTTCAGGCCCTCGAGCACGAGCAGCCGGAGCAGCGGGAGCATGATCTCGTGATGCCCGGCGAGATCCACTCCCCGCTCCGGCGGGCGCGAGACCACGTTGACCCTCGTCCGGTAGTGCCGGAGCATGTCGAGGTTGGCGGTGAAGAGCCCCGAGACCGGGCAGCCGGCGTTGCGGGCGACGGTGATCGCCTTCAGGAACACTTCGGGCAGCACCACCGCGGAACCGATGTTCAGGTACACGCCGTCATCGAGTTCCGAAACCACGGTCGAGAGGATACGGAAGTCCAGGTGCGTGGCCGCGCCGATGGCGGCGCCATCCGCCGCCGGATGGAGGTGCACGGTGTCGGTGCCGAGAGCCACGTGCACCGTGGCCGGGAGGCCCAGGCGGGCCGCCGTGGCCAGCACGCTCATCGAGGCGTGCGGGAGGCCCTCGTCGAGAATGCGCTGCCCCACCGCCCGGCCGAGACCCGATCCCTTCGCACCCGTTGCGGAGGCGGCGGCGAAGAAGCGTCCGGTCTCCTCCGTCGTTCCGTACTCCCCGTCTCCCAGACCCGCGGACACATCCTCCGAGGTTCCACCGCTCGCGGCGATTTCGAAGTCGTGGATGGCGGTGGAGCCCGGCATGGCCAGGGCGGTCACCACGCCGCGTTCCATGAGGTCGACCAGGATCGGAGAGCATCCCGTCTTCACCACGTGTCCGCCGATGCCGGCCACCACCGGGCGCCCGGCCCGATGGGCCCGGATGATGGCGGCCACGATCTCGCGGAGCCAGTCACCCGCCAGGAAGCGCGGCAGGGAGGTGAGGAGATCCCCGACCGTGGCCCCGGGTTCGGGGAGTTCCGCGAACCGGTCCACGTTGACCAGGGAGGGCCGACCGGCGAGAGGCCGGGTGGTCACTCGTTGAAGATCGAAGGGCTCGGTCATGCCTTTTCATCCTTGGGTCTGGACTTCCAGCGTCGGTGACCCCAGAGCCACTGCTCCGGAACCTCGCGCACCCACGCCTCCACCCGGGAGTTCATCTGTTGGGTGAGGATCCTGACGTCCGTCTCACGGTCTCCGGTCTCCGGCGGGATCAGAGGCTTCTCCACAGTGATGTGATACCGGAACCCGTCTCCAATGCGTTGCGACCAACTGGGCAGGAGGGGCGCCCCGAAGCGGAGGGCCAGCATGGCCGGCGCGCCGGTGGTGCTGGCCGGGCGGCCGAAGAAGTCGACGAAGACCCCGCTTCGTCCGGCGTTCTGATCCATCAGGATTCCGAGGTAGCCGCCGTTCCGAAGCTCCCGGCTGAGGTCGCGAACGGCGCCCTTCTTGGATACGATCCGCTGCCCGAAACGCTCGCGGCTCCGAATGACGTACTGCTCGAGGTAGGGATTGTCCCGCGGGCGAGCCACGGACAGGAGGGGAAACCCGTAGTGGCCGGCGGCCTGCCCGGTGACCTCCCAGTTCCCGAGATGGCCGGTCGCGAAGATCGCGCCGTTGCCGCGGGTCATGGCCCGCATCGCCTCCGGGTGGACCTCCATCGAAACAGCCCGCTCGACGGTGTTCGGAGTGAGCATTCGCGGGAGGAAGGCCGACTCCAGGATGACCCGGGTGAAGGATCGGAAGGACTCCCGCGCGATCCTCAGGCGCTCTTCCGGGGGAAGTTCGGGCATCGCGGCGGCCAGATTGTCGAGGGCCCGCTTCCGGTGCCGCCGATCCACGGTGAAAATCAGGTCCGCGAGGCCCTTCCCGGCCGCCACCGCCCGGTCATAACCGAGCGACAGAATCCCCGCCACCAGGGCGCGCACCATGGCGTAGGTCAGGAAGTAACCCGCGTGCCGGACGATCTTCATCGGTGAGAGTGTAAGTCCTCGAATTCGCGCGAGGTAGCACGGTTTGCCTCAAACCCTCCCCGGCGGCCCCTTGAGCGCCGAGCGCAAGCGATCCCGCACGCGATCCGCACCGCGAGTGAACTCCACCCGCACGCCGAGCACCGCGGGTTCCGGGCCCGGACCCTCGAGGGGGGGCCATTTCACCGCGTCTTTCAGGGTGGTGATGAGGATGTCCGCCCCGGCCGCCCCGGCCTCTCGCCGGAGACTCTCGATTTCGCCCGACTGATAGGCGTGGTGATCGGCGAATCGCCTCCGCCCGACGATCCTCGCGCCGAGCGCGGTGAGCGTGCCCTCGAAGGCGGCGGGATTGCCGATCCCGCAGGCCGCGAAGACGGCTTTCCCGGCGAGGGTGTCCGGATCACGCTCCGAGAGATCGGTGAGCGATCGGACGAAGGAGGGACGATGCACCGCCTCGGCCAGGATCGCCTTCGGGGCGGCGCGGCGGACTCGTTCGAGGATCGGTCTGAGGTCCGTGGCCGAGACGAGATCGGAGCGGGTCACGACCACGACATCCGACCTCCTGAGGGCGCGGACGGGTTCCCTGAGCATCCCCCGCGGAAGGCAGTATCCCCCGCCGAACGGCAGCGTCGCGTCCACGGTCACGACATCCAGATCCCGGCCCAGGCGGTGGTGCTGAAAACCGTCATCCAGGATCAGGACCTCGGCCCGGTGCTTCTCGATGGCCTCCAGGGCGCCGCGAACCCGGTCCGGATCCGAGACGAAGGCCAGGTCCTCGATGCTTCGGGCCAGGGCCGCCAACTCATCGGGCACGCCGTTGGCTTTCGCGCCGTAGCCACGAGACAGCACGACGGGGTGTTTCCCCAGGAGTCGGGACTCGCGGACCAGCCACTCCACCACCGGCGTCTTGCCCGTCCCCCCCACCGTGAGATTGCCGACGCTGATCACCGGGCAGGGCACCCGGTACACGGTGAACACACCGCTCTGATAGAGCGACCCGCGCACCTCCGCGGCGATGGCGAAAAGCCAGGAAAAGGGAGTCAGCGCGAGGCGGAGGGCGGCGGGCGCGGGACCGCGGGCGTCACCACGGACGAAGCGGACGGGGAAGGGCTCACAATGGTCGGGCACTCTGTCATTCTACTGCCCGTGGTCAGAAGTCCACCACCGATGGAGGGCAGGCCGAAACGCAGGCGGGCCGGTCCCGGCCGGAGGTCCGGCGAGGATCGGCCCGATGGGAACGCCGGGTGTGCCTAGTTCCCGCTCTCCAGCTCGGCCTGAGCCTTCTGCCAGATCTCGTAGCCTTCGAACCAGAGTTCGTAGTTGTCGATGAACGCGCTCTCCTCGTCGTTCGGGTAGATGTCGAGGATGAGGGCCCGCTTCTTGATCTCGGCCAGGCGCGAGGGGCGCCAGTCCGGTGGCGGGAAACGCTTGAGCAGGTTCCGGATCTTCTCGGTGCGAGCGGACTCGCCGGTCGCCTCACTGATGTCGCCGGCCTCCTCGGCGGCGCTCTTCCGCGCCTCCTCTTCGGCCAGGATCGCGGCTCTGCGCGCCTCGGCCTCGGCCAGGGCCTGCTTCTTCTCCTCCTCCGCCCGCCTCATCTCGGCCTGGATGGCCTTCGCCAGTTCCAGCCCTTCCTTCTCGGTGAGCTTCCCGAGGAACTTGATCTCGGAGAGCGAGTCGTAGCGGACGAAGAGGAACCCGTCGAGACCCATGGCGTGGTAGACGCGGATCCCGGCGCCCGGGACCTCGCTGCTGTCCACCGAACGGTAGTTCCCCTCGTTCTCCAGAACCTCGTACTTGTGGTCCTTCATGATCCCCTTGATCACGACGCCCGGGCGGACCTGGATCTCCACCTTCTCACCGACCACCGGTGCGAGCTTGAAATCGGAGGTCTCGTCGAGGCCGGAAAGCCCCGCATCGACCTCGTCCCCGCGCATCGGCGAGGACGGCTTCTCCGCCTCCGATGGTTTGGTGCTCTCCTGGGCATAGGCGGGAAGCCCGATCAGGAGAACCGTGAGAATGAGCAGAGCTGTCATCTTCGGTTTGCGGACCATGATTTCCTCCCCGAAAAATGTCGGGATCAGCAATCTCCTTATCGGCCACCTGAGCCGGGAATTTAACTGGAAACCCAGGCTGTTCCGAAACCAACCGGCTCGCCTTACCCCGCCCCCCCTGGGCTTGCGGGCACGGGCGCCCCCCTCCCTGAGCCGTTCCATCCCCATCCACCAACCCTTCCCCGCCCCCCTTGTGATTGCGGGGTGATGCGCCCCCCTGATTCTGTTTTCCCTCCCCTGAAACCAACCAGGCGCCGACAGCGCGGCGCCATCCGGCATCGCATTCGACCTCTTTCGTGCATGCCGCCCGTCAACTCGGGGAGAATCAGAAAACCCGCCTCTCGACGGGCTTTCCGACGGCTCTGCTGATGAACCGCTACCTGGGAATGCGGAGCTTCATCCCGGGCATGATCGCGTCCGGGTCCCCACCCAGCAACTCGGCATTGGCCTCGAGGATCCGGGTGAATGCGCTCCCGTTTCCGAGCTCCCGCTTGGCGATCACCCAGAGACTGTCGCCCTTCTTGACGACATAGATGCCGTTCGGGGTCGGATCCGGGTCGGGGGCCGGCCTCACGGCGGAGATGCCGGCCGGGTTCGGGATCCGGAGCTTGGTCCCGACCGTGATCCGCTGCGGATCGATCTCGGGGTTGGCGTCCAGGATCAGCTGGAATTTCGAGCCGTCGCTGAAGTAGTGCACCGCCAGACGGTAGGGATTCTCCCCCTCCTTGACGACGTGGGTCAGGTAGGAGGGAGGGACCGGGTCCGGCGGGTCGACGGGATCGACCGGATCCACAGGATCGATGGGATCAGGGGGATCGACGGGATCCACCGGGTCCGGCCAGGTCCTGCGGTTGACCGGATCGGGGGGATCGGGCACCTCGGAGGGCTCGTTCGTCCCGCCGCCGCCACTGCCGCCGTTCGTCAGGTTTTCCGAACTGAGATTCGTCGGTGTGAGGTCAGCTCCGAGCTCATCAACGGGTACCCCGACGCCCCAAACCGTCAGGACGAGGATCACCACCACCAGAACGATGATCACGAGGATCCCGAGCTTCTCGAAATTGCCCATGCCACGCCTCCCTCATTTTTGGCCTTGGGATGCGCAGAGAAACCGGCACACTGCTTCCCGAGCCGGAGTCTAGCCAAACCCCGGGAAACCGGTCAAGCGCAAACCCCAAAATCATGCAGAGAAACTCTTTTGGACCCCTACATATAGATGTGGGCCTCGGGTCCTGCCCCCTGTAAAGGAGACGCGCCCGGACTCCCCGCCGGTGACCCGCATTCATCTCGCCCTGTCGCCTCCCCCTCGGGATTGCGCGTTCGGGCGCTCCCCCCC
>SWCD01007992.1_pt1 | contig 14737 bp, 13 predicted proteins | sample 4693011 | NCBI WGS metagenome assembly SWCD01 (sample SAMN10267278, study PRJNA491770) | bioreactor metagenome | isolation source: DHS bioreactor inoculated with marine | place: Japan: Omine Ridge, Nankai Trough | reverse complement strand
CCCAGTCCCTCTCCTTCGTACTTACGAGTCCCAGCAGAAACCACGCCCGGCCATTTCGGGGGACGGCCTTGACCGCCGCCTGAAAAGACTTCGCCGCGGCCTTCAACTCACCCTTCCGGGCGAGCAGTTCGCCGCGGGCGATGTGGGCCTCGGCGAATGCGGGGTCCGCGGTGACCGCCTTCTCGAGCAGGGCGAGTGCGATCTCGACTTCCTTTCTCTCGATGACCACCCGGGCCATCAGGTAGAGGGCCACGGCGGACTGCGGCTCGATTTCGAGCGCCGCAAGGAGCGTTTGCTCCGCCAATTCGAACTCGCCGGCCTTGATCTGGGTCTCCGCCAGGTTGGTGCGCGCGGTGACGTAGTCGGGTTTCACGGCAATCGCGCGCTCGTAGGCCGCCGCCGCCTCGATGGGCCGATCGAGGGCCGCGAGGACGACGCCCAGGGAGTTGTGGGCCTGGGCGAAGTCCGGTTTCAGCCTGACCGCCCGCCGGAAGTGTCGGACCGCCTCCTCGTGCTTGCCGAGGGCGGCGAACGCGCTGCCCAGGCCGTGCTCGGCGAGGAACGAGTCTGGATCTTCTTCCAGCGCCTTCAGGAAGAGTGGCATGGCCTCCTCGGGCTTCCCGGAACCGAGCTTCGCAAAGCCGTCCCGGTAGAGGCGAAGGGAGGCTTCCTCGTCGGCACGGGCGAGGGCCGGGAGCAGGAGGAGAGCGAGGAGACAGGACAGGGCGCGCATGCCCCTCAGTGTAGCCATAAATCCCATCCGGATCATTCCCGCCCTAGAAGTCGATCTGCAGCCGGAACTGCAGGATGTTCGCGCTGCCGACCCCGCGCCGGCGGGTGTGGACGAGGTTCACCATGAGCCGGGAGTGCATGCCGAGGTACCAGTTGAGCCCCAGTGTGCCGTCGATGACCCGTCCGCCTTCCATACCTCCGCCGTCAAGGTCGAGGCAGGAAACACGCGCCGCGAGTTCGATGGCTCCGCCCAGGCCGGCGCCTTCATCGAAGGCCAGTCGCTCGACCATCGGCCGAAGGAACAACCCCTTCAGATAGCGACGCTGCTCCCCGGTGATCATCCAGCTGGTCTGGCCGTAGGCGCCCCAGAATACGGCATCGCCAGAACTGGAAGCGGCCGCGGAGTAGCGCACAACCTCGCCCTGCAGGGAGAATGGGCCATTGACGAGGGCCGCCTCGAAACCCAGGAGCTGCACGTGATCCGGTTCGAACTCATCGGTCGCAACGATGTTCGAAGCGAGGTGGGCCTCGGGTCGAGTACCGATCCCGACGGAGTCATTCAGGGAGTTCCTCAGACTGCCTGACACGCCGAGATGAAGGAGCTTTTTCCCTTTCTCCTCAAACCAGGGAGTACCACAGATCCGGACGGTGACATTGGTGCCGAAAGAGCCGACCCGATCGGTCGATTCGGTGTGGCCGAACAGGCCGGCGGACATCATCAGCCGGTCCTCGAGGAGCGAGCCGAACGCCAGCACACCCGTGTTGCGAGCGGGGGTCAGGACATTGGGGAGGCTTCGCTCCATGAAGGTCAGGGCGTTCGCGCCCGTTGCCGGCTCGAGGCCGAAGGGCTCCCTCATGCGCCCCACCCGGACGCGATCCAGGAGGGGGAGCCCTCGTACGCCGACCCAGGCGTCCTTCAGGTCCGGGTCGTCGAAAGAGACCCCGGCCCCGGCGAAGTCCCAGACCGCCTTGAACTCGACGAACCAGGCCACTCCGATCAGCCCGAGCTGCACGGAACGGAACTCCCAGTCGTTGTCGAAGTCACCGACCAGACGAGAGAGTTCCGGGTCCGCGGCCATGACCGCGGCGTCGGAGTAAACCCGGCCACCGAGCTTGATCTGGAACTGACCGTCCGCGGCGACGATCCGAAGGAAGCTGTTGAGGGCCGACAGGAGGCTGTCCCGCAACCGCGGACGCTGGCTCGGGGGCAGCTCCTCCGCGGCCTTCAGCTCCTGCGGAGTCGGGAGCTGGGAGGGATCGTCCACGGGCTCCGGGAGGGGCGCTGCATCCGATTCCACCACGAGGGTCGGGTCCTCCTCGACAGTCTCCTCGGGTGAAGGGATCTCCGTCGGCGGCGGCTCCGGGACCGGCTCCGCGGGAACCGGAGCGGGGTTCTTCTCCGCGAGGAGGGACGGCACCAGGGACGGCTCGGTCTCCTCGATCTGGCTCTCGGGGTCCTCCGGGAAAGGGGCAGCGGGGCCCCCCATCTCCATCCCCGGCGCCGGTCCGGTGAGGGGTTCCAGTTCGGGCAGCGGAGCCAGCGGACCGCCGGGATCGCCTCCGGCGGGTTCCTCAACGGGCATCGACTCCTTCACCACGGGGATGACGGGCGGCAGGATGACGCCGGGAGGCTCCGGAGCGGGCGAGCGGGGTACGATCAGGATCACCGCGACGGATGCCGCCACGAGCGCCGCCAGTGCTCCGACACCCTTCCCCCTCCTGAGGATACTGAACCACCCGGAACTCATCGCCAGACTCTACCCTCACGTGCCGCCAAGAGAAACGAACGGATGGAATATCTCAGGCACTTCGTGGAAGAATGGGGTGAGGAGGGAGATCCCCCCTGAAGGAGAGAAGATGAAGATCCCGGTGGTGCTTCTGATTGCCCTGGTCGCCGGTCTCCTGGGCTTCGCCGTGGGACGCTCGACGGGGGACGGCAAGGATTCCGACTCCACGGTCTCGACGGAGCAACTCGCGGAGAAACTCCAGCAGGCGAACCTCAAGGTCGAAGAGCTGTCCGCCCTGGTGACGACGCGAGAGGGGCAGATCCGGAAGCTCGAGGCCGAGGTAGCCAGTGCCGCCGTGAGCGAGGCCCCTTTCGACGGCCCGACGAGGCTCGCCCCGACGCCGGCCGAGCCCGAGGAGGAGGGAACGTCTCCCCCCTTCTTCGCCGACCGCTTCGACGGCGCCGTCCGGAAGCTCGACTGGACCGTCATCGGCACCAACGTGAGCGAGATGGCGAAGCTCATTCCCGAGATCATCGCCTACGTGGCCGAGGGGAAGTCGCCGCCGATGGACAAGGCCACCCGGATCGGTCAGCTGAACCGGCCCGTCCTGATGGAGGCCCTGAAGCTCGGAGAGGAGGTCCCGGGAACCGGGGTGAACGGCAAATTCACGAACCCCGCCTTCATCCTGAACACCCTGGCCGCCACCCTCGAGCAGTTCAAGCTGCCCCTGAGCGATGCTCAGCAGGAGCGACTTTCGGCCCTCGCCGAGATTCACTTCCGCGAAGACCGGCAGCGGCTCGCCGGGTACGACGACCAGACCTGGGAGCTGACGAAACTCCTCGAGGAAGTCGAGTTGAAGAGCCGGTTCTTCGACGGTTGCTTCGAAGTGCTCACAGCGGAGCAGACCGAAGAGTTGGTTTCGCCCCTGGTGAAGAACCGGATCCGGGCCGACCTCTTCTCGGAAGCCCTGGTCTACGCCGGCCGGGTGGATGTCTTCCCCTTCACCGACCAGACCGACCTGACCGCGAAGGTCCACGGGCGGATCGCCCGGCTGCTCACCGGGGCCGACGAGACCCTCGGCGAACGGTCCCTCGCCCCCGTCACCCGCTGGGTCCAGCAGCTGCCGACGAAGGAGCTGTACGCCGAGGCCAACGCCCTCGACCGCGAGGGCATGATCACCTCGGACCGCGCCACAAAGTGGGGCCACCAGGTGGTGGGGCTGTTGAAGTCGCTGGTGACGGAGCTGTCGCTGAGCCCGGAGACGGCCGCCGGGCTTCGCGGGCTGGCGGGGTTGGCGGTACCGCTTTCCACTCCCGATTGACCCCAAGCCGTTCAAACCCCACCCATCCCGGCATTCCCCGCCCCCCTCGGGATTGCGGGTCGGAGCGCCCCCCTGAGCTGTTTTTCCTTTCCCCTGATTCCAACCAGGCGCCGACAGCGCGGCGCCCTCCAGGACGGAATGCGAGCCATTCCTGGAGGGCCGACCGCCGTTCCGGCCGCGGTCGACAGGCCGCAAAAAAAGACTCCCGGTGTCCTTTTTGCGGCCCGTGCTATCCTCCGCCGCGAATTCAACCGGAGGATCCACCCTTGAGACGACTCTTCGCCATCCTGCTCCTCGCCCTGCTCTCCGCCTGCGGCAGCGGCTCCGGCGACACGGCCTCCGTGCTGCGGTTCACCGCCATCCCCGACCAGAACACGACCGAGCTTCAGCGAAAGTTCGACCCGGTGGCGGACTACCTGGCCGAGGCCCTCGGCGTGGCCGTTCAGTACGTGCCCTCGCGGGACTACCAGGCGTCCGTGGATATGTTCAAGAACGGGGACATCCACCTGGCCTGGTTCGGTGGCTTGACCGGAGTGCAGGCGCGAAACGCGGTGGAGGGCGCCGTGGCGATCGCGCAGGGAGAGTCGGATCCGGAGTTCTTCTCCTACTTCATCGCCCACCGGGACGCCGGGCTCGGGCCGAGTGACGAGTTCCCGCTCGGCATCAGGGACAAGCGCTTCACCTTCGGATCCCGGTCCTCCACTTCCGGACGCCTGATGCCCGAGTTCTTCCTGATGGAGGCCGGTGGACTTTCCGCGATGGAGTTCTTCACGACTTTGCCGTCCTTCTCGGGGTCGCACGACAAGACCGCGGAACTGGTAGAGAGCGGGCAGTTTCAGGCGGGCGTCCTGAACTACAAGGTCTACGATCGCCGGGTGGCCGAGGGTAAGACCGACCCCGAGGTGTGCCGGGTGATCTACAGGACCCCGACCTTCGCCGACTACAACCTCACCGCCCACCCCGATATCGACCGGCTCTTCGGAGAAGGGACCATCGCGCGGCTGGCCGACGCCATGATCTCGATGAACGACCCCGCGCTCCTGGCCGCGTTCGACCGGAAGGAGCTGATCCCCGCAAGCAATGAGGATTTCGAGGGCATCCGGCAGGTGGCCCTGAAACTCGAGATGCTACGGTAGCTCGATGCCCTCTGGAGCTTCCTTCAGGCTCTCGTCCGTGACCGTGCGTTACGCCGGAGCCGCCGCGCTTGCGGACCTCGATCTCGAGATCGGCCCCGGCGAGGGCGTGGCGATCGTGGGGCCGAGCGGATCGGGGAAGACGACGTTGCTCCGCCTCCTGAACGCCTCCGTGCGCCCCACCGCGGGCCGGGTGGAGGTGGACGGCCGGGCGGTGTCCGACCTCAGTCCGCGCGCTCTCAAGCAGGTACGGGCCCAGATCGGCCTGGTGCCGCAGGACCTCGGCCTGGTGCCCAACATCCGCGTTTCCCAGAACGTCCTCTCCGGCCGGGTCGGCAAGCTCTCGCTTCTCGCCTCGCTCTCCTCGGTGATCCTCCCCCGCCGCGCGGACCTCCTCCTGGTCCACGAGATCCTCAACCGCGTGGGGATCCCGGAGAAGCTCTTCGAACGCACCGATCGGCTCTCCGGCGGCCAGCAGCAGCGGGTGGCCATCGCCCGCACGCTGATGCAGGATCCGCGCGCCATCCTCGCCGACGAACCGGTGGCGAGCGTCGACCCGGCGCGCGCCCGGGACACGGTGAAACTCCTCACCGGCATCTGCGCGGATCGGGGCATCACGCTCATCATGAGCCTCCACAACCTGGACCTGGCGCGGGAGTTCTTCCCCCGGCTGGTGGGGCTCCGCCGGGGGCGCCGGGTCTTCGATGCTCCGGCCGACGACCTGTCCGCGGAGGAGTTCGAGGAGCTCTACCACCTGAAGCCCGAGGAACTGCTGGCGGATGGCGCCTGAGCCCCGCACCCCCGGCCTCCCCCGGCGCCCGTTCCCCCTCGGCGCACGCGGGGCGCTGTTCGTGCTCCTCGTCCTGGCGGGCGTTCTCTCGGCCCACGCCCTCGGTCTCTTCGCCGGACCGCATACGCCGGGAGCGGCGGGCTTCACCACGCTCGGCGACTTCTTCTCCCGGGCCCTCTCCCCGGCCCTCCGCTCCGAGGCCCCACCCCCCTTCGGCGGCGTGTCGCTCCTGCCGGACATCGTCGGCGCGATCTTCAAGACGGTGGTCTTCGCGGCGGCCGCGCTGGCGCTCGGCATCGTCCTCGGCGGTCTCCTCGGAGTCCTCGGCTCCACCGCGTGGTGGCCCGGGGGCGGTCTCCGAGGACGCCTGATCCTCGGGCTCATCTACGGCGCGGCCCGCGTCGTCATCGCGCTGCTCCGCTCCATCCACGAACTGATCTGGGCCGTTCTGTTCCTCGCCGCCCTGGGCCGCAGCGACCTCTCCGCGGTGGTGGCCATCGCCATCCCCATCTCCGGCACGCTGGCGAAGATCATCTCCGAACTGATCGACGAGGCGCCGCGCGACGCGGCCGCCGCCCTCGACGCGGCGGGAGCCGGGCCGGTCGCGGTGCTCGGCATCGGTCTGATTCCACGCGCACTGCCCGATATCACGGCCACCGTGCTCTACCAGTTCGAGTGCGCCCTCCGTTCCTCCGCGATCCTCGGTTTCTTCGGCTTCCCGACGATCGGCTACTACCTCTCCGCCTCCTTCGAGAACCTCTACTACGGCGAGGTGTGGACGTGGCTCTACACCCTCGTGCTCCTCGTCGTCCTCGTGGAATGGTGGAGTGGTGAGATCCGGCGGAGGCTTCAGTGAGCGGCCCCCGCGAGACCGAAGTGCGGCGGCTTCACCGGGAGCGTCCGAAGAGCTGGTTTCTGCGTGTGTCCGCGGCGCTCTTCGGCCTCCTCGTGCTCGTGAGCCTCGTCGACGTGCTGGCCGGAAGCGATGTCCTGCTCGAGGGCCGGCAGGTGGACAACCTCTCCCGGTTTCTTTCCGAACTGCGGCCGCGGGATCGGGACGGTCGGTTCCTTCAGGGCACCGAGGTTCTCGCCTGGGCCGGGGAGATCCTCGATCGCCGGGGCTTCGCCGCGGCCGGTGCGACGCTCGCCATCTCCATCGTCGCCATCGTCCTCGCCGCCCTGGCCTCCGTGCCTCTCAGCCTGCTGGCGGCGCGGAGTTTCGCGCATCCCGAGGCCTTCGGACCGGGGCCGCGCCCCCCCTCGCTCCCGGCGCGCCTGGCCTGGTGGACAGTGACCTCGACCACACGCACCATCTTCGTCTTCCTGCGCGCTCTGCCCGAGTACGTCATCGCCTTTCTGCTGCTGACGATGCTCGGCCCCACGGCCTGGACCGCGGTGCTGGCGCTGATGATCCACAACGTCGGAATCCTCGGGCGGCTCTACGCGGAAACCGTGGAGAACCTGCCCGCGCGCGTGCCCTCGACCCTCCGCGGTATCGGAGCGGGACGCCTGCAGATCGCCGTCCTCGGCATCGCCCCGGCGGTGATTCCGCGCCTCCTGGTCTACTTCTTCTACCGGTGGGAAACGTGCGTCCGCGAGGCCACGGTGCTCGGCATGCTCGGGATCTTCTCCCTCGGGTACTTCATCGTCGATGCCCGGGCGCACAACCACTACGACGAGATGCTGTTCCTGGTGCTGATCGGCGCGGCGATCGTGATCGTCGGGGACGTGGTGTCCGCTATCGCGCGGGGTGTGATCCGTAGAGCCGGATGAAGTAGCGAACTCCGAGGACGGAGAGATAGAGCACCGCGGCGGACAGCACGATCGCCGGCTCGGGGGCGATCCTCGTTCCGTAGACCGCCATCCGGGGCAGAGTGGTCAGGAGCACACAGAGCACCGTGGAGGCGGCCATCATCGGCAGAAGCCTCCGGACCAGGTGCCGCGAGATCGCGGCCGGAAGGCTCAGGAGCGCGATCACCAGGATCAGACCCACCACCCGGATCAGCGCCACCACCGCCAGCGACACCAGGGAGAGCAGGATGATGTTCGTGACCAGGACGTTGACGCCCTGCAGGCGGGCGTACTCCTCGTCCAGGCAGACGGCGAAGATCCGTTTGTGCCACAGGGCCACGGCCACCAGGATCGCCACATCGAGCCAGGCGATCAGCCGGACGTCCGCCCCGCTGACCACGGTGATGTTCCCGAAGAGGTAGCTGAAGATCTCCGTCTGGTAGCCCGGGGTGAACTTCACGAGGAGAATGCCGACCGCCATGCCGGTGGCCCACATCGCGCCGATCAGGGTGTCCAGACTCTCTCGAACGAAGTGCTGGACCAGCCCCACCAGAACCGCCGCCAGAAGGGCCGCCACCACCGCGCCGTGCAGCGGCGAGAGCCAGTCGAGAGAGGGCGCGAAGGCGTAGCGGAGATAGAGCACGGCGCCCACGCCGCCGACCACGATGTGGGCGATGGCCCCGGTCAGGAACACGATCCGGCGGGTAATGACGTAGGGCCCCATGACGCCGCAGGCGATCCCGGCCAGAAGCCCTCCGAGGACACCCGTGAGAAGCAGCGGGTTCACCGCGATGTCCTGCCAGAACTCGATCACAGATCGCCCTCCGGCTTCGGCGTGACGGGACAGCCGTGCATGTGCCCGACCTCCTGGACCGGACCGTGGCCGTCGTACATCTCGGCGATGACGTCGCGGGAGATTTCGGCGGCGTCGTGCACCACCAGACGGTGGTGCAGGCAGGCCACGCGCTTCAGGTGGGCGGAAACGAAGCTGATGTCGTGACTGACGAGCACCACCGGCATCGTCTTGTTCAACTCGATCATGATGTCGAGGATCCCGGCCTCCATGTGCAGATCCACGCCGGCCATGGGCTCGTCGAGGAGCAGGATCCGCGCCTGCGAGGCCAGGGCGCGCGCGATCAGCACGCGTTGACGCTGCCCGCCGGAGAGTTCCCCGATGCGCCGGTCGGCGAAGGCCAGGACATCCGCCCGCTCCATGGCTTCCTCCGCAATCCGCAGGTGCTTCCTGGCGTACAGGAACCCGAAGGTGGTCGCTCCCAGGCGGCCGGTGAGCACGACGTCGCGAACAGTGGCCGGAGCCTGAGCGTCGATCTGGGCGGTCTGCGGCACGTAGCCGATGCGCCGCGAGACCTCCCGGGGGTTTCTGCCCAGCACCCGCACCGTGCCCTCCTGCGGCTGCAGCAGGCCCAGCAGGAGCTTGAGCAGCGTGGTCTTGCCGCCCCCATTGGGGCCGATCAGGCCGAGAAAGTCGTCCTTTCGGATCTCGAGATTGATGTCATCGAGGGCCGGCTCTTTTTCGGAGGAGCCGCGGTAGCGGTAGGTGACGCCCTTCACCTCGACGTAGAGATCCGGATCCGCGCCACTCATGGAAATGCGCTCAGGATCTTCTCGGCCATGTCCCGGAGGTTCGCCGGTACATCCCGGGCCAGAGGGTCGAGCCGGATGAGCTTCGCCCCGATGGCGTCGGCGAGCACCTCCGCGGAGCGCCCGACGATCTGCTCCTGCACGAAGATCGCCCGAACCCCGTCCGCCCGGGCCTTTGCCAGAAGGCCGGACAGCTCGTGGTCGGAGGGTTCCTTCCCCTCCGCCTCCATGGCCACCTGCATCAGGCCGAACTCGTCGGTGAAGTAGCCGTAGGCGGGATGGAAGACGAAGATGCGCCGACCGCGAACACGATCGAGCAGCACCGTGAGTTCCTCGGTCAGGCCGGCCAGTTCCACCTGAAGTCCGGCCAGGTTGGCCCGGTAGATCCCCGCGCGATCGGGATCCACGGCGGCGAGGGCGTCGGCCACGGTTTTCGCCTGGATCGCCAGCAGTCGGGGGGAGAGCCAGATGTGCGGGTCGTCCTCGACCGCCTCGTCCGCGGCGTGGTCGTCATCCTCACCGTGGTGGTGGCCGGCCTCCATGGCGCGCAGTTCGATGCCGTCGCGCAGGTCCACGATCCGGATGTTTCCGCCGGAGGAGCGCGCCGCGGCGAGCCACTTGCCGTTTTCGAACGGCACCCCGGTGCGGAAGAACAGCCGCGCGCGCATGACCCGGCTGACCTCGAGGTCGGTGGGCTGGTACGTGGCCGGACTCTCCCCCGGACCGACGAGAACGTGGAGATCCACGCGGTCGCCGGCGATCCGGTTGACGAGAAATGCGTGCGGTTCGACACTGACCACGACGCCGATCCGGCCGCTCTGAACGGAGGCGCCGTCGCAGGCGGTCGAGGCCAGCGCGAGAGCCACGAGTATCAGGACCAAAAGGGATCGCAAGAGGACCTCCGAAACGAAAGCGGACGCAACTCGAAACGTTAACCTCAAATCAGCTCGAGGCCCCACGATTCCGATACGTCGTGCGCCGCTCAATCAATCCCCGACCTCCCTCGCCCGCTGCTCCTGCAGCCCCCGGAGGATCTTCTCCGGGGTGATCGGGAGTTCGGTGATCCGGACGCCGGTGGCGTCGTGGATGGCATTCGCCAGGGCGCCCATGATCGGAAGGGTCGCCCCTTCCCCGAGTTCCTTGGCTCCGAACGGGCCGCGCGGCTCGTAGCTCTCGACGAACCCGCTCTCGATCCGCGGCGCCTCCATCGAGGTGGGGATCAGGTACTCGTGGAGGTTCGGGTTCCGAAGCTCACCCTTCTCGGTGAAGAGCACTTCCTCCATCAGCACCTCGCCGATGCTCATGACCACCGCGCCGTGGACCTGGCCGTGGGCGGTGGTGGGGTTGACGATCTGTCCGGAGTCGTGGAAGTCGAAGCAGTCGAGGACCTTGACCTTGCCCGTTTCGAGGTCGACCGCAACCTCCATCACGATCGTCCCGAAGCTGTAGGCGGGTGACGTGCCGACGGCCGCGCCCTTGTAGCTGCCGCCGAGGCGGGGCGGCTCGTAGAAGCCGGTGCCCACCACCGGGCCGCCCTCGGAGAAGGCGATCCGGGCCGTCTCCGCCCAGTCCATGCCCACCTCGGGGCGCTCGGAGACGAAAATGCGGCCGTCCATGGCCGTGAGCCCCGTCGGGGGCACACCGAGGATCCGGCCGGCCACGGCGAAGAGCTTCTCCTTCACGCGGGACGCGGCCATCTTCACCGCGTTCCCCCCCATCAGCGTCACCCGGCTGGAGTAGGAGCCGAGGTCGATCGGGGCGATGTCGCTGTCGCAGTCGGACATGATGATGTCGTCGTAGGCGATGCCCAACTCTTCCGCCGCGATCTGGGTGAGCACGGTGTCCGAGCCCTGGCCGATCTCCGCCGCGGCGATGAAGAGCGTGGCCGCGTGGCCGTCCTCGAGGACGCGGATGATGGCGTTGCTGTGCGGAAACTTGCTGCGGTAGATGGGGTAGCCGGCCCCGGAGACGAAGCCGCCGCAACCGACGCCGATCCCCCGGCCCTTCGGCAGGTGGCCCTTCTTCTCGACCCACGCGGAGGCTTCCCGGGCGGCGGTGAGCGTCGCCGGAAACTCGCAGGAGAGCACCTCGAGCTCGTTGACCGTGGAGGTGTTCGGCGTCATGGCGTTCTTCAGGCGCAGCTCGATTTCATCCATCCCGATCTTCTCGGCGGCCTCGGAGAGCAGGCTCTCGAAGGCGAAGCGCGGGTGGGGGCAGCCGTGGCCGCGGAAGGCGCCGCAGGCCGGGAGGTTCGTGTAGACGCGGTAGCCCTGGTACTTGTAGTTCGGCAGCTTGTAGAGGGTCGGGACCATCGAGCCCGCGTAGTAGGTGGTGATGATGCCGAAGCTGGTGTAGGCGCCGCCGTCGAGGTGCACGGTCTGCTCGACCGCGGTGATGCTGCCGTCCTTCTTCACGCCGATCTTGAGTTCGATCTCCTGGCGGTGGCGGCCGCGGTTGTGGGCGAACATCTCGTGGCGGGCGTACTTCATCATCACCGGGCGACCCGTCACCTTCGACAGGTAGGCGGAACAGAAGTCGAGCGGCGTCGTCTCGGCCTTTCCGCCGAATCCCCCACCCACCGCGGGCTTCACCACCCGGATCTTCGCCAGCGGAATCTCGAGCACCCGCGCCATCTGGTAGTGCATGTAGTGCGGCGTCTGGGTGGCGGAGTAGATCGTCAGGCGGCCATCCGCCTCCCAGCGGGAGAGGGAGGCGTGCGGCTCGATCGGGGCCTGGTAGGTCCGGTTGCCGGTGAAGCGCCGCTCGACCACCACATCCGCCTCGGCGAAGCCCTCCGAGACATCGCCGAAGTTCTGCTCCACGACGACGTTCACGTTGCTCGGGTACTTCTCGTGCAGCGCCGGGGCGCCCTCCTTCGTGGCCTCCTCGACGGTGAAGACGGCGGGCAGCTCCTCGAATTCGACATCGATCAGTTCCAGGGCGGCCTGGGCCGTGGCCTCATCGACGGCGGCCACGGCGGCGATCTCGTCGCCCACGTAGCGGACCTTGTCGGTGGCGAAGATCCGCTCGTCGTAACGCGCCGGGCTGACACCGTAGATGATCTCGGAGACATCCTCGTGGGTGATCACCGCCTTGACTCCGGGCATGGCCCGGGCGCGGCTCACATCGATGGACTTGATCTTCGCGTGCGCCACCGGCGAGAGCAGGATCTTGCCGTAGAGCATCCCCGGCAGGAAGAGGTCGCCGGTGAACATCGCCCGTCCGGTGACCTTGTCCGGACCGTCCTTGCGGATCACGCTGTGCCCCACCACCGGGAAGGGGCTCTCCTCGTCCGGCGGCGGACAGAGGGGGCGGGTCTCGGGGTCGAGGAAGTCACGATAGCCCTGCACCGCCTCGATGATCTTCACGTAACCGGTGCAGCGGCAGAGGTTCCCGCCGAAGGCGCGCCGGATCTGCTCCTCGGTGGGCTCCGGGTGCCGGTCGATCAGCGCCTTCGCCGAAAGCAGCATACCGGGGGTGCAGTAGCCGCACTGCACGGCGCCGTGGTGGAGGAACGAGGCCTGCAGCGGGTGGAGACGACCGCCCTCTGCCAGACCCTCGACCGTCACGACCTCCTTCCCGGAAAGCGAAGCCGCGAGCACCAGGCAGGAGTTCACAGGCTCGCCGTCGAGCAACACGGTGCACGAGCCGCAGACGCCCACTTCGCAGCCCTTCTTCGTGCCGGTCAGGCCCAGGCGCAGTCGAAGCAGGTCCTGCAGAGTCTCGTTCGAGCGGACGCCGAGGAGGTGGTCGTCTCCGTTGATCCGAACCGTGATCTCGGTCAGCATGACAGGGCCTCCGGGTTCCGGCTGCGATCGAGAGCGCGCTGAAGCGCGCGAACGGTGAGGACCCGCACCAGGTCCCGTCGGTACTCGGCGGATCCCCGGATGTCGGAAATCGGTTTCACCTCCCGCGCGGCGATCGCACCCGCCTTCAGGAAGGCCTCCTCCGTGGGTTCCCGGCCCTCGAGCGCGTCCACGACGCCCTCGATGATCACCGGCGTGGGCGCCGCCGCACCCACCGCCACGCGAGCTTCGGCGATCACTCCCTCGGCGAGGGTCAGCCGGGCGGCCACGCCGACCACGGCCAGGGCGGACGCGTCCCGAAGCTGGAACTTCTCGTAGGCGCTGCCGGAGCCGTCCGGGAGATGCGGCACGACCACGGCACTGAGGATCTCCTTCGGCTTGAGGTCGGTCCTTCGGGGACCGAGGAAGAAGGCCGAGAGCGGCACCGTGCGAACGCCGTCCTCACTCGCGAGTTCGAGCACCGCCGATGCGGTCAGGAGCGAGGGCGGAAGGTCACCGGATGGCACCGCGCTCGCCAGATTGCCGCCGATGGTGGCGAGATTCCGGATCTGGGTGCCGGCCATGACCGAAGCCGCGTCCGCCAGGCCGGTGAGCCGCCGCCGAACCTCCGGAGAATCGGCCAACCGGTTCGGCGTGGTGAGCGGCCCGATCCGCAGGGCGTCGGCCGTCTCCTCGATGCCCCTGAGATCGGCGACCTCGGCGAGCGAAACAACGTGCAGCGCACCGAGCTTCCCCTGCTTCATGTCCGCCAGCAGATCCGTTCCGCCGGCCACCACCCGCGCCGTGCCTTCGAGCATGGCCAAGAGGTGGGTGGCCTCGGCGATTGTGCCGGGCGCGTGATATTGGAATTCCTCGAGCCGCATGTGTTGACCTCCCAGTGCCGGGGGAGATCGTACGAGTTGCGTCGGTCCGGATACAACAGGTTCGTTTGCCTTGGTGCGCAGGAGGTGTAGGCTTCCTCATCGACGTAACCCTGGAGATACGATGAAACTCACCATTGCGGCACTCCTCGCCACGCTGATCCTCCTCTCCGGCTGCTCCTCGCCAGGCGGCGACACGGGGGATGAGAAACGCACCAACATCCTGAAGATGCGCGACGCCACGCTCACCCGGCTCTTCCACGAGAGGCCGGAGACGAAGGCGGAGATCGCCGCCGCGCCCGGCTACGCGGTCTTCAGCAACCTCGGCACGAACGTGATCTTCGTCGCCGCCGGCGACGGCTTCGGGGTCGCGGTGGACAACGCCACCGGGAAGCCCACCTACATGAAAATGGCCACCGTCGGCTTCGGCCTGGGCATCGGCGTCAAGGACTTCCGCGCGGTCTTCGTGTTCCACACGAAGGAAGTGATGGACACCTTCGTCAACTCGGGCTGGGACTTCGGCGGAGACGCCGACGCCGCCGCGAAGTCAGGAGACAAGGGCGGCGCCGCGGGCACCGCCGGCAGCTTCGCGAACATGACCGTCTACCAGCTCACCGAAACCGGGCTGGCCCTCCAGGCGACGCTGAATGGGACAAAGTACTGGACCAACAGTGATTTGAATTAACCCCAAGCCTTCCCATCCCCGTCCATCCACCCTTCCCCTCCCCCCTTGGGCTTGCGGGTCCGGCCTCCCCCCCAAAAAATGAATCCGTTTCCTTTTCCCCGGAATCCAACCGCGCGCCGACACCGGAAAGCTCACTCCAAAATCGCCGACTCAATCGAAACAATCTTGTACTGCCGCGTCTCCCCGTCGAAATCGAAGACCGTCAGGTCTCCCACCTTCTTCCCCATGAACGCCAGGCTCAGGGGGGCGCGATCTTTGACTACGCGCAGATCGGAAGAGCGTCGTCAAAG